>JGI12635J15846_10006036_pt1 | contig 10419 bp, 7 predicted proteins | sample BlaSpr_A8_OM2_M2_FD_15846 | JGI IMG/M metagenome (IMG submission 15846) | reverse complement strand
CCGCACTCCAGAAATCGTCCAGCGATTCGAACCGAGTCTCCGCTATATCCGCAAAGAAAACGGTGGCCAGGGGTCGGCATTCAACGTGGGTATTCCCGAATGCCGGGGCCAGATCATTGCCTTTCTGGATGGCGACGATTACTGGTTGCCGGGGAAAACTTTGCGCGTCGCAGAGGTCTTCGCGAAGAATTCAGGCGTTGGCCTGGTCGGTCACGCTATCAAGGAGTCTTTGCCGGGCGGTCAACAGCGCATTTCGGCGCCCGCGAAGGAGGAAAAGTTTCGCATCCAATCACTCGACTCTGCGCGGCTCTTTCGGTTAAGAAAAAGTTTCCTGGGGACTAGCCGGATGACGATTCGCGCCGAGATTGCTCGAAGAATTTTGCCGGTTCCCGAAGCCCTGGTGTTCGAGGCCGACGAATATCTTTTCACACTGGCCGCGGCGATGAGTGAGGTCGTAATTCTTCAGGAACCGCTCACCTGTTACGTGATACATGGAAGCAATCTTTACGTGAGCGCCGGAAGTGGAAGAGCTGGTTTACGGCGCAAACAGCAGGTCATGGCTACGCTCGCTTCTTCCCTGCAAAAAGCGTTACGGGCTCAGGGCTTGCCCAGCGAGAGTGTCGATTGCGTGGTTGAAATTGTTCAGGCAGAGGCTGATCAGTTTCGCTTGATGCTCGATGGCGGGGCGCCCTGGCAAACAGTGCGCGCGGAAAACAGGTTGTTCAAAATACTTCATAGTGACGCCTCAAGATCGCAAGTGTTTTTTCGGGCGCTCAGTATGATTCCCGCGTTCCTGTTGCCGCCACGTTGGTTTTACGCGGGCCGCCAATGGCTGGGTAAAAAAATTGGTATCGGAATATGCGACGAGAAGCTTTGCCGGTGCCCCGCATCGCTGCCGTAACGAGTTCCGAGGAGTCCAAGATTTGAGTTTGCGCGCCGATTACGATACCTGGCACCAGCGCATCTTTGATTCCGAGCCTGAACATGAAGATGCGGACAGCCCGTGGTATCAGTTGGTTCGCGAAAAAATCGGTTCGGTGCAAGGTTTGCGGGTGCTCGAAGTTGCTTGCGGACGCGGTGGTTTCGTGCGCGAGCTTGCGCAAGGCGGAGCCCACGTCACCGGTTGTGATTTCTCCATGTCGGCATTGGCCGTCGGTCAAGCAAAGATTAGTCGCCTGAATGGCAGTGCACGGGCCGCGCTGATTCAAGGCGATGCTGAGTCTCTGCCGTTCGCCTCCGATTCTTTCGATATGGTTGTTTCCTGCGAGACCATCGAGCATGTTCCCAACGTGCGCAGCGCGTTGCGCGAAATGTGGCGTGTCGCACGGCCAGGCGCGAAACTGTTTCTTACTACGCCGAACTATGCAAACCTCATGGGCCTCTATGATCTGTACGCGCGTGTTCGTCATCCCAACCGCCGCGACGATCAACCTTTTGACCGGCGCCAATGGATTCCACAAATCCGCAATTACGTGAGCGCCGCGGGCTGGAAGATTATTCACAGCGATGGCACGGTTCATCAGCTTCCTATATTGCCTGGGCGCAATCCCGTACTTCTGCCGCGCCTTGAATCGAATCGTGTCGTACGCAAACTTCTCAGTCCTTTCGCATATCATTATTTTCTGATATCGGAGAAGCGAGATCGTTCCTAGATGCGCGTGCTAATGATCGCTGGGGTCGCAGGAAAAGCTGAAGCTGGCGGTGCGGGCGTGGTGCATAACGTCGCCAAAGAATTGCGGAATCTTGGCCACACCGTGAAGCTTCTGTTCTTCGAGGACCTTATACCCAAGCAACGCTGGCCGGCTCGCTTTCGAACCTTAGAATTCGCTGCCAGAGTCTCGAGCCATATGGCCGAAGTCAAAAACGAATACGACGTGGTCAATATTTATGCGCCTTATGGATTTTGGTATGGATTTCGCCGCCAGAAAGGTTCAGCTGCGGGACCGCCCTACGTCATGAGCATGCACGGGCTCGAGGAACGTAGAAACTACGCCATGGCCCGGGAAGCAAGAAAGGGCCGCGCGCATTATTTCCGGTTGAAAAACAGAATTTGGCAGCATTTTTATCACATGCGCACCTATCGCTGGTCCATTGAGAGCGCTGATCAGTGTATCGTCACCAATCGCGAAGCCCTTTTATTTTTACAGATGCGATACGGTCTACCTCCTGACCGGGTGTGGTTTATTCCTAATGGCGTGGGACAGGAGTTTTTTCACCGGCGCGCCTGTTCCGACACGCACGAACCCAAGCTCTTGTTCGTGGGAACCTGGATTGACCACAAAGGAATTTACGCGCTGGCTGTGGCCTTCGAACAATTGATGGCGCTCGCCCCACGAGTGCAACTGACCATTGCAGGCTGCACTGAAACCGAGGAGCGGGTCCGTCGTTATTTTTCCCCTGCGGCACAAGGCTCAATCAACGTTCGACCATTTATCTCGCGCGTGGAAATGCCGGAGCTTTATGCCCAGCATGATATTTTTGTTTTGCCATCGCTCGTGGAAGGCATGCCGTTAGTTTTGCTGGAAGCCATGGCTTCAGGCCTCGCGGTCGTCACCACTGAATCGAGTGGCATGACCGACCTGGTTGAAGATGGTCACGACGGACTGTTGACTATCCCAGGGGATGCAGATTCGTTGACAGTGGCGATGAGCACGCTGTGCGGAAATTCGCAACTACGCCACAAGCTAGGCTGCGCGGCGCAGGAAAAAATGAAACGCTTCACTTGGAAACTGAGCGCGCTGCGCCACGAGGCCGTTTTTCGCCGGGCGATGGGTATTAAACCAGTCCCGACAGTGTCCGAGCCTCAAGAAACAAATATCGACGGCGCGTCCTATTCCGGGAAAGTTGTTTTGAATTGAACCCGCGCGAGAACGCTAGGATTTTCCCCATTTGTTAACCCTGGGCATTAATTATTCCCAGATGCACGATTCGTCAGCATGTATCGTGCGTGATGGCGAATTGCTATTTGCTGTCGCGGAAGAGCGCATCAGTCGCCTGAAACATGACGCAAGTTTCCCGCGTCACGCGATTCAGGCATGTCTCGATTTTACAGGCGTGCAAGCCGCCCAACTGGACGAGGCGTGCTTCGGTTGGCCCCATCCCGGAGCCGCATATCGCCACGACCTGAAATGTTTTGCGTTCGGGGAGATGCCCCTGAATTATCTGAACGTTCTGAACTCCACTGCGCATTTCATCAGCATGTGGCACCAGAAGGGCGGCGCAAAACGCTTCACGAATCAATTTGGCAATACAAAAGCGCCAACGCGTTACGTCGATCATCACCTGGCACATACCATCAGCGCTTATGGCTACTCCGGATTTGAGGATTCCGCCGTAGTGGTCATGGATGGTCGCGGCGCTTGGGAAGCTACTTCCATCTGGCACGGACATGATGGACGGCTGGAGCATGTATCCACCATTCCATTTCCGAATTCGATTGGATATTTCTTCAGTGAGTTCACCGCATTTCTGGGGTTCCAACGGAACAGTGACGAGTGGAAAGTAATGGGACTGGCTCCCTACGGGCAACCGGGAATTGATTTGAGCAGTTTCATCGATCTGCGAGCTGATCCATATCGCGTGAATGTGAGGAAATTAGTTACGGGCGGCGCTGAACCGTTTGCCGAGATGAAAAAATTGTTTGGTCCCGTGCGTGTGGCAGAAAGCGAAATCACTGACCAGCACAAAAATATTGCTTACGCCGTGCAGGAAGCCTGCGAAATCGCCATGATGAATGTGGTGAAGATGGCCATGCAAAAAACCGGCAGCCGCAATCTTTGCATGGCCGGCGGTGTAGCTTTAAATTCCAAGGCCAATGGAAAAATCGCCGCTTCGGGCCTCGTCGATAAAATCTTCGTCCAACCCGCGGCCTCCGACGATGGAGTTGCGCTTGGGGCCGCGCTAGCTCCTTATCTCGATAACGGCGGAAAGCTTCCCAACCGTGCCATGCGCCACGGCTATTTCGGCCCGAGTTTTGATGACGGCGCCATTGAACCAATTTTGAAGACGTACAAATTGCGTTACAGACGGCTGGAGGACGTTGCGCCGGCGGTTGCCGAACTCTTGGCACAGGGGAAAATTATCGGATGGTTTCAAGGGCGCATGGAATTTGGGCCGCGCGCACTGGGTAGCCGCTCCATTCTTGCCGATCCGCGCGACCCAGAAATGAACGCCAAAGTGAATAACGCCGTGAAGTTTCGCGAGTGGTGGCGTCCCTTTGCTCCTTCATTCAAAAAGGAAGCGGCCTCGGAATATCTCGAAAGCGCGACGGATTCTCCTTTCATGATTCTCACCGCGCAGGTTCGGCCGGAAAAACGCGCCATCATCCCCGCCGTGACGCATGTGGACGGCAGCGCGCGGCCGCAAACGGTCGAAAAAGAAACCAACCCGCTGTACTGGCGCCTCATCGATGAATTTGGCAAACGCACCGGCGTGCCGGTCATTATGAATACGTCGTTCAATTTGCGCGGCGAAGCGATCGTGCACACACCCACTGACGCGGTGCGTACATTTTTTAGTTCCGGCATGGATGCGCTTTGTATCGGCAGTTTTCTGGTGGAGAAGTAGCTTGAACTTTTCGGAGGGCCGCCTCGGCAGAGCTTTTTTGCGCTTCGCTGCGCCGTTCACAAAGTTGCGGCACTTCCCCGTAATTGGGCCGGGATTGCGATGGGCAAGCGCAAAACTCCTCCCGCGTGATGCCCTGACGTGGGTCCAGGTGCAACACGGCCCTGCTCAGGGAATTTGGCTACATCTAAATCCCCGCACGGGCCGCGATTATTTCAATGGTGATGTGGAGCCGGAAGTGCAAGCCGCGTTGCGCAAATATTTGCGAGCAGGAATGACCGTCTTCGATATCGGCGCGAACATTGGTTTCTTTTCTCTGCTCGCTGCGCGTTTGGTGGGCGCCACCGGACGCGTTACGGCTTTTGAAGCCGATCCAGAAATCGTGGAGCGTCTTCGGGAAAACGTCGTGCGGAATCAGGGTGCGCCAATTTCGATCGAAGCAAAAGCAGTGTGGTCCTCGTCAAGTCCGGTGTTCTTCGCCCGCGCAGACGCTGAGGTGTCCCCGGATCGCGGTTTAGGACACGTTATGGATAATGATGCGGAAAGATTAGCGCCCGGCACCATCCGAGTGGAAGCCGTATCAGTCGACGAATATGTGCGTAAATCAGGACCGCCGGATTTCATCAAGTGTGATGTGGAAGGCGCTGAAGTGGAAGTGTTTCGCGGCGCGGAAAAACTCTTAAATGAAAGATCGCCGCTCATTCTCTGCGAGATGCACGGCGAAGAAAACCGGCAAACGCTGCTGAAGGTATTCGCGAATCTCGGTTATCGTTGTGAACCGTGCGGCAAAAATCATATTCTAGCGCAGCACACGAAATAAGATTATTCAGCGAGCGCGTCAGTCTTGATTTACCACTGCTTANGTTGCCGAGATTGTCGGTCTTTGGTGAAAAGTCTTTGATCGCGTTTCGTATTTCNCCAGCCAACTGCTGTTCATATCCGCTTACCGCTGGCGTTTCTTCTCGGCCACTGTAGTACTGGGACATGGTCGGCTGGGCTGCCCGACACACACAAGTCCAACTAACACCAACACGAGACGCGATTGCATTTTCATGAACACTCCCTCAAGCCGAAATGAATAGGGCACTGGCAACGACCGCGTGGCCCGCCTAGCGGCAAAGCGCTTCAATAAGAACTTCTCTCTTTTTCTCCGCAAGGTCTGACAGGGGTTGCAGGGACGCGAAATATCCGCCGAGCGCGGCTGCTGCCAAAAATGCAAAGCCTTCCGCAGGCAGCCACGGATTGCTGGACCATTGTGCCGTCGACAGCACCAACGCTGAAATTCCGGCAAGAACTATCTGGGCTCCGAACATAATCCACACCGATACGCCGGAATTTCGCTGGCCGCGCATGGTACCGAATTCCAGTTTGCGTGGAAAACTCAGTGAAGCCCAATTGGCTATGGGCAATTGTCCGCTTACGGTAAAGATGAGCGCGAAGATGGTGGCCAACAGCGTTGGAACTGAGGGAGGGCCAATCGCCCAGCCCAGGACCACGCCGCAAAGAGCAACTTCGAATCCAATCGTTGCCGCTGACACCAGGTTTTTCCCCGCGAAAATATCTGAAAATCTCAGCGGCGCCGAGAAGTAAGTTTGAATTCCTCTGCCTTCGTACGCAAACGTATTGTAAGCAGGGCCAATCATGACCAAGATGGTGTAGGCCATCATGCCGGGAAAGAACAGGTCGGCATTCAATACTCTGCCGGCAATGATGGGATGCTTACCGCCAAACTGCGAACTGAACAAAAGCATTTGCGCGGGAGGCAGCACCAGCAGAAAAAATGCAAAGCCATTTCGAACCAGGTAAGAAAATTCCTTGCGCACTATCGGGCCTAGCATCGGCGGCAATAATCCTGGAGAGGTCCCTCCAGCGCTGATGATTCGCGGGATCGAACGCCAGCGGGCGGTGCGCACCGACACTGCGCGACTGGGCGCCGGCGATTCACTCAATTCCTCGCCCCGATACTGGGCCGCGTACCTTTGCCACAGTAACGCGGAGAATATGAAGACAAATCCTACCAATCCCGACAACCCGACGGTGATATCCACGAAATCGTGGCGTACCGCCCCGGCGATAGCACGCGCGCTCAGCGAGGGCGGGAAAGGAGCAAGGTATTTGACTATTCCGACGAAAGGGGCTGGATTCGGATTTCTTTTCACGTATTGACGCTGAATCGGGGTGATGAATTGCATCGAAAACATCAACAGAATAAAGATGCCCAAAAACATTTCACGCGATCGCCTTCTCGCCAGGAGTCTTTCGAGCCATGAACCGATCAATCGTTCCACCGTAACGTTCAATAAAATGATCAATATTGTTACGACCAGCATGATCGGCAAAACACTCGGCTTTGCCACCGTGGCGCCCGCAGTCATAAGTAAAAGCCAACAAATGCAGGCAAGTGCAGGGAAGTTGGCCAAACCATACGCCAGGGCAATCAGATAAAACGCGCTGGCACTAAACGGGAAGCGCAACAGCGTTCGAAACTCAAAGCTTGATCCGAATCCCGCGGCGAAAATGGGGATTACCTGCCAGAAAATAAAAATAGCCCAGAAGGGCGCAGCCAGCCATTGCAGCCGCCCGGCAGATACNANTGAATATCCTGCAAAATAAAACNCGANGNANGGCCCAATTATCAGGATNAAAGCAAGNAGNGAAACAAATCCCATTCCAATCAAATCNAGAACATTATTTTTTTTGCGCAGACCATTGNCCAGCATGCGCCAGCGGAGTCCGGCCACTAGCCGGATTTGCTCCACCAGACTGATTGGGCCGGCTAGGTCAGCCATGAAAGCTCATCGACTAGAGGTTCCATTCCTGGCTGTCCGCCACGCTGACCGACGATAGATAGAAAAATTTGTTCCAATGTGACCTTGGCGCCTTCATCGCCCGGAACGCCGGCGCGTAGTTCCTCGAGCGACCCCTGGGCAACCAAGCGGCCCTTATTAATGATGGCCACGTGGCTACACAAACGCTCCACGATTTCCATCACGTGGGAGGTCAGAAAAATTGTGACGCCGCGCTCCGTCATTCTCCCTAAAAGGGATTTCAACGCACCCGCGGCCAGTGCGTCCACGCCTTCGAAAGGCTCATCGAGAAACAAAACCCGCGGTCCGTGAATTACCGCGGCCGCCAATGCAAGTTTTTTTTGCATTCCGTGAGAGTAGTCCACGATCATAGTTTTGGGCCGGTCCGCCAGCTGCATAAACTCAAGCAACTCATCGGCGCGCCGGTCTGTAGTCTGATGGTCCAGGCCATACATGCGTCCCACGAATCGCAGGTAATCCCCGCCGGTCAAGCGGTCAAATAATCCCATGCCTTCCGGCACCACGCCGATCTGACGCTTTACTTCCACGGGATGGCCGGCAAAATCAATGCCCAAAACCTCGACGCGCCCGGAACTAGGCGCCAACAGCCCTGTCAGCATCTTGATGGTGGTGGATTTTCCCGCTCCGTTGGGCCCCAAAAAGCCAAAAAACTGCCCGGCGGTCACTTGCAGATCCATATCGTCTACGGCAATAAGATTTCCAAAACGCCTGGTGAGCTTTTCCGTGCGAATTGCGACATCCGTCATGACTTCTCCGTTTTGCGCGCCCAGAAAAACTCTAGCACGACTGCGGGGGAACACATCGAAGCGGTACAGTGCCGTATTCGGAAGATGTTCGCCTAGCTCGGAACGAAGGTTGAAGAATCTAAAACGGATGGGACTAGACTTTGTTGGTTACAGTGGACCTGGGAGCTGCGCTGGGGAGTTGTAATTCCTTGGAAGGTAACACGGGCAGAAGGGCCGCCAGTTCCACACGAAACACCGCGCCGCCACGCTCTCCGTTGTAGCAAGAAATTTTGCCGCCGTGCTCCTGCATGATGCCGAAGCAGATGCTCAGCCCGAGTCCCGTGCCTTTTCCTACCGGCTTGGTGGTGTAAAAAGGATCGAAAACTCTGTCGGGTTCTTTTATGCCTGGGCCGGAATCAGTGAATAGCACCACTACACTACCGCGATTTCGCATGGTCTTTATGGTCAACACGCCGCCACCAGCTTCCATGGCATCCACCGCGTTACTGATGATATTAAAGAATACCTGTATCAGTTGATTTCCATCGCCGCGCACGCTCGGAAGCACTGACTCAAGCTGCAATTCGATTTTGATATTGGGATTGTGTAGATCGAGTGTCCGTAGCTGCACGGCGTTGGTGACCACGGTATTGATATCGAGGAGCGCGCGTTCCATGGGCACTTGCCGCGCGAAGCTCAATAAATTTCCCACCAGTGTTTTGGTCCGCCGTGCCTGGTCGCGAATCTTAGCAGCGGTACTTCTGGCTTTTTCGGAAAGAGTGGGGTCGTCGGCCAACAAATCCGAGAAACCGAGAATGGCCGTGAGCGGGTTGTTAATTTCGTGGGCCGCCCCTGCCGCCAGTTGTCCCAAGGACGCGAGCTTTTCCGATTGCACGATCTGGGTCTGCAGCTTCCGCAGATTATTTACAGACATTTCCGCCTCTGCAAGTAGCCGCACGCGATCGGCGTCCGCCAGGTGTGTGCGCAGGAAGACCAATAATGCGAGAGGAATTGCGGCAATGAACGTAACCATCAGGCGGAAGTCTCTAACCGCCGGATCGTCATTGGAATATTTCACCGTGTAGATTGCGAATAGTGGCAGTGAAATCACGGCGGCCATGGCCATTCGCGCCGCCCAAACGCTCTCGCCCCGCGAGGCTTCGACACTGAATTCGTCCACGCCCTGGAACGGCGCGTCCAGTGCTTCGCGCCTTTCGTAAGCGATTAATCCCGCCAAGGCAAACCATAGAAACGACGAAATCAGCGGCAGATCATAAAGACTGCCGGTGTAATATTCTCCTTTGTCGCTGGCCACGTTGAGCGCCAGCGAAGACAGGGTATACAACGTCGCACTTCCAAACAGATGGGCATAAATGGTTTTCCATGGTCCCGCGGTGCGCATCCACAAAATGCCTAAGGAAAGCACCAGGACCATGTTTTGAATATTTGTAACCACGTTATAAGTGTGGTTGTACGGCCCCAGTGATGGTACAGCGTACATCCAGGGCAAAACGATGTAGGCGTATAAGAAAGTCCACCACACGATCAACAGCACAAAATCCAGATAGCCGAACCGTAAGCGAAGCTCTTCCAGTCTGCGATGCGGGCGCAATGCCAGCGCCGCCATCATTGGAATACCTCGCAAGAAAAAAACAATATCGCCTGAATACATGCCGGGCAGCGCACGGTGCAGGTAGACTTCGTAATACGTCCACGCGAACTGACCGGCCATCCATAGCGTGCAACCCAGGGCCAAAAGCATCCAGAAAGCGTTGCGCCGCCATAGGGGAGTTCCCGCATTCGCAAGCAATCCCGCGTTAGCTACAAGAGGAACAAGGCACTGAACCAAATTTCCAAAGGTGGAGAGAGATTGATTTCCGCGCGCAAGCGTGAAGGAAACGGTCGCGTATACCGCCAGCAGCGTTAGCCACGCGCCGACGAACCACACGATTTTCTTAGAAGGAGACATCTGAGTAGTACTTCCAGTCTACGGAATCGAGCACTGCCCGCGCACCTCGATTCGCTCTAGCATAGGCCTAACGATTAATGATTAGCGCGTCGCGGCAGGTCACCTAAACTGAGGCACGAAGCGAAGGTGCGGCTTGTTTCACGTAAGAAATGAGGAATTAGACGCCTATATCAGCTGCGCTTCTCTGCAGCGGTCCAGTCGGTCACTGTAGGAGGCGGCATCAGGGATGCTATGGCAGCTCGAACGCTGCACTTCAGAATCTAAGGCCGACCTCTTCGGGAGCTCCTCCCTTTTGCGGAAGGAGCTCGGCAGGCCGACTGCTTGGGCAAGGCTT
>JGI12635J15846_10006034_pt1 | contig 10420 bp, 9 predicted proteins | sample BlaSpr_A8_OM2_M2_FD_15846 | JGI IMG/M metagenome (IMG submission 15846) | reverse complement strand
TCTCCTTCAGGAACGCCAGCAGGCGATCTGGTCAGCACCGAGGGCGTTGCCTGGAACAGAAAGCTCTTGTTGGCGGAACCGCCGCCCTTGGCCATGAACATGAACTTGTAGGCCAAGTCTGATTCTAAAGAGCCGCCCTCGGCGTAGATCTCGCATTGCGCCGGCATGTTGTTGGCGGTGTTCTTTTCCTCATACATCGACAGCGGCGCCACTTGCGAATAGCGCAGGTTGCGGCGGAGATAAGCGTCGCGCGCACCTTCCGAAAGCGCCGCCTCGTCGTCGCCGTCGCTGAGCACGTTGCAGCCCTTCTTGCCCATGATGATCGCCGTGCCGGTGTCCTGGCACATCGGCAACACGCCCCCGGCGGCGATGTTGGCGTTCTTCAGGAAATCGAAGGCGACGAACTTGTCGTTGTCGCTGGCCTCGGGATCGTCGAGGATCGAGCGCAACTGCTTCAGGTGCCCCGGCCGAAGATAGTGGTTGATATCGCCGAACGCGGCCTCGCTGAGCGCCCGCAACGCCTCGCGCGACACCACCAGCATGTCCTTGCCCAGCACCTTCTCGACCCGCACGCCCTCGGTCGTGACCTTCTTGTACGGCGTGGTGTCGGCGCCAAGCGGAAACAGCGGCGTGTGCCTATAGGGCGGAACGGGTTTTGGATCGGGGAAAGCGGTGGGGGCGTTCATGGGCGTCTCGCGGGGTTGGGGCCGGCAGGCCTGCTGACGCTGTCCGGCGATTGAACGGTTCTAAGCACTTTTCGGACAAAAGGAAGGTTTTGCATACCTACTTTGCCGACGCGGCTTATTCTTATTTATTCGGACAAAATCCGGATCGTAATCTCTGGCTGTTTTTTATTACGACAAACGCACCAAGGGAGGCCACCGTGAAGAGCGGTATTGCAATTTCATTCGCTCGGGGTTTCGCTGTCGCACAGGGGGTAGTGCGAATAGCGCCGCCATCGGCTGACGCCGCGGCGTCACACCGCCGCCGCGGTCGCCGCGGCGGTCACGGCTGAACGCTTGCATGAATCCTCCGCGCAGGCTTCAATGGCGCGGGGGTATTCATGACAAGAAACCTGGTCACACACTCGGTCTTCGCCGCACTTGCACTGCTGATCGCATCAGGCGCATCCCCTGCCCGCGCCGATCGCTGCGACGATCTCGCGGGCCAGCTCAAGAACCAGATCGACGGCGTTGCGGTCGGCAAGACCGCGGCCAATCTGATCTACCTGTCGCATCCGAAGGCCACCGAGCTCACGCTCGGCTGCGCCGGCCGCAACTATTCCAACCAGTTGTACGCCAGGACCGACAGCCGCAAGCCACAGCCCGCCTTCATCGATCTCGTCGCCAGCGCCGCCGCCATCATCTTCACGCTGCCGAAGGACGACATGCGCACCGGCGCGACCCGCTGCATCAAGCGCATGGGGATCCTCCACGGCGACGATGTCACGACCCGCTACCGCCGGCTCGACATGCGCTGCGTGCGCACCAAGACCGACGCAGCGATCACGATCTCGCGCAGCACCGACGAGTGAGGCAGCGCCGGCCCTCGGCTGGCAGGTCGCCGCGACCGGGCAATACCGCGCATTTGAACGGAAATCGCAGCTTCCCGTTCACCATGGCGCGGGATCTGTCCCGATGCGGCGCGGTTTCCGGTTGCGGATTCATAAAGCTTTCGTCTCCGGCTCGTCAGTCTGCGGNGACGAAGCCTGAGGTTTTATCCATGAGCAGTATTTCCAGCGTTCCCGTCGCCGCACCGGTCAGCCCGCCCGACGCCAGTACGCCGCAGGCGCCCGCGGTGAAGGTCGACAGCGGCGCCGATGAAGCCCGCGCCGCCGCCTCGCAGCCGCCGGTGCTCGCCGCCCTGCCGCCGGGACAGGGCACGCGGATCGATCAGTTGGTATGAGAGTTTTTCGTCATACGCGGGCTCGACCCGCGTATCCATCCTTCTTCACAAAGAGCATTTGGCGAAGATGATGGATTGCCGGGTCACCCGTCTTCGCTAAAGCTTCGCCGGGTCTTCGGTGTTGGTCCGCCGAAGCCTTGGCGAAGGCGGAAGCCCGGCAATGACGGTTGATGCCGCAAGTTCGCGGAAAAATGCTACGATGACGGTGATCCCAGGACGATGGGGACACCGCAGCGATGCCCAACAGCAGGACCTACACCGGCGGCTGCCATTGCGGCCTGGTGCGCTTTGAATGCACCACCGATCTTGCCATGGTGACCGCGTGCAACTGCTCGATCTGCACCAAGAAGGGCCTGCATTTCGCGTTCCTGTCGCCGCAGAGTTTCGTGCTGCGCGCCGGCGAGGATAATTTGCGCGAATATCTCTTCAACAAGCACGCGATCCGGCATCAGTCCTGCAACGACTGCGGCGTCGAGGTGTTCGCGCGCGGCAGGAAAACCGACGGCACCGCGGTGGTGGCGCTGAACGTCAGCTGCATCGACGGGATTGAGCTCGCCAAGCTGGCGATGACCTCGATCGACGGAAGGAACAGGTGACCGCATCGCGGTCATTCCGGGGCGCGCGATAGCGCGAACCCGGAATCTCGAGATTCCGGGTCTGGTCCTTCGGACCATCCCGGAATGACGAAACCTAAGCATCCAGCTCCCTGTAATGCCGGAAAATTCCGTCCTCGTTGAAGGGAATGCGGCGGTCGCTTTTCAAATACGCCTTGATGTTGGGCCGTGCGGCGACGCGGTCATGCAGGCCGATCAGCCCGGGAACCCTCCGCTCGAACCGGCTCATCCGTTTCGGGAAGGCGTAGCGCAGCCCCTCCACGATCTGGAACATCGACAGATCGACATACGTCAGCCTGCGGCCGGCCACATAGGCGCCGCCGCCGCTCTTCAACAATCGCTCGAAATAGCCCAGATATTTCGGCACGCGCTGCTGCCAGAATTCCTCGGTGCGTTTTTTGGCCGCCGGCTTCTGATCCTCGTAGTACAGCGACGGCCCCAGCGGATGATGGGTGTCGTGAACCTCCAGCACCAGGTCGGTGACCGTGAGCTGCAGCTGATGCAGCCATAATTGGCCGGCTTCGGCCTTCGGCGCCAGGCCATGGCGCGGTCCGAGATAGAGCAGGATGTTGGCGGTGTGCCCGATCAGGCGTTGGCCCGCTTTCAGGAACGGCGGGGCGAATGGCGGCGTGCCGCCGCCGCCTTCCATCATCCGCATCATCGCAGGCACACCGCGTTCGCCGCGCGCGACGTCTATATAATCGGCGCCGGCCTCCTCCAGCGCGAGACGGATAAATTCGCCGCGGCCCTGGATGCCGGGCCAGTAATAGAGTTCGTAGCGCATCGGCGATCCTTCCAACGGACGTGTCATGGCTCCGCCATCGCGAAGCTACGTCCTCAGCGCCAACACGCCAAGAGGCCGTCACGCGCCGTTTCCTGCTCGATCGGGCTTCTCCATTGCCGACGACATGATCGATCAGCCGTGTCGTTTTAAAATTTGTAGTCCCAGCCGATCCATCCGCATAGACCGCGGCCCATCACGTCGGCGAGGTCTTCGCCCTTAAGCCACGGCAGTTCTTCGGTAAAGAAAGTCACGCACTGCCGATAGCTGCAGCGCATGCGGGTGATGTCGGTGCCCCAGAAAAACCGCTTCGGTCCGAACGCATCGAAGATGCGATGCAATCCGTCCTGAATATTGCGGAACGGATAGGCTTGCGTGGAATAATGCGGCGCGCCGGTGGCCTTGACCGCGACGTTCGGCAATCGCCCGAGCGCCACGAGCTCGTCGAGATGGATGAAGGCCTCGGCATCCTGGCCATGCCGGTTCAGCCCGCAATGGTCGACAATCATCCGGAGCTCAGGATGGCGTTCGGCAATTTCGCGAAATTTCGGCAGGAATAAGCCGCCCATCATGGCGATGGGCAGGCCCTCTTTCTCGACCGCGGGCCATAACCATTCAAGCGCGCCGGCGTGCAGCCACTTCTGGTGTTCCTCCGACAGCAAGGGCCAGCGCAGGCCCATCATGCCGGGCTGGTTGCGCCAACCCTTGATCAGCTTGCGATTTTCCGGATTGTCGAGCGCAAACTGGCCCATGACGGCAAAGCGTTCCGGATATTTCCGGGCCGCTTCGATCGCCAGCGCATTGGAATCCGGGTCCCAGCTGCGCGGCGGGTGGATCAGCGCCGCATCCACGCCCGCCTCGTCCATTTCGCGCAACAGCTCCTCGGCCGTGAACTTCGCGACTTTGCGGTGCAGGCCGGAAGGCGGCGTTACCGTCTTCGACCAGATGTGCACCTGGGCATCGATGATCTTCATGCCTCAGTTCGCCGCGAAACAATAGAACAGGCCGTCACCGCCGGTGCTTCGCAAGTCCGCCTGCGAGCAGCCGCCATCCTGGCCGCGCGAGGGGTGCGAGCTGTTCCAGGAGTGCGAGGCATCGTCGTCGCGCAAGCCGATGCGGTCGGCATGCCCCAGCATCGCCGACCCCTGCGCAGAGCTCGTCCAGTTCTTGCAGGTGCGGTCATCGCCCGCCGGAAAAGCAGTGCCGTCGGCTTGCGACCCCGTCAGCATGTCATGGCGGTTCGGCGTATCGCCACGACCGTTATTGATATCGCCCTTCTCGGTCAGCGCGGTCTGTTTGGTCAGGTTGTTGGCGCCGTGCAACTCGGCAACATCCTTCGCGATCACCACGCCCCTGGAATTCTGCCACGGCCCCTTGCCGATGCGGTCGCGCGCATTCACCGCCGGCTGGCCCTCGGCGGCCTGGGTCGAGAGATAGGCTCGCCAAACCTTGACTCCAGAAGCATTGGCTCCGGCGCCCGCGGCCTGCGCCAGCGTCTGGCAATGATTGTCGGCGCCGGCAAGCCCGCCGAGATTGGCGCCATTGCCGATACCCGCCGACGTCACGAAGAAACTGGTGGCGGCCGATTGCGCCTGTGCCGGCTGAACGAGAGCGGCGAACGACGCCGCCACGGCGAGACCGAAAAGCGCGCGCGAAATGTCCTGACTGAAGCCGGGCATCGAAATCCTCCCAATCGTTGTTCTTGATTGACCGGCGCATTGTTGCGCCGGCCTGGTCCGACATCAACACGTCGCCGGAGACATTATTCCGACGCGCGGCCCAAACGCAAAAAGCGCTGCGGAATCAACCGCAGCGCCTTGCCTCTTCATCTTGTTGCAGACGTTCAGGTCTGCTGGATCGCCGAGAGTTCCCAGTTGGCGCCGCGCGGCCGCACGAAGGTCCACACTTCGGTGGCTTCGCTCGGCTGCTCGCTGCCCTCGACCAGCCGGCCGGTGGTGCGATCGACGGTCTTGTCGACCAACGAGAACCGCATCGCCACGCTGGCGTAGTCGGTATCGCCTTCGCGCCAGGCTTCCGCGAGGTCGCCCTGCAATAGCTTGGTGCCGGACACCTTGTTGACGACGTTGCGCGCCTTGTTCTGGGCAAGGTCGCCGGTGAAATAGGACACCATTTCGGGCGTCGCCAGCGTGTGCAGCCGGGCGACATCCTCGTTCGACCACGCGGCCTGAATCTCGCTCAGCAATTGCTCGAAGGCCTCGTAGTCCGCAGGCAGGATCTCGAGCGGCGCGCTGCCCGATCCCAGTCCGAAACCGGTCGCGGAGCGGAAGCTCGGTTGCGCGCCGGGACCCGTCGCAGCGCCGGCATAGGCCGACGCCGGGGCCTGGCGGCGATGCCACCACGACATCGCCATCCGGACCACGATCACGATCAGGCCGATCTGCAGGATCAGGCCGAAGATCGAGGAGAATCCGCCGAGCCCGCCGAACATTCCGCCGCCGAACAGCATGCCGAACAGGCCGGCGCCGAGGAAGCCGGCGGCGAGGCCGCCGAGCATGCTTCGGCCGGGGCTATTGAAGAAGCCGCCGCCGGCGGCCGGCGCACCGATCCCGGGGCTGCCCGGCTGGGTGATGGTGCGGTTGAACGGCTGTGCTGCGCTCGGCGCCGTTGACGTGCTCGGCGGCGCGGAGAACGTCCGCGCCCCGCGCGAGCCCGAACTCATGCCGCCGCCGACCCGGGCGTCGGCCGGCGAGATCGCCGCCACCAATGGCACCGCCAGCGCCAGCGTAACGGCGATCGCCTGGACGATGCCGCGGGCGCGTTGCGTAAATTTCATGTCAATTCCCTCGAAATCCCCGGCAGGGGGAACCGCCTCTAACATGGGCACCCCTGCCCAAAAGTGAAGCCGGTAAAGGGGAAAGCGGCTGCGGCGCTCGGTCGCGGGCCTGCGGCGATGGGGCTCGTCAACGCTCGTCACCCCCGGGCTTGACCCGGGGGTCCATCGTCCTTCGCGAAGACCCTTTTGAAGAAAGATGGATGGCCGGGTCGAAGCCCGGCCATGACAAGGGAACGTTTCCCGGGCGCAGCGCATCACGCAGAGGTGCGCTGCAGACCCGGGATCCACGGGCGCCGCGAGCGTAGGTCCCGGCTCTGCGGTGCATCGCGACCGGACGATGCTTCGCATCGCCGGGAGGACGCTGCACCGCGTCCGGGACACGAGACCTCAGGACGGCGTCATCGTTTCCTTCACCGCCGCCACCAGCTGGCTCAGCGTGAACGGCTTGGGCAAAAACGCGAACTGCTGGTTCTCGGGGAGGCTCTTTTCGAAGGCGTCCTCGGCATAGCCCGACACGAAGATGATCTTGAGGTCGGGATTGCGGCCGCGCATCGCTTTCAGGAGGGTCGGGCCGTCCATTTCCGGCATCACCACGTCGGAGACCACGAGATCGACGGCGCCGTTCTTTTCCTCCAGCGCCTCCAGCGCCTCGACGCCGTTCGAGGCCTCGATCACGCTGTAGCCGCGCGAGCGCAGGCCGCGCGCGTTCAGCGAGCGCAGGCCCTCTTCGTCCTCGACCAACAGAATCGTACCCTGCCCGGTCAGATCGGCCCGCGGCTTGGCAGGCGCGCCGTTGGTCGCGTGCGCTTCGGGTGCAGCCTCGAGTTCCGGATGATGGCGCGGCAGGAAGATGCGGAACGAGCTCCCCCGGCCGGCCTCGGAGTCCACATAGACAAAACCGCCGGTCTGCTTGACGATGCCGTACACCGTCGACAGGCCAAGTCCGGTGCCCTTGCCGACCTCCTTGGTGGAGAAGAACGGCTCGAAGATCTTGTCGACGATATCGGCGGGAATTCCGGTGCCGGTATCCGATATGTCGATCCGCACATAATCCGCCGGCGGCATGCCCTTGTAGGCGAGCTGCGCGGATTCCTCCGCCGCGACATTGGCGGTCTTGACCGTCAGCTTGCCGCCCTCGGGCATCGCATCGCGGGCGTTGACGGCGAGATTGACGATCACCTGTTCGAACTGGGAGACGTCGACCTTGACCGGCCAGAGATCGCGGCCATGCACCAGGTCGAGCTTTACCTTTTCGCCGATCAGCCGGCGCAGCAGCATGGTGAGGTCGGATAGCGCGTCGCCGAGATCGAGCACCTGCGGCCGCAGGGTCTGGCGGCGCGAGAACGCCAAAAGCTGGCGCACCAGCGTCGCCGCCCGGGTCGCGTTCTGCTTGATCTGCATGATGTCCTGGAACGACGGATCGGTCGGCTTGTGCGCATTCAGGAGGAAATCGTTCGCCATCATGATCGCGGACAGCACATTGTTGAAGTCGTGGGCGATGCCGCCGGCGAGCTGTCCGACCATGTCCATCTTCTGCGACTGGTTGATCTGGTTTTCCAGCGCACGGCGCTCGGTGGTCTCCAGCAGGTAGACGATGGCGGCCTCGGTCTCGCGCTCGTCTTCCTCGACCGCGGTGACGAAGAACTGCCCCCAGCGCTCCTTGGGCCCGTCGAGCATCACCTCGACGGGAGGAATATCGCCCTGCCCCTCGGCGGCCTGGTTGATGGCGGCGATCAGGAGCTGACGGTCGCGCCCGCTCACCGCGCGGAAGATCGACTTGGCGGCGGCGCCGTCGCCGCTGAGGCTCTGCGCCAGCTTGGCATAGCGCGCATTGGCCCGGACCACCGCGCCGCCGCGGTCGACGGTGGCAATCGCCATCGGGGTATGGTCGAAAAACCGCATGAAGCGCACTTCGGCGGCGCGCTGCGGATCGGCGCGCTCGTCGCGGGCGCGGCTGATCACCAGCGTGCGCGAGGCGCCGGGCGCGCCGTCGGCGCCGAACGCCAGCTTGTGATAGAGCCGCGCCGGCATGGTCTTGCCGCCGCGCAGGCGAAGGTCGATGTCGAACACCTCGGTCTTGACTTCGCCGGGCACCGCCGCGATCGAGGTCAACAGCGCCGCACCGTCGCCCGACACGATGTCGGTAAGCTTGAGGCCGCCGGAGCCGATCTCGGCGAGATCGTGGTCCAGCCAATTCGCCAGCGTGGCGTTGACATAGACGATGTCGCCCGAGGCATTGACCGAGAAGAAGCCGCACGGCGCATGATCGAGATATTCGATGGCGTGCTGCAGTTCCTGGAACACGTCCTCCTGCCGTTCGCGGTCGCGGGTGATGTCGGCGATCGACCACACCGCGTATTTTGCCTCGCGCTTGCTCCCGCCGAGCGGCCGCACCCGCATCCGCAGCCAGCGGCCATGGGCGCCGTCGGAGCCGGCGATGCGGACCTCTTCCTGCTGCCGCTTGCCCTCGCGCGCCGCCTTGAGCAGACGGAACACGGCTTCCGACACATCGGGGTTGCCGATGAACACCCGCTCCACCGGGCGCACCTCCTGCGCGCTCGAAGCCCCCGTGAGCGCCAGGTAGGCGGCGTTGGAATAGACCACGTGCCCCCTGGAATCGGTGACCGCCAGCCCGTCATAGGCCTGGTCGGCGATGCGGCCCTTGACGGGATCGTCGGCGCTGCGATCGGCGAAACGAACGATGCCGGCGGCAAAAGCGAACAGGTTGAACAGCCCGACCATCGCCAGGAGCGCCAAAAGCCCCAGAATATAAGGCTGCGCCTGGGTCCGGCCGATGGTCATCAGTGCGACCGCCACCGCGACAATGCCGCCGGCCACCAGCAGCACCAGCACGATCGAGCCGGAGCGGCGCGCCGGCTCGTGGGCGATCATCGGCTCGCGTGAGGGGTCATGGTCTGTTTCGGCGGTCATACCGGGGGACGCAGCCTGTCGACATGGAGGTGACGCGGTTTCGACGCGCTCTTGGCCCCTTGAGTGCCTGAATCGGGCCTGCAAGCGCAAGTCCGTACCCCCGCTATTTCGCTCAAACCAGGCGATTTCGGCGGATGAGCTCACACCCGCCGGCCGGAAAGCCCGCGCCGCAGCCCCATCACATAGCCGATCACTTCGGCGACCGCGTGATAGTGTTCCACCGGGATCTCGTCGTCGATCTCCACGGTCGCATACAGCGCGCGCGCCAGCGGCACGTTCTCGATGATAGGGATATCATGCTTGCCCGCGACTTCCCGGATCTTGAGCGCGATGGTATCGACGCCCTTGGCGACGCAGATCGGCGCCGGCATGCCGCGCTCGTAGGACAGCGCGACCGCATAATGGGTCGGGTTGGTGATGATCACGGAGGCCTTGGGAACCGCGGCCATCATCCGCTTCTTCATGCGCGCCTGGCGCAACTGCCTGATCCGGCCCTTGACGTGCGGATCGCCTTCGGACTGCTTGAACTCGTCCTTCATTTCCTGCAGCGACATTTTCTGCCGCTCGTGCCATTGCCGGTACTGGAACATGTAGTCCGCGATCGCGACCACCGCGAGCATCGCCACCACGGCGCCCATCAGGTGAACGGTCAGGCTGGTGGTCGCCGAAAGGATCATGGCCGGGTCGAAGTGCATGAACGATTCCAGCCGGTGCCGCTCCGGCCACAGGATCGCCATCATGACCGCGCCGAGCGCGGCCACCTTGAAAACGCCCTTGCCGAAATTCGCCGCCGCCTGCTTGCCGAAGATCCGTTTTGCTCCGGCACCCGGCGAGATCTTGCTGAGCTTCGGTTTGAGCGATTCGCCCGACCACACCAGCCGGTGCTGCACCATGTTGCCGGCGATCGCCGCCAGCGCCAGCATCAGCAGCGGCACGCCGAGTGCGGCGATCAGCGCATAGCCGAGGCTTTGCGCCAGCGCCAGCAGGCCCGGTCCATCGGCGTGGATCATCCAGGAATTGGCGATCAGGTTGCGCAGCGGCATCAGGATGCCGCCGCCGATCGATCCGGCGAAATTCGACAGCACCAGGGTGCCGCCGGCGATCACGAACCAGGTGTTGATCTCCTGGCTCTTGGCGACATCGCCGCGCTCGTGGGCATCGTCGAGCCGTTTTTGCGTGGGGTCTTCTGTCTTGTCGTGTGTGTCGTTCTCGTCGGCCATCGCGGCAGAACTTTCAGTTGAGCGGGATCAGCTCGTGCATGACGCCGGTGAAATAATCGAGGAAGGTTCCCATCAGCGCGGTGATGACGAGGGCGAAGATCAGGAAGCCCGCCAGAATCGACAGCGGCACGCCGACGAAATAGACCTGCATCTGCGGCATCAGCCGCGCCAGCAC
>JGI12635J15846_10006033_pt1 | contig 10421 bp, 9 predicted proteins | sample BlaSpr_A8_OM2_M2_FD_15846 | JGI IMG/M metagenome (IMG submission 15846) | reverse complement strand
AGCTCAGGCCCATCTCGAAGCCGCCGGGCTCAGCGTCGCCAACGCTTCATTGCTATATTCTCTCGGTGCGGTCCTGATTTGCTGGATTCTGCTCTGGTTCCTGTGGCGTAAGAGGATCTTCTTGAAAGCATAGGCTGCGAGGCGGTCGCACTCTGATTCTTACCAATGGCCTACCCCAACCGCCGCAAACGTCAGCAGGTTCAAACTCGGGAGGGATCGACCACATGAACATCCGCATTTGCCTCCGTTGTCTAACTCCTGTAATTCTCTTTGCGTGTTGTTTGCGTCACCAATTAACGATCTGCTGGCGAATCGCCGAGTCGTCTAAATGAACCGTCGTATTTGAGCTCAGAGGCGTCGGACTTTGGCGAGAGCTGTATTTCGACCTCAAAATCTCGCTCCCCTGTGGCCCCCACATTCTCTACTTCGTGCAAGCCCCACACGTTTCGGAATGCTTGGATATATGCAATATCCTACTGAACCTGGAGCAGATGATCTCGTTTCCAAGCCAGTGCCCCTCCGCTCATGGGGTCTGCTCTCAGTATCTCGCTCCCTCGTTTCGGAACAACTGAAGCTCCTTTTCGTACAATATAAACGTTCGAGTCGACCCCTCCACCGACCGCGCCGCCGCAAATGTATCGCATCAAAACTGCGTCCAGTTGTCCATTGGGAGACGTTACTCGCGCTAATTCCGTCCCTTCGCCTGTCGTATAGGCCTGCTGATCACATCCGGGAAGAACCGACGTGCTTACGGCGACCACCACAAGGACGAGCACAGCTAAGTTGCGTCGTAACACTCGAAGAGTATGCGTGCCACCTAGCGACGCAGCAATGAGATCGGAGATAGCGGGTGCCCAACACCGAACCAATCCCCGATAAGTCGAGTTGCCGGACATGTGGCTTCGCGATGTTCTATCGGTTGTGATTCCGTTCATTAGCTCGCTTCTGCTGTTGTGCCTGTTTTCCCGATGGAGGTTTGGAAATCTTCCTGTTGGAAACCAAAATGACGGCCGGCCGTCTATTCCTTTAGACCGGCTCTTCGTCGGCTGGACCGGAGGCTCCTTTATGAAATCGGTAAGGCGGTTTTTCGCACGGCTCTTTCATTCCGCGACGCGCCAGACCCAGGACGAACGACTGCGCGAAGAAATAGCAGAGCATATCTCTTTGCAAACCGCCGACAACTTGCGCGCTGGACTGTCACCGGCCGAAGCACACCGCCAAGCCAGGCTGAAATTCGGCGGGATCGAGACTGTCCGCGATGACTACGCCGAAGAACGGCGCCTTATGTTCTTCGAAACACTCCTACAGGACGTGCGCTACGGATTCCGCAATTTGCGCAAGTCTCCCGGCTTCGCGGTCGTCGCCGTGCTGACGCTGGCCCTCGGCACCGGAGCCACTACCGCCATCTTCAGCGTCCTCGATACCGTCGTGCTGCAGCCCCTCCCGTATCCGCATCCCGAGCAACTCGTTGGTGTGGAACTTACTCCGCTTGGCGTGGATGCGACTCTCCGCGGCTTCGCGCCCGAGGACTACTTCATCTTTCGCGAGCAAGGCCGCACATTTCAGGATGTTGGCATGTACGTCGAATCAGACTCCGACGGCGACGTCAACGTAACCGGCTTTGCCGAGCCCGAGCGCGTCCAAGCGCTGCATGTCACGTACGGCGCGCTTTCCATTCTCGGCATTCCGGCAATGCTGGGCAGAACCTTCTCGGCCGCTGACGACGCCCCTGGCGGCGCGCCGACGGCGATTCTGACCTATGGCTACTGGCAGCGAAAATACAACGCCAGCGCCACAGCGGTCGGTAAAACCATCATCGTCGACGGAGTTGCTCGCCAGATCGTCGGCGTCATGCCACGGAATTTCCGTTTTCTCGACACGCGGGATCTCGCCCTGATCCTGCCTCTCCAGTTGGACCGCAGCCAAACGCAGCTTATGGGCTTCGACTACTCCGGCATCGCGCGTCTGAAGCCGGGCGCCACGCTGGAGCAAGCCGTCGCCGACGTCGCGCGCCTGATTCCCGTGACGCTCGAGAGTTTTCCGCCGCCGCCCGGCGTTACCCTTGAAGGACTTAGAAAAATCCGGCTCTCTCCGAGCCTTCTACCACTCAAGCAGGAAGTCATCGGCGACGTCAGCACGATGCTCTGGGTGCTGATGGCCGGCATAGGCGTGGTCTTGCTGGTCGCCTGCGCGAACGTCGCCAATCTTCTGCTCGTGCGGACCGAAGGTCGCCAAAATGAGCTCGCCGTGCGCGCGGCGCTCGGAGCGAGCCGCCGCCGCATCGCGCTGCAATTGCTGAACGAAAGTGCGGTGCTCGGTGTGCTTGGCAGCGCGTGCGGCTTGGGATTTGCATGGGTAGCGTTGCGCCTGCTCGTCGCGTTTGCGCCAACGGACATGCCTCGCGTCAGCAACATTGCCCTCAATCCGCCAGCGGTCTACTTCACTCTTGGCATCGCGCTGATCAGCACTTTGCTCTTCGGCCTTATCCCCGTACTGAAACATGCCCGTACGCGTTCCGCGGCTGTCGAAGGAGGCCGTACTCTCGGCCTGAGTCGCGAACGGCATCGCGCGCGCAACGTTCTCGTTACCGTTCAAGTCGCGCTCGCGCTTGTTTTGCTGATTTGCTCCGGACTGATGCTTCGCACCTTTAGCCAACTGACCCGCGTTCAACCCGGATTTGCGCATCTGGCTGAGTTGCAGACATTTCACGTTTCCATCCCGAGCTCCGACGTGCCGAACGATGTTGATGTCCCACGGATGGAACAGCAAATTCTGGACAAGCTTGCGGCGATTCCGGGCGTTTCCGCGGTCGCCTTGTCCACCGCCGTCCCGATGAACGGCGACACCTATTTCCATCCGCTCAATGCCGAGGACCACCAACCTAGTGTCGCAGGCGCGCCAACACCGGCTCGCCACTTCTTATTCGTTTCGCCGGGATATTTCCAAACGATGGGCATACCGCTCCTCGCCGGGCGCGATATGAGATGGGCCGACACGTACAACAGAGTCCCCGTCGCGCTGATTTCCGAAAATTTCGCACGCGAATATTGGGGCACGCCCACCGCCGCTCTGGGCAAGCGCCTTCGCATCCGAGACGTGGACGACTGGCGCGAGATCATCGGCGTGGTTGGCAACGTCCGCGACGATGGAATGGACAAGCCCCCGCGCACCGACGTCTATTGGCCCATCCTGATGCAAAATTTCGAGAGCCAGCCGCAGCTCGTCCAGCGTTCCGCTATTTTCGTTGTCCGAAGCCCTCTGGCCGGCGCGGAAAGCTTGCTCAGCCAGATTCGTCAGGCTATCTGGTCGGTAGACGCCAGCTTGCCGCTTGCCGGCGTCTACACGATGAATCATTACTACAAAGCTTCGATGGCACGCGCGTCATTCACATTGGTGATGCTCGGTATAGCCGGAGCGATGGCTCTGATCCTCGGTGCTGTCGGTCTCTACGGCGTGATCGCGTACTCGGTGTCGCAACGGACGCGCGAGATCGGCATTCGTGTGGCGCTCGGCGCCGAGCGAAGGCACGTTCTAAGTCTCGTGCTCAACGAAGGCATGCTCGTGATTCTTGCCGGCTTGACGATCGGCCTCGCAGCCTCGCTCATCCTGACGCGATTCCTGGCCAGCTTGCTGTTCGGTGTTAGCCCCACCGATCCGTTGACATTTGCTGCCGTTGCTTTTCTACTCGCCGCAGTCGCGCTCGTCGCATGCTACGTTCCCGCGCACCGCGCTATGCGTGTCGATCCTACACTGGCGCTGCGTTACGAATAGCTCTCAATCTCGGCTTGCGCTCCGCGTTGCTCACGCAAGTTTTCCTATAACGTCACTGGGGCGCGCAGACGGTTGTGCACCCCGCCAAAGCAGTGCTCTTATCCCAGCTGCAAGCGCGACTAGAGCGACGGCGGGAATCCACACTTTATATCGACCAATTTTGGACAAATCGGACATGGAAATGGCAAATCTACAGCTTGAAAGATCTCCTGAAGGCGGCTTTGGCAGCTTAGGACTTCGGCGCGATCAAAGCGTACGTGATGACCCCCATTAACACGGTGTCGCCGGACGTAAGCGAAGTAGGTGATCTCGACGCAGTAACCCGTTGTGTAGAGTTGACCGAGAGCAACAACCGTTACATCCTCGCTGATAAATTCAACTTTGCCCGATAACGTGACGTCTAGACCCGCGAACGCTTTGTCCATTTCTTCCCGCGAATGAAGTACTTCCGTTGTTCTGATTTTCAGTCCGCGAAGGCCTTGGTATAAGGTCAACGTAGTGGGCTGCCCACATGTTTATTTCGAGATTACATATCGCAGACAAGAACGTCACTTCGATATTATTGCAAAGCGTAGAAGACGTTCTTCTTCGCCACACTATGAACCTCGTCCCGATAAACGACGTCGTTGCCGAATGATGCCGACGCGCGCCATCGCCTACCACCCACGTGTCGCACGGCAAAAACTGCGCATGTACTTTCTGAACGAAGCGGCCGATGACATCGCGAGCAAAAATGGAATACGATGCGCGAACTGCGGCCTCACTTTTGCGGTTGTATTTCCGATCCGCGACGAGTTGGGAAACACAGCTTACCGCAAACGCTTAAAACAACTGATTTCGGATAACTGTAAGAATGGCAACCACAAAGATGAGTACATCATTGACGATTTGCGCTAGAACAAAGGCTGGCTCCTTTGGGAAGTAAAGGACGCTGGCAATTTGAATTGGAGATTCGCTATGGAGCAACGACAAATCGCCTACTATTACAACGGGATACTCAAATCTGAGGAAACTGATCTTGATTTGGATGGGGTGACGAGCATTCCCGTTGAAGGCGAAATACTTGTTCGCCCAGGCGGCAAACGATGGAAGGTCGTTAGAATAATTATTCGGCACGATTCCGGAAACGCAGTGCCAACTTACATGATCTATATGACCCGAGCATAGGCGTTGAGAGTCGCCGCGATATACAGCCGTCTCCAGTGGCCACCGAAGTTTTTCACTTAGAACAAGCGACGTATTTACGTGGTCTGTCCCCGAGCGATGTAACTCCGGACCCGACCACCGGCGGCGACAAAANTCGAATTCCTAAAGCCAAGCGCGTTAGGACCCGCTCATTCCACGTGTTAGCTTCAACCAGCTCCGAGCTCGCCATGTGCGATATGGTGTAGATGGCGAATCAACGCGGGATTCTAGAGTGTTCGGCGCCCTCTCCGGTCACTATCTCGAAGAAATGTTCAATGCCACACGGTGCGGCACTCGGGCGCCATGCGGGTCTACGAAAGGACTCAGCGTATTGGCGCTGTTTCCGGTTTTGTGTCAGTTCGGACCAAGTGCGGAGTACACATACGTGCAGGAATTATGGGCAACTTGCTGACGAGTCGATGGCCGCTCTCTTCGCTGGGCCGTGAGTCTATTTTAGCGCTCGAAAAACGACGGCAGGTTGACCGAGCACGCTACGAACGAATTCAAGAGCCGAGACCGCCACTTGCGTACAAAACCAGCTCCACACGACTCGAGACACCTAGCTTGTCGAAAATGCGAAACAAATAGTTTCGGACAGTGTGTTCGTTGATCTTTAGCTCACTCGAAATTTCTTGGTTCCTCAGCCCTCTCGCTACAAGCTGGACAACTTCTCTTTCTCGCGCCGTTAGCGACGTCATCCCTTTCGACTCACGGATCTTCAGACTTTTCAAACCAATGATTAGTTCTAACAGAAACTCCAGCTCCGTATTGCCTAACCAGAATTGCCTTTCATGAACTCGACGAATGCATTTCGGCAACGACTTGAATGATTCGCCGCGGCAGAACACACCACGTGCCCCCATTCGGAACGCATCGATAACCATCTCACGCTGGATTGTGTCCACTAGCATCACTGCTGGAAACTTCGATCCAATAGCACGGAGATTCTCAAGGATCTTGAAACCGTTCAGGGGGCCATCCTCCAGACTCACGCTGACCAGCGCGACGTCAGGGTCAAGATCTGTAAGCTCACGGACTGCGACCGATGAATTGCTTGTCACCGCGCTGACGTCCAAATTATTGTGACGCTTAAGCGCACTGACAATCAGTTGACTATTCATCCGTGTCGAGTCGACGACGGCAACTCGGATTGTTTGTAGGGAAGGCTGCGGAAAGTCTTCCATTTCAACCCTAACTAGCTCGCCTACGGGGACGTCGGGCTGCCAAAATTTGTGCTGAGCACAGTAGACGATACATTGAGGTACTGGCAAGTAAATATTTCTTTACGCCCGAAAGAAAAGACAGAACCATCTCCGATATCTCTGATCTCTGATATCTCTGATATCTGATTCGCGTCCGATACATCGGTTGGGTCTCGATCCCTTCAGACGCGGTGCTCCCGCTGCCACAACCGCTCGACCGCATGCCGAATCGCTTTCTTGACGCTGTACGCTAAGTCGCGCTCGGTCAGACATTTACATGGTCCTCGGACGATTGCTAAGAGCCTACGGGTGACTCTCGAACCTTTGCGACCGGGCCGAAGCGTAGAGACTTTTGTCATCAATCGCAGCAGCCCTGTCCCCTTGCCGAACCCCAGGGAGTTTATCCACAAGTGTTAAACAGCGTTGTCACGAGATGGGACTCGCGGACTGTGCCAAGGCGCGTGACTTTAGGCTTCTTGCGATGTCGGACCCGAGCAGCTTATTTTCAGTGCAAGGCATCGTCGCATCCGCCACGTAGCGAGGAACAGGGCTTTGCCGCCCGATCTCATGGAACTTAGAAACCGATTCCGGCATCAGCTGGCAGCTGACGCGATGTTCACTTGGGAAGGTCCGCAAGAAGAGTTGCTCCTTGGGGAAGGACTCATTCGAGATATAAGCCTTTCCGGCACCTTCATTTTGAGTTCAGCTTGTCCGCCAGTCGGAACTCAGGTCCAGCTGGATATATGTCTCGATCCAAATCCCCTATTCGGTCAGCGGAGAATTCGAATTCTAACTGAGGCCAAAGTCGTTCGTGTTGAACACTCGCAGGAATGCGAAGGCTTCGCGACGATGACCGAGGATTTCACCTTGCTGTTCAATGACGGTGTGCGAAACGAATCTTCCGTGTCGAATGGAAGGGCAGAAGAACAAGGGCAAGCCGATGAAACAAAAAACGAAATGCGTTATTCCCGTATCCTGGATGCTATCGTGCGCCGTAATGGTTTGTCCGGTTCTGGATAGTCAAGGACAAGCAGTGGCAGCACAGCAAGGCTCGTCGTCTGGGAACCCGCAACAAAGCGTGATAAATGACAGCAATTTGCCGGTGCCAATACAGAGGCAATGGCGCTATCAAGTACAACCGGGCGACTCATTCAGCATTAGATTCCCCGATACGCCAGAGTTCAATCAGGGAGATGTCACCGTACAACCGGACGGCTTCGTCACTCTACAGGCTCTCGGCGAGGTCTTTGTAGCCGGAAAAACCCTCCCTGAACTTCGAGAGATTATACAAAAATCATATTCTACGATCGTTAGCTCCCAAGTAGTGACAGTTGAACTCAAGGATTTCGAGAAGCCATATTTTGTGGTAGGCGGGGAAGTTGCGCATCCTGGAAAGTTTGACTTGCGAGGCGACACGAACGTCACGGAGGCAGTCGCCATCGCTGGTGGTTTTCGTGACACAGCGAAGCACTCGCAGGTGCTTCTATTTCGACGCGTGTCCGATCAATGGATGGAAGCTAAGAAACTGGACATGAAAAAGATGCTCGCGGTCGGCAACCTGAGTGAGGATCTTCATCTGCGACCCGGCGACATCATCTTCGTTCCCAAGAATGCGATTTCAAAAATCAAACCCTTTTTGCCGGTTCCTGGCGTGGGCTTATACGGAAGCCCATTTTGAGTTGATCCGACGATGAATCAAGGTCCGACATTTCAAGAGAACGTGTATTACCTGGAAGGGCGCGACGAGCCTTCAGCGATCTGCTTGCGCGATGTTGTCGCTCCACTCTTTCGCCAGCGCCGACTGATCCTCTCCTCATTCTTCGTCGTTACCATTGTCGCGCTCGGCGCGGCAATATTTGTCCCTAAGCAATACCGCGCGGAAATGATGATCCTTGTGAAGCGGGAGCGCATCGATGAGACGGTCACGTCAAATAAGGCGACTGTCCTAGACGCGCGGCCAGAACTCACAGAAGAGCAAGTACAGTCCGAGGTGGAATTAATTCGGAGTCGGGATTTGCTGGAAAGTGTCGTTAAACAGAGCGGCATCGCTGCTGGCGCCGAATCCCCGATTTCTACGGCTCGAGCGGTTCGCGATCTCCAGGGAAAGCTTCAAGTCGAACCAGTCAAGAAGACCAATTTAATTGGCGTTGCTTATCAAGGCCGCGATCCGGTTCAAGCTGCCCGCGTGCTGAACGTGTTGGCCGATTTGTATCTTCAGAAGCATCTTGAAGTCCACCGGCTACCCGGGACATTCGACTTCTTTCAAAAACAGACGGAACGCTATCGCGACGAACTCGCGTCCAATGAGAATCGACTGATCGGTTTTGATCACGAAGCCGGAGTTGTGTCTCCGGATTTGGAAAAAGAAATAACTTTTCGCAAGCAGAGTGAGTTCGAGTCGGCGTTGCGTGAAACGCGAGCGGAGACCAGCGAAACAATCAAACGAATTCAATCTCTTGAATCCCAACTTGCAGCAACCTCGCCGCGAACTGTCACTCAAGAACGGGTATCGGATAACCCAACGCTCTTGCAGCAACTGAAAGGTACGCTCTTAACGTTGGAGTTGAAGCGGACCGAGCTGTTATCAAAGTTCGCGCCTGGATACGTTCCTGTTCGAGAAGTAGACAAGCAAATCGAACAAACCACCGCAGCGATTGAGACGGCCGAGAAGGCTCCGTTGCATGAACAAAGTACGGACAACGATCCCACCTACACATGGTTGCGTGAGGAATTGGCGAAGGGCCAGACGCAGTTGATTGCGTTACAAGCCCGTACACAAGCGTTGGCCCCGGTTGTCGATTCATACAAAACGGAAACGCGCAACCTCAACGAGAAGAGCATCACCCAGCAGGATTTGGTGCGCGCCGTAAAGATCGCTGAAGAAAACTACCTGCTCTATTCGCAAAAGGAGGAAGAGGCGCGCATTGCCGACGCACTCGATCGCAACCGGATCGTCAATGTCGCTGTCGCAGAGGCTGCAAGCGTTCCGGCGCTGCCGGTGCATTCGACTCGGTTCATCTTGTTTCTCGGGATACTCTTCGCCGCATTTTCCAGCCTGGCGTTGGGTTTCGTCGCAGATTTCCTCGACCCCTCCTTCCGTACGCCGCAAGAGCTTCGCAATGCCCTAGACATTCCTGTTCTCGCGGCGATTCCGCGAGAGGCAGCTTAAGACGATGCTCGATTTCTATCAACTTCGCGAGCAGCCGTTCGGGATGTCACCAGATCCTCGGTTTCTTCATCTCGGTCCGTCTCACCGTGAGGCACTCGCTTCCATGGCTTACGGGATAAAGATGAATCGTGGCTTGATGGCATTGGTAGCCCCTCCTGGGATGGGGAAAACGACGCTTGTCTTCCGCTTGCTTGAACATTTGAAACAGTCGGCGCGAACAGCTTTCTTGTTTCAAACTCAGTGTGACTCGGCCGGCCTTCTGCAGTACATATTGAACGATCTCGGAATCAATACTCGCGGGCAAGACTTCGTCGGGATGCACCAACAATTGAACAGCCTGCTCGTCGACGAGGCGCGCGCGGGCCGGCGTTTGGTCGTGGTTATCGATGAGGCGCAAAATCTGGATGAGGATGTTCTCGAAACTGCTCGCCTGCTCACAGATTTTGAGACGCCAAGCCAGAAGCTGCTTCAGATAGTCCTTGCTGGACAACCACAGCTGGCTCTCAAACTCAAACAACCCCGACTGGCTCAGCTTCGGCAGCGGATTTGCGCGGTTGGACGGCTCGGTCCGCTCGCCCTTCCCGAGGTTGGCGATTACATCAATCATCGTCTGCAAGTCGCGGGATGTGCGGCGATGCCCTTGTTCACTCCCGCCGCGGTATTCCAGATTTTTGCAATCAGCGAGGGAGTGCCGCGGACCGTCAACAATCTTTGCTTCAACGCGATGTCTCTGGGCTACGCTCTGGGCGCCAAGAAGATAGACGCGGATCTTGTAACTCAAGCAGCTACCGATCTCGACCTCGAGCCGCTTGTGAGTCCGATACTCCGAGAGCCATTGGCCTCAAGGACGGGAACTTCATCAAGTGCGGATAAAAAGGGCACGCGGCTGAGCAGCGATGATTTTGTTAGCGCAACCCCGGAGCTTCAATTTCAGCGGTTGGAACGTACAGCGAATCGACCAACGGAGGCTCATGCGCAGACCGTGGCCCTTCCGAATTGCCGGAGAGACAAGAACCCGATCCTGGACGCTACAGACGGAGTCGAACTAGTTCTCGAGGACCTGGATTCGGCTCTCTTCCGACAAGCCGAGATTC
>JGI12635J15846_10006032_pt1 | contig 10422 bp, 9 predicted proteins | sample BlaSpr_A8_OM2_M2_FD_15846 | JGI IMG/M metagenome (IMG submission 15846) | reverse complement strand
TCAAAAAGTCGACCAGGAGCGACATGTTCTCGCTCGGGGTCCCGCCGAGATGTGAGATATGGGTGTCGGAAAACTGGACGATCCGCACGGTCCTGCCCCTCGGTAGGCTTCCCTTCCTGTCACAGTCCATCACGACAACGTGAGGCGCCGTTGTCCTGGCGCTGTGCCCTGGGTTGCCGGAAGGCGACGACGGCGGTTGTCAGCAGGAGCAGGGCCGCTCCCGCGCGGAGCCCGACGCTGGTGCCGCTCGTGAACGTGTCGCGGGTGGCGTCCACGAGGCGCGAGCGGACGGCGGGGTCCGGGGCGCCCGCCGCGTAGTGCAGCGCGGCGGTGATGGAGTGCCTGATCGCCTGGCCTTGGGCGCCGGGGGCGCTTCGCAGCGCGGCCGGCAGATGGCTGGCGAAGCGGGTGGTGAGGACAGTGCTGAGCACGGCAACGCCCAGCGCGGAGCCGATCTCGCGGGTGGTGCTGTTCAGGCCAGAGCTGACCCCCGCGTGGCTGGGCGGGAGCGCGTGGACGATCATCCCGGAGAGCGGCGGCATCGCCAGCCCCATGCCGCCGCTGATGACCGCGAGCAGCAGGCCGTAGAGCGGAGGGGGTTGCGGCGGTGGCGAACGAGAGCAGCACGAGCCCTGCCGCGAGGGTCAGCAGGCCGATGATGATCGTGGCCCTGGTGCCGATGCGCGCGGCCGCGCGGGTGGAGAACGGGAGCTACCGGCACGAGACTCACAACTGGTGCTTCCAGAAGAACCGGCCGGTCTACGACGTCAAGCCGGCCCTTCCGGGCGTGCGCTGCCCCACCTTGATCACCGTCGGCCGGTACGACTGGGTGACCCCGGTGGAGATGTCGGAGACCATCGCCTCACTGATCCCGGACTCACAGCTGGTGATCTTCGAGAAGTCGGGCCATTCGCCGCCCAGTGACGAGCCGGAGCTGTTCCGGCGCACCGTCCGCGACTTCCTCGCTGGGGTGGCTCCGGAAGCATCCGCCGAGGCGCGCTGAGAAGCGTCTCCATGGCTCCGCCGAGCAGGCCTTGACCGCTGTAACTGAGCGTCCCATTCGGGGCATGGACAGCGCGTTCCAGTTGGTGACAATGGAGGTAATCGGTACGACAGGACAATGGATCGCTTAGGGGGTGCACTGGTGAGTGCCGCAGAGGGGCCTGCCGAGGAGGCTGCTGCGACTGGGAACGGTGGCGGAGCCCGGCGACCTTGGCACTCTAGTGACGCCAGTTCTCCCGGAGGTAGCAGGCCGATGCCAATCCGCCGGATGGCGAGAGGGTTCTTCGCGCCGATCCAACGGATTCTCGGGTTCGGAGTGATGCGAGCGTCGGCCTCATTTAGAAATCGGAGCGGAGAACCGATCCGCGCGCGTGCTTGGCTAGAGAGCGCCTCGATCGAGGAACACTACGGGTACAGCCAGGAGATTTCGCTGAACGCCGACGTGCGTCGTGTGGGCAAACCGGACGGGGAGATCAAGCTGGCACTTCCTTACGATGGAGACCAGTACTTCACCCGTCAAGCACACCGAGATGTGGCCGACGCGCGCCACCGTGGCGCCAGTACCACCGACAAAGCCGTGGTCGGTTTCCTTGGGCTTACCGGTTATGAGAAGACCGGCCTGGAAGGACCACTTGGCCTGCACGCCAACTTTGGCTCTGTCCCGATTGAGGTGTGGCTTCCTGCCCCGGCCCAAACCGGCGAGGCCGATCAGCTCCTCACAGATGCTAGCGCCTGCGTGATTTCGGAGAAATATCTGCCCGAAGAACCCAAGATCGTTCCCGCGCACATCGATATCGAAATCGACGATCCTGATACAGCGGAATCTAGCGGTGTAGTGCGGCGTAGCCGGCCCACCGTAGACGGTTTCTCGGATCTGGCAGCTCGTGCGCAGGCCCGGGCTAGCCTGATCAGGCAATCGCCAGAGCGCCAACTCGATTTCAAACCGGATCTGTGGTTTCGCATGACCGTGCGCCTGCACCTTCCGCGTGCTCAGAAGGATGACGTGGTAGCGGAGGTGAGCAAGGTCTTCATGAGCTGGCCCACGCATACATCGCTGAGTTCGCTGACGCTCCATACGGATGGGAATGCTCAGCTCCGTTATAACCCAGAGGAAGAGCATGACGGNCATAAGGGCGGCCTGGAATGGTCAGGTGTCCCGATGGAAGTGGAGGATGTGACCTCCGAAGCAGATGTCTCCGCCAGCGCTGAAGACGACATTGTTACGCTGAGCAGCGGTGAGATGACGCTTTCGATATCCAAGCCTGGCGACCTCTATAAAAAAGTGGCACTCAGCGGCCGGGTCGAAGTGACAATGAACCATTTGCTGTCGGGCATGGATGCCCGGCTCTACGATGCAACCGGAAAGCAATGCCGTTCCTGGCGTCCTGACCTGAAGCTGAAAAGCGTTGTCACAACCGAGTTTTCTATGTCGCTGTATGATGCCTTCGCTCGGCGCACGATGTCGCCTTATCAGTGGCTTTACTTTGATGAGGTGATTCCCAGTGAGATGCGCATTGATGACATCATCATGGCCCTGACAAATCGCGGGTTCAGAGTCAGCGATGCACACGGCGACATTCCCAAAAGCTGCTTCATCACGGCCAATCTCGCACACGGGCCAGACAAGTTGCAGCTCGCCTTGTACGTCAGAGGTACGCGATACAAAGCTCGGCGCGAGCGCATAGTTCCAGGCGGCATGACCTATCGGACTTCGGTTGGCAGCGGCGAGTTGCGGATTTACGTTTATGGCTCCCTGCGGGCGGAGAGCAAACCAGTGATCCGTGAGATCAATGCACTGCGGCGGGCGCTGCGAGAACGATTTGACCGCCTCCCGGCCGGTCGCTAACTCAGAGAGGCGATGTCGTGGAGGTTGCCGTCGAACAGCGGGCGCCGATGGTCCGCTGCTACCAGTGTGGCTCGTCGCAGGTGGCCAGCATGTGCCACCATTGCTGGCGGCCCGGTTGTGCCAAACATGTCGTGCCGTCACCGCAGTGGGCAGAGAAGCTGTTCCGCAGGGAGGGTGGTGGCCCGGGCTTACGAAAGGTCCGTGCCTGCCATTGCGGCGACTGCGCTCACGTCCGGGTCGGATCCACAAGGCGCCTGCTCGCGGTATGCGCAGCTGGTATTGGCCTGGTGGTCATCGGCCTCATATCTATCTGGCTGAACCCAATCGCCGGATTGATATTTATTCTGGCCGGTGGTATCTCGGTCACTTGGGCCTGTCTGGGAATCCGGCGCGGCGCAGTTCGCGCGCGAGTGGCCATGCCCGTCCCGCTCCACCCCAAGGTGAGTGACGTGGAGGTGACCGAACAGCTAACTGGAGAAATAACCCTTGCCCGCGCTGACGGCGACTACCGGACCATCTTGGAACCAGTCGAGGGCAAGATCAGCCTCAATCTGGCCTTCGGCAGACCCGACCGGGACCGGGTATGGCATCGGCGCAAGCGTCTTCAGGCGCAGGGCGCCGAGCTACGGTATTGCGCCGGACGGGTTGTGCTTCGCGGACAGTTCGGCATCAAGCCGGGACAGGAAGTTGCTGGCCCGGTCTTGGCGCTCGACGGTGACACCAGCGACTACGCGGTGTTCCGCGCAGATGATCCGCCTTCGTCCAGCCTGCGGGACGTTGCCTGGCATTACGAACTGGCCACTGAGCCAGATATCAGCTCCGGGCCGGTGTGGATCACGCCGTCGATCGTGCCCGAGTCGGGTCGCCATGCTCTTGAGCTGGACATCCAGTGGATCGAGTTCGGCCCGGACGAGGACAGACCGCTCAGCCTGGACAAGATAGAGATGCTACGGCTCGAGGTCCCAGTGAGTTGGGGTGAAGTCCACAGTTGGTCAGTTTCTCAAAATGTGAGCGCGAAACCACGGGCGGTTAGCGGACTGATGGCAGACGGACGCCGGTCGGTTGAGTTTAAGGGACTGCGCCTGGCTAAGCGGGAAACAGAAGATGAGGAGTCTCGGCCAACGCGGTTGACGCTTTCAATGCGATTCGAGGATGAGGTAAGTCAAGAGGACGAAATGTCTGGGCGGCTCGAGGCGACCATGCGGGGAACGCTGTCCGGAATAAGCGGGGTATGGCTCTTCAACTCACTTGGAGGCAGTCGAGCATATACGGGTGAAGCCACCGTCAGGACGCGCCTGAACGCGAACTTCAGACTGAGCCTGGAAACCATTCGTTATCAGGCCGTCCGGGTGGTTCCGGATCGTGCCGCGGAGGACAGCGATCGCGACAGCTACGCGGACGAGTTCGCTGTAGTACCTGGAGACGAGACAGTCATTGCGCTGACGAGTGCCATGAGCGAGGAAGGCTACTACGTCAAGCATGTAATCGAGAATCCGCCTCGAAGTGGCCGGCGGGCAGATCTGGTCCAGCGTTACTGGGATATCGGCGGCAGGAAATATGAGGGCGTCTATCCTATCGATTTCCACATCATTCTTACCGGCGAGGAGGTTCACGGCGAGGGCATCCGTCCGGAGAGCGGCACTACAAAGGTCCGGATCGTAGTCAAGGGTTCCTTCACCGATCGTGACATGGACACCCGCATCAGCGATGAGTGGAAACGGCTTCGTGAGCTTACGCTGGAAACACTGGGGCGCCGGGATTCTGGGGAATACGGGAGGCAAACGTGACCTGGGAGTGCGCCGATTGTAATAGGCAGATTCAGATCGATGGCGTCTGCCACCATTGCGGCAAACCGCTCTGTCGCAGTGACCAGGTCCTGATCGCAGATGATGCTTTCGCCGCTACCTCGGGCGAGGCCAGCAACGAAGCGGTGCATTGCCGGGCATGTCGGCGGCAACATCATCCGGCGGCCGTCCAGCTAGGAAGTGAGCGCCGATGATTGAGATTGACGTCCTGCCAGGAAGGATTCCCGTTGGTGTCGCCGATCTGGAAGTCCGCCTGGCAAACAACGGGCCTGAAGCATACCTGAACGTCATTTTCACTATTAGGTTGCCGGTCGGGATCATGCGGCTTCGTGGTCAGGAGAGCATCACGGTTAACCGGTTGTCTCCCGGTCAATCAGTCGTACTGCCCCTGCGCGTGCGGGCGGACAGCGCAGGATGCTACCAGCTGACTAGTCCCAACTTCTCCTATCGAGACCATACTGGCCATTCCCACCGTGTGAACGGCTTCACTATCGAGATCATAGTCGATCCGCAATCGGATCCAGCGCCTGAGTCGAATGTCACTGTTGAACTGAAAACCACTGAGCTGCCACTCGGTGAATGGAGCACCTTGCGTAGCCGTATCAGTAATATCGGTGATGCCGATGTTACTGAACTAAAAATGGTCCTTTCAGGGCAGGTCACTACCGAGAATCGCAGCGAAAGCTTCCTGCTGGACCGGCTACGAGCCGGTACCTCAGTGGATGCGTCATTCTTCGTTCGTGCTCATGAGGCAGGCGCGCAGGTGCCAGTCCATCTTGATCTTGCTTACGGTAGATCCGGTCGACGCCGCCACAGCACTACGACTGGGACTATAAGCGTAAGCAGCGATCCGGTATTAAGGCCTGCGCCCGTGCAGAACCGCAACCCGATTGTAAAGATTCTCTTTTTCGGAGCCAATCCGCTAGGCACGCAACGACTCAGAATCGATGAAGAGATACGTGAGATCCAGCAGACCATTAAACAGGGGAGTAAGCGAGACAGTATCGCGGTAAAAACGGAGTGGGCGGTCCGCCCCCGCGATATTACTCAAGCATTGATCGATTTTGAGCCGCACTTCGTCCAGTTCGTCGGTCACGGCGGCGGTGAGGAGGGAAGTTTCGCGGCCGAAGACGATGGCGGGACTGTGCACGTCATTCCCGTGGATGGTCTAGTAAAGACATTCAAAGCCGTCGGCCAAGACGTGCGATGCGTCATCGTCAATGCGTGCCGGACGGAAAGGCTTGCTCAGGCCCTCGCGGCGGTGGTTCCGTGCGTTATTGGTATGCGGCAGCCTGTGGGCGACCGCTCGGCCATCCGGTTCAGCATCGGCTTCTACCAGGCTCTGGCCGCTGGCAGGGCCGTCGAGACGGCCTTTGACGTCGGAGTAGCCCAGTTGATGATGACTCCCGAAGGCGATGATGCCGTGGCGCCGTTGCTGCTTCAGCGGCCGGATGATGATCACCTGTCCTAGTGACTCAGCAGCTGCCGCTGGCTGCTGGCGCGGCGGTCAGATCCGGTCCAGGCGGGGCTTGGCGCGTTCCCACAGCAGCGCTGCGATGTCAGCAGGCACCGGAACGGTCGGGCCCTGGAACCAGCGGAACGGCCGGAACGAGGCGAGCGCGGCAGTCGCCAGCAGCTCCACCCTCGGCAGTGGCGGATCGATGCGGTAGACAAACCGGATGTCGGTCTGCCACCGCGCTGACGCCGGCTTACCGTCGTGCCATTCCGGATCCTCGTAAGTGGGAGCTTTGATCGCCGCCACATAGTAAATGCCCGGCTCATTCCGTCCGACCACCTGCAGCCAGCTCGGGCAGGCCCGAGGACATCCGCTCGCTGTTGATGCCGATGAACGCCCGGTCTTGCGATCCAGTCTCGGCGTCGCCGAGCCGGAGAAACCGGTCTGCGCCCCAGGTGCCCGCGAAGTCGGCCACCCGCTTGCACGTAACCGAAATGTCCATCCATACGTCGTCGCCGGACTCACCCACGTCGTGGTTGCCGGGCAGCACCAGCAGCGGCGCGTTGATCTGCCGAAGCAGTTGCCACGCCGCCTGCCGGTCGTCGGGCGAGTCGGGGTTGAGGATCACGACGTCACCGGTGTGGATCACCAGGTCAGGGCGCAGCTCCTCGTTCAAAAAGTCGACCAGGAGCGACATGTTCTCGCTCGGGGTCCCGCCGAGATGTGAGATATGGGTGTCGGAAAACTGGACGATCCGCACGGTCCTGCCCCTCGGTGGGCTTCCCTTCCGGTCACAGTCCATCACGGCAACGTGGGGGGCCGTTGTCCTGGCGTTGTCCCCTGGGTTGCTGGAAGGCATCCGGTGCAGGGCCGCTCCCGGGTCAGGGGATGTAGAACGGGCGGACCTCGATCGCGTGGTACCGGGCGATCGGATGCGCGGCGGCAAGGTCGATCGCCTGCTGGCGGTCGGCGCAGCTGATGACGTCGATGCCGGCGATGAACTCCTTGGTCTCGGTGAACGGCCCGTCGCTGATCAGCGTCTCCCCGCCGCGCGCGGTGATCGTCCTGGCGGTCTCCGGGCCCTGCAGCGCGTTCCCCAGGATCTGCAGGCCGCGCGCCTCCACGTCCTGCTTCCAGGCCTCGCCCTCGTCCATCAGCGCCTGATCGTCGACGGGCGCCGCCGGGGTTCCGCCCATCCACATCGTCAGCAGGTACGGCTTGGAGTCGCCGTCGTCTCCGTGCCCGAACGCGAAGGCCTTCTCGCCGACCTGCAGCCCGTCCATGAAGGGCCGGACCTCTATCCGGTGGAACCGGGTGATCGGGCTCTTGGCCGTCACCTCGACCGCCTCGTCGAGGCCGGAGCATTCGAGCAGGTCGAAACCGGCCATGAACTCCTTGGTCTCCGCGAACGGGCCGTCGGTCACCAGCGTCTCGCCGTCGCGCACGCGCACCGTAGCGGCCGTGTTGGGCAGGTCCAGCTCCCGGCCGAACAGCCGCACCCCGCGGGCGTTCATCTCCCCGATCCACTTGGGGATCTCGCGCTGCATGAACGCGAGGGCATCCGGCGCCGCGACGCCGTCGCTGCTGTGCTGGGTGTTCCCGGCGATGATCATGATGTACTTCATCTCAGTCTCGCTTCCGTAGACGTAGCCGATGATCGGGGTCTGGCGCTTTGCAACCAGACGACGAACGGGAACTGCCCAGAAGGACACCTGCCAAGTATTCAGCCTGGCGGGGCGGGCTGAGGACCGGCCGGGGCCGCCCGTGACGGCTCCGACCAGGACATACACAATGTGATCGGAGGAAACGTCGCAGAGGAGGAGTCCGGGTGTTCGTAGAGATCAACGACAACAGCCTGAACGTCGAGGTGCTGGGTCCCGACGGAGCCCCGGTCATCATCGTGCACCACGGTGGCGGCGGCATCGGTTCCCTGGCCGAGCCCAAGGCGAGTTTCGGCTGGCTGGCGGACGTGTTCCGGATCGTCGTCTACGACGCCCGCGGCTGCGGCATCAGCGAGGGCAAGCCGCCGTTCAGCCACGCGCAGTGGGCCGCTGACCTGGACGGGGTGCGCCAGTGGGTGGGTGTCGACCAGGTCATCGTGGCCGGGGGATCGTACGGCGGCTTCATCGCGATGGAGTACGCCATCGCCTACCCCGAGCACACCCGCGCGATGATCCTGCGCGACACGTCCCCGGACAGCTCGAACCTGGAGCGGGTGTTCGAGAACGGCCGCAAGCAGACGCGCGTCGAGCTCAACTGGGACAACTTCGAGCGTTACTGGACTGGTCACATCCGCGACGACGCCGATCTCAAGGCGTGCTGGGCCGAGATCGCCCCGCTGTACTCCTACGAGGACGACCGGGAACGGGCCGCCGCAAGGGTGGAGAACGGGAGCTACCGGCACGAGACCCACAACTGGTGCTTCCAGAAGAACCGGCCGGTCTACGACGTCAAGCCGGCCCTTCCGGGCGTGCGCTGCCCCACCCTGATCACCGTCGGCCGGTACGACTGGGTGACCCCGGTGGAGATGTCGGAGACCATCGCGTCGCTGATCCCGGACTCACAGCTGGTGATCTTCGAGAAGTCGGGCCATTCGCCGCCCAGCGACGAGCCCGAGCTGTTCCGGCGCACCGTCCGTGACTTCCTCGCTGGGGTGGCTCCGGAAGCGTTCGCGCAGCCGCACTAACGGCGCAGCGTGGGCGGTGGCGAGGCCGCTGCCCACGCTGGCGCCTGGTCAGACGGGTACGGCTATCGCGCTAGTCATTGGCGCCGATTACCTGGAAGTCCTGGTTGACGAAGATGTGGTGCGGCCAGTTGACGCCGATGTAGTGGACTTCGTAATCGCCGTTTCCGATTGCTACGACCCGGTCGACGACGCCACCCGGATAGGCGGCCAGGGCCGCTTCGATCGCCTTATCCGCGGTGGTGCCGCTGACGATCGTCCCCGAGCCTTGCTTGTAGTCCGACGGGATCTGGCCGACCGACTCGGAGGAGCCCTTCTGGCCCTGGCTGTAGGGAATCACCTGGCCGCCCGGAGACGATCCGCCGGTGCTGACAGGCTGCGCTATCACTTCGCTGGCCGTGATCGTTGTGCTGTCCGTCGTCCCCAGCACCAGGACGGTTTCACCAGTCGTGACCGCGCTAGCTGAGGCGGGGCTTGTCCCCATCTCATATGTGGTTGTGGAGGCCTCCTTGACGGTGACCTTCTGACCTCCCGAGGTCGACAGCGTGAAGCCGGAGGAGGACACGCTGCTGACCGTGCCGGCTGACCCTCCCGCGCCCGGCCCGGACCGGGCATTGGAGCCTCCGCCGGACCCGAAATGACCCGCTGGGCTGCTGCTGGCGGACGTGGTCGAGGCGCTGCTGGAAGTGGCGGCGACGATTCCGTAGGAACCTCCGCCGATGACGATGGCCGCCGTCCCGGCCGCGATAATCCTGGTGCGCTTGCTGGAAAACATCTGTTCATCTCCTGTTGCAGTGGCTATTAATCTCAGTTATTGCAAGCCCCGCTGGAAACTCTGTGGAAAAGGCCGGATGGTGGCCGGGGGATTCTGCGACGCTGGATAACGGGCAAGGTGTCAGCAAATAGCCCGCAAGCAAAAGCCAAGGCGCCGACAGCAAGGTCCGCGAAAGCGCTCAGAGCCGCTGAGGTTCTCCGGTCCGGCAAGGCTGTTGCCGACGGCCGTCGCTTCAGATGCGGATCCGGCGACCTCAACGCAAATGGATTACCGGGCCGGCCGCTGTTAGCGGAACTGACCTTGCGATTCGGTTGCGGTTCCCTGCAAGGTATATGCCTGCGGCAGGCGCAGGTGGAAGGCGGCGCCCTGGCCAGGCGCGGTGTCGACGGTGATCTCGCCGCCGTGGGCCGCCGCCAGTGAGGCCGCGATGGCCAGGCCGAGGCCGGCGCCGCCGCGTTCCCGGGTCCGGGCGTCGTCGGTGCGGTAGAACCGCTCGAACACGCGCGATGCCTGCTCCTCCGTCATGCCGGGACCATGGTCGGTGACGGTGAGATCCGCGTGGCTGGCGCCGCCGGTCACGGTCACCGCCACCGGGGAGCCGCTTGGGGTGTGCCGGAGTGCGTTGCCGATCAGGTTGTCGATGACCTGCCGAAGCCGTTCCTCGTCCCCGTCGACGATCACCGGGTCGGCTGCCTCTATCGTGATCGGCCGCCCGGGGTCTATGACGCGGGCCCGCTGGACGGCTTCGGCCGCGAGGCTGGCCAGGTCCGTGGGTCGCCGCTCCAGCGGGCGCCCGGTATCAAAGCGGGCCAGCAGCAGGAGGTCCGCTACCAGGCGGCTCATGCGGTCGGCCTC
>JGI12635J15846_10006027_pt1 | contig 10430 bp, 6 predicted proteins | sample BlaSpr_A8_OM2_M2_FD_15846 | JGI IMG/M metagenome (IMG submission 15846) | reverse complement strand
CAAGACGCCCTTTCCGCGCCGCTGGCCCTCCAGAAAATTCTCGTGGCCATCAAGAATCACAACCTGACCGATATTCTCTCCGGTATAGCGCGGAAGCCGGGCAAACTCCGCCGCCATCCAGCCGAGGTTTCGCACCATACCCCGAATCGTAGCTTGGCGTCGGGGGGCATCCCAACCCGGAAACGCCAACTGCAAATTGAATTCGGCCGTCTTTCTTAGTTTCGGCAGTAGCGCGTAAATCACTCGCGCCGCACCCGCCGCTATGCCGCGCGCCATCGAGCGCGGCATGGCCCCGAGGACTTTCAGGACCGTCCACACCACCGCGTATTCGAGCCACTCCCTCATCGTCTCCCATGTCAGCCGCAATTCCCCGACGCGCGACAGTATGCATTCGGTCGCTTGCGCCTCGCCAGTTCGAACTTACTCGCTAGTGTTCAACCTCGCGCCCCAACCACATCCTGAGCCAAACGATATGGTCATGCTAGACTCGCCCCGATGGAGACGCTTCCGCCCGCGCCACGGCCCGCAACCGAAACAAGTTTAGCCGCTCGCGTCGCCTGGCTCGCTTTGATTCTTGTCACTCTCTACGTTTGTTATTTCAGCCACCTCGGCGTCATCGGATTGGTCGGCCCTGATGAGCCACGTTATGCGTGGATCGCCCGGGCCATGGCCGAAACCGGCGACTGGGTCACGCCGCGCCTGTATGGCCGGCCCTGGTTTGAGAAGCCGCCGCTCTACTACTGGGGCGCGGCACTCAGTTTCAAACTTTTCGGCGTCAGCGAAGTCGCGGCCCGCTTGCCCAGTGCGATCTCCGCACTTCTGGCCACACTCGCGCTGGCGTGGCTCGCGTTGCGCGTCTACGGCGCCGAAACCGCTCGCTGGCTACTCCTTCTTCTTCCGACCACTGTAGGGATGATCGGCTTTTCCCACGCCGCCGCCACGGACATGCCTTTTAGCGCCATGCTTACCATCTCCATGGTGGCCGCCGCAGTCGTCCTTGGCCTAATTCCCGAAGCAAATCAGGTCTTACGCCGAACGAGCGAACCCGCGGCACCCTCTTCCATTCCGTCCTTGAACTCCTCAATGTCCATTGCCTTCGTTGTCTTCGGTTTCTTCCTGGGCCTAGCCGTACTTGCAAAAGGTCCCGCCGGAATCATTCTCTGCGGTGGCGCCGTGTTGTTCTGGGCTCTGGTCACAAAACGCTGGCGCGATGCCTTCCGCTTGTTTCATCCCGCCGCCATCGCCGCCTTCTGTCTCACCGCGCTACCGTGGTACATCCTCTGCGCCCACCGCAACGCCGATTTCCTCCGCATCTTTATCATGGAGCACAATCTCAAGCGCTTCCTGACGCCCGAATTTCAGCACATCCAGCCGTTTTGGTATTACGCAGAGATCATCGTTCTGGCTTTCCTGCCGTGGACGGGCGCGCTGGTCTGGACGCTCGTCGCAGGACTACGACACGTAAGCAGGACCAGACGCTTGAGCGCATTCACCTGGTTGCTGCTGTGCTGGGCAGGTTTTGGCCTTGTGTTCTTTACCATCTCCCGATCCAAGTTGCCGGGTTACATTTTGCCCGCTATCCCCGCGATTGGGCTTCTGGTCTGTCGCTTGGCCACAACTCTGGCGTTACGGAAACATCGCTCCTTCGGACTCGCATCATTGACTGCGGGGCTCTTATTCACGGGAGCATTTGCCGTGATGCATGCATACGACGAGCGCTCATTGAAAAGTCTCGTCGCGTTTGCCATATTGTTCGGATTGATCTTGCTAGCGCTCGCGCTGGCGAACTTGCTCCTCGGCATTTTCTCCCTGCTGTCCTGCCCAAACGCCGCTCTCGTTTTAGCCGTTCTGCCGATTCTTTTGGCTTTCGCGCTGGTCGATGAACTTCTGCCGTTCACACCCGCCTCAATTTTGTCCCCGCGCTATCTTGCATATCAGCTTCAGGCCAACCAGGTGCCCTTGGCGGATCTGCACGTCGTCGGGATTAGGCGAAGCACACTCTATGGGCTGAACTTTTATCTGCGGACGGACCTGCAGGAATGGGACCAGGACCCGTCGCACGAATCCTATGTGCTCGCAACCGGCCGGTTGCCGTGCTCCAAGATACCGGAAACCATGAGTTGCTCTGATTTGTGGGGAGCGGCCGACAAAATCGATCAGCTCGAACTTCTACATCTCAAGCCAAAACACTAGTGCGCAGCGGCTCCGGTAGGCGGCAGCCGCAGCAAAAAGAAACTCACCACGCGATTCTCGTACGCGCGTTTGTCCTCATCACCCATATCCGCGAAATTCCCGTGCGCGATGTTCGCCTGGTCTTTCGGTTCCGGCGCCTTCAAATACATCTGCCGCGTAACGTCGCCCAATTCCGGCTCGTCGGCCGCGTTGATGAAGAGCTTCTGGACGCCGGTCAAGGGAGCCATCCGCGCTGTATTGGATAAGGGAAGCTCGCCGCGGTACTGGTGATTCAGCCATTGAAAACTGAACTCCGCCGACTTGGTCATCAGCGGAAACCCGCCGAGCCCCTGGCGTTCGACGCCAACCTTCACCATTTGTTGCGGCAAGTCGTATACGGAATCAAGCACCAGGGCTCGCACACGCTTGTCTCCCTCGGCTTCGCGCAGCGCCGCATACGCACCCAGGTTGTAGCCCCATAAGCCAAACCGATTCGGATCCACGTCGTTCCGTGTCGCCACCGCGTCGACGGCCGCCCGCACCTCGTCAGCCTCGTGGTAGCCAAACGACGTGATGCCGTCATTCGCGCCGTGCGCCGTAAAATCAAATACGAATACGTTGTACTGGTGATCCTGCAGCGCGGACACCAAGGTCAGCAGTTCGCCCTTGCTCGATCCATAACCATGGCAAAGGATGATCGTCGCGGCTCCGCGAAATCCCGGGAAAAACCAGCCCTCGCGCGTTCCCACCGCGCCCGGCACCGAAAACTGCATCGCATCTGGCCGCCCCGGAAAACTCTGCATATTGATTTCGGCGCTGGTGCGTTGCGGCTTCACGATCCGGTAGACGAGAAATCCGGCAATCGCCAACGTCGCCAGCACCGCGAAAAACACCAGAGCCAGTACTGCTGTCAGCAGCTTGATGTACCAGCGCATTGGAGAGCGGAGTTCCGAAAAGTTGGCCATTAGGTATGGGTAATCAGTGTCCCGGCCCGTCATCGCGGATATCAACGCGACAATTCGCATGCTAGCACACCTATCTAGATGGCAATTCCGCTACTCCCAGGTCTTGTGCCTCATGCGTATCGTATGACTAACACCCTCGCGACGCGGTGTTTCGCCGCTTCTGCTTCACTTGCGCAGCCTTCTTCGGTTCATTTCGCTCCTTCACCTCCTTCCCTTCTTGTGGCTCCTACATTTCATTTACGTCCATTTGCCAGCTATGATGGACTGTCCCGGCCAGGGCACGCCGGTCTTCACCTTCATGAATATCGTTGATCTCCGCCAAACCACAGTGCGCCAGCTTGAGCCGCTCCTCGAAGAAGAAGCGTCGCACTGGCGCGACGAGCTGCATTGGGACTACCGCGGCGCGCTCGATCTCATCAAACGTTTTCTCGAAGCTCACGCGCTTTGCGGCTCGGTCGCCTTTGAAAACGGCTCCGCCGCCGGCTATTCCTTTTATGTTTTAGAAGAGCAAAAGGGATTGATCGGCGGGTTGTATGTTTCGACGCGCTACTCGCAAGCGGCCATTGGCCGACGCTTGCTCGAAGAGATGCTGTTCTCCATGCGCGCGGTGCCGCAACTATCCCGCATCGAGGCGCAACTCATGCCCTTCGGCGGCCCCGTCGATGCACCGCTGCTCGAACAAGGCTTCCATCTCTACACGCGACAATTCATGCTGTTCGACTTGCGCAAGCCTGCGGAAGCGCGCCCTGGTTCGGCGACCGGCATGCGCTTGGACCGCTGGAACGACCGCTTTTTCGATCCCTGCGCCAAGCTCATCTATCTCTGCTACACGAATCACATCGATGGCGAGATCAACGATCAATACCGTAGCCGCACCGGCGCCCTGAAATTTCTGAAAAATATCATTTTGCTGCCGGGCTGTGGGCAATTCGTGCCCACGGCATCTTTCGTCCTTCGACAGCCGGGCAGCGATGATCTGGTCGCCGCGGTGCTGACCAGCGAAGTTTCTCCTGGCGTCGGGCACACCACACAAATCTGCGTGCTCCCCGGTTATCAAGGCCACGGACTCGGCCGCATGCTCATGCAAGCTTCCGCCGATGCGCTCCGCTCCATGAAATTTCGCGAATTGACGCTGACGGTCACCACCGAAAACCGATCCGCCGTGCGGCTTTACGAAAACCTGGGCTTCAACACCATCCGCACCTTCACTGCGGGCGTCTGGCCGCGCTGACAAAATCGACCCCAGTGGTCATGCCGCCCGGTCGCCCCCGGTTTGCGAAAAGGGACGAGGGACCTGTCTTCCCGCAATCCTCCGCGTCTTTTGTCTGTTTTCCGTTCCGGCTGCGCGACACGCCGTCCCACACCCGGACAGGCTGCGCTTCGCAAGTTCGCCCGATCGGAAACAAATCCCGCGATTTCTTCGTATCTTGAGCGACTCTCGATGGAAGGCCACCTGCACTCAAAAGGGCCACACCAATCCTTGCCTGGGAGGTTCGACGCATGTTCAACTTTTATCAGGACATTCGCTTGGCCGTCCGCATCTTGCTGAGAAATCCCGGCTTCGCCCTCATCGCTGCCTTCTCGCTCGCTCTCGGGATCGGCGCCAACAGCGCCATTTTCAGCCTCGCGGACGCTCTTCTCCTCCGCCCCCTGCCCATTCTGGCCCCTTCCGACGTTGTCAACCTGAGCACCGAGACTCCCGACAACCCCTTCACCGGCCTCTCTTACCCCAACTATCTCGACATCCGAGCAAAAACCCAGTCCTTCGACGGCGTCCTCGCCTTCCAGGTTTCGACGATGAGCGTCGGCACCTCCGCAAACGTGCTCCCCAAGATTTACCCCGGAGCGCTGGTCACCGATAATTTCTTCCAGGTCGTTGGCGCTCGGCCCGTACTCGGCCGCCCTTTCCTTCCCGAAGAAGGCAAAGTCCCCGGCCGCGACGCAGTCGTGGTCGTCAGCAATGATTTCTGGCAGACACAGCTCGGTGGTGATCCCTCCGTCCTCGGTCGCAATATCCGCGTCAAGGGTATCGACTTCACCATCGTCGGCGTCGCCCCCAAGTCCTTCACCGGCATCGATCAATATTTCCATCCAGCCGTGTACATTCCCGCCATGATGGATCAGCGGCTGGCCGCTTCTCCAACCAATCCGCTTGAGGACCGCAGCAACCTTAGCTATTCCGTCAAAGCGCGTCTCAAGCCCGGCGTGTCTATGCCGAAAGCGCAAGCGGAGCTTGTTTCCATCTGGAGCAATCTCCAGCGGCAATATCCGGAAAACAATCAGAACCTGCGCATTCTCGTTCGGACCGAACTGCAGTCTCGCGTTTCGCGCGAAGGACCCGACTCGGCCCTCATCGCCATCCTCATGTGCCTGGTTGGTGTTGTGCTCCTGATCGCCTGCGCAAATGTCGCCAGCCTGCTTCTTGGCCGCGCCAGAGCGCGAAACCGCGAAATGGCCCTGCGCATCTCTCTCGGCGCGACCCGCGCTCGGCTGCTTTCGCAACTCCTCACCGAGAGTCTTTTGCTCGCCCTACTGGGCGGCGCTCTTGGACTCGTGATCGGTTATGGCGGCATCGCCTTTTTCCGAACCATCCCCATTCCCTCCGATCCCCCGATCGACATCACTCCGCGCCTCGACACCCGCGTGATCGTGTTCAGCGGGATCGTCGCGTTGTTCTGCGCGGTCCTTTTCGGGCTGGCTCCCGCGCTGCGCAGCGTGAAAACCGATCTCGTCTCCTCGCTCAAATCCACAAATAGCCAGGTGTTCGGAGGGCGCACCATCGGCCGCAACGTCCTGGTCGTGTGCCAGATCGCCCTTTCCATGGCTCTTCTGATCGCCGCCGGCGTGCTCTTCAACGGCTTCCGCAAAATGGAGGCGACCGATCCCGGCTTTGCCGTGGATCATCGCGTGATGCTCCAGCTCGACACTTCTCTGGCCCGCTACACGCCCCAACAGTCTCGCGAGTTCTATCGCAAGCTGATCGATCAGACGCGCGAACTTCCCGGCGTCCGCTCCGCTTCTCTCGCGCGTTCCATCCCCTTCACTCCCGACCAGTACGGTACTTCCGTCGTTCCCGAAGGCTACCAACTCCCCAAGGACCAAACCTCCGACTCCCTCGTGGCCAACATCGTGGACGAGCATTTCTTCGACACCCTGGATGTTCATGTCGATCGCGGCCGCGCGTTTACCGCCGACGACAAAGACGGCGCGCCTCCCGTCGCTGTCGTCAACGAAGAGTTCGCCAAAACCTATTGGCCGAACCAGGACGCCCTCGGCAAGCGCTTCCGCTTACACGACTCCAAAAGCCCGTGGGTTCAGATCGTTGGCGTCACCAAGACCAACAAATATCTGTTCGTCGGTGAGCCTCCCACCAGCTTCCTTTATTTGCCGTTCGCCCAGAATCCCAGCCGCGAGATGCTGCTCCTGGTCCAGACCGTCGGCGAACCCGCTTCTGCCGTTGCTCCGGTGCGCGAAGTCATCCGGAACCTCGATTCCAACCAGCCTGTTTTCAACGTGCGCACGCTCCAGAGTTTTTTCCAACAACGCGCCGTTGACGTTCCCTGGATGATCACCGAACTCATCATTACCATGGGCCTGGTCGGCCTCACGCTCGCCTTGGTCGGTCTGTATGGCCTGATCGCCTATTCTGTCAGCCGTCGCACCCAGGAAATCGGGATTCGCATGGCCATCGGCGCCACCAAGAAGGAAGTGCTGCAAATGGTCATCCGTCAGGGCCTGACGCTGTCGCTGGTTGGCATCGCCGCGGGGAGCCTTGTCGCCTTTGCGGTCGTTCGTTTGCTGACCTCCGCGCTCGCTGGCTTGGTCTCCACAAGCTCGATCACCTTCGTTGTCGTTCCCGTGCTGCTCGTGCTCGTGACCGCCGCAGCCTGCTACATCCCGGCCCGCCGCGCCTCCATGGTCGACCCCATGGTCGCCCTCCGCTACGAATAAATCATGGTTCTGCGAACCACAACCAAATCATGAAATTAATGGTTTAGGGCTATTTTCTAAGGAACAGCGAAGCAATCTCCCGATGGTCGCGGGGGCCGGCGTTTTTGACCTCAAGCCTTTTTGGGTTGGTTGAATACGCTTGGCAAGCAACGCGCCAGCGTCATCACACGTTCAGAACCGGAATCGGCACCGCGCAAATGATCGCGTAGCCATTTGTCCGCAGGTGCCCGCCATATGGGTAGCATCCGGTAACCAGCAGATCCGCGTTGGTCTGCCGCGCCGCTTGGCTCAGTACCTTGGGCACATCGCCGCTGCCGATAAACACTTCCGCCTTGGTGCCCGAAGCTTGCTGCAGTTCCGCGAGTCGCCGCGTAGCATCGCCGACCAGCGCAACCTTCCACTCTTGATTCACGTACCTCCCGCCGGGCCCCCAGGACTCCACTCCGGCCGTAACATGAGCAAGTGTAAGCCGCGCGCCAAATTCCACAGCCATTTGCCTGGCCCACGACACCGTCTGCTCGGTCCGCAACCCGAAATCGACCGCGCACAAAACGTTGTGGATCGCAAACTCCTGCGCCGGCGGTTCTTGTGCGTGAGCGCCGGTCCAAACCGGGCACTCCGTCCGGTGCAAAACTTTTGCCGTCACCGAGCCCATCAGGAACTGGTCGAACATCGCCCCATGCGACGGGATCATGATCAGATCGGCTTTTGCCCGCTGCGCCCCCTCCACAATCGCGTGCGCAGGGTCGCCGGTAGCCACTACGCTCTGAACCCTGAGGCCGTTCAGTTCGACGCGCAGCGATTGCCCAGTATTGTTCTGCGTTCTCTTGGCGATCTCCGCAAGCAAATCCCATCTTGCCAGTTCCGGTTCATCGTCCGGCACGCCGGCGGCATGGCTCAGCGGTGTCACCGCATGCAGCATCAGAATCTCGGCGTGGAAATGTCGCGCCAAAATCGCCGCTTGATGAATCACAGGCAGCGACACATCCGGAAAATCCACCGGCAGAAGAATCTTCTTGATATTCAGCATCGACGTACAGTCCCAGAATGAAAACGCCCGCCACCATCTTCCACCCGTAGGATGTTTCAACCTTGTGTTCCGATGCATCCTGGCCCGCGCGATGTCTCCTCCTGCCTCCTTGCTTCGCCGAGTCAAACCTGCATCGCCACCTTGACGTGGCCACCCAACCGCTATACTCTCGCCCCACCGAAGTTTTTGGACTCGCCTTTAAGCCCAACGGAAACCAAGAAGAAATATTTGGAGGAGAAGAGATGAAGCAAGTGTGCATGATTCTGACCGTGGTCGCTCTGTGTCTCGCCATCCCGAGCCTGATGCTGGCCCAGGACAATCCCGTCCTTGGCACCTGGACGCTCAATCTCGAAAAATCAAAATTCACCGGCATGCCCACGCCAAAGAGCCTGACGCGCACCGTGTCCGCCGACGGCGACAGCGTGAAATACAACTACGAAGGGACGGGCGCCGACGGCGCGGCTTTAACCTATGGTTTCACGGTGAAATTTGACGGCAAAGAATACCCGGTAACCGGCTCGGCAGCTCCCTATGGCGCCGATCAAATCGTCATCAAGAAGATCAGCTCCCACAAGTATTCCGCGACCTTGAAGAAGGCTGGCAAAACCGTCGGAACCAGCGCCGTCGTAGTTTCAGCGGATGGCAAGACCACCACACTCACCGGAAAAGGCACGAACGGAACTAGCAGCTTGCAGGTCTACGACAAACAATAGGGCCGCGGCCAGCTTCGGCAGGTCGTCCCATCCTTTGCGATTCTGTCCCCTGCAAAGGGTGGGCCTTTGTCGTTCCAGGCAGCGGGAGCCCCATCCTTGCGTTTTCGCAAGAGTGGGGATTTTGACTCTCGCTTCCCCGTCCCCCGCCTGTCATTCCAAGCACCCGATGGATCCACTCCCGGGCCCGTTGTCCCGACTCGATTCAAAGTACGAAATCCAAGCTCCTACCACCAACACAAAAAATCAAAATAGGCACGTCCAGAAACGACCAAGGTGCGCAGCCCGGCCGCTTCACCGACCGATGCGAAGACGTTCGCCTGGCATTAAACTTTCTGTAACCACGATTCGTCACCGTGGCTACTTGACGCGCCCCTAACGAGCGAGTACGTTTTCTTCGTTGTACTCCCTCCTGAAAGAAAGAAGGTCCCCGCCACGCGTGACTATCCTTGGATCCCTGTAATTTCTGCGGCACTTCAAGAAATAAATGTGCACAACCTTCCGAAACGAATCGCGGTAGCCGAGCGGGCAATTTCTGACCGGCTCGCCGGTCGTGATGCCCTGGATTCTGAGGAGCGCATGCGACTGCGAGACGCGGCAAATGCCTTACGCGATTTAAAGAAAGAAATTCGTTAGCTGGCGAGCAAAAGACAACAAGCGGTCGTGGTCCAAGGGCTTGGTGTGTGCCCGGACCGCCGTTTAGCGGGTTTCGCCATTGGGTTTGGCGAAATGAGGAACTTCAAGTTTGATAGCTTCACGGATGCCTTGTGGAGGCGGTTTGCGGCTATCCGTATCGAAGGGAAAGAATCATTCGAATCAGGGACACTCGGAACGTCATACCCGTTCGCTCAAGCGCCACACACCCTTCGAACCTCGTTGCATGAGGCATTTCTATCATCCGATCTACAAACGGCTACATCGTGCCAGGCGGGATTAACCGACACGACCGGATTCCCGCGGACAGTACGACAAAAACCTCCTGGCGATGCCTGGGCTAATAGGGTCGGGGCCATCGCGTAAGCTGGTTCCTGCTCTGCACCCGGCGATCGAGCAGTACGTGACCGAAGATCAAAGCTCGCTCGAAACGGGACGCCGCCCTATTCATACCGCAGCGCGTTCATCGGATCGAGCCGGCTCGCTCGGATCGCGGGAATGTATCCCGCGAGGCAAGCGACCAGCGCCAGGGCGCCCGTCGCCAGAAAGAGCGTCGAAGGGTCGTGGGCCGTAAGCCCAAACAGCTGACTTTGCACCACGCGAGCCAGAGCCATCGACGCCGGGACGCCGATGGCCAGGCCGACGGCGACCAGCAGCAGCACGTCGCGCATGACCATCCACACGACGTCGGTCTGCTTGGCGCCCAGCGCCATGCGGATGCCGATCTCGCGGGTGCGCTGCGTCACGGTGTAGGCCATCAGGCCGTACAGCCCGACCGCAGCAAGGATCGTGGCCATGAATCCAAACACCGTCGAAAGGCTGGCGATCATGCGTTGCGCCGCCAGCGAATTGGCGATTTGCTCATCGGTGGTGCGCATGTCGAAGATCGGCAGATTCGCGTCCAGGTCGCGCATCTTCGCGCGGATGGAGTTCATTAGCGCGCCGGGA
>JGI12635J15846_10006025_pt1 | contig 10433 bp, 11 predicted proteins | sample BlaSpr_A8_OM2_M2_FD_15846 | JGI IMG/M metagenome (IMG submission 15846) | reverse complement strand
GTCGCTGATTAGCTTTTCGTGGCGGGGGCGGTCTAGCACGACTACTACTAAATCCTCGACGCCGCGGTGCAGGCGTCGCGCGATATTTTTCAAGTTCACGGAGACGGGGGCGTCTAGCTCCACGGCGTTCTTGCAACTGGGACCGACTACGATTTTTTCCATGTAGCAGTCTGGAGCATGGAGCAAGCCGCCTTTTTCGGAGGCGGCCAGCACGGTGATTGCTCCGGGCGCGCCGGTGGCGCACAGGTTCGTGCCTTCGAGGGGATCGACGGCGATGTCAACGTTGGGGACTTCGCGACCGTCCAGATAAGTGCCGCCGACCTGCTCGCCGATGTAAAGCATGGGAGCGTCATCGCGCTCGCCTTCGCCGATGACGATGGTGCCGTGCATGGGAACGGTGTCCATGGTCTTGCGCATGGCCTCGGTGGCTACCTGGTCGCTGAGCGGGCGATCTCCCTGGCCCATGGTGCGGGCGGACTCGATGGCGGCGTTCTCAACCACGCGCAAAAATTCGAGCGCCAGATCGCTCTCCAGGTTCTCTCCGAAGTTTTTGGCACGCGCTTCGTTGCGGGTTTGAATGGTCATTAAGCCTCCGAAATATAAATGCGACTCTGCAATATATTCCCTTAGGGAAGAAGATGGAAGTGCATGGAACACCTGGTTTTGGTAGGGACCTGCTGGTAGAGGGGGGCGTGGAGCGTCCCGATTGTAATGGGCGTGAAGGAAGGCTTTGGCCGGGCGGGGACGCCCGGCGCTCCACTTCTTTCTTTGTGATGGGGGGATTGGTGGCGGGAAGAGGGTCTGGGTGCTGGGTTAGCTTGAGGGGGTTAGCAGAGATTGGCGGCGGTAGAACTGAAGTGAGAGTGGACGTGCCCAAACCCTAGCTTAGTGTTTGAGGGGTCCGGAAACCTTCCCCGTTTCCCGGACCCCCCACTTACTGGGCCTACCAGACTCGGTTAGGAGAGGTAAGCAAATCCCGCAAGTGAGTGTGATAATGCGCCCGATTGCTGGGAACGTCCATGGAGCCGATCTGAAGCGATCTGAATTAATCTGAAGAAATTAATCATCCGGTGCTTGACAGGGGGGAACCGGGCAGAACAGAATTTGTGGGGCGCGGGAGGACGGGCGAGGCGCCCGTCGCTCCATTGCCTGAGCAGGTTTATTGACTGGGAGTTTCACCTTGGCGGACAAGAAAATTGGTTTTGACGAATTCGAGCTGGATTATGGTCGATTTCAGCTTTATCGGGGTGGCCATCTGGTGCGTTTGGAGGGGCTGCCGCTGCAATTGCTGATGTTCATGGTCGAAAAGCGAGGGCAACTGGTTACGCGTGAGCAGATTTCCGCTGAATTGTGGAGCAAAGACGTATTTGTCGACGTTGAGCAGGGAATCAATACCGCTATCCGCAAGATTCGGCGAGCGCTGGGTGACGATGCCGATGAACCGCGCTATCTGCAGACCGTGGTCGGCCGAGGCTATCGTTTTGTTGCGCCCGAGGCCGAAGAAGATATTGGCGGGCGACTTTCAGGCGACAAATTTGCGGTATCGGCTGAGGAGTTGGGACGCGCCATTATGACGGCGGCGGGGTTGGATCCTGAAGACCCGCGAGGAACCAAGACTTAGCGGCGACCTTTGATTCGCGTCAACTGTTTATTCGTGTCAACCCTGTATTTCACGTTCACCCTTTGTTAACGTCAACCCTTTGTTCGCAAATAGAGCGGAGACGGGGCAAGCCCCGTCTCTACAGATAGTGTTGCCGAAGATTATCGTTCCCCGAAAAAATAGAATAGTGATGAACGATCCAGAAGAGCACTGGCTTGAGCTCGCTGATGGCCGCATGCGCTACCTTAAGATGGGGTCGGGCCCGGCGCTTATTCTTGTTCACGGGTTGCTGGGGTACTCGTTTTCGTGGCGATTTACGATGCCGGCACTGGCGGCTCATGCGACGGTTTATGCGATCGACAATCTGGGAGCGGGATTGTCGATCGCCAGGGCAGGCATGAATTGCGGTTTGCGCGCGACGGCCGAGCGCGTGCTGCAGTTTGCGGATGCCATGGGGATCCGGCAATTTGACCTGCTTGGTAGTTCGCACGGCGGCGGAGTCGCGATTATGGTGGCCGCCGTCTGCGCGCAGCGTGGCGATTCACGAATGCGGCGTTTAATTCTGGTGGCGCCGATCAATCCGTGGTCGCCGCACGGGAAGCAACTTGCGCCTTTTATTGGCAGCGCTCTCGGTTCCGCGATCTTTCAGAATACGATCGCGCGATGGCGATCTTTCGATTACCTGTGGCTCAGTCGCATGTTCGGCGACAGCGCAAAGATTCCGGCCGATTCGCTCGAAGGCTACCGGAGACCGGTGGTTGAGAACAATGCGCTTATGTATGGCTCGTGCGTGGTAAAGAGTTGGACGGCGGACATGGCCGCGCTGGAAACGGCTTTGCCGGAGATTCGCGATTATCGGACGCTTCTTATGTGGGGAACGAAAGACCGCGCCGTCCATTTCAAATCGGCGGAGGCGGTGCGACGAAATTTTCTTGACGCGCGGTTAGTGGTGTTTAGGGGCGTCGGGCATTTGCCGTATGAGGAGGCGCCAAAAGAGTTCAATAGCGCGCTGATTGATTTTATAACTGCGTGTCCGAAAGAGATTTGTTAGCATCGCTCGCTAGTCTCATTTGTCCATTCGCTTCGGTAGTTCTAACCATCTCTGTGCTGGAGGCCGCGAATGTATCGAACGGCATTAGTAATCATAATGGGAATTTCGCTCACACCCGCGTCTAACTCGCAAGTGGGGTCCAGTGTGACTTCTGCGTTCACAGAACAATTTGAAGCCGGAAAACATGCGCTGGAACAAGGCGACTACAAAGGTGCGGCTGGAGCGCTCAAAAAAGCGATCAAACTTCAGAGCGAGTGTTATGCATGCTACACCGGACTGGCTCAGGCGAGTGCGAAATTGGGAGATCGGAGAGGCGCGATTGAGTCCAGCGATCGAGCCATTGACGTGGCTAAGAGCGATAATTCTCGAGCTTATGCCCACAACCTCAAGGGTAATATTCTGTTTCTCGACCCTGACAACTCAAATCAAATTGGATTCGCGGAAACCGAGTTCGCGCGAGCGGTTCAACTGGATCGCACTGTAGCCATATATCACCTTAATTTGGCGACCGCCATGATTCGGCAGTCAAAAGACGAGGCCGCCAAGCCTGAACTGGATGCGTGTTTGGCCGCTAGTCCAACCGCCGACATTGCTGCACTTGCGAAAAAATTGCTAGCGGACCCTCGGCGGGGACGCGAAGCGTTTGCGCCGGATTTCAACGTCAAGGGCATAAACGGAGAGCAGGTTTCTCTGCAGCAGTTCGCCGGCAAGGTTCTGGTCATGGATTTTTGGGCTACTTGGTGTCCTCCTTGCAGGGACTCGGTCGGCGAACTAAAGACCCTGACTCGAAAGTATCCGGCGAACAAATTGGTGCTCGTCAGTGTGAGTGCCGACGACAACGACGGTGCGTGGCGCGAATTCGTCGGAAAGAAGCGCATGGATTGGGTGCAGTATCGCGATTCCGATCATCAACTGCTAAAGGCGTTCGCCATCCACAGCTTTCCAACGTATCTGGTCGTCGATGGCGATGGCATCATCCGAACCAGGATCACGGGCCTGAATCCGAAGGAGAGCGTGGTGTACAGGCTGCGCTCTACTCTTGAGCAAATGCCACAACTTAAGTAATTGGTCTCTGGTCTCTCGACCTTCAGTCGTGGAGGACTTGTTCCGCGTAAATTATGATTCATGGATCTTTCCGTCTTTCGCACACTCCAGAGTTTCGTCGCCAGTTATGGCTACTGGGCCGTGGCCTTGGCATTGCTGTGCGAGAGCGCCGGCGTTCCGGTGCCGGGGGAGATTACTCTGCTGCTGGCGAGCTTTTTGGCGTACTCGGAACACAATCTCCACCTTGGATGGATCATCGTAGTAGGCGCTTGTGCCGCCACGCTAGGTGGCGAAGTCGGCTACGCTGTCGGCCATTATGGTGGGCGACCACTGCTTGATCGCTATCAGAGCGTCTTCCGGATTTCGCCGCGCACCTTGCAACGTGGCGAGAAATTGTTCGCTCGCTACGGAGCAGCCGCCATTTTCTTTGCTCGCTTTATCTTCGGCATGCGCGTTTTTGCCGGACCCATGGCTGGGGTACTGCGAATGCGGCGGCGCGCTTTTACCCTTTTCAATTTTCTGGGCGCGGCAGTGTGGGTCACGTTCATTGCCGCTATCGGATATCTCTTTGGCCAACATTGGCGTCGTCTAATGCATGTGATGCAGCGGCTGAATCTCATCATTGCGTTCATCGCCGCTTTCGTCGTCATGTTTCTATGGTGGAGATTTCGCCGCCATCAACGAGGACGACCGTCAGGCGAGTGAAGATTCAGGTACCGAGAGGCGCTCACTCGTAAGTGAAGGTCAGGTCGTCAAGGTAGACCGAGTAGGGCGACTGCTGGTAGTTGCCGTCCATCTGGTAGTTGACGGTCACTCCATGCCAACCCGGTGCTGAACCGGGATTGTAGTATTTGTTGAGAGTGTTGGTTACGCCATTCAGAGTGATCGACTGATACAACAGTTGATTGTCGGAAGTACGCTGCACCTGAAGAGTCAGGTGGTTCCATGCGTTGTTAGTGGGGTGGCACGCAACCCCGGTTGGAACCCAATGTTGGTTGACATTGTCCCAGATATCCCATTCATTGCCGCCGGCAATGCGGCATTCGTGGCCCCAGATAAAACCCAGATTGCTAAAGAACTGATTGATGTCGAACTCGACCGCTTGCGAGAGTTCTAGATTAGTTCCGTAGAAATACACGTCGTAAGTGAAGCTATGATAGGTCGGCACCAGCGTGTGGTTGCTGTCGGGCATGCCTTGCGAGGACAAGTCTCCGATCAGGTGATTGTTGAATAGCGCGTCGGTGTAGACCGCCGTTCCGCCTAAAGTGTATTGGGTGGCTGCGCCGCTTCTCGAGGGAGTTGCGATTCCCTGGTCCATGGAAAAAGTGATCCCGTCGCAGGGCGAGGGCGAACAATCAATGAACGTTGGGGGCCCCTGGCCGTAAGGGGACCAGCCGTTGCTGTGCTGAAGGTTCGAGAACGAATGTCCCTGGGTCTGCGTGGTGTTCGAAACCGTTACTTGTAAAGATTGCTTTTTTGATAGTCCCTTGGAATCGGAAACGGAGACAGCGAAATTGAAACCTCCAGCCGTGCTAGGTGTCCCAGAGATGGTCCCAGTGTCAGCGGTGAGTTGCATGCCCGTGGGCAGTTGACCGGACGCAAGGGAGAAAAGGTACGGAGCCTTGCCGCCGCTTACGCTTAGGGTGGCGTCGTAAGCCGCTCCCACAGTGCCCACAGGCAGTGTTGAAGAGACGGTGAGGCTGGATGGTGGGTTGTTCGAAGCGGCAGCGCTGCTGGCGGGGGTGGCCCCTCCACAGGCGGCGAGTGAGAGCAGCCAGAACAGGACGGCAGTCAGAGCTGCGCATTGTAAAAAGCGAAGAACGCGTTTTTTTTCAGTTAAGCGGAATAATTGGAACGACATCGCTGCAACCTCTCGAAGGGTGTCAAGAGGACGCTCAACAGGAGAGCCCTTTGAGTGGCACTCTACCGAGCAGGTGGGGAGCAAACCAGATAACCAAAGCCGTAGGAGTTAACGGGACTTACGGGCGTCCTAGTGAGTTATGGAAGGTCAATCCCGCCAAAAGTATCTTCGGTCACTTCCACCGCGACTTGAGCCGTTCTATTCTTGTATGAACGTAACCAGCTGGTATGAACGTAACCAGACGTGACTCGACGAGGGATCCTTTTTGATTTCCGAACGCGCGCCTGTCGTCCTGCCAAATCCAGCCGCGTCCCGCTTTGTCAAATTTGGACTTTCGCAGGTCTGGGTACGTTTCCTGCTGGCCCTGGTAGGCCTTGCGCTGGCCTTCGTTGCGGCGCTTTTTTCCACCGTGTCGCGCGAGGCGGGTAGCGTATGGGGAACCGTCTTCTTGGCTTCGGTCGCGCTGTTGCTGGCGACCTTTGTTGGCCTCACCACAGTGCCTTACCTTGCCCGGCGCGTCGTCGCCAGCCGGGTTCGCGAGGCCATGGATTACGACGTTACTCGGGCTGGGCTCATCTACATTTTGATCAGCGTGGTGATCGGGATCGCCGCTATCAATACGGGTAATAACCTGCTTTACGTAGTCGTAGCGGCGCTGCTTTCCGCGATCTTAGTTTCTGGAGTCGCATCGGCGTGGGTGCTTCGAGGATTGGCACTCGATGTCCACTTGCCCGAACACGTTTTTGCGGGGCGTCCAATGCTGGCGCGGATGTTGTTGCGCAATACCAGTTCATGGCTTCCGTCGTTTTCGGTGCGCGTGGTTCCCGCCAAGCGGAAATCATCGAAAGGCCTCTGGCGTTGGGAATCCTACACGCTTGGCATTCCCAGTAGCCGCGCGCCTCAAGACCAGTGGCTGCGCTTGCCCGACCGTCGCTTGCGCCGAGTGGTCGATGAGATCGAAAAACCGATCTTGCGCGAAATTGTCTATTTTCCGTTTCTTGCACCGGGGCAGGAACTTCGCGCTGACCTGGAGATGAGTTTTCCCACCCGCGGGCGATACTGCGAAAAAAACTTCGGACTTGCCACCCGCTTCCCCTTTTCCTTCTTGATGAAGACGCGACGGATCAACCTGGCCCGCGAGGTGATTGTTTTTCCTGTCGTTGAATCCGCCGATCAGTTTCTTGAAGTTCTGCCCATGGTGACCGGGGAGTTCGAAGCTTTTGTTGCCGGACGAGGCTGCGATCTGCACCGCATCCGCGAATACATGCCCGACGATTCTGCCCGGCACGTGGATTGGAAGGCGACGGCCCGGACCGGCACCCTCAAAGTGCGTGAATTCAGCCGCGAAGATGAGCGCAAACTGCGCATTGTTTTTGACAATCCCGCGCCCGGAGTTCTTTCACCCGAGGTGTATGAGCGGGCGGTGCGTCTGGCTGCCTCTTTGGGATGGCACTTCCATCACGAAGATGTGGAAGTCTCGTTTGTCGCGGCCGGATTGGAACCAACCCAAGACGTCTTCAGTTTCCTGCGCTACCTTGCGCTGGTTGAACCGCAAGAAGCGACGCCGGTGTTCAGCCGTCTGCGACCCAGCGAAGATTACAACCTCATCGTTACCGCCCGTGCCGAGGCTGGCATCCCGCCCGCTTTGGCAGCCCGATCCTACGTCCTTACGTTGGGCTCGACTCGAAACGTGCAACCGTTTTAGAACCAGCATTCCGCAGACTACCTCCACTCCCTGCATTTTTCGCTTTCCACGCGCCGATTTTCGACATATACTCCGCCGCGGGTCCAGATAGACGCCGGTTCTGCTTTCTTTGATCGACCCGAATCTGACGTTTTGCGCATACCTTCTTTTGGCGCATGTCCGTGGAGGTGCAAATGTTGATTTCTGATCTGCTTAGGAATCAAGTCATGATATCTGCCGAGGTCCACCAGACCGTGCTTGAAATCGCCAGTCTGATGGTGCAGCACAACATCGGAGCTGTGCCAGTTCTGAAAGGCGGGGAACTGGTCGGTATTTTTTCAGAGCGTGATTTGATGAGCCGGGTTGTGGTCGCGGGTAAGGATCCAGCGAGCACAACTGTTAGCCAGGTAATGACGTCAGACCCACTGACGATTGCGCCAAACGACAGCCTGGAGACTTGCTTGACCCTGATGAAGCGGCATGGTTTCAGGCACTTGCCGGTGTGCACTGGCCGCGAACTGAAGGGCTTAATTTCCTTGCGCGACATCCTGCTGTACAACCTCGACGAGAAGGATGATGAGGTGCGGATGATGCGCGCCTACCTGCATTCCACGCCCGAAGCCAGCTAGCCCCTCTGGCGGACGCGGTGACGTTTCCCTTATGACGAGAAATGCACCGCGCGGCCTTCAATTTGGCAGGGTTGCGGCCGAACCCCTCTAGTCGCAGGGAGATAGCCGAAAGGTAATGGTTACTAAGGTTACCTAAGGGAGTTGACCCGACCCGGTGGTCTGCCTCAGGATGAAGGCTAGGGACTTACGGGCCATTGTGTTTGCCTGCTTGCGTCCCTCGTGCATCGTTATGAATTTGTATGGCCATACCGCCGTGCTTTCTTTGTGGTGCGCCCAACCGATTTTGCACTCGGCGTTGGCGGTGATTTTATGGCGCCGTAAACTGCACAAGCAGTTCCCGGTATTCTTTATTTTCCTTCTGGCGCAAGTGGTAAATTTTGCGGTTACCTTTCCGATTTGGCTCACTGGCAATTACAACTTATATTTCGCGCCCTACTGGCTGGGCGAGGCGGTAAACGCGGTGCTCGGTTTTAAAGTGATTCACGAGATTTTCATTGACGTTTTCCGTCCCTATCACACGCTGAAGGATCTGGGCACGCTGCTCTTCAAATGGGCTGGCGTTGTAATGCTGCTGGTTTCGGTGGTCGTCGCTTTCTCAAATTCCTTCGACCAAAGTCCGCTGGTGCATGCGTTGACGACGCTGCAGCGCTCGGTGCGTATTGTCCAGATTGGACTCATTCTCTTTTTGCTTTTGTTCTCCCGCTTTTTGGGAGTGTCGCGCAAGCAAGTAAGTTTTGGGATATCGCTCGGATTCGGGCTGATTGCCGGAGCTGAACTGATGATGTACGCGCTGAATTCAGGTCGGTTTGTCAAACAAAGCCAGATGAATCAGATCGACATGACGGCCTATTTCATAGCCATTTGGATTTGGCTTGGGTATTCGGTCTCGCGTCAAGCCGTACGGGAGGCTGGCATCAACCGCTTGCAGACTCAGCGCTGGGAACAAGGCCTGGCGGATCTGCAGCAGCCTGAGGTTTCCGATTCGCTGATTCCGATGTTTGAGAGTATGGTCGAACGAGCTTTTTCGCGAAGCTCGAATCTGGAAACTGCGCCCGATCCTTTCCCGCCCTCCAGTGCCTCGCTGCCAGGGCGGGCGAACTCCGCCGCTGTCGGCTCCAAGACACGCTTATAGCGGGGAACAGTGGCTTGGAACGAGCTCTTGAATTGCCCAAAAACTGGTTCATGCCAGAACCGTGTCAAGAGGATTCTCAATCTTCCGAACAGTGTGTCCCAAGGGCTCATCGCGACTGCTCGAACTAAAACCACTACCTTAAGAAAGTACGGTAAATAGTGGGGATTGCGAGTGCCGAACGTCGGCCCATATTTCGGCGCCTTCGTCACCTCCCGTCCGGGAGATTCACTTCCAGTAACGTGCCCTGAATCAAAAACTTGCGGACCTGTGTATAATTCCGCACGCTGAGGGCCAGAGGTTCATTTCGAACCCTCGGCAGACCCTAAGGAGAAAGTAAAACAATGAAACGTTCGCTCAGGGCGTTACTGCTGTTGGTAGGTTTGGTAGGTACATTTGCGTATGCTGCGGTTCCGAAAGCTCCAGCGCCAACGGGACCCATCGCGCTATGTCCTCCCAGTCGTCCGAACTGCGACGCGTAGTCGCGAGTGGCATGCCACTTAACCAGAGATGACTAGGTAGTTTGTTTCACAAAAACCTTTGTGGGCTGGCCTTATGGCCAGCCTCTTTTTATTTGCTGGTCATTTATTGCTGGTCATTCCATCTTTTCTAATCTTTCTTTGGTGGTGCGTCTGATTCCGCCTTGGCTTCAGCGGCAGATGGCTTTCCATTTTCCTCGGCGGAGCCCGCCTCGTCGGCAGGGGCGCTGAGGTATTGCACAATGATGGAGATCCGCCGGTTCGATGGGTCCAGTGGATCCTTTAAATTGCGCAGGCGCTGGTCGGCGAAGCCGCGCACTTGCGTGACCTGATCGGGGCGGAGGCCGCCTTCCTGCTGCATCAATCGCCGCGCCGCGTTTGCCCGGTCGGACGACAGTTCCCAGTTGCTGTAGCTGCTCTTGCCGCTATAAGGCTTGGCATCGGTGTGTCCCTCAACCGAAATGTGATTGGGAACTTGTCCCAATTCCACGGCCAGCAGACCTAGCAGCTCCTGTCCGCTTTTGTTGAGTGCGGCGCGCCCACTCTCGAAGAAGGTTCCTTTTTCGGACTCTATTAATTCAATGCGCAGACCCTCGGCAGTTACCGTCATCTCGATATTTTTTTTGAGCTTGTCGAGGTCGTTGATTTTTTGGATAGTTTTCTGCAACTTCTCTTTGAGCTTCGCCATATCCTGCTTGGTGATGGGGATGCTTTCGCCAGTTCCGGCAAGGCTGGTTCCCAGCTTACTCGCTGTACCGCTGGGATCTTTGAAGTAGCCGCTGATGGCGACCTGAGTCTGCTTGCTGCTGCTGCTCAACAGCCATAAAACGATGAACAGTGCCATCATGGCGGTGACGAAGTCGGCATAAGCTACCTTCCACGCACCGCCGTGATGGCCGCCGTGGCCGCTTTTTTTCTTGATGATGATGATCGGTGGTGGCATTGATGGTTATCCT
>JGI12635J15846_10006021_pt1 | contig 10436 bp, 12 predicted proteins | sample BlaSpr_A8_OM2_M2_FD_15846 | JGI IMG/M metagenome (IMG submission 15846) | reverse complement strand
ATCCACCCACGCCCGCCACAAACAATTCCCGATTTTCCCCAATCCCTGTTATATTCCTACTCACCCGAACGTACTCCTACCAGAGGCACTCTGTTGCCTCTTCAAAACTTCATATAAAGGGAAGGGAACTATCAAGATGATCAGAAAATGCAGCATCGCTTTTGCGGCAGTCTGCGCGCTCTTCTTTGCATTCGCCGTGCGCGCTCAGGAACTCACTCCAGTCGAGAAAGACAAAGCTCTCGCCTATCTCGAATCCACCAAAAAAGACGTCCTCGACGCCACAAAAAACCTCTCCACCGCGCAGTGGAACTTCAAATCCGCTCCCGATCGCTGGTCCATCGCCGAATGCATGGAACACATCGCCGCCGCCGAAGACTACATCCGCGGCTCCGTCGAATCCGGGGTAATGAAAGCTCCCGCCGTTCCCGGGCGCGACACAGCCGCCATTGACGCCGGCATCATCGCCAACGTTCCCGAGCGCAAAACCAAATTCCAGGCGCCCGAAGCCATCAAGCCCACCAACCGCTTCGGCTCTCCGCAAGCCGCCATCGATCACTTCGTCGATAGCCGCGCCACAACCGAAAATTTCCTCAAGACCACCCCCGGCCTCCGCGACCACGTCGCCGACAGCCCCAACGGCCAAAAGTGGGACGCCTATGAATTCATCCTCCTAATCGCTGCCCACAGCGAACGCCACACCAACCAAATCAAAGAAGTAAAAGCCGACCCCAACTACCCCAAGTCCTAAAAAGTGAAGGCGGCTCTACACCCTCCTCCTCTTTCTATGTAGTGGCCGGTCTTTAGACCGGCCACTCTTCTCTTTCGCTTAGCTTTTGTCATCCCGACAGGAGTTTCGCGCTTTTTGCGGAACGGAGCGGAGGGACCGAGGCAAGGCGTCGATAATCTTCTGCCAAATGCCGATTCCCGTTTAGGTTTGCAATGAGATCAAGGCACTGACTTTATGTTTCGGGCAAAGATCAGCCCGAGTGCTAATCCGATGCTTGCACCAATGAGAAGGTGCTCTTGAGAGTGCTGTGACCGCGATTTGCCATCCATGATGAGGTAGATCCCGGCAGCCATCCCAAGTGTCCAACCCAAAAGTTTGAATAATTTGGCTTTCATCATGGTGAGAACTCAGTTGTGCTTCGTAGGGTCTGCATTCTCATACGGGCCGCTTTTGCATTTATTCTTCTTCTCCGCGTTCTCTGCACGCTTCCTCCGCGCCCTCTGTGTGAACTCTTTTCTCTCTAACTCTTCCCCCCAAAAAACAAATGCGCAATCGAAACCAGCAGCACCGCCCCAACCGTCGCCGCTGCCAACGAATACAAAAATGTATTCCCGTGGCCAATTCCCAGCTGCGTAAAAATCCATCCCCCAATCACCGACCCGATCAACCCGATCAAAATATCCCCGATGCACCCAAATCCCTGCCCCCGCGCCATCTTTCCCGCCAGCCATCCCGCAATCAACCCGATCAGCAGCCACCCAATCAATCCCCGCTGCCATTCCACAATCACCACCCGCTGTTGCAAAGCAATCATCCCAAACAGTCCAATCATCTCCACCCCTCCTAAATTTCCGAGCCTCTGTAGAGGCCGCCTTCCCAGGCGGGCTCTTTCTTAGTTCTTCTTCTTCTCCTCCGCGTCCTCCGCGCTCCGACCTCTGCGCCCTCTGCGCTAAAATCTTCCCTGCTCCTTAAGAATCTATCCCGCCGCCGGTTCCTGCTGCGTCATACAATGCAGCGTCCCCAACCCAAGCACCAGGTCGCGGCAGTGTATCCCAACCACTTCCCGCCCGGGAAACACTTTTGCCAGCGTATTCAGCGCCACCCGATCCTTCGCATCATTAAACGTCGGCACAATAACAATTCCATTCGCAATATAAAAATTCGCATAACTCGCCGGCAATCTCTGCCCATCAAAATAAACCGGCGCCGGCATCGGCAAAGTTTCCACCTGCAACGCCTTTCCGTCCTGATCCTTCATCCGCTTCAATCGTCCCAGGTTCTCCTGCAGGGCCACATAATTCGCCTCCGCAGGATTTTCCTCAACAATCGTCACCACCGTCGTCTCATTCACAAACCGCGTCAAGTCATCCACGTGCCCATGCGTGTCGTCGCCCGCAATCCCGCTCCCCAGCCACAAAACATTCGTCACGCCCAAATATTTCCGACAAAGTTCAGCATAATCTTCCTTCGTAAATCCCGGATTCCGCTCCTGCATCTTGCTCTGCAAACACTCTTCCGTAGTCAACAAGGTGCCCCGCCCATTCACATCAATCGACCCGCCCTCCAGTACCACCCGCCGCCCCTTATGCTCCGGCAAAAAAATCCGCCGCTTCCGCCGCCCATTCGCCTTCCGCACCACCTGCGCATCCTTCTTATGATTCGGATACTTCGCCCACCCATTAAACACAAAATTGTTGTACGCAACTTCTCCCGTCGAATTCTTCACGCAAATCGGCCCAGAATCCCGCATCCACCCGCGATCCGTCGGCACCACAAAAAATTCCACCGACTCCAGCTTCGCCCCGGCCTTCCGCAAAATCCCCCGCACTCGCTTCTCCGCCGCGCTATACTGCTTGCCCTGAGCGCTTCCTGCGAAGGGCACCAGCAAAAAAATCTTCTCCACCTGCGAAAGCAGCCGCACCATCTCCGCAAACGCCCACGGTATCGGCGCAAACTTTCCCGGCCAATCCGTCAACTCATGCGGCCACCCCAGCCAAGTCCCCTCATGCCTCTCCCACTCCGCCGGCATCCGAAACCCCATCTCGATAGGCGCCTTGTCCCTCGTCTTCGCTTTTATCAACTAACGCCACCTCTCCCCTGAACTCGAGGGTGCCCCATCCTTTGCGCCTTCCGCAAAGGGTGGGCTCTTACGATCAAAATGCACCCAATCTCATCTCTCAACTCTTGCCGTTCTCTTCTCAGCGTACTCTGCGCTCTCCGTGCCCTCTGCGTTAAACTCTTTAGTCTTTCATCTCTTTACTCACTCTTCCCCCAACCACCGGCTAGTCAATCCTCCAAACGCATCAATCCTCCGGTCCCGGAAAAACGGCCAATTCCTCCGCTGCTCCTCACTCTTCTTCGGATCAATCTCCGCCACCAATATCTCTTCCTTGTTATTCCCAGCCTCCGCCAGCACCTGCCCCGCCGGATCCGCCACAAACGAATTCCCCCAAAACTCGATCCCCGGATCGCCCTTCTCCGGCTTCCCCTCATACCCCACGCGGTTCACCACCGCCACATAGCATCCATTCGCAATCGCATGCGCCCTCTGAATCGTTTTCCACGAATCCAGTTGAGCCGCGCCAACTGCGCCTTTCTCATGTGGATGCCAACCAATGCTCGTCGGATAAAAAATCAACTGTGCCCCCTGCATCGCCGTCAGCCGCGAACCCTCCGGATACCACTGGTCCCAGCAGATCTGCACTCCAATCCGCGCATACTTCGTATCAAAATTCAAAAATCCCAGATCCCCCGGCGTAAAATAAAATTTCTCGTAATAAAGTGGATCATCCGGAATATGCATCTTCCGGTATTTCCCCAAATACGCCCCATCCGCATCCAGCACCGCGCAAGTGTTGTGATAAACCCCCGCCGCCCGCCGCTCAAACACGGACACCACCAGCGCCACCTTCTTTTCCTTCGCCACCGCCGCCAGCCGCTCCGTCGTCGGCCCCGGCACCGCCTCCGCCAAATTAAACAATTCCGGATCTTCCGTCCGGCAGAAATATTCGCCCGCAAACAGTTCATGCAGGCAAATCACCTGCGCCCCGCGCGCCGCCGCCTCGCGAATTTTCTCCGCCGCGCGCGTAAGATTTTCTTCCTTATTCGTCATGCAGCGCATCTGCACAAGTCCCACCGCAAATTTGTCGCTCATACTTTTTATCCTATCACGTGCTCTTTGGCTTCTCGGAGCGCAGCCAATTCTATTCTTCGTTTTTGGTCGGTCCAGTCGTCTTCGGATAATCCTTTTGTCGTTCGAGGAGGTACTGCACAAGGCCGAATATGGTCAAGATGCCGAAAATCCAGCCCGCAATCTCGAGCCTCGTCCTGACCGGGATCTCGCGATCAAGGACAAAACCTGAACAGAGAATTCCGAAAATTCCCCACCAGCAGAAGATCTTCACGAGCTTCTGACGTTTGTGCCGCAGCGGCAAAATGATCACTCCTACGAGATACCCGCATGACATTCCAACGGCCAAGGCTATGGCGGATATTTTAAGGTCATCCAAGTATGTAACGGAGAGCCAATAAGTGCTTTTCTGAGCGAGGAGAAGGAATACGAAACCGAGAGCAATTGCCCACTGTAACTTTTTTCTTGTCTGAAGCTGCAAGATAGAGTTCCACCTTTCTCGTTTGTCCTACTCTACCTGTTTAGTGTCTCCGCGTTATTTGTTTTTCTTTCCTCTCCCCTTGCTTTTTCCCGCTCCACTTCTAGTACACTACACATACAAATTTCATTCGCTCTGCATCAACGCGTTCATTTACGTTCCGTCAGGAGAGTCGATGGCCAAAAAGCCAAAAAAAACCGTCACCGGGCGCGTCCTTCACGACCCCGTCAAAGACAAACTCCGCCCCATCTTTCCTCTCGATCTCTCCAAAATCAAAACCATCGACGACCTAGTCCGCGCCATGGGCGACACCGCCTACACCGCGCGCCAGATTGGTGACGCCGCCGACGTCCTCGAAGCCATGGCCCGCGACAAAGAGTGCTTCGTCGTAATGACCCTCTCCGGCGCTCTCACCGTCGGCAAAATGGGCCTCGTCTTCTGCGACCTCATCGAATCCGGCATCGTCAAAGCCATCGTCTCCACCGGCGCGCTCATGGCTCACGGTCTCGTCGAAGCCACCGGCCTCTCCCATTTCCGCTACGATCCCTCCAAAATGAACGACAACGAACTCTTCCTCGCCGGCTACAATCGCGTCTACGACTCTCTCGAACCCGAAACCAACCTGGATCACGTCGAAAAAGTCGTCGACGGCATCCTCGAAAGTTGGGATCCCCAGGAAATTGTCTGCAGTTGGAAACTCCATCGCAAAATCGGCGAATACCTCACCAAAAACACCAAGGGCCGCGGCATCCTCCGCTCCGCCTTCGAATGCAACGTCCCCGTCTTCGTTCCCGCCTTCTCCGATTCCGAACTCGGCCTCGACTTCGCCTTGAACAAATACGGCCGCCAGCGCGATGGCCGCCCGATCCTCCGCTTCGATCCCTTCGAGGATTTTGAAAAATTCGCCAACACCATGATGGCCACCAAAAAAATGGGCATCTTCACCATCGGCGGCGGCGTCCCGCGCAACTGGTCCCAGCAATTCGGCGTCTATGCCGAACTCATGGCCCGCCGCGGCTACAAACAACTTCCTCTCAAACGCTATTCCTACGGCGTTCGCATCTGTCCCGAACCAGTTCACTGGGGCGGCCTCAGCGGCAGCACCTACACCGAAGCCGTAAGCTGGGGCAAATTCGTCCCCCGCGAAGAAGGCGGCCAGCTAGCCGAAGTCCTCGAAGACGCCACAGTAGCCCTCCCCCTCGTAGTAGGTGCCGTCCTCGAACGCCTGAAATACTTCAAGCACTAATAATGTTGAGTGCGGCAGCGAAGCTCCCGCTTTTGCGATCGCCGCCCCAAGACACTCTTTCACTTCGCGCAACACTCCTTGAACAACTTTGGCACAGCCATTCCTGCCTGCCCTGAGCAAAGCCGATGGGGCTGTGCTCTTGGGTTTCTCTTTATGTGTCATCCCGACCGGAGCGGCCCGATTTTTTCTTCTGCGCCGAATTTTGGCGCGTCGGGCCGCGGAGTGGAGGGACCACGGCAACCAACGATCTCCCAAGACCTCTTCTCTGCGAATCTCTGCGCTCTCCGCGCCTCTGCGTTATCCTTTTCTTTCTTCTCCCCTCCCCATGCTATATTTCTCCTCCCAATCCCGCACCAAACGAGAAAAACATGAAACCCAAATTCCGCGCCGCGCTACTATTCCTGCTCTCCATCTGTTTCTTTCTCTTCTACACCACCCGCGCCGCCCAAAAGGAAACCCCAATGCCCCATCACGCCACTGGCCCCTTCGAAGTAAAAATCGCTCCCCTCGACCCCGCCTTCAAAGCCGAAGACAACTCCATCTTCCGCTTTTCCCTCGACAAACAATTCCACGGCGCCCTCGAAGCCACCAGCAAGGGCGAAATGCTCTCAGGCATGGGCACCATCAAAGGCTCCGGCGGCTACGTAGCCATCGAGCGCGTCACCGGCTCCCTCGACGGCCGCGCCGGCAGCTTCATCCTCCAGCATAACGGCACCATGCAAAACGGCGTCTACCACCTCAACGTAATCGTGGTCCCCGACTCCGGCACCGCCCAATTAACCGGCCTCCAAGGCACCATGGAAATCGTCATCAAAGACGGCAAACACTCCTACGACTTCGCCTACACCTTGCCCTGACAACGGAAGGGTCTCCCCGATCAAAAATAAAAAAGGCGCACCAAAGTGCGCCCTCTTCGCTTTCGTAGCGGCCACCTTCAGGTGGCCGTACTTCGTCTCTCTAGGTTGTCATCCTGAGGCTATCCGACGAGGATAGCCGGAGGACCTCAACCGCTGCGTCTTGTCTCCCACTCACTCAGGTGGAATCTCTCTTCAACTTTCAACTCTTAACTTTCAACTTTCGACTCCCCCCTCACTCCACCACCACCGTCGTCCCCAACCCCGCATACACATACTTCTCCCCATACGCCTTCCGCAATCTCGCAAACGCCGGCTCACCCGTACAATGTCCTGGCGCAATCCTCTGCACTTTCCACTTCGTCTGCAAATTCCCAACCAGCGCGTCAATCTCCTCCACCGGCGCAGTCACCAGGTGCAATCCCCCAAACACAATCTCCGTCCGAGGATCAATCGCGCTAGCCGCTTCCAGAATCGCCTCGATCCCCGCGTGCGAACAACCATCCACCAGCATCAATCCTCCAGGCCGCTTGATAGCCAGCGTCAACTCCGGCAACTCCAGCGTCCCTTTCTTCTGCGACACCGTCGGCACCACAAAAATTCCCGGTGCCACCTCCGTCAACTTGTTCACGAGCACAAAATTCCCCGTTTCGTACAACTTTCCCGAATTCAAATGCTCCGGCGCCGTCCCTCCGAAGTACCGCATCTTTCCCGGCAACTCCGCGTCCGGCCGGAAATACGCCGCTGGCACCGGCATCCCGCCAAATCCGTTGGCCCCGTCCGCCGGCACATAAATCGTCACCGTCGGATTCACCTTCAGCAGATACTTCACGCCCGTCGCATGATCCGAGTGCCGGTGCGAAATCACCGCAAAATCAATCTTCGTCAAATCCACTCCCAACGCTTTCACGTTCCGCTCGAAAATCTCCGCGTTGTTCCCGCTGTCAAACAAAATCCGCTTTCCGTCATGCTCCACCAGCGCCGAAAATCCCCAATCCTTCGTCAACTCCTTCGAATCCGAAAACGCGTCATACAAAATCGTCACCCGATCCACTGCCGCCCCTCTCCCGCAAACGACCGCCGCCAAAGCCAGTCCCACCACCAACCGAATAATCCTCTTTGTCATCGCATCCCTCCCAAAAAGTCTCTGAAAAACAAACGGCCCGCCATTTCAGCGGGCCACGGAAACTTTGACCGATGCTTCTTGTCTTTCACCAGTCACCAATCACCAGTCACTACTCACCATCAATCATCATCCCCGATCAAAAACGCCGCCGTCAGCACCGTGCTCCACAACCCGCGCTTGTCTCCAACCGCCGACTGCGTAATATTCATCGTCCGCACAATCTTGTTCGAAATCCGGTAAACCTCTTTCTTCTCGTCCCACGAAAGGTCCGGATCAAACTCCACGTTCAGCGTCGTCGCCAGCATTTCCGCCGCAAGCTCTTCCGCGTACTCGCCCGCCACTTCTTCCGTCTCGCCAAACGAGTGGTGCTCGCTCAAATATCCGTACATCGGCCGCTCGCTCGGCAGCGCCAGGCCAATGCTCGCCGCGATCAACCGGTGCGGCTCTTTCGTCGAATTCTCGCTGATCACCGTGAACGCCACTTGCCCCGGCTTGATCAGTTTCAATCCCTCGCTCCGTGAAATCAGTTTGCAGTTCGGCGGAAAAATCGAAGACACGCGCACGATATTGCACGCGGCAATTCCGGCGTTCCGCAGCGCGAGTTCGAAACTCGACAGCCGCTCGCGGTGTTTTCCTACGCCCTTGGTCAGGAAAATCTTCTTTGCGACAAACGCCATAGTGCTGGGTCACCATCCATGAGTGATTTTGAAAAAAAATTCAGGTCCTGTGGAAAAGTAACAAGTCTGTCTCTGAGTGTCAATGCAATATGAGTCGAAAATTTGTGCCAGGCCGGCTTCCTGCTGCGTGCTTTTCCGCATTCTCACAGCTTCACCCCGCCAGATTCCTAAGACGTTCTATTTTTGAAGTGATTTTCGACCAGAAACTGCTTCACCAACCGGAAGGCGTCTCGCTATGACTGATAACTGATTACTCTCAACTATTTTTTCGCCCGTTAGCCCCTCCACCCTCACTCCCCCGCCAAATGCCTCACCAATTTCCCCAACGCCCCGCACAACGCCAGCACCTTTCCCAAATCCTCTGTCGTGAAATCCGCTCCCGACTCCATCACCGTCGCGCCCTTCCGGCTGATCTGCATCACGCCCACCACTTTTCCCTCGCACAATATCGGCGCGCTGATAATCTTCTGTATCGATTCTCCCGTGGTCGTCGCCGTCTTCACTCCCTCAAACACCGTCGCATGCCGCACCGACGTAAAATTATTGTTGATCTCCGGCCGGTTCTCCCGCGCCGTCCTCGCCGCCAGCGCCGATGTGCTCGACATCGGTATGAATCCCACGTTCTTCAGCGCTTGCGGCACCAGAAAATGCAGGTGCCTCCATCGTGTCGACACTCCCAGAATGGCCACCTCCCCCGTCTGCACTCCCAGATTCTTCGCGATTTTCTCCGCCATCGCGGGCAGCGGTACTTCCACCGGCGCCGCGCCTCCCACTTCCAACGCCTCCGCCAGTCGCTCTAATTCAGTCACAAGGCTTGTGATCATAATCGGAATTTTCTCTACCCGTCTGCAGGGGTTACGCGGGGCCCTGCGGTGCGATCTCCGTATACTCTTCTCTAATGTTCATCGCTTTTCCCGCGCGCTGCAAGAATCTTTCGAACCCTTTGTGCCTTTCATACCGACACGCCAAACTTGCAAGCCCTTTCTCAACTCCCTATACTGTTTGTGCTGCAAGTCCATCGCGCCCTTCTTTCGCGCTCCACAAAAATTCTTGGGACTCCTGCGGCGGAGAGGGCATGTCTTCTACGGCAACCCGGCCTGATACAAATTATCTTCTAAGAAAACTTCATTCGCTTTCCGGAATCATTCCCGTTGGCGCGTTCCTCGCCGAACATTTCTGGTCCAACAGCGCCGCCCTCGTCTCCGCTGCCAAATATGACGAAGTCTCCCGCGACCTCCAGACCATCCCCTTCCGCCCGTTCGTCGAATGGGCCTTCATCTTCCTCCCCATCCTCTACCACGCCGGATACGGCATCTATATATGGATACGCGGCAAATCCAACGTCTCCTCCTATCCCTGGGTAGGGAACTGGCTCTACACCACCCAGCGCTACACCGGCCTCATCGCCTTCTTGTACATCGCCTGGCATCTCTACACCCAGCGCTGGCTCACCCACGGCAAATCCACCTACGCCGAAGTAGAACAATTTTTCACCAATCCTTATTTCCTCCTCTTCACCGCCATCGGCGTCCTCGCCTCCTCCTTCCATCTCGGCATCGGCATCTGGAATTTTCTTTGCAAGTGGGGGCTCGCGGCCACCGTTCAAGCTCAGCGCGCAGCCGGACGTCTCGGCATTCTCGTCGCCGTCACCTTCAGCGTTGTCGGCGTGCTGATTCTCGTCAGCTTTCGCCTCAACTGGCATCCCTTTTATTTCTACTGGCAAAAATGACACAACCTAAAATCGTCGTCGTTGGTGGTGGTCTGGCCGGACTCATGGCCACAATCCGTATTGCCGAATCCGGCGTCCCTGTCGATCTCTTCTCCATCGTTCCCGTAAAGCGTTCCCATTCCGTCTGCGCCCAGGGCGGCATCAACGCCGCAAAAAATCAAAAAGGTGAAGGCGACTCCACCGCCAAGCATCTCGACGACACCATCTATGGCGGCGACTTCCTCGCCAATCAGCCACTCGTCAAGCGCATGTGCGACGAAGCCCCCAACATCATCGATCTTCTCGACCGTATGGGCGTCATGTTCAATCGCACCCCCGAAGGCCTTCTCGATTATCGCCGCTTCGGCGGCACGCTCTATCACCGCACCGCGTTCGCTGGCGCCACCACTGGCCAGCAACTCCTCTACGCTCTCGACGAGCAGGTCCGCCGCCACGAATCCGAAGGCAAAGTCAAAAAATTCGAAGGCTT
>JGI12635J15846_10006020_pt1 | contig 10437 bp, 12 predicted proteins | sample BlaSpr_A8_OM2_M2_FD_15846 | JGI IMG/M metagenome (IMG submission 15846) | reverse complement strand
CTGGACTCCACCGCCTTTGCTCAAATGATCAGCCACGACATGGATACCTACAAGCAGATCGTGAAAGACAAGTCCCTGATCAAATAACTGGGACCGATATTAGCCCGAGTGGTCTCGATAGCGTCGTCCGGTTCGTCCGGCTCGTCTACCTATCGACGCCGGGCGCGGAATCGACAGCTCGTTGCGCGCGATCGAATCGCCGCGAGGATTTGCCGCGGTTTTCGCCCCTGAATCCGATCTGACCAAGGTGAACGGCGGCTGTGCTCGTGGTTAGTCAGCGCAACCCGCCCGATCGCTACCATATTCATCTCGCGAATAGTGTGCCTGTCGGAAATCAAACACGCACGTAACAGATGATGAAGTCCGCCAAGAAATGGCTTAGGCAAAATGCGACCAACGGCATGTACCGTTCGCTGCGACGGCGCGTCGAAGTGTTTGCTCCATTGGGCGACCCGACGGCCGGCGAAGGGGCCGCGCCGCGCGCGCCGCGTTAAACGATCGCAAACGCAGCATAGACTTGACTTCGACGCCCGATTGGGAAGGGCAAGATAAAGCGGATTTTCAATCCGCCTCGCTTCGCTCGATAAGCGGTTGTCTTCACATTGTTTTCGCTTCGCGACATCGGCACTCCTCCGGCACAGTGCGATGTGTGGAGCTGATGGTGGGTATTTGAAGGATGGGACAGCTACCGGTCACTTCACCCTGTTCTTCGCCAATTTGCGGGCCAAGGTTCTTCGGTGCATGCCGAGCCGTCGGGCAGTCTCGGAGATATTGAAGTCTGTTTCCGCCAACACCTCGTGGATATGCTCCCACTCGAGATTCTTGATCGAGGTCGGCCGCTTTGTCAGCTCGACCGAAGTATCACCCTCCGCTTTTCGGAAGGCTCCCTCAATATCGTCAGTGTTCGACGGTTTTGCGAGATAGTGGCAAGCCCCAAGCTTGACGGCTTCGACGGCCGTCACGATGCTCGCGAACCCGGTCAACACGACAATCCTCATGTCGGGATCATGCCCATGGAGCAACTTTACGCACTCCAGTCCGGAGCCGCTGGGCAATTTGAGATCGACCACAGCGTAGCCAGGTTCAAAATTCTCGAGGAGTTGGGCGACGTCCTCCGTCCGCTGGCACAGACGGACCTGATAGCCGCGCCGCTCGAACGAGCGGACAAGGGCCCGAGCGAACGAAGCATCGTCCTCGACGATCAACAGCGAGCGCTCAGTCTCCATCAATGCCTCCGGGCAACAGCGACGCCAGCGGCAGCGTCAGTGTGACGATTGCCCCTTTGACCTCTCGGTTCCTCGCGGAAACAACGCCACCCAGCTTGCGGACGACATTGACAACGAGAAACAATCCCAATCCCCCCCCGGGCTGCCCCTTGCTCGACTGATAAGGTTTTCCCAGCGCCGCCAGCATTTCCGCGGTGAATCCCGGGCCTTCATCCTTCACCGTGATGACGAGATCATCATTGGCACGGCCTACCTCAACCATGACGAAGTCCGGTGAGGCTTCGAGCGCATTGTCAAGCAGATTGAAAATGGCCTGCTTCAGGACGGTATCGGAAACCACCGATTCGTCGTCGCCGAAAACATTGACATAATCGAAGCGTCGCGGCGAACGCGCGGCGCGCCATTCGGTCACCAGCTCATTCACAAAAGTTTTGATGGTCGTTCGCAGGGCCCCCTCCCCGCGCACTTCGCCTGACGACAACAGGATACCGGAAACGATCGACTTGCAGCGCTCGACCTGGGCCTGCATTTCGACAATTTCATGCTGCAGTTCCGGCGCCCTTTCGAGTTCAGGCATGTGCTGCCAGTCATTCAGAATGACAGAGAGAGTAGCCAGCGGCGTCCCGAGTTCATGCGCCGCGCCCGAAGCCAGGAGACCCATCCTTACGATATGGTCCTCCTCCGCTGCCCGCTGCCGGAGCTGCGCCACATGGGCATCGCGTGCCCGCAGGTTACGATTGATGCGGGCAATGAACAGAACGAGAAGAACTGCCGACAACAGAAAGCAAACAAACATGCCTTCTATGTGCAAGCCGAGAAACTCCCGGTCATGCAGATGTTGGGAGAAGACCGGCTCGTAAACCTGTGTCAGCAGAACGAAGCAACCGCTGGTCACGAGGACGAGAATCCAGGTCGACCACGCGTTCAGCAACACTGCACCCAACGTGACCTGAAGCAGGTACAGTGAAACAAACGGATTGGCCGCACCTCCGCTGAGATAAAGCTGTACCGTCAGTGCCGCGACATCCAGCAATAGCGCCAGGAAGAGCTGGGTATTGCTGACGTTCTCTTGTCGCCGGTAACGGTCAACGCTGACGATGTTCAAACCGATCAGGCACGCAATCACGGCGGCCATCTGGGTCAGCGGCAGCGTGATCCCAAACCAAAACGCGGCGACCGCAATCGTCACCACCTGTCCGACGACGGCCAGCCACCGCAACTGGACGAGCAGCAGCAGATTCCTTTTGTCGGTGATGCGGTCGATGGAAATACGCGACACTCCTGGGATGAACGGATACGGGAGGGCGGCGAAGCCTGATCGGATGTTGCGTCAGTTCGCGCGCATCGGCAACGGCGACAGATCAGATCGCCCGGGACCGGCGCTCGCGCCATTCCGCATGAACGCACCACGTCGCCAGCATCGCCGCAAGGCCAAACCACGTCATCGCGTAGATAAGGTGATTGTTCGGGAACGCAATCATGGTCAATCCGCCAATCGGCAGTTTCGACCGATCGACGGAAGCATCTGCATCGATGAAATAAGGCGCGACGCCGCCAAGGCCGCGGCTCGCCGCGATCGCTGCGACGTCTCGCGAATACCAGCGATCGGCGGCCGGGTCGTTGTGCCTCAGGAACGCACCTGCCGGCTCGCTGACGCGGAGAAGCCCTGTAATGGCGGTTTCGCCGCTCGCTTTGCCGAGGTCCTGCAATGATGAATGATCCGACGGAACGAAACCGCGATTCACCAGAACNGTGAATCCATCGTCGGTCCTGAATGGCGAAAGCACCCANTANCCGCCGCCGTGCTCGGTGACCGCAAGTGCCAGGGCTGGCGGCACATCGAGAAAGTGCCCTTTGGCCGCCACATGCCGATATGCATCGGCGGCTGCGTTGATGCGTGGCCAAGACGCTGGTCCGGGAGCCGGAGCCGGCACGGCATCCACCCGCCGATCGACGCGCGCGATCAGGTCCAGTTTCCAGATGCGTCGTTCAAGCTGCCAAATCCCGAGCCCGACAAGGATAGCGACGCCGAGGCACGCAAAAACGGCGAAGACGACACGGGAGCCAAGCGACCGCGGACCTGCGCTGTCGTCAACATCCTTGAACGGAGCGGACGTCGGTCCGACGCCAACCTCGCCGCGAAGGCTGCTCGTGTCCGCCGCAACGGTCACGGCATCTGACTCATGCCGGGATCAAGCATCATGTTCGCGTTGAGGTGATACATCACCCAAAGCGAACCGGAGAGCGTGATTCCCACCAAAACCAGAGTGAACAGCAGGGCCATCAGGGTCCAACCGTTCTCCGAACGCGGGTTCATGTGCAGGAACGCGATCATGTGCACGACGATCTGCGCCGCCGCCAAGATCATGATAATCAAGGCTGTCGCTTGCTTCGAGGACGGCACGCCGCCCATCACGAGCCAAAACGGAACGGCCGTCAGCACAACAGAAAGAAAAAATCCAGTCAGGTAGCCGCGCAACGATCCGTGCGCAGGCTCGTCGGCATGGCCGCCTTGGGCGGCGTGCGTATCGGCGTTCATCGCAGAAACCCCATCAAATAGACGAATGTGAAGACGCCGATCCAGATGACGTCGAGGAAGTGCCAGAACAGGCTGAGACACATCAAACGCCGGCGATTCGCCGCGATCAGGCCGTGCCGCGCGACCTGTGCCATCAGCGTCGCCATCCAGATCAGCCCGAAGGTCACGTGCAAGCCATGCGTTCCGACCAGCGTAAAGAAGGAGGAGAGAAAGGCGCTGCGCTGCGGGCCGGCCCCCTCATGGATCAGATGGGAGAATTCGTTCAGCTCGATGGAGACGAAGGCAATGCCAAATAATGCAGTGATCGCGAGCCATGCTTGCGTTGCGCCTACGCGGCCTTTTTCCATCGTCAGCATTGCAAAGCCGTAGGTGATCGACGACAACAACAGCATCGTTGTGTTGACCGCGACCAATGGCAGATCGAAAATATCCTTCGGCGACGGTCCGGCCGCGTAGTTTCCACCAAGCACTCCATAGGCCGCGAACAGCATCGCGAAGATGAGGCAATCGCTCATCAGATAGAGCCAGAATCCCAGCATCGTGCTGCCGCCCTCGGCATGATGCTCGTCCTCAACGTGAAATATTCGCGATTGCCCGACGCCAGGCGCAGCGATCGATGTCGTCATCTCGGTTGCGCTCATCGTCTCAGGCCCGTGCTACGAGAAGACGTGTCCGCTCACCTTCGGTCTGCACGACGTCCTCACGTCGGAAATAGAAGTCGCGCTCGTAGTTGAAGGTGTGAATGATGGCCGCAGCGACCAGCGCGGCGAAACTCAGCGCCGCGAGCCACCACATGTACCAAACCATTGCGAAACCGAAGACCACGCTGATCGCGGCCAGAACCACGCCGGCGCCGGTATTTCTCGGCATATGTATCGCCCTGAATCCTTCCACCGGGCGACGGTAGCCGTGTTTCTTCATATCCCACCAGGTGTCCAGTTCGTGGACGACCGGGGTAAAGGCGAAGTTGTAGGGCGGCGGCGGCGACGACGTCGACCATTCGAGGGTCCGGCCATTCCAGGGGTCTCCGGTCAGATCGCGCAGNGCTTCACGGTTGCGGATGCTGACGTAAAGCTGAACCAGAAAGCTCGCGATGCCGAACAAGATCAGGATCGCCCCGAATGCCGCGATGACGGTCCAGACCTGCAGGGATGGATCGTCGAAATGCCGCAGGCGCCGCGTGACACCCATGAAGCCGAGCACGTAGAGCGGCATGAAGGCAAAGTAGAAGCCCACCACCCAGAACCAGAACGACATCAGCCCCCAGAATCGGTCGAGCTTGAAGCCGAATGCCTTGGGAAACCAGTAACTGATGCCCGCGAACGCGCCGAACACGACGCCGCCGATGATGACGTTATGGAAATGCGCGACCAGGAACAGGCTGTTATGCAAAACGAAATCGGCCGGCGGCACCGCCAGCATGACCCCGGTCATGCCGCCGATCACGAACGTCAGCATGAACGCGATGGTCCACATCATCGGAAGTTCGAAGCGGATTCGGCCGCGATACATGGTGAACAGCCAATTGAAGATCTTGGCCCCGGTCGGAATCGAGATGATCATCGTGGTGATGCCGAAGAACGAGTTCACGCTGGCTCCCGACCCCATCGTGAAGAAGTGGTGCAGCCAGACAAGATAAGAGAGGATGGTGATGCAGAGGGTCGCATAAACCATCGAGGTGTATCCAAACAGGCTCTTTCCGGAGAAGGTCGCTGCGACCTCGGAATAGACACCGAACGCCGGCAGCACGAGGATGTAGACTTCAGGGTGCCCCCAAATCCAGATGAGGTTCACGTACATCATCGGATTGCCGCCGAAATCGTTTGTGAAGAAGTCGGTGCCGACGTAGCGGTCGAGCGACAGCAGCACCAGCACGGCCGTCAGCACCGGGAACGACGCGACGATCAGGATGTTGGTGCAGAGCGAGGTCCAGGTGAAGACCGGCATCTTCATCATCGCCATGCCCGGCGCTCGAAGCTTGACGATGGTCGCGATCAGATTGATACCGGACAGGGTCGTGCCGACGCCGGCGACTTGAAGGCCCCAGATGTAATAGTCCATGCCCACGTCGGGACTGTAGGCAATCCCAGACAGCGGCGGATAGGCCAACCATCCGGTACGTGCAAATTCGCCGACGAACAACGACATCATGACCAGCACGGCGCCGCCTACCGTCATCCAGAAGCTGAAATTGTTCAGGAAGGGAAACGACACGTCGCGCGCGCCGATCTGCAGCGGCACCACATAGTTCATCAGCCCGGTCACCAGCGGCATGGCCACGAAAAAGATCATGATCACGCCGTGAGCCGTGAAGATCTGATCGTAGTGATGGGCCGGCAGATAGCCCTGCGAATCGCCGAACGCAACGGCTTGCTGCAGCCGCATCATCAGTGCATCGGCGAAGCCCCGCAGCAGCATGACGATGCCGAGCACCACATACATGACGCCGATCCGCTTGTGGTCGACGCTGGTGAACCACTCGCGCCACAGATAGCCCCACAGCCTGAAATAGGTGATGGCGCCGACCACGGCGAGGCCGATGACGGCAACGACGAGGAACGTCGCGACCAGAATAGGCTCATGGATCGGAAAGGCGTCGAGCGTGAGCCGGCCAAAGATAAGCTTGAGGAAGGAGGATTGAGCAAACATGCAACGATCCGCTTTAGGAAGCCGGCGACCGGCGACGCGCGAGCAACAGCGCGGCTGGCCTAGACGGCAAAGGCGTGAATGAAGGGAGCGGCAGGCCGGCGCCTACCAACCGCGCGGTGTCAGGTACAGGCGCGAACGACGCGTTCGGTTTCGATCCGGTTGGCTCTTCAGGCGTGCACAGGCTCGCGACATAGGACGGTGCCGAGCCGAACACCGCACCGCGACGCGCATACTTGTCATATTCCAGCGGCATCAGGTTGGTGAGGCCGGAGATGCCGAGACCACCTTTCGCGTCAATCGCACTCATTTCGCTCATGCACATCTTGCTCGGCTCGACGCAGAGTTCGACGATTGCCTTGAACAGCGTCGGGTCCACGCTCGAATAGCGACGCACCGGCTCGTTCTCGCTTGGACGTTCCAGCTTCAAATAAGCGGGCCGGTCGAGCGGCATCCCGTGTGCCTTCGCCTCCGCAACCCAGGACTTGAAATCGGCGTCGCTAACGCCGCGAAAGGCGAAATGCATCCCGGAAAATCCGGCGCCGCTATAATTGGCCGAGAATCCCTCATACACGCCGGGGTGATTGATCACGGCCTTGAGTTGGGTCTGCATCGCCGGCATCGCATAAATCTGGCCTGCGAGCGCGGGCACATAGAAGGAATTCATCACCGACGAGGAAGTGATGCGGAACTCAATCGGCTGGTTAACCGGGGCGGCAAGATCATTGACCGATGCAATGCCGTAATCGGGATAGATGAAGAGCCATTTCCAATCGAGCGCGACCACCTCGACCCGCAGCGGCCGGGTGTCCTCGGGCACCGGCTGATCGCCGGCAATCCGGCCCAGCGGCCGGTAGGGATCGAGCAAATGCGTGCTCGCCCAGGTAATGGCGCCGAGGCAGATGATGATCAGGAGCGGCACTGACCAGATCATCAGTTCGAGATAGGTCGAGTGATTCCAGTCCGGCGCGTACGCCGCCGCGGCATTTGACTGGCGATAGCGCCACGCGAATACGACCGTCGTCACCATGACGGGAACGATGATCAGCAGCATCAAGACGGTGGCTTCGACGAGCAGATTGCGTTGCTGGGCCGCAACGTCGCCGGATGGCGAAAGCACCACAGCATTGCAGCCGCCAAGGAAGCCGCAGATGGAGACAAGAGCAATGGTTCGAAGACGCTTCAAGGCGAGCCTGCCGATAATTCCGCATTCCGGTGGTTTGCAGTAACCTCGCCGCATCGCCAGGCACATTGGACAATTTGCCCAATGCCTGAAATCGTCGATCGATGACACAAACGGGAAGGTTGCTGTCTCCCGAAGGCATTCCGCCAATAGACCGTTCCGAATTCGAGGACATCTCGCGCGCCATGATTGCAAATACCGCCGCATCCGCGCCGCCGCCTGTTAGACAGAATGCGCGAGGGTCGAAAGCCCACGACAGCGTAAGTTCGGGCGAGATCGCTATCGGCGTCATCATCGGCCGGACTTCAGAATTCTTCGACTTCTTTGTCTATGCCATCGCGTCGGTCGTCGTCTTTCCGAAGCTGGTCTTTCCCTATGTCGACGCGCTGACCGGAACGTTATATTCGTTCGCGATCTTTGCGCTCGCCTTCATCGCCCGGCCGATCGGCACCACGGTCTTCATGACGGTCGACCGCGCCTATGGACGTGGCGTGAAACTGACGATCGCATTGTTCATGCTGGGAACGTCCACGGTCGCGGTGGCGTTCCTGCCCGGGCATGAGAGCATCGGCGCCGCATCCGCCGTACTGCTGTCGGCGCTGCGAATCGGTCAGGGCTTCGCGCTCGGCGGCACCTGGGATGGGTTGCCCTCCCTGCTCGCTCTCAATGCACCCGCCAGACGGCGGGGCTGGTATGCGATGATCCCGCAACTTGGCGCGCCACTCGGCCTGATGGTCGCAAGCGCGCTGTTCGCCTTCTTCATCACCACATTGTCCGCGGCCGACTTTCTTGATTGGGGCTGGCGTTACCCGTTCTTCGTCGCCTTCGCGATCAATGTCGTCGCCTTGTTCGCGCGATTACGCATCGTCGTCACGCCGGAATATTCCGAACTGTTCGGCAGCCGCGATCTCGAACCCGAACCGGTCGCGAGAACGTTGCAGGCGGAAGGACGCAACGTTGTCATCGGCACCTTTGCGCCGCTCGCCAGTTTCTCGCTGTTCCACATGGTGACCGTCTTCCCGCTCTCGTGGGTATTCCTGTTTACACGGGAGGGACCTGGCCGGTTCCTGATCATCGAGATGGTCGCTGCGGCGTTCGGCGTCGCCGCCATCATTGCATCGGGACCGGTCGCAGATCGCGTCGGCCGACGGACGCTGCTCGGGGCATCAGCCGTGGCGATTGCCGCATTCAGCGGATTTGCGCCGCAACTGCTCAACGGCGGAGGTTTTGGCGAAGCGCTGTTCATGCTGCTTGGATTCGTGTTGCTGGGCGTCTCGTTCGGCCAGTCCTCCGGTTCGGTTGCTTCCAATTTTTCGCGCGCGAACCGCTATACGGCGTCCGCGCTGACCTCGGATTTCGCATGGCTGTTCGGCGCCGGCTTCGCGCCGCTGGTCGCACTTATTCTTGCGAGCCAGTTCGGCCTGCTATCGGTCGGCGCCTACCTGCTCTCCGGCGCGGCCTGCACTCTCTTGGCGCTGGGCATGAGCCGCAGGCTCGACCACGCTGATGATCACGCTGCACAATCGAATGGCAATTGAGAAATGGCGCCGAACATCGCCGACGATTTTTTGGTTCAGGAGCACATCGAGCTGATCTTCCAGCAAGCCAAAAGTATTTTGGAGAAACCCGGTGGTTCTTTTGCGGATATCGCATCCTTGCCTGCCTATTGTTGAGGCGAGCAAACAAGGGACTGTGCCTGAAGACGAGCCGTCTTCAAGAGGCCGGCGGGATTTTCGGTGCGAACAATCGCTCCGTCTGCGCTCCATATTTGGCTTCGCTCAAGCTGCCTGAATTGGAGGGATCCAGTTGGGTCCACACCGCCTCGGCCTGTTGGTTCGTCAGTGGGACGCTGTGAGTAGGATTGGTCAGCATTTTGACGTACTCGCTCTCCGTCACCTTGCCGTCACCGCTTGTATCGGCCGATCTATAGGAAGCCTTGGCGAAATTCTGCAGAAACTGGGTTTCCGTGGCTGCTTCCTCGGTTGGATTGATGTTGCGGGCAAATTGGGCGAGCGATGGGGTGCCACTTTCGGGTGATCCGTGCGCGAGCCCCTGCAGCTGCAGAAGGAATGACTGAAGCGTGCTCCCGGGCAACGGCGAGACACCGCCCGATCCGCCCGTGGAAGGTTGGGGGGTGGCTGTCATCATCGCAAGATCGTCGGCAAAAGAGGATTGCCGGTTCGACGACTTGGGGGTCATCCTATTTATTTGTGCAAGCGAAGTACGTGATGGAATCACCTAAGCTGGGGGAATGATTAGGCTGTTATGTTCGTCCTGGTCATCTGGGCCTCGCCATTCAAGTCGAAGATTCGGCTTGCGGCTGAGAATATGGCGCTCCGACATCGGTTGATTATTTTGCGGCGCTAGTTGCGTGGCCGCGTCCAACTGGCAAACTGTGATCGCTGTTCCTCGTCCAGCTATATCGCTGGTTTCCATCGATCCTAAAGGTCATCACGATCATTCGTCCCGAGACCCCTGTGCGTTGGCATCGGGCCGGTTTTCGCAGTGTAACCACGCGCCGAGCGTCGTCGTGATCCCACAGGTCGTGCCACGCAGCCATCAGAACCGGCAGACCTTCCTCATCGGTCTCGGTGAGGTCAGAGAATTTTCTCATGGCATGTCTCGATTTCGAATGGTTTCAAATTCACTCTGCTGGCTGCAGCGCATCGGGGGCGTCGCCTGCGGCCGGACGAACGAAAGGGTGCGCACGACAAAACCAGGAATAAAGGGCGGGGAGCACCAGTAACGTGAGTAAGGTCGCGCTGATCAGGCCGCCGATGACGACAGTCGCGAGCGGGCGCTGCACCTCGGCGCCAGAGTTTGTCGAAAGCGCCATTGGCAGG
>JGI12635J15846_10006018_pt1 | contig 10440 bp, 5 predicted proteins | sample BlaSpr_A8_OM2_M2_FD_15846 | JGI IMG/M metagenome (IMG submission 15846) | reverse complement strand
GAGTACAGGTGTTCGGTGGGAGATTAGAGAAAGGCAAAGAGGAAATTGGAAAAGGGAAAATGGGAATAGGGTGGCGGGGGCGTGCCGAGTCGTTGGCGGGAGCGTGCTTGGACTAAACGTTGAGATCCTTCGGCGGCCTTTGGCCGCCTCAGGATGACACGTTCTTGTTAGTGGCCCTCGGCCACCTTAAGGTGGACACGTTCGCTTCAGGATGACAGCGCATCGTAAGACGTAGACGACGCTGACGAGAGCTTGGGGCGTGAGTTAGGGCGTGGTGGTGGTTGGCGCGGTGGGTTGGGGCCAGGATTTGAAGAGGTTGGTGGCGTTGACGGAGCCGAGGCCGGTGGCGAAGTCGTAGCCGGGGTTGGCTGGGTAGGCGGGGTCGTCATCGTCTGAGGAGGTGGAGAGTTCGCCGATGATTTTTTTGTCAGCGCCGTGGCAATCGTAGAAGTCGCCGGTTTTGGGATTTTTGCCACAGGGGACGTCGATGTCGCCGAGGGTGATGTCGTTGAAGACGCAGGAGGCGGCAGGGAGATTGCCGGAGGTTTGGCTGGCGTCGCAACGGGCGGCGCTGGCGGTGTGCGCGAATTGTTGTTGGGCGAGTGCGTAGTAGACGTAATTGGTGTTGCCTTGCTTGCCGTAGCGCTGATTGATGAGCGCTTGGATTCCTGCCATCGCGGGCGATGCGAAAGAAGTGCCGCCGCCACCGAGAAGCACGGCGTCGTTTTCGGCGGTGCAGTTGGTGCCGCCTTGGGCTGTGTCGGATAGGCAGAACGGATAGAAGCTGCCCCAAACGCCATCGGCGGCGAAGAGCGAGAGGTCGGGTTGATCGCGGACGCCGTCGTGTGGAACGCCTTCGACGCCTTTTTGATAAGTCGGTTTTGGATTGCCTTTGCAGGTGCCGCTGACTACGCCGGAAGTGGATGGAGTTCCGGTGAAGCAACTGCTTGGGCCGCCACTGCCGGCAGTATCGAAGAGGAAAAACTGCTGGCCAACGCTGGAATTGCAGAATCCTTTTTCGCCGAAGGCCTGGCTGTAATTTCCGGCTATGAGCGGGTCGGTGAAAATGAGGCGGCTGGCACAGGAATCATTCCATGGAATTTCTGGGATGTAGGACTTTGCGGACGCGTGCGTTTTGGGATCGTTCGTGGCGGACCAATAGCGCGAGAGCGGAATTTTGCTGACGTCGGCGTTGTACTGCGCCATGAAATCAGTGCCGCCAATGTCGACGGCATAGGCGGAAGCGGTGTTGTCGCCACTGTTGACGCCGAGGACGGAGTATTCGGGCTTTTCGGAGGGGGCGCATTCGTCGGCGCCCGTGTCGCCTTGCGCAATGAAGAAGGTGGTGCCTTCGGCGGTGGCGAGTTGCGCTTCGAAATCATTGAGCGCGACTTCGGCCTGGCCGGAGATGGTTTCGCAGAGGCCGTAGCTGACGGAGACGATGTCGGGCGGATTGGGCTGCTCGAGAATGCCGAGGGTGGCGAGGTCGAGGCCGGAGACGGTTTTCGTATCGCCGCAGGCGGCGAGAACGATGTTGGCGTCGGGCGCGGATGCGCTGGACCATTCCACGTCGAGGGCGGCTTCGTCTTCGTCGCTGTTGGCGCCGGAATTTTTGCAGTTGGGGTAGACCTGGGTGAAGTTGCCGGACTTGAAGCTATCGAGCGCGAAATTTTTGCGGAAAGTGGTCCAGTCCTTCGGATTGGCGAGATTGGTGTCTTCGATGAGCGCGATGGTGACGCCCTTGCCGGTGAAGCCTTGTTGCCAGAGCGGGAGGACGTTGTAGATGGTGGCGAAGTCGTAGGGGGAAACGACGTTGAAGGCGTCGTTCTGGATTGTGACCTGGAAGCGCGGGCTCCACTTTTTTTCGTCGCGATCGAAAGCGATGGGTTTGGGTTGGGTGTGACGCGGGCGCGGGAAGAAATCGTGGAGAGATGCGACTCCGGCGATTACGGGAGCGAGCGCGGCAGGAATTTGCGGGTCGCGCATGTTGGCGATGTGGTGGTCGCCGTTGGCGAGCGTGAGATTGTGAATCTCGGTGCGGAACGTGTCGCGGACTTGCGCGGCGGTGGCGCTGACGTCGATGACCATTCCGCTTTTGTAGGTCTGATTGATGGTGAGGCCGCGCGAGGCGAGCCAGCGCTGGACGGTGTCGAGATCTTGTTGGTGGATGCCGTAGCGGGCGGCGAGCTGGTCGGGAGTGAGCCAGTGATGGTAGTCGGGGGACGCGGGATTGTGCATCGCGTCGATGTGATCGCGGAGATCGGACTCGGTTTGCGGGTCGCGCTTGAGGAGGATGAGGATGTGATCGAGACGGAGGTCGTCGGCGACGGGGCCGCGGTCGTTTTGGGCGAGGGTGGCGGCGGGAGTGGTGTTGCCGGAGAGCGAGATGAGTTTGGATTCGTCGATAGCGTCGGTGATTTGTTGGCGTGGGGATTGGGCGTGGAGGGGCGCTGTGGCTAGCGCGAGCAAGCCGATGAGGATACAGCGACAGCGCATGCGGCGGCCTCCTGAGCGCGGGGAAGAATTTGTCGGGTGCACCGAGGACGGTGCGAGGACGCTCTCATTTTATGGCACGGTGGGCGGTTTCGAGAAGAGGGTGGTGAACAGTTGGTTAAGGTTTGATGGCGTGTGGAAAAGATGAGGAAGCGGGTCGCCGATGGCAAGGCGGCCGTGTTGGCGGCTGAGATCCTTCGCTTCGCTCAGGATGACAACGGATTTGTAGGGGCGGATTACATCTTGCGGGCTTGGGGCGCAGCCGTGCTGCGCCCGTACATGAACGAGGTTGACGGATGCAGCCGAGCTTGCACTGAACGTTGAGATCCTTCGGCCATTCTACGGATGGCGCTCAGGATGACATCGCTTGGTTAGGTCGCGGCCCTGAGAGCCGAAGAGATAGTTAGGTCGTGTCCTTAGAGTTGGTTAGGTCGCGCACCGAAGAGTTAGTCGAGTTTCTTGCGGGCGAAGTAGAAGAGGCTCGCGGCCAGGAGGAGGAACATGATTAGGCCGAAGGCGTTGTTGGTGGCCCAGGAGCCGAAGAGTTTGGGGCCGAAGGCGATGGTGTCGGGATTCCAGGGGAGGCGGAGGAGTGAGGCGACCCATGCGGGAACGCGAGTGCCAACTTCGGGGTCCTGGAAGAGGTTGATGACGATGCCGAGGAGGCCGAAGACGCCGCCGGCGGCGATGAGTCCGCTGGAATAAAGGGCACCGGGGCTGGCTTCGCTTTCGTCTTTCTTTTTTGTGGTGGCGTCGACGAGTGTGCGGACGAGTCCACCCGCGAACATTGCGGCGGTGGTGCCGAGCGGAAGATAGGAACCGGTCGCGAAGGCGAGAGAGCGGACGCCGAGAATTTCTACGGCGATGACCAGAGCGACTCCCATTAAGACAAGACGCCAGGGCAGACGTTGATTAAGGATGCCGCTGATTACCGTGGCCATGAGGCGAGCTTGCGGGGCGGGGGCTTTAGCGCTGCCGATGCCTTGCGCCCACTGATATTCGATTTTTTGTACGCCGGGATCGTAGAGATATTCGCCGTCGGGAATTTCATGGGAGCCGAGCGAGTTGATGAGCTCGTAGTTCTTGCCGTGATAGGAGAAAGTGTCGCGCTCGACTTTCACACCGGTCGGGAGCGAAGCGATGCTCACGGGAATTTCGGTCGGGATATATTTTTCCAAACCTTTGTTCATGAGGTTGAGCGTCGTTCCAATGGCGAGCGTGGAGACGGTGACGCCGATGAGCAAGCCCATTTGTTGCCAGAACGGAGTGGCGCCGACGAGGTACCCGGTTTTCAAATCTTGCGAGGTGGCGCCGGCGATCGCGGCGGCGATGCAGACGACTCCGCCGATCATGAGAGCGAGGACTTGATAGTTGGGAGCGGTCCACCCGGCGACGAAGAAGATCGCGCAAGTGGCCATCAGCGTGGCGATGCTCATGCCGCTGATCGGATTTGAAGAGTTGCCGAGGAGTCCGCTGATGCGGGCAGCGACCGTGACGAAGAGGAAGCCAAAGACGGTGACGAAAATTCCGGCGAAGAGGTTGTGATACCAGCGCGTTTCGGCGCCCGGAATCGGATGGAAGGTGAGAAGGACCCACATCATCGCGATGATGACGAGCGAGCCGACAACGACCCAGCGGAGAGGCATGTCGCGATCGATACGGCTGATCGCGGTGGATTCGCCGGCGCCTTCGGCACGAACGTCTTTGAGTCCAGCGCGGAGAGCGGTAAAAATCGTGGGCAGTGTGCGGCAAAGAGTGATCAGGCCCGCCGCGGCGACGGCGCCTGCGCCCATGGGACGAATGTATGTTCCCCAAATTTGATCGGGCGTCATCATCGGAATGGGGATCGTGGACGGATATATCGGGACGTTGTTGGCGAGCTGTCCGTAGAAACGGATGGCGGGCATGATGACGAGCCACGAGACGATGCCGCCCGCAAAGAGAATGCCGGAGACGCGCGAACCGATGATGTAACCGACGCCGAGATATTCGGAAGTGATGGTGACGCGAAACGAAGCGCCGTCGAACCATTTCGGGCGCGCTTCAGGTTGGGCGGTCCAGGCGCCAACGCTGTTCATTAAGAAGGTGTAGACGCCGCCGAGGCCGAGTCCCCAGAAGACGCGGCCAGCGAAGGAACCACCGCGTTCGCCTGCGACGAGTACGTCGGCGCAGGCGGTGCCTTCGGGGAAGCTGAGGTTGCCATGCTCTTTGACGATGAGTTGGCGGCGCAGCGGGACCATGAAGAGGACACCGAGCCATCCGCCGAGCAGCGCGAGCGGGAAAATTCTCCAGAATGTGAATTCAGCGCCGAANCCGAGGAAGATCAGCGCGGGAATCGTGAACATGACTCCTGCGGCGAGCGATTCGCCTGCGGAGCCGGTGGTTTGGACGATGTTGTTTTCGAGAATTGTGGAGCGGCCGAAGGCGCGGAGGATGCTGATCGAGAGAACTGAGATCGGGATCGAGGCGGAGACAGTAAGGCCGGCGCGGAGGCCAACGTAGACGGTGATGGCGCCGAAGAGGAGTCCGAAGAGCGCGCCGAGGATGACGGCGCGGATGGTGAACTCTTTTATGTTTTCGTCGGCGGAAATGTAGGTGCGGAATTCACCCGGAGGGGCGGTGGAACTCCATGGTCTGTCGGCCACGCATGACTCCCGAAAGCGGAAATTGGAAAATCGAAATTGGAAATTCGAAACGAAAATCGTGCCGCCTGGTGAAGCTTGCGGCCCATACCCCTTGGTGCGCGTGGGATTATGCCGCAAAGTTTGGGTAAACGTTATAGGGAAACGGGTTGCGACTGGTTCGTCACGGTTAGGGTTGGGCGCTCCTCCAGCGCTGACTTCTTCGCGTGGGAGCAATTTTCTTCGCCTGATATTCGCCTTTTTGGACTTGGTGGGGCGTGCTGCTTCATTCGATAGCCGTCATGTAACGCTTAGGAAAGTCGTTCTCTTGACACAGACGGTACGGCGCGATAGTTTCTCGGATAATACAGGTAACAGGTCGTCAACTACACAAATCGGCTGATCGGGTAGGTCAGCTATAGCTGTCTGCGGCCTCGGTTGTTTTACACACGTGGTTCAGGAGATCGCTGATGCGTTTCGTGTCCCAGCCCCGAAACTTCGAGCGTGCGTGTCTCAAATCCGCCGCCGCATTCGTGTTTGCCATGGCCTGCACGGTGGCAAACCTCGCGCTCGCCGTGGTCCGCTCCACGCGAACCGTCGAAGCCGACGATTGGCTGCCGATTTCCCAGGACGAACTGAAGATGACGAGCGTTCCGGAGGCACCGGGCGCGCCTGCGGTGATTCTGTATCGCCAGGTGGACCGAGATGACAGCGCGAAAACGGGGAATGAGCAGGATTACGTTCGGATCAAGATTCTGACGGAAGAAGGGCGGAAGTACGCGGACNTTGAGATTCCGTATTTTCGCGAGCAGGGAAATATTGTTGCGTTGCGNGCGCGNACGATTCGTCCGGATGGCTCGATCGCGATGTTCGAAGGCAAGGCGTACGACAAGACGATCGNGAAGGCGCGGAACGTGAAGTATCTGGCGAAGACGTTCACGCTGCCTGATGTACAAGTGGGGAGCATCATCGAGTATCGGTACACGGAAGACATGGTCGAGAACTACGTGTACAACTCGCACTGGATCCTGAGCGACGAGCTGTTTACGAAACAGGCGAAGTTTTCGCTGCGACCCAACAAGGACTTCGCGTTGCGGTGGAGCTGGCCGATCGGCCTGCCTCCAGGAGTTCAACCACCAAAACAAGAGCCGTCGACGAAGCTCGTGAGAATGGATGCCAGCAATATTCCGGCGTTCCAGATTGAAGATTACATGCCGCCGGCGAACGAGCTGAAGTATCGCGTCACGTTCGAATACAGCGAGAGTACTGCGGAGAGCGATCCCGCCAAGTTCTGGAAACAAGAAGGGAAGACACTGAATTCCCAGGTAGAGAGTTTCCTGGGCAAGAAGAAGGAACTGGAACAAGCGGCGTCGCAGATGGTGTCGCCAAGCGATGCGCCGGAAGTGAAGGCGCAGAAAATTTATGCGCGCGTGCAGCAGCTGCGAAACACATCGTTCGCGGTCGAGAAGACAAACCAAGAGCAGAAGCGGGAACAGGCGAAGGCGATCAAGACCGCGGCGGATCTTTTACGCGCGGGTGGTGGAGATGGCCGGGACATCACGTGGACGTATCTAGGTTTGGTGCGCGCAGCGGGGATCGAGGCGTATCCGGTGTGGGTGTCGAGCCGGGATGTGTATTTTTTCAATGCGAAGGCGATGAGCATCAATGAGCTGAACGCCAACGTTGTGTTGGTGAAGCTGAATGGGAAAGACGTGTACTGCGATCCGGGAACCGCGTTTGCGCCATTTGGATTGTTGCCGTGGAACGAGACGGGAACGATCGGATTGAGGCTCGACAAGGACGGCGGAGCTTTTGTGCAGACGGGATTGCCGGAAAGCGCGGACTCGGTCGTGGAGCGCAAGGCTGATCTGAAAATGTCGGAGGACGGAACGCTGTCGGGGAAAGTGACGATGACGTTCTCCGGCCTGGAGGCATTGCGCCGAAGAATCGAAGAGCGAAATGAAGATGAGGCGGAGCGAAAGCAGTACATGGAGGATCAGCTCAGGGAATTTGTACCAGTTGGCATCGAGGTGGAGCTGACGAACAAGCCGGACTGGAACAATTCGTCGCCGACGCTGACGGCGGAATACAACTTGAAAGTGCCTGGCTGGGCGACAGCGGCGGGACACCGAGCGCTGGTGCCGGTGGGGATATTCAGCGCGACGGAGAAGCAGCTCTTCACACACAGGGATCGCGTGCACCCGATTTATTTCCAGTTTCCGTGCCAGAGGAAGGACGACGTGACGATCGAGTTGCCGCTGAGCTGGAAGGTGACGACGATTCCGCCGAGCAAGCTGCAGGATTCGAAGGCGGTCGTATACGACCTGAAGATTACGAACGAAAACGGCGTGCTGCATATGACGCGGCTGCTGCGAAACGATTTGCTGGTGATCGAGCAGAAGCAATATCCGTCGCTGCAAGGATTTTTTCAGATCGTGAGGACAGGCGATGAGCAGGCCATCGTTGTGCAACCTGGAATGGCGTCGGCTTCGACGAAGTAAGGTTCGCGTCGGGCTGAGCTTTCTGGCGGCGGTGGCGTGCGTCGCGATTCTTGCGGGGCGCCGCGCGTCGGCGAGCAGCAATCCGGAGGCTCCGGCGTGGCTGCATGCGCTCGTGAGCGTGCCTTTGCCCGAGCATGATGAGAAGACTGACGCGGTGCTGCTCTATTCTGAGGAGAACGTCAACGTTCAGTCGGTCGATCGAATCCACAAACAGATTCGCGTAGCGTACAAGATTTTGCGGCCGGGAGGGCGCGATCTCGGAAATCTTGCTATTCCTTATCGAGCGGATTCCAAGGTTTTGTCGATGCGCGCGTGGAGCATCCCGGCGCAGGGGAAGGATTTCGAAGTCAGAGATAAGGATGCGGCGGATGTTGCGATTCCGGCGGTGCCCGGGAGCGAGCTCATCAGCGATGTGCGCGCGAAATTTGTGCGGATTCCGGCGGCGGATGTTGGAAATGTGATTGGCTGGGAATACGAGCTGGAAGAACGGCCGCTCGTGCTGCAGGAGGGGTGGTATTTCCAGAAGGAATATCCGACGCGCGAGGCACGCTATTCACTGCAGTTGCCTGCGGGCTGGGAATACAAAGTTTCGTGGCTGAATCACACGGAGGCGGTGCCGACGCCGTCGGGCAGCAATCAGTGGAACTGGGTTGTGAATGCGGTACCGGCGATCAAGTCGGAGCAGGAGATGCCGCCGTACAGTGGAATCGAAGGGCAGATGATCGTGTCGTTTCTGGCGCCGGGCGGGGGACGAACGTTCGCGAACTGGCGCGACATGGGGGTCTGGTACAACGATTTGACGCGCGGACGGCGCGACGCTTCGAACGACATCACGCAGAAGGCTGTGGCGCTGACGAGTTTGTCGAAGACGACGCTGGCGAAGATGCAGGCGATTACGGACTTCATGCAGCGCGACATTCGGTACGTCGGGATCGAGCTGGGTATCGGCGGGTTTCAGCCGCACGCGGCGACCGAGGTTTTCGCGCACCGGTATGGAGATTGCAAAGACAAAGTGACGCTGATGAGCGCGATGCTGAAGAGCGTCGGCGTCGATTCGTACTATGTGTTGATCAATACGGAGCGCGGTTCGGTGACGCCAGAGATGCCGCCGCACGTGGGGGGATTCGATCACGCGATTCTGGCGATCAAGCTGCCGGAGGAAATCCACGACGCGTCGGTGGTCGCGGTGACGAAGCATCCGAAGCTTGGCACGCTGCTGTTTTTTGATCCGACGGATGAGCTGACGCCGTTGGGCAGCTTGCGCGGCGCGTTGCAAGCGAATTACGGCTTGCTGGTCAGCGACGATGGCGGAGAACTGGTGGAGTTGCCGCAACTCTCGGACACGACCACTGGCGTTCGAAGATCGGCGAAGTTGAAATTGTCGCCGGATGGAACGCTGAGCGGAGACTTCGTGGAAGTTCGCGTCGGAGATTCGGCGGCGAATGAGCGATACCTACTCAAAACGGTGACGAAGGATGCCGATCGCATCAAGCCGATCGAGACAACGCTGGCGAGATCTTTGCCTACATATCACATCACGCACGCCAGCCTTTCGAATCTCAGTCAGATCGATCAGCCGTTCCAATGGAATTATTCGTTGGTGGCCGAGAACTACGCTCAGGCGACAGGCGGACTGTTGATTGTGAGGATGAGAGTGATCGGCAGTGAATCAAGCGGGCTGCTCGAGACCAAGGAAGCGCGGAAGTATCCGGTTGTTTTTGACGGGCCGCGGCGCGATAGCGATTCCGTGGAGATCACGATGCCGGCGGGATTTGAGGTGGAGGATCTGCCGGAACCGGTGAGCGTGGACTACGGATTCGCGAGCTACCACAGCAAGACGGAAGTCAGCGGGAACGTATTGACGTATAACCGCACGCTGGAGATTCGGGAGCCGAATGTTCCATTGAATAAGGTGAACGATTTGAAGACGCTGTATCGGATTATCGCGTCGGATGAGAAAAACACGGCGGTGCTTCGGCCTGGCGCTACAACTGCGAAGCAATAACGATTTGGCGGCGGTGGCGGGTGGCCGGAACGCTTCCGGAGCTGCCGACGTACAGCAAATACATTATGGGAATGCGGGCTAGTAGCTGGTAGCGTGCGGCCACGGTTGGGTCTGGGCTTTCCTGCGCGGACCAAAAGAGTTAGCTTGAGCGAAAATTCGTCGGAGCTGGGGTGTGGCCCAAAAATGATCCGGAAACTCGATGGTCTGACTACGCTTTTGCTCGCGACAGTGTTCGCGGCGTTCTTGCTGTATTCGTGCGCAGCCAAGCAGGCTCCACGAGAGATTAAGGTGACGGTGCCTCCGGGTTTTTCCGGGCAGATGACGCTCGATCCGTGCACGGCGGGGTTGGCAGCGGAGGTTACTTTGAGCGACCGCGGGACGGCGCCGACGGCTGCGTGCCCGAAGCCCGGGGAAACTGTGACGTTGACGGTGGTTAAGGGCAGTCAGAACTATCGAATTCCTTCCAATGACGTGACGATCGAACGTGCCGGAGATGGGCTGCCCGTCGCGATCAAGGCGCACATTCGCTAGCTTCGCGTGGTCGTTTCCAGCCTGATTCTCAATCCAGAAAAATGTCTTTCCTGCGACGGTGGGTCAGTGAGTGACGTGAGTCAACTCTACGGTGGTGTCGAGGGTTTGCGTCTTCTCGTTGCCCCATTTCTTGGAGCGCGCATGACGGCGAATTCGCGAGCCGAGCACATCATTCAAATTTTTCAATTTGTCGTCGAGCTTGGACAGGCGCTTTTGAAGATACGAGAGTTGGTCGTAGGCGAGGCGGACCATGAAGGGTTCGTCGTGAGCCGAGCTCTCTTCGACCTGT
>JGI12635J15846_10006017_pt1 | contig 10440 bp, 10 predicted proteins | sample BlaSpr_A8_OM2_M2_FD_15846 | JGI IMG/M metagenome (IMG submission 15846) | reverse complement strand
GCCGCCGGAGCCGCGGCTGGAGGCTTACCCGCTCGCTCCCCGCCAGCGGCTGCGGGCCGACGAGGACGGGATCCTGATGACCTACGCGTGGGTAGACAAACAGGCGGGAGTCGTCCGCATTCCGATTGACCGCGCGATGGAGCTCCTGGCCGAACGTGGGCTGCCGCCGTCCAAGCCCATGCCGCCTGCCGCGGCGCCGCTTCCGACACCGCGCGCCCCGGCGCCGACGTCAGTCCCGGGGGGACAACCTCGATGAAGCGACACGGCCAGCCCTGTCATTCTGAGGTCGCCGACGCGCCAGAGCCTCCGCCGAAGCGGCTACGGCTCTCCAGCGACGGCGGAAAGCCGCTATGGCGACGGCGCGCGCGCAGCGCCGAAGAATCTGCTCCCGCAGGACGAAGAGACCGGAGCAGATCCTTCGCTGCGCTCAGGACGACAGCCGCGGGATGTTTGCTTCTGATGACCGGTCTTGCCCGGGCGGCCGACACCCGTCCGCCCTTCCTGCGGGACGTCGGGATCGACCAGCGACTGGGCCAGCGGCTTCCGCTCGACGCCATATTCCTGGACGAGCAGGGCCGGCCCGTCCGCCTTGGCCAGTACTTCGGAGCGAGGCCCGTCATCCTCGTGCTCGCCTACTACAACTGCCCGATGCTCTGCACTCAGGTCNTCGGCGGCCTCGTCTCCTCGCTTCGCGTCCTCTCCTTCGACGTGGGAAAGGACTTCGATGTCGTCGCGGTCAGCTTTGACCCGCGCGACCGCCCGGCCGACGCCGCGGCCAAGAAAGCGCCCTACGTCGCGGAATACGGACGGCCCGGCGCCGCGGCCGGATGGCACTTCCTGACCGGGAGCTCGGCCTCGATCGAGCGGCTGACGGGGGCCGTCGGCTTCCACTACAAGTACGACGAGAGCCTCGGACAGTTCGCCCATGCGAGCGCGATCACCGTCGCGACGCCGGGGGGAAAACTGTCGCACTACTTCTACGGGATCGAGTACGCGCCGCGAGACCTGCGGCTGGCGCTCATCGAAGCGTCCGGCAACAGGATCGGCTCGCCGGTGGACCAGATTCTCCTCTACTGCTATCACTACGATCCAAAGGTCGGAAAGTACGGCGCGGTCGTCATGAACATGCTGCGCTTCGGCGGCGCCGTCGCCGTCCTCATCCTCTCGATGTTCCTCGCGGTCATGTGGCGCCGCGACCACCGCCGCGACGCCGCCGCGGAAGCCTCGAGAGCGGCGGAGTCCGCCGCCGGGAAGACCGGCTGATGGGCCCGACGATCCCGCTCTTCCCCGAACAGGCTTCCACCATGGCGCCGCGCGTCGACGCGCTCTATTTCTACCTTCTCGCCGTCAGCGGTTTCTTCTCGCTCCTGATCGCGGTCCTCGTCATCGTCTTCGCGATCAAGTACCGCCGGCGCTCCGAGCAGGAGCTGCCCGGGGGGATCGAAGGGTCGCTCAAACTCGAGGTGGCCTGGTCGGTCATCCCGCTTCTGATCGCCCTCTCCTTCTTCTTCTGGGGAGCGAAGCTCTTCTTCGCGATGAACCGCCCCCCTAACGACGCGATCGAGATCTCCGTCGTCGGCAAGCAGTGGATGTGGAAGATCCAGCATGCCGACGGGCAGCGCGAGATCAACGAGCTGCACGTGCCGGTCGGGCGCCCCGTGCGCCTCACGATGACCTCCGAGGACGTGATCCACGACTTCTTCGTGCCCGCGTTCCGCATGAAGAAAGACGTCGTGCCCGGGCGCTACGCGGTCGCCTGGTTCCAGGCCACGCGGACCGGCCGGTATCATCTCTTTTGCGCGCAGTACTGCGGCACCAGGCATTCAGCGATGATCGGATGGATCGATGTGATGGAGCCGGTGGCCTATCAGGCCTGGCTTTCGGGCGGCGCCGGAGGCGAGTCGCTCGCCGCAGCGGGCGCGAAGCTCTTCGCCCAGCATGCTTGCAACACCTGCCACCGCTCTGACTCGCTCGCCCGCGGCCCGAATCTCCAGGGGCTCTTCGGCCGGAGCGTCCAGCTCGCCGACGGGCGTACGGTCGTCGCCGACGAGACCTACATCCGCGAGTCGATCGTCAACCCCAATGCCAAGCTCGTCGCGGGATTCCAGCCGATCATGCCGACCTTCCAGGGCCTGATCAGCGAAGAAGGGATCCTGCAGCTCGTCACCTACGTCAAGTCTCTGTCCCGGCCGAGCCCGGCGGCCGGAGCGCCACTCGCGCCCCCGGTCAACCAGCCCACCCCTCCGAAAAAGGAGAATCCTCGCTGATGTCCGCCGTCACCGTTCCCGAGTCCGAGCCCCAAACGCCGCGCGACAACTACCTGACCGCCGGGTACGGGATCCGCTCCTGGCTCCTGACCCGCGACCACAAGCGGATCGCGCTCCTCTATCTTGCGTCGATCACGTTCTTCTTCTTCCTGGGCGGCCTCTTCGCGCTGCTCATCCGCCTCGAGCTCCTGACGCCCGCCGGGGACCTCGTGCAATCGGAGACCTACAACAAGCTTTTCACGATGCACGGCATCATCATGGTCTTCTTTTTCCTGATTCCTTCCATCCCCGCCGTGCTCGGCAACTTCCTGATCCCGATGATGATCGGCGCCAAGGACCTCGCGTTCCCGAGGCTGAACCTGCTCTCGTGGTACGTCTACATGGCCGGAGCGTTCTTCACGCTCTGGGCCGTCGTGCACGGGGGCGTGGACACGGGCTGGACCTTCTACACGCCTTACAGCACGGCCTCCTCGAACACGAACGTCATCGCGGCCGCCGTCGGTATCTTCATCACCGGGTTCTCCTCGATCCTGACGGGACTGAACTTCATCGTGACGATCCACACGATGCGCGCGCCCGGCTTGACCTGGTTCCGCCTCCCCCTCTTCGTGTGGGGACATTACGCGACGAGCCTGATCTTCGTGCTCGGCACGCCGGTCATCGCCGTGACCCTCCTGATGGTCTTCGCCGAGCGCGTCTTCCACCTGGGCATCTTCGACCCGGCGCTGGGGGGAGACCCGATACTCTTCCAACACCTCTTCTGGTTCTATTCACACCCCGCCGTCTACATCATGGTCCTGCCGGCGATGGCGGTCGTCTCGGAGCTGGTGTCGACGTTCTCGCGGAAGAACGTCTTCGGGTACCGGTTCGTGGCGTTTGCTTCGATCGGCATCGCCGTGCTCGGGTTCCTCGTCTGGGGTCACCACATGTTCGTGTCCGGCCAGTCCGTTTACGCGAGCATGATCTTCTCGATCTTCTCGTTTCTCGTGGCGGTCCCTTCGGCGGTCAAGGTTTTCAACTGGACGGCGACGATGTACAAGGGGTCGATCTCGTACCGGACGCCGATGCTCTACGCCTTCGGGTTCATCGGCCTGTTCACGATCGGAGGGCTGACCGGGCTCTTCCTCGCCACGCTCGGCGTTGACGTGCACGTCCACGACACGTACTTCATCATCGCGCACTTCCACTACATCATGGTCGGCGGCGCGATCATGGGATACCTGGGCGGCCTCCACTACTGGTGGCCCAAGATCTCGGGCAAGATGTACCCGGAAGGGCTGGCGCGCTTCTCCGCTCTCGTCGTCTTCCTCGGCTTCAACCTGACTTTCTTCCCCCAGTTCATCCTGGGGTACCTGGGAATGCCGCGGCGCTACCACGCGTACCCACCGGAGTTCCAGGTCCTGAACGTGATGTCCACCGCGGGCGCTTCGGTGCTGGGAGTCGGCTACGTCATCCCGATGATCTATTTCGTCTGGTCCATGCGCTACGGCAAGAACGCTCCCGCCAACCCGTGGGGCGCGACGGGCCTCGAGTGGAAGACCTCCTCGCCGCCGCCGCCGGACAACTTCGAAACGCCGCCCGTCGTGACGGAAGACCCCTACACGTACTCGCGCGAGGAGGTCGAGACCGTTGGCTGACGTGTCCGTCACGGCCGCGCCGCACGCTCCGGTCCCCGGGCTGCAGCACCACTTCGACTCGATCGAGCAGCAGAAGGAGGCCTCGGCGCTCGGGATGTGGGTCTTCCTCGTGACGGAGGTCCTCTTTTTCGGCGGCCTCTTCCTCGCGTACACGATCTACCGCTGGCAGAACGCGCGCGGTTTCGCGCACGCGAGCCTGCACATGGACCTCACGCTCGGCACGATCAATACCGCGGTCCTGATCTGCAGCAGCCTGACGATGGCGATGGCCGTCCATAGCGCCGCCATCGGGAAGAAGAAGCTCCTGATCGGGTTCCTCGTCTTGACGATGCTCCTCGGCGGGGCCTTCCTGGGGATCAAGGCGGTCGAGTACACCGACCACATCCATCACCATCTCCTCCCGGGCCCGGGCTTCCATTACCCGGTCCCCACCGACGCCCGGGCGGCCGAGATGTTCTTCTCGCTCTATTTCGCCATGACCGGGCTCCATGCCCTCCACATGATCGTCGGCATCGGGCTCCTGACGACCCTGCTCGTGCTCGCGCGCCACGGGCGCTTTACCGCCGAGTACCATTCGCCGGTCGAGATCTGCGGCCTCTACTGGCACTTCGTGGACATCATCTGGATCTTCCTGTTTCCGCTGCTCTACCTGATCGGGAGGCACTTGCATTGAGGAGTCATCAGTTCTCAGTTTTCAGTTTTCAGTTCTTGGACACTGATGATTGACGGCTGAAAACTGACGACTGAAAACTGATGACTGAAAACTCCGAGTCCCAGCACATCGTCCCCATCAAGGTCTACGTGGCGGTCTTTGTGACGCTGCTCGTCATGACGGCCGCGACGACGGCCATCTCGTCGGTGGATCTCGGGCCGTGGAATACGGTCGCCGCGCTCGTCATCGCGCTCTTCAAGGCGACGCTGGTGGTCCTCTTCTTCATGCACGTCAAGTACAGCCCGCGCCTGACGCAAATGGTGATTCTCGCGGGGATCTTCTGGCTCGCGCTGCTGCTGCTGATTACTTTTTCGGACTTCGTCAGCCGGGGCTGGCTGCGGTGACGTCTCCGGGAGCGTGCGCGAAGGATCGTCCCCTCGAGAGATCCCTCGAACCGCCATCCGGGGAACCAGAGCCGAGCTCCCTCCCGGACTCAACGTTGGAGGTTTCATGACGCAGGATCAAGCGGCCGCTCCGGGGTTCGAAGGTGTCGCGCTCGCTTCGGATCTCGTCACGTACCAGCCCGGGACCGTGGTCAGCCGCACGCTCGTGCGAAAGCCGGCCGGCACGGTAACGGCCTTCGCGTTTGACGCCGGCGAGGGTTTGAGCGAGCACACGGCGCCGTTCGACGCCCTGGTCCTGAACCTCGAAGGCGAGGCCGACATTTCAATCGCCGGAGCGTCCCACCGTTTGAGCGCCGGCCAGCTCTTGAAGCTCCCTGCCGGCCAGCCACACGCGGTCAAGGCCACGACCCCCTTCAAGATGCTTCTCGTCATGATCAAGGCATGAGCCTCCCGGTCTGACCAGATGAAAGTGATTGCTCTTGCCCTGTTGCCTTTGCGTGGACCGCGGTATAGATAGGCCCCGATGGGACGCTTGACGGCCTTTTACTCGACCCTCGTCGGCAAGAAGGTGATCATGGCCGCCTCCGGCGCGATCCTGTTTCTCTTCGTGGTCGGACACCTCCTGGGCAATCTCCAGATCTTCGACGGGCCGGAGCGGTTGAACGCCTATTCCGCGTTCTTGAAGAAAACGGGGGAGATCCTCTGGGCCGTGCGGCTCGTGCTGCTGGCCGCTCTCGTCCTCCACGTCGTGGCCTCCGTGCAGGTGTCGCTGGCGAGCATGCGGGCCCGGCCTGTCGCCTACGCCGTGAAAAAGAGCATCGAGACGAGCTACGCCGCGCGGACCATGATCTGGAGCGGTCCGCTGATCTTCCTCTACATCGTCTACCACCTGGCGATGTTCACGTTCCTTGTCACCGGCCCGGGGTACAGTCCGACCGACGTCTACCGCAATGAGGTCCTGGCCTTTCGGGTACCGGCGATCTCCGCCGTCTACGTCGTCGCGATCCTCTTCCTCGGGCTTCACCTCTACCATGGCGTCTGGAGCATGCTGCACACTCTCGGGGCGAGCAATCCGAGGTACCGCGTCCTGCGGCGGACGGTGGCGCCGGCGGTCGCGATCGCGATCACGGCCGGCTATATCGCGATTCCGATCGCGGTCCTGGCCGGGCTGGTGTCCTGATGCCGGGAGCTGAAAAATGGATCTGAACGCCAGGGTGCCCGACGGCCCGATTGAGAAGAAGTGGGAGAAGCGCTGCTTCGAGATGAAGCTCATCAACCCGGCCAACAAGCGAAAGTACCGCGTCATCGTGGTGGGGTCGGGACTGGCGGGCGCCTCGGCCGCCGCCTCGCTCGGGCAGCTCGGGTACGAGGTGCTCTGCTTCTGCTTCCAGGACAGCGCGCGCCGGGCGCACTCGATCGCGGCCCAGGGAGGGATCAACGCCGCCAAGAACTACCAGAACGACGGCGACAGCGTGTACCGCCTCTTCTACGACACCGTCAAGGGGGGCGATTTCCGCTCCCGGGAAGCCAACGTCTACCGGCTGGCCGAGATCTCCAACGCGATCATTGACCAGTGCGTGGCCCTGGGCGTGCCCTTCGGCCGGGAGTACAGCGGGTATCTCGCCAACCGGTCCTTCGGCGGAGCCCAAGTCTCCCGGACCTTCTACGCCCGCGGCCAGACCGGCCAGCAGCTCCTGCTCGGCGCCTACGCTGCACTGACCGGGCAGATTGCTGTCGGGCAGGTCAGGATGTTCCCGCGCTCGGAGATGCTCGACCTGGTCGTCGCCGGCGGCCGGGCGCGCGGGATCGTCGTGCGCGACCTCGTCACCGGCGAGATCGGCTGCCACGCCGCGGATGCCGTCGTCCTCGCCACGGGCGGCTACGCCAACGCCTTTTACCTCTCGACCAACGCGCTCGGCTGCAACGTGACGGCGATCTGGCGCGCGCACCGGAGGGGAGCGTTCTTCGCGAATCCGTGTTTTACCCAGATCCATCCGACGTGCATCCCGGTCGCGGGAGAGCACCAGTCGAAGCTGACCCTGATGAGCGAGTCGCTCCGCAACGACGGCCGCATCTGGGTGCCCGCGAAGGGTGACGACCGGCGGCATCCGAGCGAGATCCCGGAGTCCGAGCGCGACTATTTCCTCGAGCGCAAATACCCCACCTTCGGAAACCTCGCGCCGCGCGACGTCTCCTCGCGGGCCGCCAAGGCGGTCTGCGACGAGGGGCGGGGCGTCGGGCCCGGCGGCCGCGGCGTTTACCTTGACTTCGCGGAAGCCATCGGGCGCCTGGGCGAAGGGGTCATCCGGGAGCGCTACGGGAACCTCTTCGAGATGTACGAGCAGATCACCGCGGAGGACCCCTACCGGCAGCCGATGCGCATCTACCCCGCTCCCCACTACACGATGGGGGGGCTCTGGGTCGATTACAACCTGATGAGCAATGTCCCGGGCCTCCATGTCATCGGCGAAGCGAACTTTTCCGACCACGGCGCCAACCGGCTCGGGGCGAGCGCGCTCATGCAGGGGCTCGCCGACGGGTACTTCATCATCCCCAACACGATCGGGGACGACCTCGCCCGGGTCGCGCCGAAAGACCGATTCCCGGAGGATCATCCGGCCTTCCAGGAGGTCCGCAAGGAGGCCGAGGAGCGGATTCGCAAGCTGCTCTCGGCTCAGGGGAGCCGGCCCGTCGAGTCCTTTCACCGCGAGCTCGGCGAGCTGCTCTGGCAGACCTGCGGAATGGCCCGCAACGAGAAGGGCCTCAAGACGGCTCTCGAGCGGATCCCAATCCTGCGCGCGGAGTTCTGGCGCGATGTCCGGGTTTCGAACGAAGGCGAGGACTTCAACCAGTCCCTGGAGAGGGCGGGCCGGGTGGCGGACTTCATGGAGTTTGCGGAGCTGCTCGTCAACGACGCGCTCCAGCGGGACGAGTCGTGCGGGGCCCACTTCCGGGAGGAGCACGAGACCCCCGACGGAGAAGCCCTCCGGGACGATGCGAACTTTGCTTACGTGGCCGCGTGGGAGTTTGCCGGGGTAGGCAAGCCGCCGATCCTTCACAAGGAGCAGCTGCAGTTCGAGCACGTTCCCCTGTCACAGCGGAGCTACAAGTGAAGCTGACGCTCAAAGTCTGGCGCCAGGCGGGGCCGCGGGCAGAGGGGCGCCTCGTCACCTACCCGATCGACGACGCGAGCCTGGACATGTCGTTCCTCGAGATGCTCGACGTCTTGAACGCGCGGCTCCTGATGAAAGGCGAGCGGCCGATCGCCTTCGACAGCGACTGCCGCGAGGGCATCTGCGGCTCCTGCGGCTTCCTCATCGGAGGCGTGGCTCACGGACCGCGGAGGCTCACGACGGCCTGCCAGCTCTTTCTGCGGGAATTCCACGACGGCGCTACCATCGTCGTCGAGCCCTTCCGCTCGGGCGCCCTTCCCGTAATCAAAGACCTCGTCGTCGACCGGAGCGCCTTCGACCTGATCCAGCAGGCGGGAGGCTTCATCTCGGCGCGGACCGGCGGCGCTTCCGAGGCCAACTCCGTCCCGATCGCCAAAGAGGTCTCCGACCGCGCCATGGACGCGGCATCCTGTATCGGATGCGCCGCTTGCGTGGCGGCTTGTCCGAACGGGTCGGCGATGCTGTTCACCGCCGCCAGGGTCTCCCACCTGAGCCTTCTGCCGCAGGGTCACCCGGAGAGAAAGCAGCGCGCTCTTCGGATGGTCGACGCGATGGACCGGCTCGGCTTCGGCAGTTGTTCGAACCACGGGGAATGCGAAGCCGTTTGCCCCAAGGGAATCAGCATCGACTTCATCGCCCGCCTGAACCGCGAGTTCGTCAAAGCGAGCGCCGTCGAGACGATGGAGCCCGTCCGCAAGGTCTAGCGAGCCCCGTCGAAGAATTCAACGCCCTCTCGGAAGCTTCGGGGAAGAAGGCCGTATATCGCGTTACGATGTAATGCAGACGGTGATCGGTGATTGATTGGAATCAGAGTCGCTGCGCCCGCCGGCCCCGGGTGAGCCTGCTCGCGCTGGCCTGGCTCCTCGCGGCGCTCTCCTCCGGGTGCCGCCGACAGGAAGTGCTCGTACCGCTCGAGAACCCGGTCGCTTATGCCCCTCACGTCCCGGCTCCCATCCGGCGGCGCAGCCCGGCCGACGTTTCCGTCGAGCTGAACTCCAGGATCCAGGACATCGCGCTCGCTCCCGGAATTCTGTACCGCGCCTGGACCTTCAACGGGACCGTCCCGGGCCCGTTCATTCGCGCGCGCGAGGGCGACACCCTGAAGATCGGTATCACCAACAGCGACCCGTCCGGGATGCCCCACAACGTGGACTTCCACGCCGTGACCGGGCCCGGCGGCGGCGCTCCGGTGACGACCGTAGTGCCCGGACAGCGGGCCGTCGCAGAATTCCGCCTGCAACATCCGGGGCTCTTCCTGTATCACTGCGCGGCGCCACCCGTGACCGACCACATCGCCAACGGCATGTACGGCCTCATTCTGGTCGAGCCGGCGGGAGGCCTGCCGGCCGTGGACCAGGAGTTCTACGTCCTCCAGAGCGAGTTCTACACGGCGACCACAACCCCGCCGGAAGGCTCGGACCACGTCGAGTACTCCCACGCCGCGGGACTGCGCGAAGACCCCCAGTTCGTCGTTTTCAACGGCGGTTCGGGCTCTCTGATGGGAGACCGGGCCCTTCAGGCGCAGGCCGGCCAGACGGTCAGGATCTTCTTCGGCAACGCCGGCCCCAACAAGATCTCCTCCTTTCACGTGATCGGGGAGATCTTCGATAGGGTCTTCCGCGAAGGAGATCTGGTCAGCTCGCCGGCCCGCTTCGTTCAAACGACACTCGTGCCGGCGGGAGGGGCCACGGTCGTCGAGTTCCAAACGGTGGTGCCGGGAACCTACACGCTCCTCGATCACGCGATGTTCCGCATGGAAAAGGGGGCGGTCGGCCTGCTTCGGGTGCTCGGGCAACCGCGGCCCGACATCTACCGCGGCACCGTTGAGGCCCGGCCGGAGTAGACCGCGGCCGCACCCGGCACGCGCCGGCCTCGCTACTCATGGTGAAATCCCGGGGAGCCTGCGAAAGGCACTGCGCAAGTCGTGCTCGGGGTGCGAGAGAAGGCGATCGCGCTGCCAGCGGTTCAAAGGGATGCGGGCGTCATGTCTGGCCTCTTGCGGATCGCGGCTCANNTGGTCGCGCCGGCGAGCGCGATATCGAGCTTGCGGACGGCTTCGAAACGCTTGGCCGCGTCCTCCCAGTTCCAGCAGTTCCAGACGACCTCGAAGAAGTCGGTCTTGCGGTTCTCGTACTGGAGGTAATAAGCGTGCTCCCAGGCGTCGAGTACCAGCACGGGGACTCCGGCCTGCGTGAGGTTGGACTGGTGGTCGTAGATCTGAGCCGTCACGAGCCGCTTCCCGACCGGCTCCCAGACGAGGGCGCCCCACCCCGAGCCCATGATCGTCGAAGCGGCCGCGGTCANCTG
>JGI12635J15846_10006016_pt1 | contig 10440 bp, 6 predicted proteins | sample BlaSpr_A8_OM2_M2_FD_15846 | JGI IMG/M metagenome (IMG submission 15846) | reverse complement strand
GTCTCCGGAATCGGCTGTTCCAGCCGTTTTCCGTACTATATGAACACGTATGGCTTCCACACGATTCATGGCCGCGCGCCTGCAGTGGCGACCGGTCTCAAAGCCATTCGCCCCGACCTGGAAGTTTGGGTGGCAACGGGCGACGGAGATGCTCTTTCGATCGGCGGTAATCATACGATTCACATGCTGCGCCGGAATGTGGGCATCAAGGTGCTGCTGTTCAACAACAAGATTTACGGTTTGACGAAGGGGCAATACTCGCCGACTTCGGAACTGAACAAGAAAGCGAAATCGACACCCTTTGGATCATTGGACCGGCCGTTCAATCCAGTTTCGCTGGCGATTGGTTCCGAGGCCACGTTTGTGGCCCGTTCCGTTGACGTTTTCCAGGGGCACCTGAAAGAAACGCTGAGGCACGCGGCCGCGCACAAGGGTTCGGCCTACGTGGAAATTTTGCAGAATTGCAATATTTTCAACGACGGCGCGTGGTTTTCGCTGACGGACCGCGACGCCCGCAGCGAGCACATCCTCCAGCTCGAACATGGCAAGCCCATGATTTTCGGCAAGAACCGCGACAAGGGTATCCGCCGGAAAGCGGACGGCGACATCGAAGTCGTCCAGCTCGGCAACGCCGTCACCGAGTCTGATCTGATCGTTCACGATGCGCACCATCCGCGCGCGGCATACGCCTTCCAGCTCTCGCACATGGAGCACCGGCCGGACTTCCCAACGCCTATCGGCGTTTTCCGCGCCTGGGGCGACGTGCCCCGCTACGAAGACGTGATGAACCAGCAGATCAAGGACGTCATCGCCAAACGCGGTCCCGGCGATCTCGCCAAGCTGCTTCGCGCAGGCGACACCTGGGAAGTAAAATAGCCTCCGCTTCCTGAAAAACCTGACTTTCTCAGGAAATCACGAAGCAAACCAGCCTGGCCCAGGACTTGAATTGCCGTCGACCGGCGAAGAGTCGTTTCTCCTTCTGGATGAAAACGCGCTGCCGGAGCACGGCTCCAGAGGACGTCTATTCCGGCCATGCCCTTTCCGCGGTTTCTGGCCTTTGCTTGAAAATTCAATTGTGAAACCTTCGGGGATTTGCTACATCAAATAAAGGCTAGATATCGAACGCCCGCCATGGATGACCTTTCAAAACTCGGAGCTTTCGCCCTGCTGGGTGACGCAGACCCTGTGCCACAGGGTTTGTTTGTCAGCTACCCGGAGCAGGCTAAGACATTAATGCTGCTATACGAGGTAAGCCGCGAGCTGACCTCGATTCTGGATCGGGAAGAACTTCTCCGCCGCATCGCCGAACGGGTCAGGAAAATCGTGGATTATGACGTCTTCAGCGTCATGCTATGGAATGAGCAAACACAGCTTCTGGAGAGCGTTTTCGCCATGCGCTGCAAGGAATCGATTGCAGCCCGCCTTCGCCTCCCTCTTCATCAAGGACTGACAGGTATTGCCGCGGGCGAGCGCCGCATTCTGCGGATCAGTGACGTCACCGAAGATCCGCGTTACATCCGATGTGAGACCGGCGTGGAAGCTCGTTCCGAACTAGTCGTGCCGCTGCTCATGCAGGACCGCCTCATCGGAGTTCTCGACCTGGAAAGCACGGAACCGCATGCCTTCACCATGGAGCATGAGCGTATGCTTTCGACCCTCGGCTCGTATGTGGCCATCGCGCTCGAGAATGCGCGGCTTTATGAAGAAGCCCGAGATAGCGAGAAGCGGCTTAGGGACGATCTCGATACGGCACGGGAAATCCAGCGTCAATTGTTGCCGACCGGTGCGCGCGAAGTGCCGGGCCTCGATCTCGCGGCCGCCTATGTTCCGGCGCACGAGTTGGGCGGAGATTTTTACGATTTTCTGCCGTATGGAAACGGCCGCCTGGGATTCGCTCTAGGCGATGTCTCCGGCAAGGGGACCGCGGCGGCACTGTATGGTTCCTTGGCGATCGGCACCGTTCGAGAAATCGTCGTCGATCACGCTTGCGATCCCGCGTGCATGCTGGCTCTTCTGAATCAGCGGCTGCTCGGAGCGCGGCTGGACTCGCGATTTATCGCCATGCTTTTCGCGATTTACGACGCCTCGACCCGGAAACTCATCCTGGCCAACGCCGGCGGACCGTACCCCCTGATGGTCCGCAACGGCCAGGTGCGTGCGATCCGCCTGGAGGGCGTGCCACTCGGCCTCATTCCCGACACCCAATACGACGAGACGAGTGTCGACTTGGAGCCGGGAGACATCGTTCTTTTTGCTTCGGACGGCATTCTGGAATCTGCGAATGCCGTGCAGGAAGAGTTCGGCCCGGAGCGTTTGACTGCTCTTCTTTCCGCTATTTCTCCGGGAGATTCGGCTCGAGAGATCACCGAACAAATCCTGGCTGCCACGGACGGCCACAGCGGCGCGGGCATTGCTCCGCACGATGATCGCACCTTGGTCGTGCTCCGGGTGACCGACGACACGTCCTCCGACTTTTCGAAACTTCCGATTATCTACTAACCGCTGCAAGTCGAAATGGCGCGTATTCGCAGGAGAAATCTGCCCACTGCGGCGTCAGTGCGATTCGGCCGGGCTGGAGGGAGCGACACTGGCTTGGAGTAGACCAGGGTTTTTCAGTAGGGGCAGCCACTTCACACGCACGGCGACGAACTCCGGCAAGTTTTTCTTCGAAACGGGGTCGGAGGGGGGCAGGCCAAGCCTTTCGAAATTCTTATACTGGCCCTTTTGCAGAATGCGGAAATCGAGGTGCGGCCCCGTAGAGAGGCCCGTGCTGCCGACCAAGCCGATGGTCTTGCCGATCTCTACGTGCTCACCGTTGCGCACGAACATGCGCGACAAATGCAAATACATCGTCTCGAAACCGTTGGGATGCGTGATTTGCACCATGTTGCCTTCGCCGCCCTTGCGGCCCGCGAATACTACCTTGCCGCTCCCGATCGTCTGCACCGGAGTGCCGACAGGAGCGCCGTAGTCCGTACCCAGGTGCGGGCGATAGGTCTTCAGAATAGGATGAAAGCGCGCCCGGTTGAAATGAGACGTCACCGGCGCGCCGAATTTCAGTGGCGAGCGGAGAAACGCTTTTTGCAGTGACTTCCCATCGGCTGAATAGTATCCCGGCCGGCCAGCCGGATCGTGAAAGAGCAATGCCTGGTATTTCTTCCCCGCGTTTTCGTATTCCGCGGCGAGAATCCTTCCATATCCCGCCGTCTGGCCATTGGCATATTTTTTCTTTTCAAGAACGATGCAAAATGTGTCGCCCTTGCGCGGGTCGGTGTAAAAATCGAGGTCATAGCCGAATATCTGCGCCAGCCGCATGGCAAGTTCCGCGGATTCTCCCGTGTCTTCCACGGCGTTAAAAAGAGAATCGTCCACGCGGCCTGTCACCGCGGCGACTTCGATCTTTGAGGGAATTTCCTTGACCTGCGCCGTGAACCCGCGATCTTCCGGGACAATCTTCAGCATTCGGTCGGAGTCGATTTTGTAATCGATCTCGCGCAGCGTTCCTTCCACGGAGCGCCCCACCGTGATGGTATTCCCGGCGCGGATCTGGCGCAGGTTGAAAGCGTGCTGTGCGGCGGCCGAGGCGCTCGCGGCTTCCACGGCGCTCAAGCCGAATTTCTGGAGCGCTGCCGTGAAATTCTCACCTGCAGGAACTTTCTTTTCCGTCGGCAGGATGACCTGCTCGCGGATGCGTTCCGCTTCATCCTTCGCCAGCTTCAGCTGGTGATCGAACTCCGCCGCGGTGGCCAGCCGTCGCTGGAACGCGTACCCCAGGGCTGCAGCTCCAGCGGCGCTCACAAACACCACTAAGAACAAGAAACGACGATTCACGATTCCCCCGATGCCATTCGCAGCCGCCACCCCCATCAGGCGGAACTTGCCTGACAAGTCCCTGCCGCTACTTCGACAGAGTAATGCCCCTGACTCTCTTGTAGCAAATGGAGCTTGGACGTCAAACGCGATTCGCTTCGTCTGCGCTCAATCGTCCAACTGGTTGCCACGGCTGGAATCGGCGGGCACAGATTTTCGGAATTCAATCCTGCCCGCGACATCCCATGTTAATGACGGTTGCATCCCCTGAAAAAGAAACGCCGCGGAGATCATCCGCAGCGCAAAGACCCGTTACTGAGAAATCTTAAGTTGAATTACTTGCCGGTTTTGAGGGCGACGGTGTGTGTCGAGTCCGCAAAATAATTCTGTTCACGAAGCTTGCGGTAGATCCGGCCCGCAACAACGGCGGCGGTAGGACCCTTCACACTGCGCGTGTTTCCACGCAGTAGAACCGCAAACGCAATCTTCGCGTGCGCGTCGTCGGCGTAGGTGATGAACCAGCCGATTTTCGAAGGCGTCGTATGATCGTCGCAAGTCCCTGTCTTGCCGAGCGGCATCTCCTCACCGTCCCGGTCGAAACTCGATTTGCCGGTGCCGTACAGGACCGCGGCGAGCATCCCTTCGCGAAGCTCCGGGAGAATCGTGCCGATGTTCAATTCGCGCTTCACGCGCGGCGTGAAATTCTCAACTTCTTCCTGGGTGTGCGGGTACTGCAAATAATAGAGTGTCCCGCCATTTGCGATCGCGGCGGAGAGCGCCGCGAGTTGCAGCGGGGTTGCCTGAATCCCTTCGCCAAAACTGGACATCCGCGCGACTCCGCCGTAAGCCGGCGGCGCGGTCGGAAAAGAGCCCGGATGTTCGTCAGGCAGGTTGTATCCGGCGAGTTCTCCCAGGCCGAGAAGGCGGCCATACTTGGAAACCGTTTCGAATCCCATGCGCGACCCGAGCTGCTCAAAAAACACGTTGTTCGAGTGCGCCATCGCTTCCGTCAGGTTCATGTACTTGCGGCGGCCAACCTTGAGCATAGTGTCCCGGGTGATGAGGTTTTCTTCGAGGGCGGCAAGCGCGATGGTCGGCTTGATGGTGGAGCAAGGAATATAACCTTCGCCAAACGCAATTTTTTGATTCACCACCGTGAGGATGCGGCCAGTGTTCGGATCAACCGCGACGACCGCTCCGTTGTAGCGGCCGAGCGCGGAAACCGCGGCTGCGCGAACAATGGGATCATCATAGGCTGCGTCGTCGGCGCTGGAAGAATCCGCAAACGTTGGGACTCCGCGATAGCGCGAAACGTACTTGTGCGTGCGCTTCACAGCCGTTCCCGCAGGCGGCGCCGCCGGTAGAGGCATGGCGCAGACTGCTGCCACTAACGTCGCGAGAGTAGCTTTTCTGAACTGCTTCAATGGACTCACCTTTTTTCGATCAGGGTGACCGCGACCCGGTCAATCCGCCCTAGCCTGCCCCAAGCCAGTAAACCATCAGGGTCAGAGTTTTACCTCACACTGTCCACACGGTCAACAAACATTCACAAATCCATTCGTTGCCGCTACCGGCTGCTACCGCCGGTGGATGTGCTGCAGAGATTCATGGCATCCTACCGGCCAATCAAGGTGCCACTCATTTGATGCGACTTAGCGGTGGCATGCACCGGAGTCTCTGTAACTGAGAGAAACTGTTTCTCTCAGTATGAGACATATTTTAGGCTTCCGGACCGATGGTACACAATAGGCTTCTGGCACCAGTACGAGGCTATGTGCTTTGTTTTGAATAGCTGACCGTCAGGGCAGGGACCTGAACCTCCGTCCGGTCAAAGTGGCAGTCCGCGCGTGGAAGTACAGGTGTCCTGCCGCATCCTGGAACGGCCGGGTACCACTCAGGTCGTGGACGCGGTCCTGTTCTAGCAGGCGTCGCACTTCGGCAGCGTCCGCCGGTGGCGTCCTAGTGGTGGCAAGCCATCGCTCCACTTCGGGGCAAAGATCTTCAAAGGTCGAGATGCTGTCGGTTTCCAGTCCCGCCTCGCGGAAAACATCCAGCAGCTCGCCGATCGGCAGCGTCCGAACGTGCGAAGGATCACGCAGTTTTTCCCAGCGGTCTTGATAGCCGGCCCTATCGAGATGCTCGCTGCCGTAGATGTCCTCGATGAGAACAGTACCTCCGAGGCGGCACACCCGCGCCATTTCTCGAACAACTTGCGCGGGATTCTGCATGTGATGAAGCGCGAGGCGGCTAACGACAACCTCAAACGTTTCCTTTTCGAAGGGAAGATTCTGCACATCCCCGATTCGAAACGATACGTTTGAAACCCCCCGCTCCTTCGTGCGCTCTGCGCCAATTTCCAGCATTGCGGCCGTTAAATCGACGCCAATGACTTCTCTTGCTGCTCGCGCAAAGGCTTCCGCAATGTAACCAGGCCCACAGGCGACATCCAGCACTCGCTCGTTCCCCGTCAACTGCGCGGCTGCTACCAGGCGGCGAATCCGTTCTTCGTCGGTTACCCACGGATTGGCAGCGAAGGCTTTCGCCTGCAACGTAAATGACTCTCGCACGACCTCATTGTGTTGTGTCATGGCTCGACTTTGCCGGAGAGTAGACAAGAATGCAATCGTGACAGAAGATTCGCTGGGACGTCTATATCCCGGGGTGAGGAATGAAAAAGTGGATCACTGGCATAGTCGCTGTTCTAGGGATGGCCGGATGCCATTCGCCGGAATCGAAGCCGTTTCCGAATGCATCCACCATCAAACGGTTGGACGGGAGTGCAATCAGCGCTATCGAAATTGACCAAACCATGTTGCGGCTGATGCACGCCGCTAAAGTCACGGGCGCGGGCATCGCCATCCTCAATGACGGGAAAATTGCTTATCTAAAGACCTACGGCTTTCGCGATCTGAAGAAAAGCCGCCCGCTGACACCGGATTCGGTAATGAGTGCGGCGTCCTTCACCAAGGTGGCCTTCGCCTACATGGTGATGCAACTTGTCCAGGAGGGTGTCCTCGATCTGGACAAGCCGGTTTACCAATACCTGTCGAAGCCTTTACCCGAATACGGCGACTATAGCGATCTGGCCGGCGATGAGCGCTACAAGAAAATCACGGCACGGATGTTACTCGATCACACGGCTGGATTCCCGAATTGGCGCAGATTCAATGAGGACAAGAAGTTGCATGTCCATTTTGAGCCAGGCTCGCGCTTCGCCTATTCCGGCGAAGGCATTACCCTCCTGCAACTGGTCGTCGAATCCGTCACAAAGAAACCGCTCGAAGACCTGATGCAGGAGCGCGTCTTTCAGCCTCTCGGCATGGCCCGAACCAGCATGGTTTCACGTCTGCGTTTCGAAAGTGATTCCGCCGATGGCTACGACGAGCAGGAAAACTCTCTCGGGCCGCAACGAAGGCTCCAGGCCCAGGCCGCCGGCTCCATGAAAACCACTCCTGCTGACTTCGCGCGCTTCATCCAGGCCCTCTTGCAAGGCCAGGGACTTCGCAAAGAAACCAAGGACCTCATGCTGAGTCCGCAGGTCCAGATTCTCTCCAAGCACGAATTCCCGCCGCTCTCAACGGATACCACGGACCAAAACAAGCCCATCCGCCTGAGTTACGGGCTTGGGTGGGGTTTGTATTGGACGCCGTACGGCAAAGCATTCTTCAAGGAAGGCCACGATGACGGCTGGCGGAACTACACCGTGTGCTTCGACGACGCGAAGATCGGTATCGTCATCATGACCAACAGTTCGAACGGCGAAGGCATTTACAAGGAACTGCTCGAAACTCTACTCAAGAACACCTACACGCCGATTGAATGGGAAAATTTCACCCCGTACAACACCCCGCCACAATAAAAAGTAAGGGCACGATATATCGTGCCCTGCTTAAGAAGCCCAAACCAAAGTGCTTTCAGTTATCGCGCCGGACGAGCCTTGGACGCGTCCGCACCCGCCACTGCTGCCGAAGCCTTCATCGGCGGCTTCTCCGTTTGTGCCGGAGCGGCGTGGCCGTTCGGGCCCGGTGCAGCTGCATTCGAATGGCCCGGCATCGGGATTTCCAGTTTCTTCCGCAGTGTGTTTTCCAGCTTGTCGCGAATGTCCTTGTTTTCCTTAAGGAAGATGCGTGCGTTTTCGCGGCCTTGGCCCATGCGCTCGCCGCCGAAGCTGATCCATGTGCCGCTCTTTTCGAGCACGCCCTTTTCGACACCCAGATCGATCAGGTCACCTTCGCGCGAGATGCCTTCCCCATAAACGATGTCGAATTCTGCCTCGCGGAACGGCGCGGCGACCTTATTCTTCACCACTTTCGCGCGCGTGCGCGACCCGACGACCATATCGCCATCCTTGATAGCCTGAATGCGCCGGATATCCACGCGCATGGACGCATAGAACTTCAGCGCGCGGCCACCCGTGGTAGTCTCCGGATTGCCGAACATCACGCCGATTTTCTCGCGAATCTGATTGATGAAAATCAGGCAAGTGCGCGACTTCGAAACGATGCCGGTGAGCTTGCGCAGCGCTTGCGACATCAGCCGCGCTTGCAACCCCATTTGCGGGTCGCCCATGTCGCCTTCCAGTTCCGCCTTGGGAACCAACGCAGCGACGGAGTCCACCACGACGATGTCCACGCCGCCAGAGCGGATCAGCGTTTCGGCGATTTCGAGAGCCTGCTCGCCGTTATCGGGCTGCGAAACCAGCAGGTTGTCCACGTCCACGCCGAGCTTCCGCGCATAAACTGGATCGAGCGCGTGCTCCGCGTCAATGAACGCCGCCTGCCCGCCAAGCTTCTGCGCTTCGGCGATCACGTGCAGCGTCATGGTGGTCTTGCCGCCCGATTCCGGGCCGTAGATTTCGATCACGCGCCCGCGGGGAAAGCCACCAACTCCTAGCGCCGCATCGATCGAGAGACATCCGCTGGGGATTACGCTGACGGGCACCAGAATATCCCTGCTGCCCAGTCGCATGATCGCACCCTTACCGTGGTCCTTTTCAATCTGCGATATCGCTGCTGCCAGCAATTTTTCTTTTTCGTCTGTCATGTCACACCTCGGTGGAGGAAAGTAGGAAACTGGGCCTGTGGGGCCGATGGCCTGGGTTCCGCGCCGGGAAAGCGCATCGCCCTTGTTCGGGGACGTAACGAAGTGTGAAGCTTGCCACTCGGTTCACTGTAACACTATCCCCTTTTACCGGTCGGCCTCAAACTACCTGAAACTCGCTTACCGCTGACAACCGTGCTCCGCATCGTGGTCTCTGAGCCGCGTCTGAGCTGCCTGCTCGCGCTGATCCAACGTCGCCCGTTCAGGCGAGGTCAGTTGCCGCAGCCGGGAGAGGTTGCGCCCCCGGATGCGAGCCTCGGAGAGCTCTTCTTCGAGTCTCTCACGTTCCAGACAGCTTAGAACATTGTTCGAAAAATCGCGCATGGAGCACCTGTTGAAAACGGCGAGGAGCAAAGTACCACCATGGCGAACAAAAAGCAAACATTATTTTTCGCCTTATGTTCGCCCTAAGGGCTGTCGTCTAACTCTGGATGAAATTGTCGTTTAGCCGCCTCCGTAACGAAGCTTCGAACGTCGAGGGTGCGACGTGCCACTGCATATGCACGATATTTCGGCCAGCTGCGGAGAAAACCGTGATCGTTTTCAAAACCTTCGAAGAATCGGCGGTTCGAACGTATTTCCACGCGATGGTGCACTTCCTAAGACCATACCAACGCCGAAAGAAGACGCCCTCGTCTGAAACTCGGGTCGTCCCCTGCTCCGTATGCAGAGCCAGAAAGGCAAATCCGGCCAGGATTGCGACTAGGAAATCGTCGAAGGGAGTTGCGCCGCTCTCTTGCAATTCGAGATGAGCCATAAGGAAACATCAGCGGGCCGGCTACAGATAAGACCCGAAGCGAAAGGATCGTTGGGAAGATCGACAGCCCTGGCTTAAGTCTGGCGCGCTCCATTAAAGCTTCGCGCGCCACAAAATGCACGGCGGCGATTGCCAGTACAATTGAAAAAAGCGATGAAGATCCATCATCAAGAGTAGGTATAGAATCCGCGGCCGGACTTGCGTCCCAGCCATCCCGCCGCCACATATTTCTTAAGCAGCGGGCATGCGCGATACTTCGGATCCCCGAGCCCTTCCTGCAGCACGTGCATGATGTCCACGCAAACATCCAGGCCGATGAAGTCCGCCAGCTCCAGCGGCCCCATGGGATGGTTCATTCCCGTTTTCATAACGGCGTCGACCGCTTCCGCCGTGGCCACGCCTTCCATGACGCAATAGGCCGCCTCGTTGATCAACGGCATCAGCACGCGGTTCGAAACAAACCCGGGCGCGTCGTTCACGGCAACGGGCTTCTTCTCCAGCTTCTCCGCGAGTTTCATCGTTGTTTCGAAGGTGGTGTCGCTCGTCTGCAGCGCGCGAATCACTTCGACCAGCACCATCACCGGCACCGGATTCATGAAGTGCATCCCCACAAAACGGTCCGGCCGCTTTGTCAGCGCCGCCAGTGTGGTCATCGAAATCGAAGACGTATTGCTAGCAACGATGACCTCAGGCCGCAGAATGCCGTCCGCTTCGCCAAGCACCACGCGCTTTATCTCAATTTTCTCCGGCACAGCCTCCACTACAAAATCCGC
>JGI12635J15846_10006015_pt1 | contig 10441 bp, 9 predicted proteins | sample BlaSpr_A8_OM2_M2_FD_15846 | JGI IMG/M metagenome (IMG submission 15846) | reverse complement strand
TTCGATGAGACGAGTCGCCATGCGCCGGTCGATCTCGGCTTGACGCAGAGCGTGTTCGCCGACGGCGCGGGCAAGTTGATCGATCGCGGGTTCGCGTTCGGCTGACGTCACGTGGCGCACCTGTTGTGTCGGCGTGTCGGAACGCGGGCTGTTGAGCAGAGTGGATTGCATTTGAATCTCCTCGTCATTTCTCTATCTTGGTCTCATTCGAATGAAATAACTCAGTCCAAGAGCCTGCGAAAATTTCGAATCCATTCAGGCAGTACTGCATTCCATTCGAACCGGCGGGTGACGTCACGGCGGCCTTGTTCTGCCCGGCGAGCGGCTTCTTTAGAATTCTGGAAGATTTCGCGCATTTGCTTCTTGAGGTGATCCAAATTTGGCTCGCCCCATCGGTGGCCGGCGAAGAGCTCGTCGTCTTCGGGCTGAGCAGAGACCAAACCGTTTGTTGTAACCGGGAAGCAATTTTGTTCGGTGAGGAAGTCGTTCAACGGACCCCACTCCATGGCGATGACGGGAAGTTGACAGGCGAATGCCTCGAGGCAATGTCGACCGGTTGCTTCGGCTCGCCCGGCTTGAACGAAGGCATCAGAGGCCGCGAAAAGGGGGGCGCGATTGTCGTCAGAGAGCGAACCCACTAGCAAAGCGATTGTTGGAACATCTTCGAGCTTTCGGCCGAGTGTGATCTCGATGAAGGCAATGAGTTCCGCTTCGAAATCGATGAAGGAATCACCACAGCGTTCGGCAGGGCGATGAAGGACGAGAGCCACATCTTCATCGGGCGAAAATTCTTCGATCAAGGCGCGAACGAGGACGTCGATGCCTGAGGACAGCCATCCGTCGGACATCGCTAGAAACCGAAATGACTTCGCGGACATGCATGGAAGTCGAAGGGAAGATTGGCCTGGGCAGAATATGTCGGAGTCAACCGCGTACGGAATGACGCGAAGCTTGCTTCGCTCGACACCGGACGCGGCAAAAGTTTCGCGGTGGAATTCGCTGGGTACCCATAACTCATCCACAGCGTTGCAACGCTCCGCCCAGCCGTCGGGAATCCGATCGGTGCCGAATGCGGCGCGGCCGACTCGGCACCGGCCGTAGAAGTCGAGATTCCAGCTGCGGGCGCGCCGGATTGATAGAGAACGCTTTCCGCGAGATCGAGACGATCGTGGAGCAAATCCTTAAGACGCCTGCCAAGCGTTCGCAGACCGGGAGCCTGCGGATTCAGGTGTTGTCCGCTGAGCGGGGCGATTTGAATTGGGAATTGCCGTTGGGTCAAACGAAGAGCCAGCGCACGGTTTTCCGCCGCGAACTCGGATTCGCCTTCAATATTCGCGTGAACGACTACGCCGGCGTTGCGATCGCGAGGCGTAGCGTCCCGGCGATCAGAGGGAGTTTCCGAAAGTATCGTCGTGCCACTCATCACCGCCGATCAGGTGCAGATTCGTTGCCAAGTGTCGATCACTCGTGGCAAGAGGTGTGCAAGTTGTTCACGGAAGAGGACAGCTTCGCCGACGTTTACGAAGAACGTGCGATGCCACGTGGCGGATGCGCTCGTCAAAGATTAGAAAACGCCGTGATTGCGGCACAGGAATTTACGCCGAGCGGCAGTGAGATTGGGAGTTTCTAATCGGGGCAGGTTCGAACGCCGGCTTAGCCGGAATGACAGGAGTAGGTTCGGTGAACAGTACGATTTCAGCGAATAGCGCCGAAGCGATCGAGGCTCTCAAGTCCGACATGCTGATGGTGTACAAAGCGGTGATCGCGTTGGAAAAGCGGGTGAACGAGTACACGGTCAACATGGTCGAGATCAAGCCGCAGTTGATTGCACTGAAGGTGCACAGTGAGTCGTTCCCGAATGCGATGCGCGAGATGCGACGGGGACAAACGGCGATTCAGGAGAGCGTTACCGGGCTTGAGAGGCGCCTGTTGAATCTGGAAGCGCGGCTGAAAGTAAGGCACCGCTTCGCGCATGCGGTCCATGTGGGCCAAGAGCGTTCCGAGGTTCGCAACAGCCTCAATATTTTCTGGATTGAGCGATGTTGCCAGAAAAAATTGAGCGAGCGCTTGCTCGCGCCGGCCGCAGGCGAGTTCCGCGGCGGCGATATCGTTGGCGAGCTCGCACGAAGGTGCTTCCAACAACGCTTGTCGAAGCAGCTCGACGGCGGATTCGAATTGACCGCCCGCATACAAGCCTAGAGCGCGTTCGTGTTTTTCGCTCGCGGCCGACTTTGCCGTGGGGAAATGCGAATTGGTCCTCAATGGCAGAGGTTGGTACATGGACACCTCGGCTCCCGGCGCGATTCAAATGCGCGCGGTGCTGCGTCCTATGCGAATGCACTTTGCACACCAGTTCGAATCCGCGATCGCTGCGCGGCGGGGCCACGAGATTAGATAGCGTTAATGCGCGTCAGTTGGATCGCGACAAACGGAACTGAGGTCGGGCAGGAGAAGAATTTCGTGGCGACACGAGACTCGGGAATTCGATGACTAGGTCTGTTTCCGTCCCGGCGCGAAGAAAATCGTGTAGATCAGCCCCGCGACGGTAAGCAAGGCACCCCACCATACATTGGCGTGCAGATTGAAAAGCACAACGGGATTCGCCGGCGGATGAAAAACTTCCCACACCCCGGCGCCGCAAATCAGAACGCCGTTCACGAGCAACGAAATCCCGATGAAAAACCAGATCGAAATGCTGCCTTCGTGATGCGTAGTCATCGCCTCATTGCCCCCAACACAGATTCGACGCTCGAACGCGTGACAAAGTTCGCGCCTACACTCCATCGAAATATGGCCCAGGCCCCTGAATTTGAGGCCCTCTTCTACCAGAATAGGATGTTCAAAATCACGAAAATAATTCCCACGATCCCGGCCCAGAACACAGGCTTCTCATAAATCGCAACATCGCCTACAGACGGAACCACAGTAAGCCCGTAGACGAGACCTTCCAGTTCGGAATCGGGTTTTGGCCGCGTAGAGTAGCTGACGACGACCGTTACAATGACGCAAATGCAGAACGACCAGAGCGCCTGATACATGTCTTGCGCCAGAGCTTTAGCGTTCGGCGAAAGCGCGACATAACGCAACGCCGACGGATCGACTTTCACCCACGCCCACATGCTGATTGAAGATGCAGTACCGCAAAGCAATCCCCAGAATCCACCCGCGCCCGTCGCGCGCTTCCACAACATTCCGAGAACCACCGTGCCAAACAGCGGCGCGATGAAGAAGCTGAAGAGCGCCTGCACGTAGTCCATGATGCTGGCGAATTGCATCACGAGATATGCGGTGCCGATACTGACGAGAACGCCGATGACCGTCGTCCAGCGGCCCATGCTCACGTAGTGGCTGTCGCTGCCTTTGCTGTTGATGAACGGCCGATAGATGTCGTACGTCCACACCGTTGTGAACGCGCTGACGTTGCCAGCCATGCCGGACATGAAGCCCGCGATCAGCGCGGTGATACCGAGCCCGAGCAAACCCGGTCCGCAATAGCGTGCCAACATCAACGGAAGTACGTCGTTGTAGCTGTGCATCCCGGTGACGGCAGCTTGAGCTTCACCGGTCAGTTTCATCGGCAAAACCGCGAGACCGAGCAAGCCCGGCAGGATCACGATGAGCGGCACCAGCATTTTCAGTCCCGCGCCGATGATCGGAGCCATCTGCGCGCTGCGGATGTCTTTGGCGGCCAGAATGCGCTGTACGACGAGGAAGTCCGTCGTCCAATAACCCATGGAAATCACTGCGCCGAGACCAAAAACGATTCCGACCCAGTTAATGCCCATCGGATTATTCGAAAACGAGCCCAGCGTAGACCACAGATGGACATATTGATCCGAAGCGCGCGCGGCGATCTGCATTTTCAGGTTGGTCCAGCCGCCGGCTTCGTAGAGGCCAAGAATCGGAATGAGTAGCGCACCGGCCCAGATCAGAAAGAATTGCAGGACTTCGTTAAAAATCGCGGACCGCAAGCCTCCGAGTGCGACGTAAATGCCGACAGTGAGAGCCGAAATCCAGATCGTCACGTTGATGTCCCAGCCAAGCACGATCTGCATCACCTTGGCCATGGCGAACATGTTAACGCCGCTCATCAGCACCGTCATGAACGCAAACGAAATCGCCGAGAGTGCGCGGCTCGATTCTCCGAATCGCAGCTTGAGGTAACCCGGAACCGAGTGCGTTTTGGAGATGTAGTAGAAGGGCATCATCACCAGCGCGAGAAACAACATCGCCGGGATGGCGCCGATCCAATACCAGTGGGTCGCGAGAATTCCGTACTGATAGGCCGAGCCGGCCCAGCCCATCAACTCCAGCGCGCCAAGGTTGGCTGAAAGAAAGCTCAAGCCCGCGACCCAGGCCGTCATTTCACGGCCGGCCATGAAGAAATCTTCGCCGGTGTTGGACTGACCACGCAGATAGAAGCCGATGCCGAGAACCAACGCGAAGTAGAAGCCGATGATGATCACGTCCACTGCGGAAAGCTGAACCAGCTTTGAGGAGACAAACGCCAACAGTGGAATCGAGGGCATTCAGTTCGTCCTTTGTCCCCGACCTAGAGGCGCGGTGCCTCCGGTCCCTGCGGGGCGGTAATCGTTTACGGTAATGAGAAAGTAGAGAACCTGCCTCGTTTTGTCAATGCATAGCACTCGCTGGATAGCAGGGGTGAAGCGTTTAACTCACTGGCAAATGGCCGGGTACCGAACGTCTCTTCCGGGCCGTGAAGCACAACACGCCTGATTACCTGTGCTCGGCTGGTCCCTTGTCCGTGCGCACCGCGCGGGTTAGACTTGCGCCTCCAGCGTGAATTCTCGAAACCCTACCGCGATGACCGACTTCGCCAGTTCACTTTCGAACGAGACGATCCGAGGCAGCTCCCTTTACAACAAGGATCTAGCTCCGATACCCGCCGACCATCGCACCTGGAGCACGTACAACTACGCTGCGCTCTGGATCTCTATGAGCGTGAACATCCCCACTTATATGTTGGCCAGCGGGATGATCGCCGGTGGCATGAACTGGAAGCAGGCGCTGTTCACCGTTTTCCTCGGCAATTTGCTGGTGCTGATTCCGATGCTTTTGAACGCGCACGCCGGCGCGCAGTATGGCATTCCATTTCCGGTGTTCGCGCGCGCCTCGTTCGGCGTGCTGGGCGCCAACGTACCCGCTGTCCTGCGCGCGCTGGTCGCATGCGGATGGTTCGGCATTCAAACCTGGATCGGCGGCGAAGCGATCAACGCAATGATCGTCGCGCTCGCGCCATCGTGGGCACATTTTGGAGGTGGACAGGCGGTATGCTTCGCCTTTTTCTGGTTGCTGAATGTCGTGGTAATCCTGCGCGGCATCGAAACCATTCGCTTTTTACAGGGCGTCTCCGCGCCTCTCTTGTTGGTGATGGGACTTGCTTTGTTGCTGTGGGCTGGCGCCAAGGCCGGCGGCTTCGGTCCGATGCTTGCGACGCCGTCGAAGTTCGGCACCTTCGGTGAATTTTTCAAATTTTTTGTGCCGTCGTTAACCGGAGTGGTCGGCTTTTGGGCGACAGTTTCGCTGAACATCCCCGACTTCACGCGATACGCACAGAGCCAGCGCGCCCAAGTGCTCGGCCAGGCGATTGGCCTGCCGGCGACAATGACGTTCTACTCGTTCATCGGAATCGCCGTCACGTCGGCAACGTTGATCATTTTCGGCCAGGCACTATGGGATCCGGTTGCGGTCCTATCCCGGCTTGGCAATCCGTTCGCCGTAATTTTGGCGATGATCGCTCTATTGATGGCAACACTCAACGTCAACGTCGCGGCCAACGTTGTTTCTCCCGCAAACGACTTTTCAAATCTATCCCCGCGCCACATCAGCTTCCGTCTCGGCGGACTGATCACTTGCTTCGTCGGCGTTGCGATGCAGCCTTGGAAAATCATGGCGAGTTACGGCAGTTACATTTTTGTTTGGCTTGTAGGCTATTCGGGATTCCTCGGTCCGATCGCCGGTGTGATGATCTGCGACTACTTCGTCGTGCGAAAGAAAATCTTGTTCGTGCAAGACTTATATCAGCGGGATGGGCAGTACGAATACCGGCGCGGGATCAACTGGCAAGCGGTCATTTCGCTTGCTGCCGGAGCCGGTGTGGCATTCATTGGACTTTTCGTGCCGCAACTTCGAGTACTGTACAACTACGCGTGGTTCGTCGGTTTCTTTGTTAGCTTCGCGATTTATTTGGTCTTGATGCAAAGCGCGCAGCCGGTTGCGCAATCCGCAGACTAGAACGAACGGGAGCAATCCATGGAATTCGGCATCACCATCAAACCCGATCTCACCGTCGAACGCATCGTCAACCTCACTCGCCAGGCCGAATCCGCAGGCTTCCGCCACGGTTGGATCTTCGACTCTCACGTGATCTGGATGGAACCATTTCCCCTGATGACCCTGATGGCGGCGAACACCAAGAAAATGCGGCTCGGCCCATGCGTCACGAATCCCGCCGTGCGAGACGTAACTGTCGCATCGAGCCTTTTCGCGACGCTGAGCCTGATTTCGAACGGGCGCATGCAAATGGGTATCGGCCGCGGCGACAGCTCGCGCCGCGTCCTCGGGAAAAAGCCGACCACCCTCGAACATCTCGAACAATTCGTGAAAGCCTTCCGCGAACTGAACGCAGGCCAAACGATCGACCACGACGGCGTCGCTACAACTTTCCCGTGGACCAACAAAAAAGTGCCTCCAGTCTGGGTCGCAGGCTACGGCCCGAAAGCGCTACGCACCGCCGGTCGCATCGGCGACGGCGTAATTCTCCAGTTTGCCGATCCGGATTTGATTTCGTGGTGCCTGGGATTCGTTCGCGAGGGTGCGAAAGAAGCCAGCCGCGACTTCAGCAAGATCGAAGTCATGGCGGCAGCACCGGTCTGGGCGTCGAACGATCTTAAAGTTGCGCGTGACCGTGTCCGATGGTTCCCCGCGCTCGTTTCAAACCACGTCATGGACCTGATCTCGAAATACAAGCCCGAAGACCTGCCGCCCTCTCTGACCTCGTTCGTCAAAGGCCGCGGCTCTTACGACTATCATCATCACTGCGAAGTCGGCAGCGACAACGCCGACTTCGTAACCGATGAAGTCATCGACCGCTTCTGCCTTGTCGGCCCCATCGAAGACCACCTCAAAAAACTCGACGCCTTGCGAAAAGTCGGTGTCACCCAATTCAACATTTATCTAATGTGTGGCGACGAAGAAAAAACGCTCGACCTCTACGGCAGGGAAGTTGTCCCCCACTACGCAGGTGTCGGAGCCTAATCGATGCGATTCGATACGATCATCAAGAATGGCACGATCATCACCGCCACCGACACCACTTCCGCCGACGTCGGAATCGCCGACGGCAAAATCTCTGCCATCGCAGCGCAGCTATCCCCCGAAAACTCGACAAACGTAATCGACGCCGCGGGCTACTTGCTCTTACCCGGTGGCATCGACGTTCACACGCACCTCGACATGCCCTTCGGCGGTACAACCAGCGCCGACGACTTCCAAACCGGCACAATTGCCGCAGCCTTCGGTGGCACCACAACGCTCATCGATTTCGCAATCCAGTACAAAGGCCAGACTCTCCGCCACGCCTTCGACACCTGGATGTCCAAAGCGCAAAACAAAGCCGCCATCGACTACGCCTTCCACTGCATCATCACCGATCTCGGCAGCGCGCAACTCGAAGAAATGGCCGACCTCATCCGCGAAGGCGTCACCAGTTTCAAACTCTTCATGGCCTACCCCGGCGTCTTCATGCTCGACGACGCCTCAATCTTCCGCGCCATGGGCCAGGCCGCCAAACATTCCGGCTTGATCTGCATGCACGCCGAAAACGGCGGCGCCATCGACGTCATCGTCCAGCAAGCTCTCGCCGAAGGGAAGAAAGCGCCGAAATATCACGCACTCACGCGTCCCACGACCGCCGAAGCCGAAGCGACCTCCCGCGCAATCGCCTTGGCCGAAATGGCCAACTGCCCCGTCTATATCGTCCATCTCTCTTGCAACGACGCCCTCGAAAAAGTCCGCGAAGCCCGTGATCGCGGCGTCCCCGCTTACGCCGAAACCTGTCCTCAATATCTCTATCTCTCACTCGAAAACATGAACGCCCCAGGATTCGAAGGCGCCAAGTACGTCTTCACCCCGCCGCTGCGCGAAAAGTGGCACCAGGAAAAACTCTGGCAAGGACTCACGCAAGACACCTTGCAAGTTGTCTCCACAGATCACTGTCCGTTCTGCTTCAAAGACCAAAAGCAACTCGGCATCGACGACTTCACAAAAATTCCCAACGGCGGCCCCGGCATCGAACACCGCCTCAGCCTCATCTACACCGGCGGCGTCCACGGCAAACGCTTCTCCCCCAATCGCTTCGTCGAAGTCGTCTCCACATCCCCCGCAAAACTCTTCGGCCTCTTCCCGCGCAAAGGCACCATCGCCGTCGGTTCCGACGCCGACATCGTGATCTTCGATCCCAACCATCGCGAAGTTATCAGCGTAAAAACGCATCACATGCGCGTGGACTACTCCATGTTCGAAGGCATCCAGATCCAGGGCGCCGCAAAAACCGTCCTCTCACGCGGCCGCACGATCATCGACAGAAACCAATTCACCGGCCGCCCCGGCGCCGGCCAATTCCTCAAACGCCAAACCTACGCCGGCCTCGGCATCTAACCAGGCCCTTGGGTGCCGCACCCTCAGCTTTGAGAGGGTGCGGGTTTAGACTCAACCTAACCAACGTCACAACGACGACTCAGATCGTTCGTTCCGACTCTGTGACCTCTGCGCCCTCTGTGGTTAACTCCGTTCTTTCCTGATGCAGTCCGCTCCACCCTTCACCCAATCACGTTATACGGCCGCATCATCTCGTTATCCTCATGCTCCAGCACATGGCAATGCCACACATACCGAAATTCCTGCCCCGGCGTCACCTGCGTCCCCGTCGGCAAATCAAATTTCGCAATCACCCGCGTGATATACCCCGCATACGTCTTGATCGTATCCTTCCACGCCGGCCGCTCATTCGATTCCGGCGGCATCGGAATCCCCTGAAACACAATCTTCCCCGACTGTTGATACTGCTTCGCATCAAACGCTTGCCGGTTCAGCACCTGAAATCTCACCAGATGCATGTGAATCGGATGCACGTCTCCCGTCGCATTCGCGAACGACCAGATCTCCATCGACCCCGCCTTCGGATCTTCCGTGATCGGGTCATACCAATGCTTCCCGCCCAGTAATCCGATCATCGTGTACCCATCCGAAGGCCGATCCATCTCCGTCAGCCCCAAAAATCTCTCGCGCACCGCATGCGCCGGATTCAACGGCAGCATCGTCGATAACGCCCCTGGCAACGCACTCGTATCTTTTCCCGCGAGCGGTTTCGTCACCTTAAACAACATCACCTCGCTCGGCACCACTTCACCCCCGCGCGCATACGGAGCAGGCGCGTCGTTCGTCATCGCCAGAAACGCACCCGCGTGCTCGCTGAAATCGATCACCACGTCAAACCGCTCCCCCGGCGACAAAACTAGATAATGCATGCTCAGCGGCGCCGGTAGTCGCCCCGCATCCGTCCCAATCTGACGAAACGCCGGCGCATCCGCCGGCTCCCCATTCGGCTTCCCGTTCTTGTCCGCAGGAGCCAACGTCACGTGATAAAACCGCGAGTTCGATCCATTCACCATCCGAAACCGATACTTCCTCGGCTCAACTTCTAAATACGGCGTCGCCTTCCCATTCACGCAAATGGTCTCGCCAAAATATTCCTGCATCCACATCGGATGCGTCCCATTCGTCGCCGGCGGATACCAGAGCGTCCCATCCGCCAAAAACGATCGATCCTGAATCAAAAGCGGAATCTCGTAATCCCCGCTCGGTAAATTCAGCGCGTCTTCTTCGTCATCGCGAATCAAATACAACCCCGCCAGCCCCGCAACCACATTCAGCCGCGTAATCCCTAGTGCGTGATCGTGATACCAAAGCGTGCAAGCCGCCTGATCGTTCGGATACTGGCTCGGCTTCGCATCGTACGTCGGCCCCGTCTTCCCGTCCGCCGTCACCCACGCCTCCGGATACCCATCGTGCTCCGGCAAAACTTTCGCTCCGTGCACATGCACAACCGTCCGCACCTCCGGCGTCCCTTCCTCCGCCCCATGAATCGAAGGATCGATCGCCAAAAAATGTTTCGTCGGCAGTTCGTTGATCCACTTCACTGAGATCGGCTGCCCGCTCCGCGATTCAAACGTCGGCCCCGGCCACGTCCCGTTGTACCCCCACATCCGAGTCGCCGGCAGATCCCGATGCACCTTCTGCCGAATCTCCCGCATGCGCACCTGCACCACGCCGTTGCCCTGCTGATACGGACGAATCACCGGAAGCCGCGGCAGCGCATCGACATAAGGCGCCAGCGTAACCGGCTTCGCCCCCGCATCCC
>JGI12635J15846_10006011_pt1 | contig 10445 bp, 8 predicted proteins | sample BlaSpr_A8_OM2_M2_FD_15846 | JGI IMG/M metagenome (IMG submission 15846) | reverse complement strand
GGCTTCTCGCCAAAGCCTTCTTTGAAACCTACGGCCTTCGCCTGCCCGACATCATCGGCACCAAGCAAACCTCTATCCGCATCTATCGCTTCGCTGCGCGCCGTTTCCTCCCCGACATCGCCCGCGCCGAAACCATCCTCCACAAGAAAAACTTTCCTGCCGATATCCCCAGCCCAGACCTCGACATCATGGTCAAGGACCTTACTCAAGCGTCCATAGATAACGATTGGGAAAAATACCGTAAGCCCCTCGGCATCCGCAGCCACCTTTACGCGGGCTTCATCTTCATCCTGCCCAAGATCGGTACGCTCAAACTCCTTGCCATCAAAGGTCCCAACCAAAACACCGAAGACCTCTATATCAAGAGCGTCAACCACTCCATCAGATCGCTCCGCCTGGTCCTCAACCACTTCGACGACATCCAGAACTATCTCCCCAACCGCGACCTCGATACTGGCCTCAAGGTGAAACCCGGCGGCTATATTCTCACCGACTACACCTACGCCAAACTCCTAGCCATGCTCACCGAGCATCCCGATCAACCTATCCCCGCTCAGGTCAAGCAAGACCTCATCGACTACTACGCAGACCCGCAATCTCCCATCACGACAAAGAACAACCCTACACAATGGGCCGACGTCCAGGCCAACCTGGCGACCCTCCACAACATGAAGACCATCGGCAACCTGAACCCCGTCCTCGACGCCATCGAACAAGCAGCAGACTAGGTAGTGTCTGACAAATAGGTTTTTGCATCTAGGTAAGCCAAGTCTTTAGGCTTGGCCCTCTCAAACCCAGCCACAATCAAGGGCTTTAGCCCCTGGGGTATGCCTTCTTGTCCCGCGCCAAAAGACTCAAAGCGCCGCACAACAATTCGTCAGACACTACCTAGCCCCCGCACCCTACTCATACCGCAGCGCCTCAATCGGATCCAGACTAGCCGCCTTCATCGCCGGAATCATCCCACTCACCGTCCCAACGATCACCAGAATCACCGTCGCCACCAGCACGGTATCCGGAGAAATCCGCAGATAAATATCTCCCTTGTCGGCATGCTGAGCCAGCGCGCTATAAAACGTAATCCTGCCCACCACCTTCGCAATCACATACGCCAGCACAATTCCCCCCGCGCCGCCGACGCCCGAGATCACCAGCGCCTCCGCCAGAAACTGCATCAGAATATGCCGTTTCCTCGCTCCCAGCGCCTTTTCCACGCCAATCTCCCTCGTCCTCTGCTGCACGCTCACCAGCATGATGTTCATCAGCCCGATCCCCGCGATCCCCAGCGTCAACGCACCGATAAACAACAGCAGCACCTGCAAGCCCAGAGAAATAATCCGGAACTGCGTCAACTGCTCCATAATGTTCGCCACAAAAACCGCCTGCCGATCCGTCCCGCGAAACCCATGCGCCGCTCCCAGCTCATTGCGCAGCGCCGTCTCCACCATCTTCGGATCGCCCTTATAGTCCATCCATATCCCGTCGATGTACTTCGTGTCCTTGATGTCCCCCATCGTAGTAAACGGAATGTCGATCGTGCGATTCACATTGTCGTCCGACTCCTGCATCTTCGGCGTCAGCACTCCGACCACCTCGAAGCTCACACCATTCAGCCTCACCGTCTGCCCAATCGGATAAAGCCCCGAAAACAGCTTCGTCTTCGCCTCCGACCCGATAACAGCCACGTGAGCCCGCTGCTGCAGGTCGGCCTCCGACAAGCCCCGCCCTTCGCTGAACTCAAACTTCTGTATCGACTGCAGGTCCGGCATAATGCCGTCAACCTCCCAGTTATAGCTATGCAGATCGTTCTGCACCGGCACCGTCTTCCACATAACGGGAGATACCCGAAGAATCCCCGGTACCGTCTCCTGAATCCGTTCGACATCCTCCTGCTGCAACCGAACCGGCACCCCCGCCTTNGCGCCGCCCGCCTGCTCGCTCGTCGTCCCCGGAAACACCCCGATCATATTCGTGCCGAACTGCGCAAAAATATTCTCGAATGCCTGACCGAACCCAGCCCCATATGCCAACAGTAAAACCACGGTTGCAATCCCCCACGCCATCCCTACAATCGTGATGGCCGTTCGCCGCCCATTGTGCCGCATCGCCTCAATCGCCTGCCCGAAGATGTCTGTCAACATGCGCCTACTCCTTCCTTAGCGCTTCGACCGGCTGCAGCATCGCCGCCTGCCGAGCCGGGTAGAGTCCCGCAACAATCCCGCACAGCGTCAGCGATCCCATCGCCATCGCCGCCGACCACGGCACCAGCCGCGGCGGATCAAACCCCATCTCGTTGTTCCCTACCATCCCGCCCAGCAGCGCCATCAGCCCAGCCGCCCCTGCAATCCCAATCACACCGCTCAGCCCCGTCAGCGTCAGCCCCTCCAGAAAAAACTGAAACAGAATACTGCGATTAGTCGCCCCCAGCGCCTTCCTCAATCCAATCTCCTTCGTCCGTTCCGACACCGTCACCAGCATAATGTTAATAATCCCCACCGCTCCCAGCGCCAGCGTCACAATCCCCACGCCCCCCAGAAAAACATCCATAGCCGTAAAGATCAGCCCCACCATACGGTTCGATTTAATCGTGTCCCACTCTTCGAACGCATCGGGAGCCAGCGGATCGAACCCATGCCGTTCCCCAATGACCTTATGCACCTCCGCCTTCGCCGTCTCATTCAAATCTTCAGTGGTCGGCTGATACTGAATCGAGGTAATCGCATCCTGCGGCACATTCTCGCCCGTAATCGGAAACAGCTCCAGCATCGTCGACAGCGGAATATAAACCTTCTGGTTGTCGCCGTCGTTATTCCCGCGCCCAAACTTCGCGGCTACCCCAATCACCTGAAATCGATATCCATTCAGCGTAATAAAAGTGTTCAGCGAGGGATGCCCGATAAACAGCAGCTTCTCCGTCTTCTCTCCCAGCACGATCACCTGCCGGCGATGCGTCTCGTCGTCCTCATTCAAAAACCGCCCCTGTGCAATCGGCAGCTTGCGAATCGACGGATAGTTCACCTCGACGCCCATCACCTGCCCGCCCGCGCTCGAAAACTCGCTGACCTGCTTCACATCCGTCCGGCTCAAAATCGAGGTCGCATTCCGCACATGCGCCGCCTGCGTCCGTATCGCATCCGTATCTCCCAGCGTCAACTTGTACGGATGCATCCCGATATGCTGCCCCGCCACCGCCGGAATATTCCCGCCCCACAGCATGATCACATCAGTTCCCAGCTCCGCCAGTCCCCTGCGCTGTCCCGACCGGAACCCCTCCCCCAACCCAACCAGCAGCAACAGCGACGCCACTCCCCACGCGATGCCGAACATCGTGAGGAACGATCGCAGCTTATTCGCCGTAATTGACCCAAACACCTGGGCGAGAATATTAAAGAAAGCGCGCATGGTAAACGGAGTACTCCAACTCTGGCATGATTACGCAGAGCAACACCAAACAGTTCCCTGCCAACGAATTATTGGACGCCGAACCATGCATTGAGTCACACACTCCGCCCAATTTAGATCCGGCCAGCCTATCTGGGCAGTGTCGTTTGATTGCGCCGTCATCTCGAACGCAGTAATGGCGTCGTCATAACCGAGTAATTATGCTGTCATCCTGCCCCTGAGTGAGGCCGAATGGGGAAGAATCCCCGCATTTGCCGTTGCTTGTTTTACGTCGTTGTTGCCGATCCGGTCGGACCTCCGTGATCTGGAAAACTCATGAAGGCGAGCTGTGACCGGCACACTGCAACACCCCAAGGTATCGACTCCACGGACCCACAACCTCCCGATATTGGTGCGCCATCACCCTCGAAATCTGGTGCAGATGAGTCAAATCATGAGCAGCCCAGGTCGCCAATAACTCCGACAGAGTAACGACTCCCAGTGCAGGGTGTAGTCCACGCCGGTCAAGATCCTCTTGCCCCAGATTCAAGCCACGCAGTTCGCCCAGATTTTCAGCCCGCAAACGAGCAAACTCATCCAACAACTCCCCCAGCGACTTCCCTTGAATCTCTCTCGCGTGTCCCAACCGATCAAACGGCTCAAATGCCCGAGCCTCGCCAAATTGCAATATGATCCGCGCCCTCTGCATCCAGTCAGTGCGTTCCCCATGAATCAGATGGCCGACGACATCGAACGCGCTCCATGTGTTTTCCCCTTCACTCCGCAGCGTCCACGCCTCCGGCAGATCACGCAGAAGCGCACTAAGTACCGCGGGAGTCCGACAGAGAAGCGATATCGTGTCCTGCAGGTTATGTTCCATCATGTTCCTCAATCCTAGACAGCTAGCCCACCGAACTAGCGTTCGACACCAGCATCGGAGCCTCAGCGTCCAGCTCGGCCACCACTCCAATCCCCAACGCCCGCAAAAATCCACTCACCGCCCCAAGCGTCCCCTCCGCCACACTCACCGGATGAACCAGACGCATCGTCGCTTCCGCAGCGAAGACCCCACGAACCAGCCCACCGCGCACCGCGACGCACCGTTCCGGCCGATACACGCAAGACGCAAGATCGGTAATACTCAGCACTTCGCTCGGTGTACAAAGAATCGTCTTCGGCGGAGCCATCCGGTCAATCATGCTGAAGATCTCCAGCTTCGACTCCAGCTCATCCGGCACAAAATCGACGGCTATATCCGCCTCGCGCACCGCGTCCTCAACGGTAGACACCAACTCCAAACTGCCAGCCATAACGCGCAGACGAAGATCGGCGAAGTCTTCTTCCGCCCTCCGCAGCTTAGCCGGCATCACATCCTCCAGCACGACGTGAAACCCCGCCCCGGCACACGCCAAAGCAAAACTGCGACCAGCCACTCCAGCCCCGATAATTGCAACCGTGCGAACTTCAAAAGACGGCTGAATCTCAGCCGTCTCGTTCACTTCTTGCTCGCCACGGCAGAGATCACCGACTCGTAGCTGGGCTCCGAGCTCTTGATGTGGTCGGAGACGCGCTGCCGTTCGTCCTCTGTCAGCGACGGCAACACCGCAAGGATGCGGCGCAGCGTTACCGAGATATCGTCAACGTAATTCATGGTGCGGATTGCTTCGCCAGAAAGTGGCATGCGTAGTGCTCCTGAAAAATTAAGGTACTCCCCCAGTCTAAACGCTGGAGCCCAGCTCTGCCCGCTTCGACGCCTCCTCCACAGGTTTGCCCGCCTCTACCGCATCAACAGGCTTCTCATACCCATCGCGATCGGTCATCTCCATCAACGCCGCAAGCTGCACCGCAAAGTCCGGATGGACGTCATGCAGACCATATCGCCAGGTCCAGTTCCCCGCTCCCGCCGACGGCGTATTCATCCGAGCCTCGCTCCCCAGGTGCAGCACATCCTGCATCGGGAAGATGCACACATTCGCCACCGACCGCGCCGCCGCCCGAATCATCGCCCACACCACTTCGCCGTCGTCCCGAATCGTCTGCAGATAAGTCTGCAGATTGGCGCGTTCCACCTCTCCGCAGTCCTCGCGCCACCACCCCAGCGTCGTATTGTTGTCATGCGTCCCCGTATATGCAACCGTATTCGGCACATATCGATGCGGCAGATAAAGATGCCCGCCCCGGTCCGAAAAGCCGAACTGCAGAATGCGCATCCCCGGCATACCAAAGTGCTCCCGCAGCTCATCCACGTCCGGAGTAATCAATCCCAGGTCCTCCGCCACAAACGGCAGTTGTCCAAAGACCTCTTTCAGTCGCTGAAACAGGTCATGTCCAGGAGCCTTCACCCACTGCCCATTCACCGCCGTCTCCTCATCGGCCGGAATCGACCAGTACGCCTCGAAGCCGCGAAAGTGATCCAGCCGAATAATGTCGTACAGCGTCAGCGAGCGGCGAATCCGCGCCACCCACCAGTCGAAACCGCGCTCCTTCAACAACCCCCACTTGTACAGCGGATTCCCCCACCGCTGCCCCGTCGCCGAAAAATAATCCGGAGGCACGCCAGACACCCGCGTCGGCTTCAAATCCTGATCCAGCTCGAACATATCCGGGTGCGTCCACACATCAGCGCTGTCATAGTTCACAAAGATCGCCACATCGCCCATCACCCGAATCTTTCGCTCCGCACAGTACCCCCGCAGCGCACACCACTGCTCATTAAAGAAAAATTGGACCGCCTGCTCCATCGCAAGCTCGCGCCCCCGCTCATTCAGCACCGCCGTCAGCGCATCATGCTTTCGCCGCGCATACTCCTCAGGCCAATCGATCCAACTGGCATAGCCATAGCTCCGCCGCAGCACATTGAACATCGCATAGTCCGGCAGCCACGCAATATTATCCTCGCAAAACCTATGAAACCGAGCGCGAGCCTCATACGAAGCATGGTCAAGAAAGTTAGCCGCCGCCTCTTCCACCAGCGGCATCTTCAACCGCGCTGCCGCCTCGAAGTCCGCCGGTCCCTCATGCCCCGGCAGCCCCGCGATCCGCTCCGCCGCGATCCACCCATCGTCCACCAGCCGTTCCAAACTGATCAGCACCGGATTCCCCGCAAACGCCGACAGCGCCGAGTAAGGCGAACTCCCATACCCAGTCGGGCTCAACGGCAGCACCTGCCACATCCGTTGCTTGGCCGACGCCAGAAAGTCCGCAAACGCATACGCCGCCGGCCCAAAATCCCCCACCCCGCCGTATGAAGGCAACGAAGTCACATGCAGCAAAACCCCCGACAGCCGTTCCTGATTGCTCACGTCCCCACTCATCGCTCTCCCTCATACCGCTGCAACCTATGATGCCAGAATCATGAGTAGCCGCAGCAACAGTAAACCCAAACCAAAAGCAGAAGTCCCGGAAACACAAACACCAGAACAAAAAAATGCCCCGGAAGGTTCATCTCCCCGGGGCATCCATCAAACGGTCCTACTAGCTTCCAAGCGGAGATCCCTGCGCCGGCTGCTTCTTCGAGAACCTCACCGCGCCGCTCTTCTCGTACTTCTCCGTCAGGTTACCGATATACACGCGGAAGATCTCCTCATGCTGAGCATTTAGCAGTTGCTCGCGAGTCTGGGCAAAGTTCTTCGCAATGTCCTCCACCGTCGGCTCCTGCTTCTCCAGCACGCTAAGAACAACACCCGCATGGCCCGCATTGATCGGCCCCGAGATCGCTCCCACCGGCAGCGAGAACGCCACCGAACCCGGCCCGCTCATCGCTCCCAGCTCCGGTACCTGTCCATCCTTGCCCACCAGATCACTCGTCTTCAGCGGCACATTCAACTCCGCCGCCGCCTTCTTCAAATCCTTCAACACCTTGGCCCGATCATCCAGCTTGGCCAACTGCGAACTCAGCAGCCCCGGAATCTGCTGCTCCCGATAGTCGTTCAGAATATGGTCCTTATACGTCGCAAAATCCGGAGCATGCGCCGGCTTCACATCCTCCACCTGGAACACTGCAAACCCATCCCCAGTCGACACCGATGCCGGATCCGCTCCCTTCACCACAGCGAACGCCTGCGTCAGCAATCCGGCTCCATCCGCCAGCCCCGGAATCACACCATCCTTGGCAACATAGTCCGTCGTGACGACATGCAGTCCCTTCGCCGCCGCCGCTTTATCCAAACCATTCTTCTTCGCATCCGACGCCAGCGCCGACGCAAACGTCTGCTCCGCCGCCCCCGCTTTCTGCTGCTCCAGAACCGGCACAATCTCCGGCTTCACCTCAGCCAGCGGCCGCATATGCGCCGTCTTCTTATCTTCCACCTGCAATATGTGGTATCCAAACTGAGTCTTCACCACGTCCGAAGTCTGTCCCGGCGCCAGCGAGAACGCAGCCTTATCGAACTGCGGCACCGTCTTACCGCGATCCAGCCAACCCAGTTCCCCTCCCTGCGCCTTGCTTCCCGGGTCGTCAGAGTTCTTCTGCGCCAACTCCGCAAAGTTGCCACCAGCCTTGATCTGCTTCAGCAAATCGTCTGCCTTCGCCTTCGCCGCCGCATCCGTCTTCGCATCCGCGCCCTGCGGCACCGCGATCAAAATATGCCGCACCTTCACCTGGTCCTTCACCTGGTACTGGTCCTGATGCGCGTTGTAGTAAGCCTGCACCTCCGCATCCGAAACCTGTGGCTTGCCCCCCGGCAGGTTCGAAGCATCGAACGCCACATAAGCAATCTTCCGCGTCTCCGGAATCGCACTCGCATACCGCGCCGCATTCGTCTTGAAGAAAGCCTGCAACTCAGCATCGCTGGGGTTAATCGTCTTCAGCAGATCGTCCGACGAGATCACCGCATAGTCGAACTTCACCTTCGTCCCCTCGGTCCGATACGCCTCCCGCACCGCCGCATCCGACACGCTCACGCCACCGGTAATCAGCGCCTGCAGCCGATTCAGCTCCATATCGGCCTTCACCTGCGACTCAAAATCACTCCGCGACGTCTGGAACGCGCTCTGCACAAAATTGATATAGGCGTCATCGCCGATATACGTCCCATTCGGAAACAGATACTGCGCAAACGGCCCTGTCTGCAACTCGCGGCGCAGGTCTTCGTCGCTCACCTGCAGATGCATCCTGTCCGCCTCATGCTTCAGGATCGCCCGCTGCACCAGGATCTGTCCCGCCCGCTGCGCCATATACGGCAGCAAAAAGTCAGGAAGATGCTGCTGCTGCAACTGTCGCTGCGCCAATTGGTTCACTTCGACGGTCTTGATCGGTATGCTGTCGCTGCCCAGCCGTCCCAGAAATCCCGGCTCCCGAACCGTCGCGTACGTAGCTACATCGCTGGTCTCAGCATTGTCGAAGATGCCCGGAACCAACGTGATCACCATCGTTATGGCGGCAAGGCCAATAATGACGGCGAAGATAATCTTCATGAGGCGGCTGTCTTGCTGCAGAGTACGAATCATTCTGTGTAGAGACCTTCACTTCGCGCGACACCGCTCCCCTGTCGAGGAATCGGCCGCGTGCCCGGGATTTTGCGTGACCATGCGGGGGAGTTCTTCACTCGCGCCACGCCGGTTTGCAGGGCAAGAGATAAGTATAAATCAGCCCCGCCCCGAATTCACCTTCCACTCGAATTTGAAGCTTATTCAACCATGTTGCGAGTGCGCCAGCAGCTCAAGGCGCACACCAAGCTCCACAAGATAGAGACGCCGAGGGGTACTAGGATCACAGCACCTTTGGGCCTGGAAAACAAACCCTGATGGGCAAGCCCCAAGATTGCAATAGCCACCATGACGGCTACCCCTAGAGTCAAGATCGCTGTATTCGTCATAACCATTAACAAGCGGTTGGGACGGCTCGCATGATTGGGCATGTGCACAGATTACTCAGGCAGTCACCGTAGAGCAAGGATTGTCTCAGGCGCTAGCGCGAACCACTTTCGTGTCCCCCGCAAGAATTCTACTCACGCCCCAAAGCTCCCACCTTCGAATAAGGTCTAGGTGGCACAGATTCCGACAACCACCTCGGTCCTCTCTGTCTCACTCCGTCCGCAGCGCCACCACAGGATCGATCCTCGCCGCACGCCGAGCCGGAAAATAACTAGCCGCCAGCCCGCAAACCCCCAGCAGCAAAGCGATCCCCACCCCAATCAGCGCATCGACCCCATTCAATCTATAAGCCAGAAACGCCATCAGCAGCCTATCCGAAACAGCCGTAACCACCGCCCCCACCCCCACACCAATCCCCAGCAAAATCAGCGCATGCCGCAGCACCAGCCAAAGCACAGCATCCCGCTGAGCTCCCAGCGCCAGCCGCACTCCAAGCTCCCGCGTCCTCTGGCTCACCATATACGCCAGCAGACCATAGATCCCCGCCACCGCAATCACCAGGCCCGCCAGAGCAAACAACCCCAGCAGCCGCGCCGCCAGCACCTGGTTCCCCAGCGAGTCGTCCACCACCTCCTGCATGCTCTTCACCCCATTCAGCGCGGCGTCCGGCTGCAGCTCATGCACCACGCGCCGCAGCTCANCGCTCACCGTCTCCGCACCCAGCGGCGAACGAACCGCCACGTTCATATAGAACGCCCCAAGAATCGGATACAGATCATCCTGCGCCTCAAGCTGCGTCAGGTTGTAGTGAATCTCCGGCAGCGGCGGCTGCCCCAATGTCTTCTGCGGGCTGTCGTCGACCACCCCCACAATCGTCGCCCACTGCCGCGCCCCCTTATCATTGAACCGAACCTGCTGCCCCAGCGGATTCTCATTCGTCAGAAAGCGCTGCACAAACGCGCGATTCACAATCGCCACCGGAGCAGCGTCCACACCATCGCCGCTATTGAACAATCGCCCCTGCAATAGCTGTATCCCCATCGCTCGAAAATAATCGCCGCTCGTAGCCCGAGCCTGCGCGTACGATTGCGCCGTGCGCTCCGGCTTAGCATGGTTCGCCAGCTCAACCGTCATGTTGAAGTCCCAGTTCCCCTCCAGCGGACGAACCGTAGTCAACCCCGCCGCCTGAACTCCCGGCAGCGCATCCAGCCGCTCCAGCAGCGGCTTATAAAACGTCTGCACCAGCGTCG
>JGI12635J15846_10006008_pt1 | contig 10446 bp, 7 predicted proteins | sample BlaSpr_A8_OM2_M2_FD_15846 | JGI IMG/M metagenome (IMG submission 15846) | reverse complement strand
GCTCCGCGCTGCCGCCGATCCGCATCCCGCTGGCTCGGCGGCTTTCCCGCGCGGCGGGCTCGGCGAATTCTCGCGCGCCCTCGGCGAAGCCGCGCAACACGCCGGCGTCGAAATTCGCACCAACGCCGAGGTCGAAAACATCCGCACCAAAAATGGGGCCGTTTCCGGTGTTGTCCTCGCCGACGGCGAAGAAATCGCCTGCGAAGCCGTCGTTTCCGGCGTTGATCCGAAACGCACCTTTTTCAAGCTTCTCGACCCGGCGAATCTCGATCCCGTTTTCGCCATGCGCATGAAGAACTTCCGCATTTCCGGCAGCGTCGCCAAAGTGCATCTCGCGCTCGGAGATTTGCCGCACTTCACGTCGCTTTCGGATACGGTCGCGCTGGACGGCTTCCGCGAAGCGCTTTCCGGCCGGATTCACATCGGGCACGAGATCGATTATCTGGAGAAAGCGTTCGACGCCTCGAAGTACGGCGAGATTTCCGCTGCGCCGGTTCTCGATGTCACGATTCCCACGATTCTCGATCCGTCTCTCGCGCCGGAAGGCAAGCATGTGCTTTCCGCATACTTCCAGTTCGCGCCCTACAAGCTGAAGAAGGGAACCTGGAAAGAACGCCGCGGCGAACTCGCGAACAGCGTCATCAAGACGCTTTCCGCTTACGCTCCGAACTTGCCAAAACTGGTCGAAGCAGCGCACGTGATCACGCCGCTTGATCTCGAGACGACTTACGGCTTCACGGGGGGCCACATTTTCCACGGCGAACTCGCGCTCGACCAGCTCTTCACGATGCGGCCAATTCTCGATTGGGCGCGCTATCAAACGCCGGTGAAAGGGCTTTTCCTATGCAGCAACGGAACGCATCCGGGAAATGGCCTGACCGGCGCTTCCGGCGCAAACGCAGCCAAGGAAATCATCCACGAACTTCGCTGATGTAGGCGCACGGCTTCAGCCGTGCAAGCCTCATCTGCAAACACAAACATGACAACCATCAATCGAGAGAAGCTGAAGAAACTGCACGAACGCGAAGCGAAACGCTTCGTCACCGAACATCCGCGCTCCGCGGAACTCTACAAGCGCGCCCAGCATTCGCTGCTCGGCGGCGTTCCGATGAACTGGATGAAGAAATGGGCGGGCGAATTTCCGTTGTTCGTCACTAAAGCCAAAGGCGCGCACTTCACCTGCGCCGACGGCAAGGACTATGTCGACCTTTGTCTGGGCGACACCGGCGCCATGACTGGCCACTCGCCTGAAGTCGTCGTCGAAGCCGTCGCTCGCCGCGTGCGCGAAGGCATCACTCTGATGCTGCCCACCGAAGACGCCATCTTCGTCGGCGAAGATCTCAAAAAGCGCTTCGGTCTGCCCTACTGGCAGTTCACGCTCACCGCCACCGACGCCAATCGCTTCTCCATCCGCATCGCCCGCGAAATCACCCAGCGCGCGAAAATTCTCGTCTTCCACTACTGCTATCACGGCACGGTGGATGAAACATTCGCCACGGTGGAGAACGGAGTGGTGGGGCCGCGGCGCGGGAACATCGGGCCGCCGGTGAATCCTGCGGAGACAACGCGCGTGGTGGAGTTCAACGATTTGAACGCGCTCGAAGACGCGTTGAAACACAACGACGTGGCCTGCATCCTCGCCGAGCCGGCGATGACCAACGTCGGCATCATCCTGCCGGACGAAGAGTATTGGAAACAGGCGCAGCAGCTCGCGAAGCGGTATGGCTCGCTCTTCATCGCCGATGAGACGCACACGATTTGCGCCGGGCCGGGCGGCTGCACCGCGGAGTGGAAGCTGGAGCCGGACCTGGTCGTGTTCGGCAAAGCGATTGGCAGCGGCATCCCCGGCGCCACGTACGGGTGCTCGGAGGAAGTGGCCCAGCGCATCTCCGCGCGGATCCACCTGGAGGATTGCGACGTCGGCGGAATCGGCGGCACGCTGGCGGGGAATGCGCTTTCGCTGGCGGCGATGCGCGCGACCCTCGAAAATATCCTGACCGCGAAGAATTTCGAGAAGATGATGCCGCTGGCGGTGCGCTTCAACGACGGCGTGGCGGCGGAGATCAGGAAGCATGGCCTGCCCTGGAACGTGCAGCTCCTCGGATGCCGCGCCGAGTACACCTTCTGCCAGCGCGCCCCCCGCACCGGCGGCGAATCCGCCGCCGCGGCAGATTTCGAGATGGAGCGCTTCCTGCATCTGTACGCGCTCAACCGCGGCGTCCTCCTGACGCCGTTCCACAACATGGCGCTGATGTGCCCTGAAACGACCGCGGCGGACATTGACCGGCATACGCGGATTTTTGCAGAGGCGGCGGAAGAATTGGTGTAGGAAGAGACTTCCGAACTGAGGAAAGCTGTTGGAATGAAAGTGCTGCAAAATGGGCAGGAAAGAAGATGGCCCGGGGCAAAGAATTCAAACTTTAGGACTTGAACGAGAGGAAAAATCCGGCGCCGAAACTTAAGAGCGTGGCTCGGGACACCCGCCCAAGGAAACCGAACACTTACGTTTCACAAACCTTCTCTTTCACCTCTTTCTCACTTCGTTGTTATTCCCGCGTAACAAACTCCGCGTCTACTCTCCTCAAGCGAGTTTAAGGGGAGTCCTCGTAGATCGACACACTGCTATCCGCGCTTGTGGCGGGTGAGCACTGTAATTAGTTCTCCCCTCGACGTTAGCCTGATTTCAATTCACCTCCGAAGGAGCACGTATGCAAAGGTTTTGCAGTTTCTTGACGATCCTGGCCTTATCGATCTGGCTGGCTCTGCCGGTGCTCGCTCAGTCTGGGAAGGGCTCCATCACTGGCACCGTAAAGGATTCCGGAAGTTCGGTTTTGTCGGGCGCGCTGGTCGAACTTCTGCCGCTCGGAATAAAGGTTGTTTCCGACGACCAGGGAAAATTCAGAATTCCGGACGTGCCCGCGGGCGAATATACCCTCAGCGTTTCCTATGTCGGTTTGTCAGTCTCCAACGTGCCAGTACTGGTCACGGCCGGGCAGGAAGTCACTGCGAATGCCGTTTTACAGGTTGCCTCACAGAACGATCAGGTCATTGTCACCGCGGAGCGCATGCAGGGTGAAGCGGAAGCCATCAACATCGAGCGCACCAACGATAACATCGTGCAAGTTTTGCCGGAAAGGGTCATCAACAGTTTGCCGAATACCAATATTGCCGACGCCGTCGGCCGCCTTCCCAGCGTCTCTCTCGAACGCGACGAAGGCGAAGGCAAGTACGTGCAGATCCGCGGCACCGAGCCGCGTCTCACCAACGTCACCGTCAACGGCGTGAACCTGCCTTCCGTGGAAGGCGTAGTCCGCAATATCAAGCTGGACGCCATTCCGGCCGACCTCGTCGAGCGCATCGAAGTCTTCAAAACCCTCTCCGCCGACCAGGACGCCGATGGCGTTGCGGGCACAGTCAATCTCGTCACCCGGACCGCCAGCGAAAGGCCGATCTATGCCTTCGGAGCCACCGGCGGTTACAATCCCAATCAAAACGGCTTTTGGCGCGACGGGGTTAACGGAATCTTTGGCAAGCGCTTTGGCGTCAGCAAGAAATTCGGCTTCTTGCTGAACGGCACCTTCGATAATACCAACCGCGGCATCGACGACCTGGAACCGGGCCAGACCACTGGAACTGATCCTGTCTCTGGCCGCAATGTGGCCTATACCAACACGGAGGATCAGCGCTCCTACAGCTACTACCGCAAACGCTATGGCTTTTCCACCGGCATCGATTACAACATAAAGCCCGGATTCAGCGTCTACGCCAAGGGCCTCTATTCCGATTTTCACGACTATGGCGATACCTGGGTCTATACGCCCAACGCAGGAAACACCATCAAGTCCGTATCTCCGGACGGTAAGCTGATCACCTTCGATAACGCGCAAGACTGCGTTGCGGTTAACCAGGCCGCGGACCTCACGAATCCGGGCAGCAATCCCTGTTCGCCGGGTTCCTACAATTACCGCCACTATATCCGCCGGCCTGACCAGCAAGTCTACAGTTTCCTGACCGGCGCAAGGCGCGATCTTTCTTCTACCTTAATCGTGGTTGAGTTCGCTGCCTCCCGTTCGCACAACATCGGCGGCCAGGATTTTGCCACCACCAACTTTAACGGCGCTGCAGCCAGCTACGGTCCCACAGGAAATCTACTGCCGGGATCGACCGGCGCGGACCTCGCTGTGAACCTGAATGATCGGCTACGGCCCAAATTCAACGCGCTCGATAACACCAATCTCTTCGATCCGGCACAGTACGTCCTGTCGAACACCTCCTTTACGCGGTATATCGCCACGCAGCTCAATTTCCAGGGCGCGGCTTCCGTTTCTCGCCGCTACAGCGCGCACTCGCACCTCGGAACCTTCTCGCTGGGTCTCAAGATTCGGAACTCGCACTCCACGCAAAACGAACAAGACCAGATCTACAATTACCAGGGCAGCGGCATCACCCTTCCCACCGTCCAGGGCAACTACACCAATCCCTCTTACTACGACAACTTCTTCCGCATCGGTAACCAATCCTACGGCCCGACCTCCAATTACAACTCCATCGTTCACGCGGTTGTGCCCCTCCTCAACGATCCGACGCAGTTTTCGTTCAACGAGCCGCAAAGCGACCGTCGTTCCAACGGCGCCTTCTTTGATGCCAATGAACGCATCTATGCGGGCTACTTGATGAACGTCATTTCCGTCGGCAAATTGCGCCTGGAAACCGGCGTTCGTTTCGACGCGGCCGTTACGGACTTCGCGGCAAATCAATTAAACGCAACAAATGCTGCTATCTTCACAAGAATCTTCCAAAGCTCGAGCTACTTCAACGCCTTGCCCAGCATCCAGGCGCAGTATCAGCTCGAGAAGAACACCAACCTGCGCGCCAACTTCAGCCAGGGCCTCGCCCGTCCCAATATCGGCGACCTCGTGCCCACCACCATTGTTGACCCCAATGCCAATCCAGCCCCCGGCGTGGTAACTCAGGGAAATCCCAACTTGAAGCCGACCAAAGCCAACAATTACGACATCCTGATCGAGCACTACTTCCAGCCTCTGGGCATCATCCAAGCCGGATACTTCTACAAGCATTTGTCCGATCCTATTTACCCGACAGCCAGCACCATTCCGGCGGGGCAACCCAACGCGGGACTCAGGCTCCTGCAGTCCATCAACGGTCCCAACGCTCATATCCAGGGTGTCGAACTCTCCTTGGAGCAGCATTTTTCGTTTCTTCCGGGGCTGCTGAAAGGATTTGGCATATCCGCGAACTACAGCTACACGCAATCCCGCGTGACTTTCCCGTCCACGTTTGACGGCGGCCGGATTGACAACGCTCCCCTGTCGCGCCAGGCTCCCAACACCTGGAACATCAGCCCGACCTATGACAAGGGACGTCTCTCCGTTCGCTTCGCCATCAGCCACAACGATGCCAACATTGCGTTCTACAACTACACCCACGTGGACGCGGCCACCGACCGCGATCCCATCCTTGGACTCCGGGGCCCGGGCGGCGACGTCTATTTCTTCGCCCACACCCAGTACGACATTCAAGGCAGCTATCGTGTCGCCAAGGGCCTTAGCTTTGAGGCTTCCGGCCTGAACCTCAGCAACGAGCCTTTCGGCTTCTACCAGGGCAGCGGCATCTATCCCATCCAGCGCGAATTCTATAAGCCAACCGTGTCGTTCGGCATCCGCTGGACCTCCTCGCCGGAATAGGAATCTCAGGCGCGCACTCGGCCTTCCGAGCGCGCGCACACTCACCCAGCCACCCCAAGCCGCGGGGCGCGAGTAATTTCCCCTCGCGCCCCGCAGCTGTTTTTTCCCCGTCATCCCGAGCGGAGCAGCCCGATTTTTCCCTCCGCGCCGCAGTTTGGCGCGTCGGGCTGCGGAGTCGAGGGACCAGGGCAACACTTCAGACTCAACCACCATGTCAATGCGAGCAAGGAACTGTCTGAACATTAGTGAGGAAAATCCTCACTCAAATCGCGGAATTTCGGGTTCATGGATCGGATCAGTGCCAATTTTTTCTCACGCCGCCAGCTTTTGATTTGCTTTTCGCGGCGGATTGCCGATTTGGGCTGACCGTGCGGCTCGAAATAAATCAGCCGCGTAACGTCGTATTTCTTCGTGAAGCCGTCGACGAGTTTCTGTTTGAGTTGCCGGACTCGGCGTTCTAGAAAATTCGTGACGCCCGTGTAGAGGACACCGGAGGCGCTGGCGAGGATGTAAACGTGATATACGGCCATTGGTCGGATTCTCCCTTCGAGGTTGTGGGCGTGCTATCGGTTTGCGTTGGACATGGTTGGATGCCACGGTCCCTCCACTGCATGGCCGACGTTCGCGCGGCGCGAACGGGAGAGAAAGTCGGCCATTCCGGTCGGGATGACGGAGTTGGAAAAGGCGCCACGCTGTGCGTGGTCGGACCAGGGTACCGGTATATCCCCCCTCCCGGGGGGTCTTGTATGTACGGGAATAATTGGGGTTGGGAGAGTAGGGCAGTTCACAGTTGAAAGTTTAAAGTTCAAAGTTAAGAAGGAAAATACAGGAAGAGGATTTAACGCAGAGATCGCTGAGGACGCAGAGTACGCTGAGTTCGGAACGGAGATAGAAGCGGACGGATTTTTCACCACAAAGGACGCAGAGGGCGCAGAGTTCGCTGAGCCGGAGTCGGAGTGCGGAAGGGAAAGCGGCATGGAGATCAGGAGGAGATCCCTTCGGCAGGCTCAGGGTGGGCATCCTTTGCCGGATGTCCAGTGTGGGTGGCGGCGGATTTGAAGGCGGGGTTGAGTTTGCCGTATTTGGGGTTGTAGGCGAGGTCGAGGGTTTTGAGGAAGGCGTTGGAGAGGTCGTGGGAGGCCTGGCGGACCTGCTTGCTGCCTTTGGAGGTGAGGATGATTTGGGCGAGGTAGCCGAAGGTGGCGGCGCGGCGGGTGGAGATGCGGTTGGCGGCGAGGGCGCGGAAGACGCGGGACATGGCGCGGTGAACGTCGTCTTCGGAGGGAGGATCCTCGGAGAAGAGGCCAATTTCCTGCAGGAGATCTTCGTTGTGCTCGGCGGGAGGGTGGTTTTTGAGGACGGTGCCGTGAGAGCGGCAGTAGCCGTTGAGGGAAGGGACGGAGGGCATGCAGCAGCCGCGTCCATCGGCAAAAACGAAGTTGCAAAGGTCGAAGGGTGAGCCGGCGCGTTTGGTTGTCATGGGGGAAGTGTATTCATCAGGTAACTAGATGTCTAGTTACAGAGGGTTACACGCGCGTTCGAATGGTGTGGAAAACGTTTCGAATGGCGGGAGTGTCCGTTCGAAATGGCAGTGGTGCGGGATGGGGAAGTGGTAGGAGTTGAAAAGTTCAAGGGCTGAAGAGAGAGAGAAACCCAAGACCCACCCTTTCAAACCAAGGGTGGGGCACTCGGCTTCAATTACCTCAACAAGTGGTATCCTCTCTCGGTGGAAAAACGTCAAGCCAATCTCCAGACAATCGAATCGGCTACCCGCCTATGCTGAGTTCCGAAACACAACCTCCGGGAGAGTCTGAAGTGGTCAAGCCTCTGGGTTGGTGGGCAGCCAACCGCAAATGGATCATTGCTGCGGGTGTCATTGCTTTAGTACTTAGGCTATTTATGGCTGGTTTCACCTATCACGCCCACGAGATTCAAGAGCAGAATCGCTTTGTTCCGACGCCGACCGTAAATATTCTGTTCGACCGGAAGACTCTAAAAGAGTGCTGGGCGGGCAAGGTTGAATACTCCCTCGCACCCCCGAAAGAGGTTTACCGAGAACTAGATGAATCTTTGGGGTTGTTAGCGAAGCAAAAATTAGGAACTCCCGCAAGTGATGCGGCTTACGCGCGGTGGAAGAAAGCGGAAGAGCGTTTTCAATACTACTTGGACAATCCTGAACAGACTGAAAAATTATTTGTACACCGCTTGCCTTACTGTTCAGACCTTCGAACGGGGATTGCCCAATGAAAAAGATGGCTGCGGACTTCGGGAGGCGGAACTTGAAGAAGAAAGAGCCAATCGGAGCGCATTGGAAGCAGACCGACGCTCCTTTGCTGTATCAACTCTACCGTCGAGTGGAAAGGGTGGCATCGAAACTGGAAAGGCGGCGACGGCGAGGCCATGTGGCCACAAAGAAATACATCGACGAACTCAACGACATTTCGAGGGAGCTGAGAGTGCTTGATCGCATGAAGCTGAGATAATGGGCAAATGCCCGGGCCACCCGCCGGAGAACCGTGATGTCAACGCATCCTCAGACCCCAGAACAAGAAAATGCGGGTCGATTCTTTTTTTCCGTGAAGAGCCTATATCAGTTCGACAACCTAGAAGTTCATGGCGTCATTCAGAACTTGCTCTCGAAAACAGAAGAAGAAAATTGTTTCGTGGGGACGTATTTGCGCACCAGAGGCAACATCGAAAGCCTTTTAGAGATAAGCAACTCAAGACATTTTCAAGTTATCGCGATGTTAGCGAGGGCACTATTCGAACTGGCTGTCGATATCCGATCACTGGATAAGATACCCAACGGCCCTGAGAAAATGGTCGTCGCAGTCGAGGTTGAAAAACTACGCTCCGCTCGCAAAACAGTTGCTTTCGCGGCAGCCAACCCGAGTATAAAGGTAGACTCAATATTTCAGTCTTATATCAGTTCTCAAGGGTCTCGTATTGAGGGAGAACACAAAAGGCTTTGGCCGAATCATGACCCCAGTTTGAGCCTGGTCAAGCATTGGACGGGACTTGGCCTGGACCAGCGAGTCAAATTGCTCAAGGCTCCGTTCGACCGAATTTACGAGTTGGATTATCCGAGATTAAGCTGGTATGTGCATCCGGGACTGACGGGCGTGGTCAACGTGCCAGCGGAGACATTTACTCTCATATGTTCAAGCGCTTTCAAAATTGCGGCTGACGCTTACTGGGAAGTTCTCAAAGCGATTATTCAAAAGTTCAAACTTGAGAAAGTGAACGAAAAGATTCATCAGAAGATGGAAGTAGCGAAATTGTTGCCTTTCACAGATGATCCCGAATTGGAGGCGGCGTTGCTGAGGACAATTCAGAATTAACCGGCACAGTAAGCGAGGTGAACATGGAACTCTACATATTTGGGCGTCCCGGTTACACCGGGATCTCCGCGTTAAGGAACGAACGCTCCGAATTCCTTTGCGAGCGGGTGGCCTGGGCCACGCGCCCAGAGAACTCGCTGGAACCGCGCGTTACTGAGAACGAGGCTCGATACGCTTGGCAAGTTCCAGGATGCCGTCTCGATTTAGTTTATTTTGTTCAAGCAGATCGACGAGTTCAGACTCCAGAAGGATGTGACCTTCGATCACGAAGATAGTGCGCTTACCTGGAGTGCAGAATGGACCACGGAAAGCAATCCCCTGAATTGTAAGCGAATCTATGACAGCATCAACGGACACGGGCGCAGAATCATTTCTGGCCTTCCCCATGACTGGTCCCTCCAGCGCACACCAAATTTGCCGAACCCTCCCGGCTGGTCAGGAGAAGTCTAGGATAACAGGTCGAGTAATCTATGTCTAAGATAACTACATAAGCATAATATTAATTTATTGTAATAGAAAAGGTTTTGTTCCCGGTCTCAAAGATCCGCAAAACGGCGGGTGGCGCACCCTTAAGTTCTAGAAACCTCCTGGGTGGCCTACCGTTTGCGCCGTTTGCCTGCCCGCCGCAGGCAGGCAACGGGTGGGCTCTTCTTCCTTCTCCCTTCTCGTTTGCCCACGCTGATCAGCACTTTTCCTTTCCCCAATCATTCGAGCCCATGGCGTAGAATGCGGAAATCTGGAGGGTGCGATGGAACTCTACATATTTGGGCGATTCCTGGTGCTGGATGGGCAGCCCTTCGCGAAAGGCAGCTCAGGGTAAGAGAGCGCGTGGGGAGGCGCGGAGGCTATGGAACTTTATATTTTCGGTAGGTTTTTGGTGCTGGACGGGAAGGAGAGCGCCTTCGAATCGGCGCTGGGGGAAGTGGTGACGGCGACGCGGGCGGAGGCGGGGTGCACGGAGGTACACGGGTACCGGTCGGTGCGGAATGCGCGGCTGTTCTACCTGCATTCGCGATGGAAGGATGTGGAGGTGTTTGAGGCGCACGCGAAGCTGCCGCATACGGAGAAGTTTCTGGAGCGGGTGGAGAAGTTGTTGGAGGAGCCGCGGGATGTGAAGCGGTGCGAGCGGATAGTGTGAGAAAGGCAGTCGTTAGTTGAAAATTTACAGTTCACAGTTAGGAGCGCGGGTGGGGAGGGAACAGGAAAAAATTGGAGTTTAACGCAGTTTAACGCAGAGGACGCAGAGAGCGCTGAGGTCGGAGCAGAGAAGAGCGGACCCACCCTTTGCCGACTGCGCGAAGGGTTGATTGCATAAGAGCGAAGGCTCCGTTCGGAACCGAGTATGCTTCTGTTTGGAGAACCGAAGCTATCGGTAGGAAGGAGCCTTCGATGATTCTTNT
>JGI12635J15846_10006006_pt1 | contig 10448 bp, 9 predicted proteins | sample BlaSpr_A8_OM2_M2_FD_15846 | JGI IMG/M metagenome (IMG submission 15846) | reverse complement strand
TGTGGTGATAGAAGGAGACCGCGACATCCCGCGGGTCGCGCACGATATAGATGACTCGCCGATAATGCGGTTGAAAACATTCATGGCTCTTGAGCAGACGCGGCTGCGGCAGAGCGCGCATCGCGTGATCGGAGTTGAAATAAATTTCGGGGATGCGGGATTCGATGTTCGCAAAGGTGACCGGATGGTTGCAGTCGAGCAGGTTGCCAAGAAGGAATCGCGCCCAGGTATTTCCCGACCGCGGGTAGGATACGAGAAAGACATCGTCGGGATAGACAGTGAGGTTCCTTCCGGCCATTTGCTTGCCGGCGAGGACGCGTGCTGCTCGCGCGACCGCGCGTCCTGCTCGCCGCCAGGCGTGATTCGAATCGTGCATGATGTTCAAGCGATTCCGCGCAGAACCCGATTCCACAAGGAAAACATTCTGCCGGTGGCGCGCGGCGCCACCTTCAAGCCAAACATGACCAAGCTCAATTTGGGCTTATGCAAAAGGCTGTTCGCTTCAGAAAAGTGTTCCATGGCTTTCTTGAATTGTTTCTGGCCCAGCAAAAGTTTCCCCTGTTCTACCAGATAGTGCCCGCGAATTTCCTGCGTTCGTTTTTCGACTACATTTCGGTCGGAACTTTCTAGAGGCAAAGTCTGGGCGACCTTATCCAGAATTCTCAAATATGCTTCCGCCATTCTGGAGCTTGACTGACTGAGCGAGCCGGGACGGCCTCCATTTAGACGCACCTGCACCTGGCGACTGTATCCAATCTTGGCGCCATGGAAGGCGGCGCGCACCCACATATCGTAATCGTCGCATTGGGCAAGCTGCTCATCGAAGAGACCCGCGTTCACGATTGAATTTTTCCGCGCTACGACCGTCGAAACCGGAATCTGACAGCGTTCTTCAATGAGCGCGGCGAATGTCGCGGGGCCATGCGAAGGACATATGTCCATGAACTCCCGCTGATCGCCAATCCTGAATCCATTGCAATAGACGAAGTTGAGATTGGCATCGTTGGCGAGCAACTTCATTTGAGCAGCAAGATGATTGGGCAGCCATGTATCGTCGCTGTCCAGGAATGCCAACCATTCGCCGCGGGCCTTGGCGATGGCCGTGTTCCGGGCCCCGGCCGCGCGTTTGTTTGTCTGCTTGGTGTAAACGATGCGTGCGAGGTACGGTTGCAGGACTATTTCAAGTTGAGGCGTGTCGGGGGAGCCGTCGTTGACAACGATTACTTCGAAGTCTCGATAAGTCTGCGAAAAAACCGAATCAAGGCAACCCGCGATCAGAGACGCGGTGTTGTACGCCGGGATAATAACGCTAACTTTCGGTGCTTGATTGCTCGGCGGAGATTCCATGCTTTCGCCTGGGTCAGGAACTGTGGAAGACAAGTTCTTCTTCTCCCAAAAGCGCGTGATTGACGGCTTCTACGCCCATCATGAGGGAATGGTCCATGTTCCCAATTTCATAACGCCAGGCGCCGAAACGGCCCCGCGAATAGATCCCCTGCTTCATCAAGGCCGGCTGCAGAATACTCAGAGCGGCATCCCGTTCGAGAGTCGGAATTGGATACGAGTAAGCGATAGCGCGAGTGTAGCGCGAGACAATGCGTTCACGATCGGAGTTTTCAAGGATATTGCAGCGGATCAATTCGTCAATGACCCGCTCCAATATTGTTTTCGTATCTGGCGGTTCTCCGGGCCGAAATGACATTTCGCACATCAGAGAGCTGAAACGCTCAGTGTCTCCGTTGGGGACATTGAACGGCGAATAATGAGAGAAGTGAGTCGCGCGGTAACATGGCATTCGCTCGTCGGCGAAGTAAATCCAGCACTTGCTGGTTTCGATCTTCTTCTCCAGGCCAATTCCCAGGACTAACAAGTTGTTGTGCTCGAGTTGTGCTGCTGCTTCGGGCAATTCCCGGTCAACCGGACGCAACATTTGAATAAAGAGATCCAGCGGTGTCGTTGATATCAGGACGTCGTAGGTGTCTCCCGTCCCGTCCGCGAAAGAAACCGTCTTCCGGGCAAAATTGACTTCCACCAGCTCTTTTCCAGAGTGCACTTTGTCGGGGAAACAATTGGCCATACGGCGATAAATCTCGCCCGTTCCCCCATGCAGCGGGAATCTGAACTTGCTGTTCGGGCCCCAGCCGACATCGTCGCGTTCATACAAAACATTTTCCAGCAGCCGCTTGAAATCCACCACCGATACTCGCTCCGCAATCCAGGACTTCGACATGCGCTCAAGAGGCGTGGTCCAGACTTTTAGATTGTAAGGAAACATAAACGCGGCGGCGATACCTTCGCCGAAATTGGCCAGGATCCAGTCTCGAAAATTTACAGATTCCTGCGACTTGGCATTCGCCGCAGCTTGCGCGGCTCCCACGAGGCAATTCAGTTGTACGGATTTCGGCAAGTAGCGAAGGTTATTTTGAAACGGATAGGGAATCCACGAATCTTCCGACACGATCCAACTTTCGCGCACCAGATGACTCTCTTCGCTGCCGAGCATCCGATCGACGAGTTTGTCGAAATACGGATAATGAGAAAAAATGACGTGCCCGCCCTCGTCCCACACGAAGCCGTGAGCATCAACGTGAGATGCGGCATGGCCGCCAACGTAGTCTGACTTTTCGTATAGCGCCCAGTTGTCGTACCCGAGTTCGTGCAGTCGGTACGCGGCTCCCAGCCCGGTAGGCCCTGCTCCAATGATTACGATCTTCTTCTCGTTCATATTCAGCGATTGATTACCTTATCAAACGATCTCTTCAGCATTCCTACGGTCTTTCCTGATAGTCCTGAATTAGTGCGGCACTCACCTCGTCCATCCCATTAGCGGCTGCCAGTTGGGGCACACTCCAAATTCGTTTTGTCCAAAAAGCCCAGGCCAGGCCCAAACCATAAGGGATAAGGCTGATCAAAATTTGCATTCCGAGTTGGAGATAGTTGCGGGCGAAGAACCACCGGCGCATCAGCAACAACATTCCTACTGTGGGCGCGACCAATAAGAGCGGAAACGTAAAAGCTTCGCGAAGATAAGCCAGCAGGCGAATGTTCAGCACGCGGCATAGATGACTAGGGACGAAAAACAGGGCGGTGCAGGACAGCGGAATTGCCGTTCCCAGCGCATCCCCGACAATCCCGAAGCGGCGCACCAAAAAGATACTTAAAGTCAGATTTGCAATCGCTTCCATCCCGGTAACCCAGGCCAGGCTCTTGTGCCGCGCCATTCCAAAGAGAATTCGTCCCGAGACATCCTGCGCAAGAGAAAAAGTATAGGGAATGAGCAAACAAATCATTACGGGATAAGAGGCGGTTACGTATCGCGCCCCGACCCACGCCGTGATTACCGACTTGCCGAGAATGATGAGGGTGGCGCTGATAGGAAACACAATGAGCGCGCAAGCACGGTTGCCGGCAACGAACAACTTTCGCAACTGGTTCATGTCGCCCTTGGCGTTGAACTGGCCGGACAGAGGGACAAATATCTGCGACAAACTGCTGACCACTTCTGCCGTGTAATCCAGTAAGCGGTCGGCGTTGGAAAAAAACGTGACCGCGGCGACAGAAAGAAAAGTCGAGATGATGACTTCATCGGTCTTAAAGCGCAGCTTGTAAGCGATCATCACCATGAACGTGACGCTGCTGTACTGGGCGATCTCGCGGAAGCAGCTTCGATCGATATACCGCCAACCGAATTTCAGCGGAAGCAGGTGCAGAACGATTGCCGCTCGCACAGCGGCGCCCAGCAGCGGCAGACTCACCGTAACGATGGCCACGGTCAGCAATCCGTACCCATGATGCAGAGCTATGACGATCAGCAGCGCACGCACCAGCGTCGAGACGAGATTGGTGAGATTGACGAAATAAAAACGGTTCATTCCTTCGAGAATCCCGCCAAAAACTCCAGCAGGAAACCCCAGAGCGACTGCGGAGCCGACCATTAGAAACAACAAGCGGGCGGTATGCAGAAAGTCTGCGGGCATGCGGAATAGCGAGCCGAGGTAATAGCTCACCAGAAGTGTCGCGATCATCGCCGCCGCGCCGATCGCCGTATACAGCGCCAAACTGGTGTTAATTAGCCGCCAAAGGGCGTCGTTGTTGTTGGTCGCGATATAAGTCGAAACGTAACGGATGAGAGCCGAGCGAATTCCCAGATCAAAAAGCCCGTAGTAGCCGGTGACGGAAAATGCCAGGACCCAGGCTCCGTAAGCCATATTTCCCAGGCGATGCAGAATGAATGGCGAGAGGAAAATCCCCACCAGAATACTGACGCCCAGCGCGAACCAGCTAGCGCTGACGTTCTTGATAACTTCAATCTTGCGCATCGGCGCTTTCGTCGGGAACGGAAGTGGCCAATGCCGCGGCATAGCCGGCTTTGACGGGCAGATTGTGAAGCTGCCAACGGTGCGCTTCCTCAGGATCGGGACGGGTGGCTAATAGCGCCGCGGGCTGGCTATCGGCAATCGAAACGTCGAATTGATCCAGCGGAAGCGAGAGCCCTCCGCCCTTGGCTTTGATGAAGGCTTCCTTGCGAGTCCAGCAACGAAAGAAGGCCTCATCCAAAGCAGGGCCGGAAAGGTTGGTGATGTAGTCGCGTTCTGACGCCGAGAAAAATCGTTCCGCTAATTTCTTCGCGTCGCAGTCGGGGCGAATTTTTTCCACGTCCACGCCGAGTTCACGATTCCTCGCGAACGCCAGGGCGGCCAGCCCTTCGGTGAGTGAAACGGTGTGCGAAACATTGAAGCGCAAATCCGTCAGCTCGTTGGCCAAATAAGGCTTTCCTTGAGCTGAATAGGAAAAGGCAAACCGCTCGGGAGATTTTTCCAAATATGCTGCCAACAAAATGCGCAGGCTGGCACGCGTCAAAATAAATTCGTTCCTATGGCGGTCGAAGTGATATCGGCTGGCTCTTTCCCGCTCGTCGGTCGACAAGAAATCATAATATGAGCCCAGGTCCGGAACGTCCTGGATTAATGGCCGGTACCAAACATGAACTTCTTCAACCGGCAGGGCGCGTGCGCGCAGGTCGGTTGCGATTTCGCTGCACGAATAAACCTTCACTTCCAAGCCTACAAGCCCTGGCATCGCTTTTGTAGGCTACTAAGTTTTCGGCAAAGTTTCCACGGGCGTGACACTTAAGGCCTACCGGGGATCGTGTAATTTATTCAGCAGATGTCCGTAGAGCGGGAATTTTCGTCTAAGGCATTGACCTGAGTGCTAAGTGCTCCAGCAGATTGTACTTCGCTTCCTCCCTCCGGAGCCGCGCGGGGGTAACTCGCCCACAGCGTGCCCGTCAGCCCTGCCGACAGCCGGATTAGTCACAATTCCTGGAATGTTGCCGATTCATTTTTCCGCGTTTCCTGAGTTTTTCGCGCGTTGGCAAGTTTTGAGGCCATAAAACGCTCGCAGCGAGACCCTGGCGAGTCACAATTCCACTTTTTAGAGCGATATTTGGGCTCTGCAAGTGCCTGTGGAAATTGGTGTTCTCTTGTCACAGCCAATAATGTCTCAAAGTGGCATTGTGGATGCTATGGAATCTGGAACAGTTCGCCGCTCCGGGACGCCGGAGCGGAGGCGAAGCCAACACAGGGGGACCTGATGAGGGAACAATCCGTTCGGCTCGGCCCGCGCGAACAGCAAATCGTAGAGCTGCTTTTGCAAGGCTGTGACAACGCCGAAATCGCGCGCCAGTTGAACATGGCGCGGAGGACGGTAAAAGCGCATTTCAACCGGTTATTTCTCCGTTTCGGAATAACCGGCGGTATCAAGCGAGTCAAGCTCGCCACCCTGCTCTATAGGAGACAAACATGTCTGCCAATGAACGTTATGGAAATCGCGTCCCCAGTGAACGGGAACAACGCGTCATCCAGCTTGTCGCCGAAGGCTTGAAGAACCGCGAAGTGGCCGACGCGATTGGCACCACCGAACACGTCGTGAAGAATTATCTTCGCGTCATTTACGATAAACTTGGCCTTTGGAACCGTGTTGAACTGGCGCTGTGGTATGAATCTCGACGCGTCGAGCCCATGCTGGTGGCGCAGTAGGAACCTGGCGAAGGGGGCGGGAGTCTGCTGCGGATAACGCGAGCTATGATCGTTGCCCGCAGGAGGCACCCGCCAAAGCTCAACTAGCACTGTTGGCCGCGGTCGTATTTGTTCGTATTGGTCTGCCTGACTGCTATTGGCAGCCGAGCGAAGGAAGGTTGGTCAATCGCTGCGTCGCGCCGGGAGTACCTTTGCGCGCGGCCGCGTCGAGCAGCAACCGGGCCTGGTCGCAACTCTGCGGAACACCGTCCCCGTGAACGTAAAGGTCCGAGAGAAGAAGAGCAGCGGCCCCGTTCTGCTTGCCAAACGACCGCCACAGCCACTTTGCGGCTTCGCCGGTATCGTGCGTTCTTCCGCGAGTGCCATTCAAGTAGCTCTCGGCTACGGCTAACTCTTCTGAACCGTTGCCTTGCAGTGAAGCAACAATAGGTCCTGTGGCGTTTGCCGCAACCGCAGGGGCGGTATCCACGGGTTTGGCCGTACTGGCCGGCGGCTTGACGCGAGGCTTAACTGCTGGGGCTGGCGCCTGTTCTACAGCGGGTGCAGAACTCAAGGCTGCAACTGGTGCCTCAGCCTGTCGCGTTTGAGGCGGCGACTGGTCGGCTGGGGCTGGTTGCGTTTCCGCTACAGTGGGAGCCGCTTGAGGCAGTGCGCGCGAAGCGTCGGACCGGCCNGCCGAACTCTTCCATGCNANGTAGACCAGGCCGAGAATCAAAATCCCGACCAAAGCGGCGAAGTAAACGCGTCGGCGATTGGGTCTGTCGTCATAATCGGGAGTCAGACTCGGGAAAGCCGGACGTTCCGGCCAATCGCTTACCGGCGATGGTTGCGGCTCAGGACGGGCCGCGAAGTGGTCGGTCGGCGCGATTCGGTCGTACTGAGATTGAAAGGTCGATTCGCGCGCGTCCGGATATGGTTCGCTCTCATCATCGAGCGAATCGGCCTCATGCCGATCGGTCGAGGTGTGCGGGGCGTGCTCCTCGGCGCGTTCGACCAATCGTCCCCACATTGTTTCTCTCGAGGCCTCTTTTGGATGAGTTTGCGCCGTGGCGATCGGCGGCGTGGCACCCGCCGTTGGCAGCGGTGCTGCGCACATACCGCAAAATCGATTTCCGAGAACATTTCTTCCGCCGCAGGAATCGCAGACGATCCACTCGGTGTCGACATGCTCGATAGGCGCCGGAGGGGGTGCGAGGAGTCTATCGGTTGGTACCGGCGGGGACGACTCTGCGGGGGCTTGTTTTGCGACAGAATCTGGAGAATTGGGCGTCTGTGGCGCAGCGCCCTCGCCGCCCTGCAATTCGCGAAGGAGTTCCAGTACTGCTTCCTCACGCTTTTCTGGCGGAGAAGTAAAGTAAACTTCCGCCCAACGCCCCATGTGAGCGCCCAGCACAGGGTTCAGCAGAGGATTGAGTTCGGGCAAGGGCAGAGTGCTATTGCGATTCGAATTGTTGTTGCCTGAGGCCACCCGTTGTTTCCCCCACAGGAAACGGCTAAGGGTAGATTGCACTCCCCGCCTGCAAGGTTGTCAAATTCGTGCCTGTGGAAATCCCCCGCGGGCTGTCAGAGCGCCCGTCAGTCGCAGGTTTTGCGGTAGGCAGGCTCGAATTGGTCGAGTTGTGCGTCGCGCTGGGTAGCGAATCGACCCTTCGGAGTCTTCCCATACAGATCGGCCCCCGGGCAATAATAGAGCGCGGTGTGCAAGTCTACCCAAACCTGAGTGTCGGGATTCCCCCTCTTTTGCGGCACATCCGGCGCGTCCGCAAGGCCCAGGCTNATCAGCATCTTGTCGAACAGAGAAACGTCAGACTCAGGGTCCGGTTGTTTGCTTTGCCCGCCCACGGCGGCGACCGGGGCTCCGGTGGCGCTCACGGAGTGCTCCGACCAGATTCCCCAGCGAACCACGATGGCCACCAGGATTACCGCGACAGCAAGATAAATATCGCCGCGCCGTGCCTGCCAAAAGCGCCCGAACGCGGTTTCTTTTTGGTCGGCTGCCAATTGATCTAGAAAGTCTTTCGCCTTCGCGGCAGAAGTCCACGCCGCGTGATCTTCCTCCGTCGCCAGCGCTGTTGCGGGGCGCGCAGGTTCCGGGTTTGTTTTTTTCTCGTCTTGTTTTTCTTCGCCAAGGGCGCTGGAGTCTTGCGCTTTCGATTCGAAAGCGTGCGCCGTATTCTCAGATTCGCCGTGAAAATGAGTCGTCTCGCTGGCCGGCGCGCTCGTTCTTTTGACTGGCGCGAAAGGATCGTGCGGGGGAAGCAACGGTTCGGAGCTAGGGGCCTTCTCCTTTTCCGCAGGCAGGGCGTTCAAGAAGGATCCCAACTTGGTCTGATAACTCAAAGAGGGTTCCGCGCCGACCGCAGGTGCCCCGCATCCGCCGCAATATTGCTCGCCGGCAACCAGTTCGGCGCCGCAAGAAGCACAGACAGAACTACCGGTGAGGGAAGACGGGCTTGAACCCGGCGCGCTCGACATGGCCTCGCCGGCCAGTGCGGCCAGATTAGGCTTGATTTTTTCCAGAGCCTCGAGCATCACCGTACGCTCTTCGGCGAGCGATTTCTTCCAGCTCACCTCTTCGTCTCGCGCCAGAGCTTCGGTCACCAGGCCGGCCATCAGTTGACAACTGTGAACGTCGGTTTCNCGAAACNAATTGGCACTGGAAAAATAGAGTTCCAAAGCACCCGCAACGCCTCCATCGTGATAGACGGGTACGGCTATTAGCCCTTGAATTCCGCGCCGCTGGCACTCGTTCACATCGAGCAGGAACTCAGAAGTAATATCGGGGCAGCGAGACACCTGGCCGGTGCGCAGGCAGTCAAAACAGAGCGCATTCTCTTTTTCTACTTCTGTCCCGTTTGAGAGCGCGGCAGGGCCTATGCCGGCGGGATAACGCACTTTTTTCCCGTCCAAGACTGCGACGGAAGCGCCACTGGCCTTGGTGATGTCGAGCAAACGCTCGAGCACCATCTCCATCGAGCTTTCAAGATTGAGCTGGCGCAATTGAATCTGATGTTGCGTTTCGACGATCTTGGCGAGTGTGGAAGTGTAGTCTTCCGAATGCGGGGTTGCCGCTGCGGGCGGCCCGGGCTCTGCCAGCGGCGCGGTCGAAGGTGGCGGAATAATGCGGCTGGTTTGCTCCCGTTCCCGGAGCTGCTCGCTGTGCATCTCCAGGCTGAGGTCAAGCTTCTGCTGTGCGCGGTTGTGCTCTTGCAGCACCCATGCCGCTTCCAGCAGTTTGGCGAGGATTTCCTCGTTGAGAACTGGCTTTTCTTTTTCGTCCGACACGATTTCTTTCGCCACCAGCACCGGCCGTCCGTTCGTGCGGGCCAAGCCCTGACGAGCCGGGACCTCACCCTATTTTATTGCAAATCACGCCCAATTTCAGAACACCATAGTCCAGCGCATACAGGGGAATGAGCGAAGGTGCGTCGCTATGCGCATTGTGTAGAAAAATTGCGGGGGATGTTGTTCTCATCCCTGCCATAGTCTACAACGCCAATTCTCCCGGTGGAGTGGCAGCGTTTGGACCCAGGATAACCTTCGTAATCTTCCCAGAGCAGTGGTAGATGTAATCGCCAAAGCCCAGACCGCTTTTGGCTCATGCCGCAGATGAAACCGGTTCCGAAACGTGTTCGTGCCTCCCGCAAGCCGCATTCCTATGCATTCGAACGTCGCGGGACGACCACAAATCAAGCACTCAGCGAGTGCGCGATTCTTCGGGCTCGAAACAATGAGGAGACGCAAATACCCCAAAGCAGAACTCCTGTACCGAGCGAGGCGGAGATAGCGATCATACTCGCCTGAAAGACCGCCCAACAGAGAACGCACCAAAGGATCATCAGGATACCCAGAACGCCGAAATTACGTGCTCGAAAAATCTTGGCAATGGGTAAAAAATGGACTCCGACGATCATCGCACACCAGTCGGTCGCAAGGTCGGCGCGACGGAACCGATTCGCCGGAATCGAAACAAGCACGATTGCAAAGGCCTCCATCAGCACGACGAGTAAAAACCATTTCAGGTTGGTTTGCCGCGTGGAAGCGCATACCGCCGGAGAATGTCTGCGAAGTAGGCGGCCTTTACGAATGAAATATATTGAACAAAATAAGAGGAACAGTGCCGTGAATCCAAACGTGGGAGCAATGAATCCGTTGAATGCCCTGGCGCTACCCAAGCCCCACCCCAGCCAACCCGCTCCGAACATCGCGGTTATCAATGCACCCCGGCCTGCACCGAGGAGACCTTCTGCCTGAAACGAGGAATCCATGCGCCATCCTCTATCGAAAGGCGACCATTGGGCGGACTCTTCACCTGCTCAATCTGAAAATCCAGAGGCCGTCTTCCGAAACGTTTATTAGACCGCTTCTAGGAACGGAAGCGGCCGATTAGTCTCGGCTGAGAACCTGACG
>JGI12635J15846_10006004_pt1 | contig 10450 bp, 10 predicted proteins | sample BlaSpr_A8_OM2_M2_FD_15846 | JGI IMG/M metagenome (IMG submission 15846) | reverse complement strand
GTCATATCGGCGAGCGTATCCAGCAGCATTCGCTTATAACCGATGGATTTCGCACTTGTGATGGCCGCGAGCACCAGCGTGCGGCCGACTCGGCCGCCGCGAGCTGAGCCCTGAACATACAGCCGCTTCATCTCGCAGCAGTCCGCTGACAATCGACGCACACCAATGCAACCGATGAAATCGCTGTCCCCGCGTGCAAGCAAAAGAACGCCCGCAGGCGGCCCGTACATGGTGTTGAGCTCGTTCAATTCGGCCGTGAAACCCTGGAAACCGAGGTCGACGCCTAATAGGGCCGCGTACTCCTTGAAGAGCGCACGGGCAGCGGCGTACTCGGCATCGGTTTGCGCTTGGACTACGATGCTGCCCATGATTCTCAGTAAGCCATCGGTTGCCGGCAGTGTAACGTTCTCGGCGCTTGCCACGTACTGGTATCGACCAGTGCAGTCGCGCATGGCGCCCGGATCTGGGCCGTGCCGCCATCGACCAACAGTTCGATGCCGGCGATGAAGCTTTTGTCGTCCGACGTCAGGCATAGAGGGGCCCCGGCGAGCTGGTCCGGTTCACCAGTGCGGCCTGCCGCGCGCGGCGGGTACATCAGGCGGCATGCTGGATCACCCACCCGGTATATCGGTCGATCCACGATTGCAGGAATTTGCGCGTATCGGCGTCGGCGATGCCTCCCGATGCGTCGAAAAACCCTTGCTTGATATGCATGAATGCTTCCGGTTGAGCCAGCGTCGGAACATCCAGGTAGGCCAGAATGTTTCGCAGGTGCTGCTGCGCCATGGCGGCGGCAGTCGGGCCGATCGAAGCACTGAGTATCCCGGCCGGCTTTCCCGCCCAGGCGCTCTGGCCGTAGGGCCGTGAAGCCGCGTCGATGGCGTTCTTCAGGACGCCGGGAAGCGACCGGTTGTATTCGGGCGTGACGAACACAACGCCCTGGGCCGAGGAGATCTCATTCTTCAGGCGTTTAACGGCTGCGGCCGGCGCGGCGTCATCATCCTGGTTATAGAGCGGTAAATCACCGATCTGCGATTGTTTGAAGGCGAACTGCGGCGGCGCCAGCCTCGCCACGGCGTCAGCGAGTTTGCGGTTGATGGAGTCGCGGCGAAGGCTGCCGACAATAACGGCAATCTGATACTGACTCATGCTGATCTCCAGTATGACGCTAGAGAAACATTGGCCGGCGTCGAAGTATGGCGCAATTAACCGGAATTAGTACTTTCCCGGTATCGACAGTCATCGTCGGTCGAGCGTCCTCGAGTGTCGGAGAATTCCTAACGCCCTGTGCCTGCCGTCCGACATTCGCCCGCTCACATTCTGACGGATGATCTTCCCGCTGACGGACCCGGTTGTTGCGTTAGTTACCGATGCCCAGGCCTCAGTGCAGAGCGCCAACTGGCGGCATCGTCCTCGACAGGAGATAAATCCATGCAGCCAAAAAAGAGAAGCGATACATCCCGGCGCGGGTTTTTCGGTGGGCTGACCGAGGGCTTGTTCACGGGGCCAAGCGTCACGCCGACATCGCACCCGCTCGCCACTTCCGCGAGCTCAGCCCTGAGCCCGATGTTCGAGTACGCGCGCTCGCCGTTTCCGCAGCGCCAGCAGGAGTGGCCGGCAATGAGCGGCGCGATACGACTGGAGCCGCGGCCGCAGCCCAGCCAGATCTGCTATCGCGGCGGCGGCCGCCTGCTCGGGCGCAGGGCGCTGGTGACCGGCGGCGACTCTGAAACGGGCAGGGCGGCCAGCATAGCGTTTGCAGACGAGGGCGCCGACGTGGCATTCAATTACCTGAACATGGCGCAGTCCGAGGCCAACGATGTTGCCCGGCTGATTCGTCAGGCTGGGCGAAAGGCAGTACTGCTGCCCGGCGATCTGCGCGATGAGGACTTCTGCAATCAGCTGGTCGCCGACGCTGTTCGTGAACTCGGTGGTCTCGACATCCTCGTCAGCAATGCCACCAGGCAGCAGGTGGTGGCGGATATCGCGGAAATGAGTACTGAGCAGTTCGATGCGACATTCAAGAGCAACATCTATGCAATGTTCTGGCTCACCAAGGCAGCTGTGCCTCACATGGGTCCCGGCTCGTCAATCATCAACACCAGCTCGGTCGCTAGCTGCAACCCCGCCGACATTCTGCTCGACTACTCGGCGACCAAAGGCGCGATCATGGTTTTCACCAAGAGCCTGGCGAAGCAGCTCGCGAGCCGTGATATTCGGGTGAACGCCGTGGCGCCGGAACCGATCTGGACGCCGCTTGCGTGCAGCGACGACCCGCCAGCCGGCGAGCGGTCTGAAATCGGCACCGATGATCCCAGCGCTCGTTGCGGCCGCCAGGCTGAACTTGCATCGACCTTCGTACTGCTGGCCTCGAATGAATCCAGCTACGCCACGGGCCAACTCTACGGCGCGGTCGGCGGAGGTGCAGGCCCGTAGCCTCCTTCGGCATCGTCGATCGGATGGCGGACGCCGAGGCCGCGGGCGTCAACCAAACCGGCAGAGAGCGAGATTGGCAGAGCGATTGCCTTATTGCGGGTCTCCGCCGTTGCCAGGAACGCTGCCGGAGCGATTCAATTTCGATCCGTTGCTGGTGCCCGCCTTATTGGCATTGGCAATCGGTGACATCGCGTGCGTGCATACCTATGGCGGCCGCGTTGAGCGCATCCATCAGACGCTGGCCGCTACGAGGACGGGCCCGCAGTGATTCGGCTACCTCTCCTTGTGTTGATCGTCATCGCCTTGGCGTTCGCGACGCCCTTTACCACGGCCACTTCAGAGCGACGGCTGGTGGTCTGTGCCGACCCCAATGATCTTCCATTCTCCAACCAGGCCGGGCAGGGCTTCGAGAACAAACTGGTCGAACTGATCGCCAGGAACATGCAAGCTCAGGTGGAATACGTGTGGTGGGCGCAGTACCGCGGCGATGTGCGCAGCATGCTCGGCGAGAGCCAGTGCGACGTCTGGCCCGGGGTTGCAACTGGCGTCAGGACGGTGGCGACGACGCGCCCGTACTATCGCGCGAGTTACGTCTTCGTCACTCGCGCCGACCGGCCGCTCGCGGGCCTGACGCTCGGTGACCAGCGCCTCAAATCGCTATCGATCGGCGTGCAGATGATCGACCATGACGCGATGAATACGCCGCCGGCGCATGCAATCGCACGTCGCGGCCTGGCCCGCAACGTGCACGCCTACACGCTCTACGGGAATTACGATTGGCCGAATCCTCCTGTCAGGATTGTCGATGCCGTGGCAGACCGCAACGTCGACGTGGCCATGGTGTGGGGACCTCTGGCGGGGTATTTCGCCCATCAATCCGCGGTCCCATTGCGGCTGGAGCCGGTCATCCGGCAACGCGATGGTGCCGCATGGCCCATGGCCTACGATATCGCGATGGGCGTGCGCATGGACAATGTCGATCTGCGCGACCAGATCGATAAGATCCTGGAGCAGGATAAACCTCAGATCGATGCGCTGCTGGATGCCTACCACGTGCCTAATGCGTTGAATTGACTCTGGAAACGGTGAATAACGATCGGAACCTTGTCACGCTGTAACCATTCCCGGGCCGCTGCGAACTTAGCTATGTGAGCCTTTTCGTTCAGCATCGTTAGGGCAGGAGAGTTCCCATGCCTGGTCGCCGCTGTAGATCCGATGGCCCCGAGGCCGACACCGAGCACGCCGACCTGACGCGTCGCCGAATGATGGGATGCGCCATCGCCGCCGCCGCGGTCATCGGGGCGATCGCTGTGACAGGTAATGCAGAGGCCGCGGCTTCTGCGGACTCAGCCGACGTGCCTATTGAGGGCTTCTCGCCCGCAGGTCAGAGCCAAGGCGTCGGCGCGCTGCCAAAGATCGTGCGCAGCGACGCGCAGTGGCGGCAGCAGCTGTCCGCGCTGTCCTACGACGTCACGCGAAGAGCCGGCACTGAACAGGCGTTTACCGGGGCATTGTGGAATCAGCACGCCGACGGCCTGTATTACTGCGTGTGCTGCCAGACGGCGCTGTTCGACTCACGCACCAAATTCGAATCCGGCACCGGCTGGCCGAGCTTCTGGCAACCGATATCGAAGCACAATGTACAGGAAAACGCGGACAACGGCCTCGGTATGCGGCGCATCGCGGTATCTTGCCGGCGCTGCGATGCGCATCTGGGCCACGTGTTTGATGACGGCCCGAAGCCGACCGGGTTGCGCTACTGCATGAATTCGGCGGCACTGACCTTTTCGGCGCGTGCCTGATCCGCGAGGCGAATTGACTGGATGGAGATTTCCATGAGCAGGTTGAAACTTTCCGTGCTAGCCGGGTCAGTCGCGCTTGGCCTGCTAGCCTGGGCGCTGACCGCCGATATCATTTCCATTGCCGGCTCGGCGCGCGCCTCAGAGCCGCCGGCTTCGGTCGCGGCCTCGATCTCGGGCATCCCGACCGCATCGAGCTCGCTGCAAACCGCCGTGCTGGCCGGAGGCTGCTTTTGGGGCACCCAGGGCGTATTCGAGCATGTGAAGGGCGTTCGGCAAGTGCTGGCCGGTTATTCGGGCGGCGAGAGAGCGACGGCCGCGTATGGGACGGTGAGTACCGGTACCACCGGCCATGCCGAATCCATCCAGATTACCTTTGATCCCGCAGTGGTCTCCTACGCCGATATCCTGCAGATCTTCTTTTCAGTGGCGCACGATCCCACCGAGTTGAATCGGCAGGGTCCGGACACCGGCACGCAATATCGCTCGGAGATCTTCTTCGCTGACGAGACCCAGCAGAAGACTGCGCTGACGTATATTGCCCAGTTGGATCAAGCCCACGTGTTCGGCCACCGGATCGTCACGCGTGTCGATCCGCTGAAGGGATTCTATCCGGCCGAGGCTTACCACCAGGATTTTCTGGTCAGGAATCCGCGCTACCCATACATCGTCTTCAATGACCTGCCGAAGATCGCGAATCTGAAGCGCGAGTTCCCACAAATCTATGTCGAGCAGCCCGCCCTGGTAGCCGCGGCGCGATAGTCGCTGCGCAATGAGCATTCTGCGCAGTTCGTCTGCGCCGTTTCCGCTGCTGTTGCTGGGAATCGGTGCCGTCGCGCTCATCAGCCTTGCGGTATGCGCGCAAAGTACACGCGGGACGGGCGCTGCGGGAATCCTGGATTCCTGGTCGCGCTCAGGAACACCACCGGAAGCGGCAAAGCCAGCGTCAATGAGCGCTTCGGCGATCCAGGTGCAGCGCAGGGCAACGCGGCGCAGCGTCTATCGATTGCTCGTAATTTTACCATCCTGATCCTGCATCAGCCGCCGTACGGGTAGCGCGGTTAGGGCCGCCATCAGCGCAGCGACATCGCCGATTCGCGTGCCAAGCGCCGCGGGAACGATCTCGCAGGCAGCTACCGCCTCGGGCAGTGCTTCGCGCGCCACCACCTGGCGCGCCGGCCCCAGTACCCGGTCACCGAGCGCGACGGCGAGCGATCCCAGTACGATGAGCTGCGGATTGAGCGCATCGACCAGCAGCGCAATTCCCTGTCCCATTCGTTTGCCCGCCGCTTCGGCCACTGATAGCGCGTCGGTCTCATTGTGCAGCATCGCGCCGACCAGTTCCCGTATCGGGGTGTCCGCGCCCCAACGCCGCGGAAACATCCGCTGCGCGAGCTGCACCAGTCCCGCGCCGGATGCGAAACCCTCCCAGGAGCCGGTTTTGCCGAATCCGTCGGGACCCTCCGGTGACAGGCGCCAATGCCCCACCTCACCGGCGGTATCCGAGGCGCCATGCAGAATCTGTCCATTGAGGACGAATCCGGCGCCCAAACCGGTTCCGAACGTCAGGAAAATCAAATGACGAATTCCAGTCCGACCGCGGCCGACTCCGAAGTGATACTCGGCCAGTGCCCCGGCATTGCCATCATGCTCGATGTACACCGGCAGTCCGGACATGCTCTCGCTGAGCCGCTGTTTGAGGCGCACATTGTGCCAGCCTGGTAGATGCGGCGGATTGTGCAGTACACCCTGTTCAATGCGCAGTGGACCACCCACTGAGACGCTGAGCGCCACGATCTCGCGGCCCGCAGTGCTCGCCACGGCCATCTGCTGGCGGACCAGAGCAAGAATGTCGGGAAGAGTCTGTTCGAATGGCCGCCTGGCTCGGGTGGGTATCTCCAGGCGCTGCAGAATGTCGCCGCCAGCAGTACCTTCGACGCAGGCGATCTTGGTTCCGCCAATGTCCAGACCAATCAGCGAAGGCACAGTTGATGCCAAGGAGCTCTCCAGGTCGCGGCGGCCATGTTCGAGGATGCTGCTCCGCTTGGCAATCGCGGGTCGGTGGCGCAGCAGCCCCATCGCACGAGACTTTCCCCGAACCGGGATGCGCTGACAATGTCCGCCATACGATCTGAGCTGCGGCTCGCGAGGAGTTTCGATGAGACGGGCACGATTTGAGCCGCTCTGTGCGTGCATGGCGACGCTGATCGGAGCCGGAACAGCGTCGCTGGCACGGGCCCCCGGTACAGCCATCGTCGTGCACGCGGGGCGACTGCTTGAAGTCGATAGCGGACGTCTCTTGGCGCCCGCCGAAGTACTGATCGCCGACCACATCAGCGTGGTCGAACACTTGGTATTTGTGATGAAAGGTGGCGTGATTGCCGAGTCTGCCGCCGAGGCGCAGTAGTGGCTGCGAATGCAACCGATGGCAATGACCAATGGCGTCCGAGCCCGCGCGGCGGGGTAGTCCCCGCTCAGCACCTGAGCGGTGGCCCCTTTGCCACCCGGCAGGGCAAATCGTGCCAAATATGCGCCTATCTAACGCCACCCCGTGGAGCGCAGGAAGCGGCTGAACCGGGAGACTATACTTGCGCTACTATTTCCGACGCGCCGCGCCAACCGACGCGTCGGGCGGGCACGCGCCCGATCGGCAGTTTCGGCCCCGGGCAGGGAGGATTCTGGTGTCATCCATCGTCAGGATGATCGCGGTGATCATGACTGCTTTATATGCCGGCATCATTTTCGGAGACCGCTGGCGCTGGTAACGAGCGTGACTTGGGTCGTTCTGTGCGCTGCGCGAAGGCGCCATGCGGACTTCTGGATGGCCTGCGCGGCGGCATTTGCATGGCAGGTCGTCGCCCTGGGCATGAGGGCTGCGTAAGCATTGATCGACGAGCAAGGCTGGCGGTCGCGATGCCGCCGTGTGCAGATTCGTAAAGCGCAGCTGCAGATAGGCGCTCGTGGGACTTGAGACAACGACGCTCGGACATTAGGGGATAGCCAATGGACGTACACGAGTATCAGGCAAAGGAATTGCTGTCCGGATTTGGCGTGCCGATTCAGCGCGGAGCGGTGGCTTACAGTGCCGATCAGGCATCGTTCGTGGCATCGGAACTGGGCGGGTGGCATTGGGCCGTCAAGGCACAGATCCATTCCGGTGCCCGGGGCAAGGCTGGCGGGATCAAGCTCTGCAAGACCTACCACGAGGTCCGGGAGGCCGCGAAAGCAATGCTCGGCAAAAAGCTGGTGACCCACCAGACCGGACCCGAGGGCAAGATCGTGCAGCGCGTCTATGTCGAGGTAGCGGAAAAGTTTGAACGCGAACTTTACTTCGGCATCGTGCTGGACCGAAAAGCGGAACGCGTGCGCATCATCGCTTCGGCCCAAGGCGGCATGGAGATCGAGGAGCTCGCCAAGACGTCGCCGCAGGCGATTCTCCAGGTCATCGTCGAGCCCGCGGTGGGCCTGCAGCCGTTTCAGGCCCGGGAGATCGCGTTCGGACTGGGTCTCAACATCAAGCAGGTAAGCCGGGCGGTGGCTGCCATTCTTGGCGCCTACCGCGCCTTCCGCAGCCTGGACGCCAGCATGGTGGAGATCAACCCGCTGGTAGTGACCATGGACGACCGCGTGATTGCACTTGATGCCAAGATGTCGTTTGACGACAACGCGCTGTTCCGGCACCCGGACGTGGCCGAGATGCGCGACTTGTCCCAGGAGGATCCGCGGGAAGCGGAGGCGTCCCAGGACAACCTGAGTTACGTTGGCCTGGAGGGCGACATCGGCTGCATCATCAATGGCGCCGGGCTTGCGATGGCCACGATGGACACCATCAAGTACGCGGGTGGCGAGCCCGCCAACTTCCTCGATGTGGGCGGTGGTGCCTCGCCCGAACGCGTGGCAAGGGCGTTCAAGCTGGTGCTGTCGGACAGCAACGTCAAAGCTATCCTGGTGAATATCTTTGCCGGCATCAACCGCTGCGATTGGGTGGCACAGGGCGTGGTACAGGCGGTACGCGACATCGGCATCAAGGTGCCGCTGGTCGTGCGTCTGGCGGGCACCAATGAAAGTGAGGGGCGCAAGATCATCCGCGACAGCGGGCTGCCTATCATCAGCGCCGAGACCCTGGCCGACGCGGCGCAGAAGTCGGTTGCTGCCGCCCGTTCGGCTTGATCGGATAGTGGGGGGTCATGCAGTGAGCATTCTGATCGACGAGAAGACGCCGGTGATCCTTCAGGGCTTCACCGGGGACAAGGCGACGTTCCACGCCAGGGAAATGATCGCCTATGGCACCAACGTCGTGGGCGGAGTAACTCCTGGCAAAGGTGGGCAGCAGCACCTGGATCGCCCGGTGTTCAATACGGTCAAGGACGCCGTGCGAGCCACCGGCGCCACCACCAGCCTGGCCTTCGTTCCACCCGCATTCGCCGCCGATTCCCTGATGGAAGCGGCAGATGCGGGGCTCAAACTGGTTTGTACCATTACCGACGGCATTCCGGCGCAAGACATGATGCGGGTGAAGCGTTATCTGATGCGCTACCCGAAGGACAAACGCACCATGGTCGTAGGCCCTAACTGCGCTGGCATCATCAGCGCCGGTAAGGCCATGCTCGGAATCATGCCGGGACACATCTACCGGCGCGGCAATGTCGGAATTGTTTCGCGTTCGGGAACACTGGGGTATGAGGCCGCGGCGCAGATGAATGCCATCGGCATCGGTCAGACCACCAGCGTGGGCATCGGCGGCGATCCCATCAATGGCAGTTCATTCCTGGATCACCTGATGTTGTTCGAGCAGGACCCGGAAACCGAAGCCGTCGTCATGATCGGAGAGATCGGCGGGCCGCAGGAGGCAGAAGCATCCAAGTGGGTGAGGGAACACATGAGCAAGCCCGTGATCGGCTACGTGGCCGGACTCACCGCACCCAAGGGGCGGCGCATGGGCCATGCCGGGGCCATCATCTCCACCAGCGGCGACAGCGCCGCGGAAAAGGCGGAGACGATGAAGTCATACGGTCTGACGGTCGCGCCCAGCGCCTCCGAGCTGGGATCCACGGTCGCGGAGGTATTGCGAAAAAAACCCGGACGCCGCATCACTGCCTGATGGAGGAATATAAATGAGTTTCACCGCCATCGAGCAGGCCACGCCGAGGTTGCAGCGCTCCGAACTCGCCGTGCCGGGGACCAATCCGGCATTGTTCAGGAAAGCGGCCAATTCCAACGCGGACATCATATTTCTNGATTGCGAAGATGCCGTGGCGCCCGACGACAAGGAGCAGGCCCGCAAGAACATCATCCAGGGGCTCAATGAGGTGGATTGGGGCAGCAAGACCATGATGGTACGCATCAACGGGCTTGACACCCACTACATGTACCGGGACGTCGTGGACATCGTCGAAGCCTGTCCGCGGCTCGACATGATACTCATCCCCAAAGTCGGCGTGGCGCAGGACGTTTATGCGGTCGACGTGCTCGTGACTCAGATCGAGTCCGCCAAGAAGCGCGAGAAACGCATCGGCTTCGAGGTGCTGATCGAGACCGCGCTCGGCATGGCCAACGTAGAGACCATCGCGCAATCATCGCGACGATTGGAGGCGATGAGCTTCGGCGTCGCCGACTATGCCGCTTCTACCCGCGCCCGAACTACGGTGATCGGCGGCGTCAATAAGGATTCCGGGGTGCTCACCGACAAGGACGGCGACAATAAACGCCAGTACTTCTGGACCGATCCATGGCACGCCGCGCAGACACGCATGATGGTGGCCTGCCGGGCCTACGGCCTGCGGCCGATCGATGGTCCGTTCGGGGACTTCAACGACCCGGAAGGCTACATTGCGGCGGCCAATCGTGCGGCTGTACTGGGGTATGAAGGCAAGTGGGCGATCCATCCTTCGCAGATCGACCTGGCAAACCAGGTCTATACCCCTTCGCAAGCCGAGGTGAGCAAAGCCAGGCGGATCATGGATGCCATGGCGCAAGCGGCGAGGGAGGGCCGGGGAGCGGTGTCGCTGGACGGAAGGCTCATCGACATTGCCAGCATCCGCATGGCGCAGGCGCTCATTGCCAAGGCCGATTCCATCACTGAGGCCGCCGCGAGCCCTGCTTAGGATCAGTCCGACGCGCAGCTCGCCTGTCGGCGCACAGGTCTAACCAGCGCACACGAAAGATCCAGTGTCAGCGTCAAGCCGGTCGGAGGGCAGGCGTGACGCCTCGGCAGG
>JGI12635J15846_10006003_pt1 | contig 10450 bp, 8 predicted proteins | sample BlaSpr_A8_OM2_M2_FD_15846 | JGI IMG/M metagenome (IMG submission 15846) | reverse complement strand
AGCGCAGATTGCGGGAAGTCGCGCTCACCCCCGAGGAGTACCGGGCCATCGTCGAGGAGCTGAAGCGGGCTCCGAACGAGGTTGAGCTCGGCATGCTCGGCGTGCTCTGGTCGGAGCACTGCTCGTACAAGAGCTCGAAGGCGCTACTTCGGCGGCTGCCGTCGACCGGTTCCGCGGTGATCCAGGGCCCCGGCGAGAACGCCGGCGCAGTGAACATCGGAGAGGGCTGGGCCGCGGTATTCAAGATCGAATCCCACAACCATCCTTCGGCGATCGAGCCATACCAGGGCGCGGCGACAGGCGTGGGCGGCATCATCCGCGACGTCATCGCCATGGGCGCGAGACCCATCGCGCTGCTCGACTCGCTGCGCTTCGGACCGCGGCCCGCCTCGAGCCACCACGTNGANGGCGTNGTCGCGGGCATNGGCGGCTANGGCAACTGCATCGGNATCCCGACCGTGGGCGGCGAGGTCTATTTCGATGAGTGCTACGCCAACAACCCGCTCGTCAACGCGATGTGCGTCGGCCTGGTTCGCGTCGATAGGCTGATGCGCGCACGAGCCGAGGGCACGGGCAACAGCCTGATGCTCGTCGGCGCCGACACGGGTCGCGACGGCATCCACGGTGCATCGTTCGCCTCGCTCGAGCTCGACGAGACCAGCTCCGAGCGAAGACCGGCGGTGCAGGTGGGCAATCCGTTTCTCGAGAAGTGCCTGCTCGAGGCGTGCATGGACCTCACGCTCACCGATGCGGTGGTCGCGATCCAGGATCTCGGTGCGGCAGGCCTCACGTCGTCGGTGGCGGAGTGCGCAGGACGGGTGAGCGGCGCGGGTGCGCACATAGACGTCGCGCGAGTGCCGCGCCGCGAGCGCGGCATGAGCCCCTACCACGTGATGCTGTCCGAGTCGCAGGAACGAATGCTCGTCGTCGTGGAGCGTGGCCGCGAGGCCGAGGTCGAGGCGATCTTCAAGGCCTGGGACCTGACGTCGGCCGTGATCGGCCACGTCACCGATGACGGCCACCTGACCGTGGTCGACGGCACTGAGCAGGTGGCGCGCCTGCCCATCGGCCTGCTCACCGACGGCGCGCCCCTGCGGCGGCTTGTCGGCGTTGCGGCCGAGCAGCCACCCGGCCTCGACATGGATGCTCTCCCGCCCCTCGGCGACCCCGGCGCGAGCTTGCTGCGCCTGCTGGCGAGCCCGAACCTGAGCAGCCGGCGCGGCATCTTCCGGCGCTACGACCACATGGTCGGCGACGCGACCGTCATTCCGCCGGGAGGTGACGCCGCGATGCTGCGTGTCAAGGGCACGCGCCTCGGCCTGGCCGTCACCACCGACTGCAACTCGCGCTACTGCCACCTTGACCCCCACCTTGGCGCGCAGCTCGCGGTGGCCGAGGCGGCGCGCAACATCGTCGCGACCGGCGCGCGCCCCCTGGCGGTCACCGATTGTTTGAACTTCGCCAACCCCGACCGGCCCGAGGTCTATTGGGAGATGGAGGAGACGATTGCGGGCCTCGCACACGCATGCCGCGCCCTGGACCTGCCGATCGTCAGCGGCAACGTCAGCCTGTACAACGACTCATCCGGGACCTCGGCAATCTATCCAACACCTGTTGTGGGCATGGTCGGATTGATCGACGACTACGCGAAGCGCCTGTCCGCGGGCCTCCGCGCTGAGGGAGACTTCGTGCTCCTGATCGGGTCGAGCCATAACGATCTGGGAGGCAGCGAGTACTTGAAGGTCGAACACGGCGTAGTCGCTGGACGGCCGCCGGCGCTCGACCTCGCGCGCGAGCGCGCGGTCTACCGCCTGGTGCTGGCGGCCGCGGAGAACGGGCTGCTGCACTCCGCCCACGATTGCGCGGAGGGGGGAATGCTCGTGGCGCTGGCCGAGTGCTGCTTGCTCGGCGGTCTGGGTGTGCGATGTCCGGCGATCAGGCCCGAAGCTCCGCTGCGCATGGACGCCGCGTTCTTCGGCGAATCTCCCAGCCGCTTCATCGTGAGCCTGCCATCGCGCGGGATGCCGGAGCTGCAATCCCTCGCGCGCCGCCACCACGTCGAGATCTCGCTGCTCGGCCTGGCAGGCGGTGAGACGATCGAGTTCGAGGGCCAGTTCCGGCTGCCTCTGGCCGACATCCGTCAAGCTTGGGAAGGGGATATCTACTAAAGAGGTGCAACCAGAGATGCCAGCCGGAGCTTCGGCGCCCATGCGGCGCATCTGCGTTGTCGCGACCTCCGCTGCTCGCTCACGCATCCACGGATGCGCTCGCTCCGCTGCTCGGCCGCTCCTAGCATCTGCACCGCCTGGACACCGAATCTCTCGGCCGGCCCTCTGGTCGCACCTCTAAATGTGTGGGGTTTTCGGGATCTGCGCGAAGCAGGGCGTGGATGTAGCGAACCTCACCTACTTCGGGCTCTTCTCGCTCCAGCATCGCGGACAGGAGTCCGCGGGCATTGCGGTGTCGGACGGTGCGAACGTGCGCGTGCATCGAGCCATGGGCCTGGTGGCGCAGGTGTTCTCGCCCGAGCAGATCAAGGACATGGGCGAGGGCTCGATCCTGGCCCTCGGACACACGCGCTACTCGACGACTGGCTCCAGCCGGGCCGAGAATGCCCATCCGCTGCCATTTCACCACCCGACTCTCGGTCCAGGCGCGATCGCCCACAACGGCAACCTGCTCAACGCCGAGGCGCTTCGTGCTCAGCTCGAGGAAGAAGGCGCGACCTTCGATTCAGGGCTTGACACCGAGGTGATGGCTCGCCTGATCGAGCACACCCACGGCAAGACCTGGGAAGACGTGATTCGCAGGACCTTCGCTCGCGTGGTGGGTGCGTACTCGTGTGGAATCATCACGCCGAAGCAGCTCATCGCTCTCCGCGACCCGTATGGGTTCCGCCCGCTCTGCATCGGGTTCATCCCGCTCTCGGGTCAGCCGGCCCATGTCATCGCGTCGGAGACCTGCGCGCTCGACACGGTCAACGCGAACTTCGTGCGCGAGGTCCAGCCCGGCGAGATGGTGATCATGGACGAGCACGGCGTACACAGCGTCACCTTCCAGACCTCGAGCAAGCACGCGATGTGCGTGTTCGAGTTCATCTATTTCGCTCGACCGGACTCCATCCTCAAGAACTGCGAGCTCGAGGACGCGCGCATCCGGATGGGTCACGAGCTGGCCAAGGAAGCGCCGGTCGAGGCGGACATGGTGGTGGCCTTCCCCGATTCAGGTACGCCGGCGGCGATCGGCTACGCCGAGGCGGCGGGCATCCCATTTCGCGAGGCTCTCATGAAGAGCCGCTACATCAACCGCACCTTCATCCAGCCTGACCAGTCGTTGCGCGAAGCCGGCGTGATGCTGAAGCTCAACGCGCTGCCCCGCTCGATCAAGGGCAAGCGCATCATCGCCGTCGACGACTCGATCGTCCGCGGGACGACGTCGAGGCGAATCATCGAGCGCCTGAGGGCCGCGGGCGCCCGAGAGATCCACATGCGGATCTCGAGCCCGCCGATGCGCTTCCCCTGTTTCATGGGCGTCGACATCGGCTCGACCAAAGAGCTGATCGCGTCGGGCCGCACCGTAGAGCAGGTGCGCGAGCGAATCGGCGCCGACAGCCTGCAGTACCTGTCCATCCCGGGCCTGATGCGCGCGATCGGTCGCGGCACGTCGCAGGAGTTCTGCCGTGCCTGCTTCGACGGCTCGTACCCGGTGCCAGTGCCGCAGCAGCTCGAGATGGACAAGATGCAGTTCGAGCTGCCACTGAAGTCGGACCACGTTCCCGGCCCCCCTTCACCGCTGCTCGCCAAAGCGTGANGACTACAGAGGGGCTGTCGTACGCCGCGGCCGGCGTCGACATCGAGGCTTACGAGCGCGTGCTCGAGCGGGTCAAGCCGCTGATCGCCGCCACGCACGGCAAGGACGTGGCTGTCGGTGTGGGGCCATTCGCGGGACTCTACGCCCTGCCAGGTGGGGGCCACCTGGCGGCCAGCGCAGACGGCGTCGGCACGAAGATCAAGATCGCGATCGCGGCGGGAGCACATCGCGGGATCGGCGTCGACATCGTGAACCACTGCGTCAACGACATCGCCACCGCCGGTGCGCGGCCGCTGTTCTTTCTCGACTACTTCGCCACCGGCAAGCTGGACCCGGACGTCTTCACCCAGCTTGTCGAAGGGATGACCCAAGCATGCCGTGGCGCCGGCTGCGCGCTGCTGGGCGGCGAGACCGCCGAGATGCCGGGTGTCTACGCGCTCGGGGATTACGACCTCGCGGGGTTCATCGTCGGCCTGGTCGGGGCGGGTCAGAATCCCGAGCCGGCGCGCATCAAGCCTGGCGACGTACTGATCGGCCTGCCGTCGAACGGCCTACACACCAACGGCTACTCGCTCGTGCGCAAGGTTTTCGAGGACGTGCCCCTGACGCGAGTGTTTCCCGAGCTGGGCGTGCCGCTGAGCGACGTTCTGCTCGAGCCGCACTCCACCTATCTCGATGACCTTGGACGCATCCGCTGGAAAGGCGCCGCGCACATCACCGGTGGCGGAATTCTCGGAAACCTTCCGCGGTGCTTGCCAGACGGGCTCGCCGCGCGTCTCGAGCGCAAAGCGTGGAAGGTGCAACCGATCTTCGAGCTCATCCGCAAGCGCGGCCGCATCGCCGACGACGAGATGTACGGCACGTTCAACATGGGTCTCGGCATGATCCTCGTCGTGGATCCGGCCGAAGTTCCTTCCGGGGCGACGGTGGTCGGCGAGGTCGTCCGCCATTCCGGCCCTGATCGGGTGGTCATCCGCTGACGCTGCGGATCGGCGTGGCGGTCTCGGGCACGGGCTCGAACCTCCGCAACCTCGTCGAGGGAGGGTTCAACGTGGTGGCGGTCGCGACCAACCGGCCGTCGTGCGGAGGCGCCGCTTTCGCGCGTGAAAAGAGCATCCCGCTCGGCGAGCTCTCCCAGAAAGCCTTCGCCTCGGCTGAGGAACGCGATATGGCCATGCGCGATTTCTTCAAGGGCAAGGGAGTCGAGCTCGTGGTGGACGCCGGCTACGACCGCGTCCACTCGCAGGGTTTCCTCGAAGCCTTCGGCGGTCGGATCATCAACGTCCATCCCTCGCTCCTGCCGGAGTTCGGCGGCGGCATGGATGCCGTGGAGCGTGCGTTCGCGAGCGACGCCACGCAGACGGGAGCGACGGTTCACGTCGTGACCGCAGACNTGGACGCGGGGCCGATCCTGGTCCAGGAGGCGGTCCCGATCCTTGAAGGGGATACCGTGGAAACCCTGAGGCAGCGAGTGCACGAGGCCGAGTATCGAATCCTTCCGCAGGCGATTCGTTTGATGGAGGCGAAATTTTGCCGGGCGCGCGCAGGGCGCAATGATCGCCGGGCGCGTGCAGGGTGCAATGACTAGGAAATCCGCCCTACTGTCCGTTAGCGACAAGACGGGTCTGGCGGCATTCGCGCGTGGCCTGCAGCGGTTGGGCTACGAGCTGTTCGCGACCGGCAGCACGCTCCAGGCGATCCAGGATGCGGCGGTCGATGCGCGCCCGGTCAGCGACCTGACCGGCTTCCCCGAGATGATGGACGGGCGAATCAAGACCCTGCACCCGGGAGTGCACGCCGGCATCCTCGCGCGGCGCGACCGGCCCGAGCACATCGAGTCATTGCGGCAGCACGACCTGCGGGAGATCGACCTCGTGTGCTGCAACCTCTACCCCTTCGTCGAGACCGTCACGCGACCTGACGTCACGTTCGAAGAAGCGGTTGAGCAGATCGACATCGGCGGCCCGGCGATGATCCGGGCTGCGGCGAAGAACCATGACTCGGTGCTCGTGGTCGTGAGGCCCGAGCGCTACTCGGACCTGCTCGCCGCGCTCAACGAAGGGACGGTCGATGCGGCGCTGCGCCGGCGACTCGCGGCGGAAGCGTTTGCGCACACCGCCGCTTACGACTCGTGGATCGCGGCGTACATGCGCGGCCTGGCGCCGAATGGATTCCCGCCCGAGATCTCGTTCGCCGGTCTCCTCACACAGCCGCTGAAGTACGGGGAGAACGATCACCAGAAGGCGGGTTTCTACCGGTTCGGACCGACCCCGGGTGGCCTCGGCGGCGCAGTGCAGCTGCAGGGCAAAGAGCTGGGATTCAACAACATCCAGGACGCCTCGGCCGCCTACCAGCTCGTGCGCGACTACGAACGGCCGGCCGCGGCGATCGTCAAGCACATGAACCCGTGCGGCCTGGCGGTCGCCGACGATATCGCGAAGGCGTACCGGCTCGCCTACGAGTGCGACCCCACCTCCGCGTTCGGCGGGATCGTTTCGGTCAACCGGCCGCTCGATCGCTCGACCGCCGAGCAGATCGTGCAGATCGTCACCCACGTCGTGATAGCGCCGGAGGTGCTCGACGAGGCCAGGGACGTGCTGGCCCGGCGCAAGACGATGATCGTCCTGGCCGCACAGCCGCCACGCGCAAACCCGTTCGACTTCGACGTGCGGTCGGTGCCCGGAGGTTTTCTCGTCCAGGAGTGGGACCGCACAGGTTTCGACCGAGCCGCCTCTTCCGTCGTGACCCGGCGCGCGCCGTCCGATAGCGAATGGGAGCAGCTGGGACTTGCATGGATCGCGGTGAAGCACGTGAAGTCGAACGCCATAGTGCTCTTCAAGGAAGGCTCAGCGGTGGGAGTGGGCGCGGGGCAGATGTCGCGGGTCGAGGCGGTGCAGATCGCCGTGCGGCGGGCATCGGAGCGGGCGCGCGGAGCGGTGATGGCGTCTGATGCTTTCTTTCCGTTTCCGGATGGCCTCGAGGAAGGCATCCGGGCTGGAGTGACCGCGGTGATCCAGCCCGGCGGCTCGTTGAAGGACGCGGACGTCGTCGCCGCGGCCGATGCCGCCGGGATCGCCATGGTGATCACCGGCCAGCGCCACTTCAAGCACTGATGGCCGGACCTCAGGGCATTCGTTGGCCCAGCTGACCATGGCCGCAGGCGCTTTCGCGATCCTGCTTGGCATTATGTCCTGGATCGGGTTGCTGCCGGCCAAAGAGAGGACGAGCTATTTCAGCGGCGGCGTCAAAGGCGAGCTGGTCATCATGGGAGCGGGTCTGATCGTCCTCGGGGTCGGCGGGTTCTACCACTGGCTCGCTGTGGGCCTCTTGGGCCTGGCGATCGTGGTGGTGGGCTTTGTGCTGGGCGTGATCGCCCCATCGTGGATGCTGCCGCGGTGGTATAAGGAGCGCTTCCCCAGCCGGTGAAACCCGGATTTGGCGAAGACGGCCGCAAGCTCTCATACGGCACCTACCTCAAGGTGTCTGAGCTCCTTGCCTTGCAGCAGAAGCTCAGCGACGAGCACGACGAGCTGCTGTTCATCGTGGCTCACCAGGTCTACGAGCTTTGGTTCAAGGTCGTGCTCTTCGAGCTGGAGGCGGCCCGCGATCGAATCGATTCCGACGACATCTTCTTTGCGCTCCACTACCTGAAGCGCGTCCATGTCATCGAAAGGCTGCTCGTCCAGCAGATCGAGGTCCTCGAGACGATGTCGCCGCAGGACTTTCTCGCCTTCCGCTCCCAGCTGGCTCCGGCCAGCGGTTTCCAGTCGGTGCAGTTCCGTGAGATCGAGTTCCTCTCGGGGCTGAAGGAACCCAGGTATCTCGCCCGGCTGGAGGCGACCCCTGAGCAGACGGCACGGTTGCGCAGGCGCCTCGACGAGCCGTCGCTGGTTGACGCCTTGCACCACCTCCTCGAGCGGCGCGGGTCGCCCACTCTGCTCGAAGTCTTCCGAGATCGCGAACGACACAGCGACCTGTTCGACCTCTGCGAAGCGCTGCTCGATCACGATGAGGCATTCGCCCACTGGCGTGCGCGGCACGTCCTGATGGTCGAGCGCCAGATCGGTGGGAAGACCGGCACCGGTGGCAGCAGCGGCGCGGAGTACCTGCGCACCACCCTCGACAAGCGCTTCTACCCGGAGCTCTGGGACGTACGCTCGCAACTGTGAAGGACCCCTTCGAGGGCGAGCGCCCCGAACACCATATGAAGAAGACGCGCGTGGAGAACCCCCGCGTGACCTGCGGCACGTGCCGGATGTTCGACGGCACCGCGTGGTGCCGGCACTGGAACTTCCACACCACCGCAGAATCTCCGCCGTGCCGGTTTTACAAGCCTAAGGGGAATTAAGGGCCGCACGGAGCCGGTTGCAGGAGGGGTGAGACCCTCAGCCGTTCGCTCCTCCGCGCCCGCACGGGATCGGCGGTGGCCGGCCCTGTACGTGCTGTGCGCGGGAATCCTGATGGTGATCCTCGATGGAACCATCGTCAACGTGGCGCTGCCATCGATTCAGGGCGATCTCGGTTTCACCCAGTCGAACCTCGCATGGGTCATCAACGCGTACCTGATCGCGTTCGGAGGCCTGCTTCTACTCTCCGGCCGCCTCGGCGACCTGGTGGGCCGCAAGCACATCCTCGTCGTGGGCCTGGCCGTTTTTACCGCAGCCTCGTTGCTGTGCGGGCTGTCGGTCACGCCCGAAGAGCTCATCGCGGCGCGGTTCATCCAGGGCATCGGGGGTGCTTTGAGCTCCGCCGTCGCGCTGGGAATGATCGTGACGATGTTTCCGCAGCAGCCGGAGCAGGCGCGCGCCTTCGGCGTGTACAGCTTCGTCGCCTCGGCGGGGGCCTCGATCGGACTGCTTGCCGGGGGCATCTTGACCCACGCCATCAGCTGGCACTGGATCTTCTTCGTGAACGTTCCGATTGGCATCGTGTCGATCCTTCTGTCTGTGCGCCTCATCGACTCCGACCGGGGCATCGGCCTCAGGCGCGGCGCCGACGTGATCGGAGCAACTCTCGTCACAGCGGCGCTGATGCTTGGGGTCTACACCATCGTCCAGACATCGCAATACGGGTGGACCTCGGTGCAGACAATCGGACTGGGTGCCCTGTCGATTCTCCTGCTGGCCGGGTTTGTCGCCCGCCAGGCGACGGCACAGAACCCGCTCCTACCGCTGCGTGTTTTCAGGCCTCGCAATGTATGGGGCGCCAACCTTGTTCAGCTCCTGATGGTCGCCGGCATGCTCGGATTCTTCTTCATGAACTCGCTGTACATGCAGCGGGTGCTCGGTCTCAACCCGCTTCAGATCGGCTTCGCCTTTCTGCCGGTGGCTGTAACGATCGGAGTGCTCTCGGTCGGATTGTCGGCGCGGTTGACTACGCGCTTCGGAGCGCGCCGGGTCCTCCTGCCGGCGCTGATCCTCGTCGCCACGGGCCTCGCCCTGTACATGCGACTGCCCGTGCGCAGCAACTACTTCATTGATCTGTTGCCTGGGATGTTCTTGCTTGGCGTAGGCGCCGGCCTGGTGTTCCCGTCGCTGGCGACGCTCGCGATGTCCAGCGCAACCGAAAGCGACTCGGGGCTCGCCTCCGGTCTGCTCAACACGACCGCCCAGGTCGGTGGCGCGCTTGGCCTCGCGGTGCTCGCGACGCTGGCCGCCTCGCAAACCCAAAGCCTTCTTGCGCTCGGCGAGAGCGCCCCGGATGCCCTGACGGGCGGATTCCGGATGGTGTTTGGAATGAGCGCCGCGCTCCTGGTCGCGGCCCTCGTGCTCGCCGCCGCCCTGCTGCGGGAGCAACCGGCGGACGTCGTTCTGGCGGAAAGATCCGAGGACGCCGCATAACGGTATCGGCTGTAAATTGGACGAGGACGCCGCGCGGCGGCGTCCTCGCTGTGTCTTTCGTCAGGCGGCCTGAGCTGTCTCCCGGTCGTCAGGTGCGAACGCTTCTTGTCGCGCCCGCGCGACGCGCGGTGTGCGCAGCACCACCAGCACGATGATCAGTCCGGTCGCGACGCAGGCCGCCGCGATCCCGAAGCCCAGCTGATAACCGGCGGTCAGCGCGCCCGCCAGCGATTCCCCTTGCGCGAGGAGGGTGCGCGTGTGGTCGGTGGTAATGGTTCCTAGGGCCGCCAGGCCGAACGCGCCGCCCACCTGCATCGTGACATTCCCGACGCCCGATCCAATGCCGGCGTCAGTCGCCGGAACGTCGGACATCATGATCGTGGTCAGGGGCATGAAGGTCATGCCGGCTCCGAGTCCGAACAGGAGGTAGGCGCCGAAGATGCCGGGGAAGTAGGCCGTGTTCTGATCGGTGGCCGCCATCAGCAGCAGAGCCACCGTGATGGTTGCGAGGCCAGGAATGAGCAGGGCCCTGGGACCGAAGCTGCGCATCAGCCTGGCCGAGATCCCCAGGGAAAGCACGGCCAGCGTGAGCGTCGAAGGCAGGAAGGCCAGGCCGGTGTTGAAGGCGCTGTATCCCTTTATGTGCTGCAGGTAGAGCGCCCCGAGGAAGAACGTCGTGAACATCCCAGTGGCCACCAGGCCGCGCGCTGCACTCGCGCCGGTCAGGCTGCGCAGGCGGAGGATGCGGAGCGGCAGGATCGGGTTCGCGCTCCGAGCCTCGACCACGAAGAAGGTGGCTA
>JGI12635J15846_10006002_pt1 | contig 10453 bp, 6 predicted proteins | sample BlaSpr_A8_OM2_M2_FD_15846 | JGI IMG/M metagenome (IMG submission 15846) | reverse complement strand
CGGAATCGTCGGATTTTGCTTGATCTTCCGGAGAGCGAGTCTCGCTCATAACGGCCTGGTTGCAGGTTCGAGTCCTGCCGGGCCTACCAATTTTTTCAAGGCTTTGCGCGCGCCGCCGCGGCCTCGATCGCTCCGCCACCAACGTTATCCCCAACGATTGCTGCGGCCGATAACCAATCGCACGCGCCGCCACCTTCAGATGATCAGGATGATGATGCCCGTACGCGCGGCCGAGCATCTCCGCGGTCATGCCGAGGAAGCCGGCGGCCTCCCACTTGTCAACGCCGGCCTGCATCAGCCACGTCGCCGCCGTATGCCGCAGCGTATTGCAATGGTTTGCTGCGTGCGCTTTGTTTCAATCGACGATCGTGTTGCTAGCTGTAATGAACAGCACCCTGATCGGCATTTGTCTTGCATTGCGCGAGGTGATGCGTGGACCGAGGCGCCGACCATCGATTGCCGCTTCTCGCCGAGATCGAGAAGAAGGTCCTTTGGCTCGCGACCTGGACCATCCACAACGCCAATCATCTGCGCGAGCATGCCGATGGCCTGAAGGTCGGCGGACATCAGGCCTCCTCCGCCTCGCTCGCAACGATCATGACCGCGCTCTATTTCGACGCGCTGCGTCCGCAGGACCGGGTTGCCGTCAAGCCCCACGCGTCACCGATCTATCACGCCATCCAGTATCTGTTCGGCAAGCAGACCCGTGAGCGGCTCGAAGGGTTCCGCGGCTACCGAGGCGCGCAGAGCTACCCCTCCCGAACCAAGGATGCCGACGATGTGGATTTTTCTACCGGCTCGGTCGGACTCGGTGTCGCCCAGACTTTGTTTTCGGCGCTGGCGCAAGATTACGTGCGTGCCCATGGCTGGGCGAAGGGCGAGCCCGAAGGACGTATGATCGCGCTCGTGGGGGACGCCGAGCTCGACGAAGGCAATATTTTCGAGGCGATACTCGAAGGCTGGAAGCAAGGCCTTCGAAATTGCTGGTGGGTCATCGATTATAACCGCCAGAGCCTCGACGCGGTTATCCGCGAGGGGCTGTGGGAGCGCTTCGAGTCCCTATTTCGGAATTTCGGCTGGGAAGTCGTCATCCTGAAATACGGCTCGCTGCTGGAAGGCGCCTTCCGCGAGCCCGGCGGCGAGACGCTGCGTGCGTGGATCGACGCATGCCCGAATCAGCTTTATTCCGCCCTCGTCTTTCAGGGCGGCGCAGCGTGGCGCAAGCATCTGCTCGACACCATCGGCGATCAGGGCGCTGTCACCAGGCTGATCGAGAAGCGCTCTGACGAAGAGTTGGCGCGGCTGATGACCAACCTCGCCGGTCACGATCTGCCGTCGCTCACAAAGGCGTTCGGCGCAGTCGATCATGACCGGCCGGTCTGTTTCATCTGCTACACCATCAAGGGCTTCGGGCTCCCTTTTGCCGGACACAAGGACAATCACGCCGGCCTCATGACGCCCGCGCAGGTGGAAAGCTTTCGCGCGACGATGAAGGTGCGGCCGGGGCACGAATGGGACAAGTTCGAGGGGCTGACACTTCCGGCCGAGAAACTTCAAGCTTTCATCGACGATGCGCCCTTCGCGAAGCGCGAGGCCGGCACAGCAGTACCGGCGCTCGACGTGCCGGACGAATTGCCGGTGGCAATCCAGCCAGTGATGTCCACGCAAACGGGCTTCGGCGCGATCCTCAACGAAATCGGGAAGCGCAAGGATGCGTTCGTGGAACGCATTGTGACGACCTCGCCAGACGTGACGGTCTCAACCAACCTCGGCGCCTGGGTCAACCGCCGCGGGCTGTTCGCGCGCGCGAGCATGAGCGACACGTTCAAGCGCGAGCGCATCGCGTCGACCTTCAATTGGGACTTTTCGCCGAAGGGCCAGCATATCGAGCTCGGCATCGCCGAGATGAATCTTTTCATCCTGCTATCAGCGCTCGGCCTGTCCCATTCCATTCACGGAGAGAGGTTGCTTCCGATCGGCACGCTCTACGACCCGTTCATCGCGCGCGGCCTCGATGCACTCAATTACGCCTGTTACCAAGACGCCCGATTCATTCTTGTCGGCACGCCGTCCGGCATCACGCTGGCGCCCGAGGGTGGCGCGCATCAGTCGATCGGCACACCGCTGATCGGGATGGCACAGGATGGTCTCGCTGCGTTCGAGCCCGCTTTCGTCGACGAGCTTGCCGTCGTCCTGGGCTTTGCACTGAGCTATATCCAGAAAGACCAAGACGGCGGGCCATCGGAGGGCAATTGGTTGCGCGACGAGACCGGCGGTTCGGTCTATCTGCGGCTCTCCACGCGCCCGCTCGAGCAGCCGCAGCGCTCCATGACCACGGAATTGCGCGAGGGGATCGTCGACGGCGCCTATTGGCTGCGCAAGCCGGGCCCGAACGCACAGGTGATCGTCGCGTACGCCGGGGCGGTCGCGCCGGAGGCCATCCGGGCGGTAGGATTGATGGCCGAAGACCGGCGCGACCTCGGCCTCTTGGCCGTCACCTCCGCCGACCGGTTGAATGCGGGATGGACCGCCGCGCACCGCGCGCGCGAACGCGGGCTCGTTCATGCGCGGTCCCATATCGAACGGCTATTGGCCGACGTTCCCCGGCATTGCGGCATCGTGACGGTGCTGGACGGGCATCCGGGGACGCTCGCGTGGCTCGGCGCGGTCAACGGCAACCAAACACGCTCACTCGGTGTGGAGCATTTCGGCCAGACCGGCTCGATCGCCGATCTCTATCGGCATTACGGGATCGACACCCAGGCAATTCTTTCCGCCGCGGAATCGCTCACACCGGGCAGACCCATTCGCAATCTTCGGATTGCCGAAGGAGCGCAATCTCTATGAAATAAGTTGCTCCGCACGGTTTCTCTTCGGGGTGCGCCCATTCTGGTGAGTGTCCGGTTGCGCACGCGCGCGGTCGGAAATCTTGGCGTAGATCACGCTGGCCCCGAACTTATCGTTGGGCCGTCCGGCAATCATGCCGGAGAACACGATGCCGCCGTCCACGTAGAAATCGACGAGGTTGCGATCCGAGGGGCTTGCCGATATGCGGCTGAAGACCGCGATGCCGCTCTCGGCGTCGCCGCCGAGCGGCCGATAGATCTGCTGATCGATCACTCCATAGACGCCGAAATCGCCCCGCAGGCGCGCCGCGATGCCGCTGCTCGCCGGCGACGCAAGCGACAGGTTCAAGGTGTCGATGCGCTGATCGTTGAAGAGGGGAAAATACAGAAGAATATCAAGTCGATCCAGGCACAATGGACACCCCGCCGGTCAGTTCAGGTTGGATCACCGCTTGACGCTACCGACTTATGGTCGCAAAAAAATGCGCGTGCGCAGCCAAGACAGCCAAATAGATCACTTCAGTCGGAGATTGCCACATGCAAGCCATCGCCCACAGTCTTAGTGACGACGAGCTCAAGCTACTCGATACACTGTCTCGGCGACGCAGTGAGCGCCGCACCAAAGGGGCTAGACCTGCCCCGTCATTCGGCGAACGTGTTTCGGATCGCGTCGCTGCGGTTGTTGGATCGTGGCGTTTTATCATTATCCAAAGCGTCCTGCTGGTCGTGTGGCTCGCACTGAATATCATTGCCTGGACCGAGCACTGGGATCCCTATCCATTTATTCTTTTAAACTTGGTCCTTTCGTTTCAGGCGGCTTACACGGCGCCGATTATCATGATGAGCCAAAACCGACAGGCTGCAATCGACCGCGGCGCGGCTGAACATGACTACGATGTGAACGTCAAGGCCGAATTAGAAATTGAGCTCTTGCACCAGAAGTTGGACTTGTTGCGCGAGAAGGAAATCGCACAGCTAATTCAAATCATCGGACGCCTGGAAGCTCGCCTGCCCAATCCATGAGCTCCTGAAAATGAAACCGGCAAACGCCGCGCGGCTCCTCCCAACTAGCTTGAGCTGCGTCACCGAGAGAACTGCGCCACATTGGCCAGGTAATCGAGGCCTGACGATTGGCGAGCAGTTAGTCACGAAGGTGCTGTGACGAGGTTGTAAATGCTCTGCAGTCCCCGCCGCAAATTGATCCGCATATTCTTTGGGATTACGGGAGTAGTGCTACTTGGCGCGCCGGGCGCGCTAGCGCAGGCTTGGTGGGGCTCAATCCAGTACGGCCCACCCGAAGTCAAAGACGGCTTTTTGCCCGTGCCCTCGATTGCGACGAGCCTGCCCCAAAACGGTGATCCCGCGGGCTATCGCAAGTGGCTCGGCGAGCGTGGCGTCGTTTATGGGCTGGAGTACACCAATGACGTCCTGGCCAACGTGCGAGGCGGACTGCGGACCGGCACGATCAATCAGGGCAAGCTTCAAGGCATCCTGACCGTCGACTTCGGCAAGATGGCCGGTTGGAACGGTCTTACGATGTTCGCCAACTTCTTCCAGATCCACAACACCGGTCGCATCCGCCGCGACTACGTCGGAGGTATCAACACCATCGCCGCGATCGAGGCGGTGCCGACCACGCGGCTCTCGGAAGTTTGGTTCGAACAGAGTTTTGCGGGCGACAAGGCGAGCCTGAAGGCCGGCCAGCTCGCGGCCGACACTGAGTTCTTCTACAGCGAACTCAGCCAGATGTTTCTCCAAAGCGATTGGCCGACGATCGCGGCGGTGAACCTGCCTAGTGGGGGAGCGGCCTATCCGCTGTCTACGCCCGGCGTGCGCCTCAAGGTCCAGCCGATTAAGAACGTTTGGCTCAAGCTTGCAGTGCTCAACGGCGACCCTGCGGGGCCCGGTCCGGGCGACGAACAGCTTCGCAACCGCTACGGCCTCAACTTTCGCGTGAATGATCCGCCCTTTGTGATCGGCGAGGTAGAGTTCCAGCATAACAACGGCACGAAAGACGACGGCCTCGCCACCACGCTTAAGCTCGGCGGCTGGGGCCACTTCGGGCGGTTCAACGACCAACGCTTTGCTAACGACGGCACTTTGCTCGCAAATCCCCTCGGTTCCGGCGTGCCGCTCAGACACCGTGGCAACAATGGCCTTTATGCGGTGATCGACCAGCAGCTCTATCGGCCAAAGGACGGAGATTCACAGAGCGGGATTTCCATATTCAGCCGCATGTCGCTAAGCCCCTCCGACCGCAATCTGGTCGATCGTTATTTCGACGGTGGCATCGTATTTGGCGGCCTGATCCCGAAACGGCCCGATGACAGGTTCGGCGTTAGCGTCATCTACGCCAAGTTCTCTGATAGCATCCGCGCCTTCGACCAGGACAAGGTACTGTTCACCGGAGTGCCAGGGCCGATCCGCGGCCACGAGACCAATCTTGAGCTCACCTACGTGGCTCAGATCGTTCCCGGTTGGTTAGTACAGCCTAATCTTCAATTCATCTGGCATCCGAGCGGCGACGCAACAAAGTACGCTACCGTGGTGGGTGCTCGTTCGATTTGGCGATATTGACTGTTCTCACAATAAACGCGGTCGGAAAGCACAAGATGTCTCACTGCCTCGCACGCTAGCCCTCCAACTCAATGTGAATCGAGATAATGATCGGGTGCAGATCCTAATGTCTGCATCTGCGCGACTGGCAGGTCCATTCGGTGCCAGACCAGACATTGGCCGAAACTGAGCCCCTACCCGGCCGAGCAGCGGTCTTCTGGCTTCCACATCGGGCACTCCGCCGAGCTGAAAAAAGTCGGGTCGATTGATGACCTCCGGCTTGCCAACACACCCGAACAGAACCTTTAGCCCAGGCGAGATGACCGAGAGCGCTAATCATTCGTTAAGCTTGTGTTGAACTAAAGACAGCATCAAAGCCGACAGCAAGTCTTACACACCGTGAAATTGTTTCACTTTGATAGAAGGCGAAACCATCACCTAATAACCGATCTTAAAGCCTGCATTTTACATTTAGTGGCAGCGTCGACGCGCCAACAGCGTCCGAGTGCACGGGGGCTGTCGTGCGGGGACTCGCTGGCTCGCGGGATCGGAGTGCTTGCGAGTTTTGGCCTGTCGAAAACCGGGTCATCAGCCGCACGTTGATGAGCCTAGCCAAGACCGAGTTGAACAGCCGTGTATGATTTTTCGTCGGGTCGATTCAAGGCCGCAAAAGATAACAGGGTCGAAGTTCGGCCTCCCGAATCCAAATCCGTTGTTGGCAATTTGGCCACGCCAGGCAAGGCGCGCTCTCGACCAATAACATTGCTCATCGTGTGCGGGATCGCGCTGGTAGCGGCGATCGTACTGGGCACTGCGATAACGATTTTTAATTCGCGCGATCGCGCTCTGGCCAGCAGAGAGCGCGAGCTGCAAAATATTGCATTGATCCTCGCCGATCAGACAGATCGCGTTTTCGAGGCGGCCGAGCGTGTGCAGATTAACCTGATCGAGCGGATGCAGGCTCTCGGGGTCGCGTCAGGTGAAGACTTTGAGCAGAAAATGTCGGGTTTCGACACCCATCTGATGCTCAAGGACAAGATCATCGGTTTGCCCCATATCGGCACCTTCTCTCTGATCAATGCCCAAGGCAAGCTATTCAACTTCTCCCGCTTCTGGCCGATCCCGACCATCAATGTCGTGGATCGAGACTTCTTCAAAGCCTTTCAATCCAATGAATGGCGGACCTTCTTTATCAGCAAACCGATACACAATCGTGCCATCGGAACTTGGGTCGTCCAGATCGCACGCAAGGTTCCGGGCCCAAAAGGCGAGTTCCTCGGATTGGTGCTGGCCGCAATAGAACTGCAAAGCTTCGAACAATTTTTCTCAAGCATCGCCCTTGAACCGGAAAGTTCCATTTCCCTCTTTCACCGTGATGGCGAGTTGCTTGCACGCTATCCACGGGTCGACACGCTTATCGGACGCTCCTACGCCGCGAATGCGCTGTTTCCGAAATTACTAGAGCACTCCGATCATGGCAGTGCTCGGCAAAAGAGTGTGATTGACGGTGAAGACCGCCTGATCGCTGCTCACCGCGTTGCCCATTATCCGGTTGTGGTGGCCGTGACCACGACCGTTGCGGCTGCTCTCGCCAATTGGCGAGACGAAGCAAAATTCCTGATCACCGCGGGAGGCCTTGCTGCGCTCATGATCGCCGCCGTTGTTTTGGTTGTCGTGCGACAGTTATTGCAGGGCAAAAAGCTGTTTCAACAAGAACTTGGTGGGCAAAAACTGCAACTCAACACGGCCCTCAACAACATGTCGCAGGGCCTAATAATGTTCGACTCATCCGCGCGAATTGTCGTTTGCAATCAGCGTTACATTGAGATGTATGGTCTGTCGCCCGAGACGGTCAAACTCGGCCTCACGCTCCGTGAGCTTATCGAGCACCACAAAGAAACGGAATCCTTTCTGGGAGACCCGGAGCAGTATTATTCCGAAATTCTGACCGCAGTCGCTCAAGGAAACGTGACATGCCTATCAGTCAACACGACTGATGGCCGTACGATCCACGTCGTCAACCAGCCGATGGCAAACGGCGGGTGGGTGGCCACGCATGAGGACGTCACCGAGCGAAGACAGGCTGACGAGCAATTAAAGCGCGTTGCTCACTATGATCAACTGACTGGCTTACCCAATCGCCTATTATTGCAGAAAGAATTAGGAAGATTATTGGCCGGTGACGGGCACGACGGGCCGACCTCTATCGCTTTGTTCGACCTTGATGGCTTCAAAGACGTAAATGACACGCTCGGCCACACGATCGGCGACGAGCTGCTTATCGAGGTCGGTGAGCGTTTGATGAAAGTCGCACAGGACCACGACCAACTTAGCCAAATGTGTCGGCTCGGCGGCGACGAATTCGTTGCGATTTTTCCGAATTGCGGCGATCCGCGCCGGATTGACAAAATTGTCGCTTCAATGTTGAACCGGCTTGCAGAACCTTTCCATATCAACGACCACGTTCTCAACCTTGGTGCCAGCGCAGGAATTGCTATCGCTCCCAGCGACGGCTCGAGTGTCGATGAATTGATTGCGAATGCCGATCTCGCGCTCTACCAGGCGAAATCCGACGGGGGTCGCACCCACCGCTTCTTCCTTCCTGTTCTTCGTGCTCAGGCGCAGGCCAGACGTGATCTCGATCTGGAGCTCAGGCGGGCCTTTGCCGAGGATGAGTTTGAGATCTATTTCCAACCTCAAATTCGAATAGCCGACCACGCTGTAGTTGGCGCGGAAGCTCTGCTTCGGTGGCGACACCCCACGAAGGGCATCCTTGCGCCAGGAGCGTTTATTGAGACATTGGCTAACAGTCCCATCGCACGCGAGGTAAGCAAATGGATCCTCCGAGGGGCGTGCGAGAGAAGCGCGGCGTGGCGCGCCTTAGGACTTCCACTGGGCCGCATTAGTGTGAATCTGTTTCCTACCCAATTGCACGACGAGGCAACGCTGAAAAACATCGAAGACGTCTTGCAGGAAACTGGTCTGCCGGCTGAGGTCCTTGAGCTTGAAATCACCGAGAACGTTGCCCTCGATCACAAACGCGCAACTTTGACGCTTCTCAAGCTTCGCGAGAAAGGCGTACGGCTTGCCTTCGACGATTTTGGCACCGGCTACGCATCACTAAGCAGCTTGATACGGTTTCCAGTTTCCCGGATCAAGATCGATCGCAGTTTCGTTGGCAAGACCACTAGCGATGTCGACGCTGCTGCCATTGTCCGATCACTGATTGCGATGGCACACAATCTTGGCCTTGAGGTAGTCGCGGAGGGAGTTGAAACGAGCGCCCAAGCAACGTTTCTGTTGAACGCGCAGTGCGAAGCGGCGCAAGGATTTTTCTATTGCAAACCGCTTCCCGCAATCGAATTTGAGGGGTATCTCAAGACAAGACAGTTCCCTCTCGAAGCGAAAGCCGCTGTTGGTGCACAGTTCAAGCTGACCGGCTCCCACTGAGTGGTCCAGGTGGAATGGTAGTTTAGCCCCGGCGTTGTAGGACGCGAATTCGGTAAATCGCCATCTCATGGGCAGCGCGCGATTGGATATAATCCACGCGCCTCAAACCGGAAAGAAGCAAGGAAGAAATACTGTGCTGTGTGATCGTGGCGTCATGTAGCGGACCATTTTATGGCTTGATGTGCCGCTTTCCGACGACTGACAATCCCGCTGTCAACCGGTGTCGCCTGACGACTCGACCGCATTGCACAACGCGCCGCTTTCGCCGCGGCGCGAGAGTCCGGTGTGGAGGGGCAGATAATGCCCTTCTTATCGGTAGCTAACTAGGGTGCTAGCTCTTCGAGCCAGATGAATTCGACCGGCGCCGTCGACATCGCGTTAACACGCTTAAACACATCTTGCATGTGTTGCGACCCAAGGAAATCCTTTACGGCCTTAACTTCCGACGCTGCCACGTCCCCGACAACGTGAACTCGGTTGCGATCGTCGCTTCCGCGTAACAGTCGCCAACGGCCAACTTTTGGTGGAGGGTTGGCCTTGAACAGCTTAATCCACTCCTCAAAGTTTTTGAGACGATGAACAACGACGACTACGGGCATTTGGAACCTCCATTGCAACAAATTGTTCGTTCCCAGGTCAGAACAAAGACCCCGACCAAATCGAAAATTAGCACATCTGAAGAGTTTTGAAGCGGTCTATTTGGGTACGGATAGCGTGTCCAGCCTAATGTCTCATTGGGGTCAGAAGCGGACATGCGAATTTGAGCCTAAGTTGAGAACTAGGGAAGCTGCGCGACTGCCAACCCGACCACGCAGTTGAAGATCGAACCAGTCTCCGACACGCGTCTCTAAAAATTTGGGAATATCGCCGAATGCCTCCGGAGATTTCCGGCAGAATTGTCGGCGGATTTAATAATTCGGGAGTCCAAAGACTGCTCCATGGCACCAAAAGCCCCGCAACGGCGCGAACTATCGCGAAACAAACGGGGCAGACGAAGAGACCGGACTGGTTGGCTGGCGCCACAGTGCAGATGGCCCCCTGCTCTGCCCGTTTTCCCTGCTAACAGGGAATTTTACAGGGAATTTTGCAAAATCCACGCTCTTCGTGCGCCAGAGACTCTAAATAGTGGCCCCGGTGCAGGGCGTTAGACGCAAATTCCCTACTCAACGAAACAGGGAATTATTTCGGCGGAGCAGGAAATCCTGGCACAGGAACAGGGAATTTCACCCGGCAAAATCGAAATCATCGCCGGATGAGGTTTTCGGTATTCGTCGCACCACCGGCACTGCCAAAACCTGCAAGGCTAGTGGTTTAAAGTTCAACCCCAAACACAAATAGCATCGTGGCCTAACTGGCGCGCAGGATTCCCGCCTTCATTGCGAGCGCGCGCCCCGGCCCATATGCAGCGGCGAATAAAAGTCCGGCGGCGAAGGTGAAGTGATCGACGAAGAATCCGAGCTCCGCTTGGTTCCCCGCCCAATGCGATGGTCCGTGAAAGGCGAATCCTAGGAACAGCACATAGGCCGCCGCAAGCAGACAAGCTTCGGAAAAATATGCTCCGGTGAGTAAACATACAATGAGGGCAAGCTCAAAAGCGGCGG
>JGI12635J15846_10006001_pt1 | contig 10453 bp, 8 predicted proteins | sample BlaSpr_A8_OM2_M2_FD_15846 | JGI IMG/M metagenome (IMG submission 15846) | reverse complement strand
GCGCTTGACGTCGGAGTCATCGAGGGTGGACAGGAGCTGGCCCTTGGCGACACGGGTCCCTTCGTCGAAGAACACGCCAGTGACGCGCCCAGTAATTTTGGCGGCGATGGTGGCACGGCGGCGGGGGGTGATGTAGCCGCTGGCATTCAACAGCGCCTGGCGGCCCCCCGCTTCGGGCTTCGCGGCGGTGGCGACCTCCACCACGGGCTTCTGACTACGCAACGCATAGGCGCCCGCGACGATGCCGGCAAAGATGAGTACGGGTATGGCCGCGTACAGGACGCGTTTGCCCATGCCGGAGCCCTTGCGCTGGCCCTCCCCAATGCGCAACGAGCCCAGGTCGTGTCTTGGTGAATTCGCTGGAGTCGCCATCTACACCACTGCTCCTAATGATGGAAAACGCTTAGTATAAGATCTTACGGATGGACGAAGCCAAAAATTTCACCGCCGGCCAACCCAAGACTCTTAGCAAGACTATTGTAGCGTGCAAGGTTAAGTTTAGGGCTGCTTCCTTTTTCTCGCTCCGTTGGCAATTCATTTTGGATGCTTTTGCCAAGTCTTTGGGCACGAGGTTATTGGGCGTGGGAGAAGGAGCAATCCCTTGGCAAAATCACTGCTTGACAGAGCGCCCCGCAAGTCATATTAAAGGGTTTCTGCGAGACGCGCCCTACCTTACTTCTCGCCGATGGGGGNCCCAGCATGAACCCTACTCGCCGTGATTTCCTGAAGTTGACAACGATTGGTGGAGCTGCCGCTGCTGTCTTCGGATTCGACCTAAAGCCGGCGTATGCGCAGTTGCGCACCCTGAAGATTGCGAGGGCCAGCGAGACACGGTCGACCTGCCCGTACTGCGCGGTGGGCTGCGGCACCATCATCTACACGATTGGTGACCGCGCGAAGAATGTGACCGCGCAGGTGGTGCACGTCGAGGGCGACCCCGATCATCCGACCAACCGCGGCACACTCTGCCCGAAGGGTTCCTCGCTGCAGCAAGAGATCATGAACGACCGGCGGCTCTTGAAACCCCTCGTGCGCCGGCCGGGCGGCACCGAATGGCAGGACATTTCGTGGGACGATGCGATCAGCGAAATCGCGGCACGGGTGAAAAAGACGCGCGATGAGACTTTCATCGAGAAGGATGCAGCGGGACACACCGTGAACCGACTGGAATCGGTCGCGTGGATCGGCGGCTGTACCGACACGAATGAGTTCAACTATCTGGTTGTGAAATCGATGCGCGCCCTGGGGGTCGTGCACCTGGAAAACCAGGCCAGAGTTTGACACGGCCCCACGGTCTCAAGTTTGGGACCAACGTTCGGACGCGGGGCGATGACCAACGGCTGGGTGGACATGAAGAATACCGACATGATGCTCATCATGGGCGGTAATCCTGCTGAGAACCATCCCTGCGGATTCAAGTGGCCTATCGAAGCGAAACGAACGCGCAACGCAAAGATGATTGTGGTTGACCCGCGCTTCACGCGCACCGCCTCAGTCGCCGATCTTTTCTGCCAGATTCGCGCCGGCTCGGACATCGCGTTCCTCGGCGGCGTCGTTCGCTATGCCATCGAGAACAACCGCATCGCGAGAGATTACCTGGTCAACTACACCAACGCGGCATTTATGTTAAATGCCGATTTCAAGCTGCCAGCGGACGCGGATGGCGTGTTTTCCGGGTTTGACGCGCAGAAACAAAGTTACGACCGTTCCTCCTGGAACTATTCGGGTACGGGGGGCAAGCCGCTTAAAAACCCGGGAATGTCGACGGGACAGAACCCCGTGGCACTTGCGTTGCCGCCGTTGCCGGAAAAAGTTGAATTCGACCTGACGCTGCAAAATCCCGGTTGTGTATTTCAACTTTTGAAGAAGCACTTTTCGCGGTATACCCCGGAAATGGTCGAGCGAATCACCGGAATCCCCAAGGAACAATTCCTTAAGGCCGCGGACCTCTTCACTTCGATTCGCAAAGACGGCGACATGAAGAAGGCGGGGACGATCATTTACGCCGTCGGATGGACGCAACATACCGTTGGCACGCAGATCATTCGGACGGCGGCGATTCTGCAACTTCTGCTCGGCAACGTCGGCCGCGCGGGCGGCGGCGTCAACGCATTGCGCGGGCACTCGAACATTCAGGGCGCCACGGACATGGCGGGTATCTTCGACAATTTGCCTGGCTACCTGAAGGTGCCGACTCCCGCCGATACCTCATTTGACGCCTGGATTAAACGCATCACGCCATTACCTTCGAAGCCTGCCCCGTGGGATTCGTTCAACTACTGGAGCAACACCCCGAAATTCGCGGTCAGCTATCTGAAAGCTCTTTTTGGGGACGCGGCCACGAAACAAAACGGCTGGGCCTTCGATTATCTGCCGAAAGTGGACCGCAATTATTCGTGGGGGCCTCTGTGGGACGATATGTACAACGGCGTCGTCAAAGGCATGCTGGCCTTCGGAATGAACGGCGTGGCGATCGGTCCGGATTCCAAGAAAAATATTGATGCCCTGAAAAAAGCGGATTGGCTAGTGGTCGGCGAAATTTATCCCGACGAAACCAGCGAGTTTTGGAAGTCGCCCGGCATCACCCAGGACGAAATGAAGCAGATTCAAACGACGGTATACCGTTTGCCTTGCGCGGGTTTTGCCGAGAAAGACGGCTCGTTCACCAATTCCGCGCGCTGGCTACTATGGAAGAATGCGGCCCTGCCGATGCCCGGAGATTGCCGGCTAGACCATGCAATTGTGGCGCAAATTCTCCTGAAGATCCGCGAACTGTACAAGAAGGATGGCGGGAAGTTCCCCGATCCGATCCTCAATCTGACATGGAATTACACCACCCCGTCGAATCCTTCGTTGGCGGAGGTATTGAAGGAAATTAATGGGAAGGCACTGGCAGATCTTGAGGATCCTGTGACGAAGCAGCAAGTCAAGGCGGGCCAACAGGTTCCCGGCTATGCATGGCTGAAGGATGATGGCACGACACTGTGCGGCAACTGGCTCTACTCCGGCTCATTCACCGAGGCTGGAAACCTTACGGCGCGGCGCGGCACGGAAGACCCCTCGGGGCTGGGCATCTATCCAAATTGGGGATTCTCCTGGCCGGCCAACCGCCGGGTGTTGTACAACCGCGCGTCCTGCGATCTCGATGGCAAACCCTGGGATGCGACGCGGAAGCAAGTCTGGTGGAACGAAGGCACGCAAAAATGGGTGGGCAACGACGTGCCAGACTTCAAGGCCGATTCCAAGCCCAAAGATCACATGGGCCCGTTCATCATGAATCCGGAGGGCGTAGGGCGAATTTTTGGGCCGCTCGGAGCCTTTGCCGATGGACCGTTCCCGGAACACTACGAACCGATCGAGAGTCCGATTGACAACCCGCTTCATCCGGCGCAGACGCACAATCCGGTGGTGAAGCGTATGAAGACGCCTCGAGACAAATACGCCACTCCAAAAGATGGTTACACCGTCGTCTGCACGACCTATCGCTTGACCGAGCTTTATCACTACTGGACCAAAAACAATCCGATGAACGTGCAGTTGGTGCCGGAGCCGTTCGTCGAGATACCCGAGGAGATGGCGCAAGAGATGGGTCTCGTGGGCGGCGAAAAGGTAAAGGTCTCCAGCATCCGCGGGGAGTACATCGCCAAAGCGATGGTCACGAAACGGATTAAAGCGATGACGATCGACGGGAAGAAAATCTACCAGATCGGGATTCCCATTCATCAAGGCTATCGGGGAATCGCCGAGGACGAAGGCAAGGACGCGAGGACGCTGGTGAATCTGCTCACGCCGACGGTCTTTGATCCCAACGCTTACACACCGGAATTCAAGGGCTTCCTGGTGAAGCTCGAGAAAGCGTAGAGGATGCCATGAGCCAGGAAATTCTGCGCATCCAGAAAATTTCAGGTCACGCGGGGACCGTTCCCGGCGAGGACACGCAGCGCGAATATAAAGTCTGCAAACTCATTGACACCACGACGTGCATCGGCTGCAAAGCGTGCGAAGTGGCGTGCATGGAGTGGAACGACCTGCCGTTCGGGGAAACCGTCTTCGATAATACCTATCAGACCATGCCGGAGACGCGGTGGAATTACTGGAACCTGATTCTCTTCAACGAGCACGAACGCGAAGACGGCACGCTGATGTGGCTGATGCGCAAGAACCAGTGCATGCACTGCGCGGAGCCCGGATGCCTGGCGGCGTGTCCCGCGGACGGCGCCATCGTGCAGTACACGAACGGCATCGTAGATTTTCAGCAAGCCAACTGCATCGGCTGCGGCTACTGCATCACGGGATGCCCGTTCGACATTCCGAAGATGAACCCGAAGACCAATCGAGTCTTCAAGTGCACGCTGTGCACGGACCGTGTGAGCGAAGGGCTCGAACCGGCGTGCATTAAGTCGTGTCCGACGGGCTGCCTGCACTTCGGCAGCAAGGACGACATGCTGGATCTCGCAGGCAAGCGGGCGAAGCAACTTCGCGATCATTCCAACTTTCCGCATGCCGGCGTATACGATCCAAAGGGCGTTGGCGGCACCGGAGTGATTTACGTGCTGCATGACGCTACCCAGCCGGAACTTTACGGCGGGCTGCCGAAGGACCCGCATATTCCGTGGACCGTCAAGCTGTGGAAGGGTCCGCTGAAATGGCTTGGCAACGTCGCGATGGTTGGCGGGTTAATCGGCCTCTTCGTGCACTACCTACGGTTTGGCCCGAAGGATCGCGAGGATGAGGACATCCATCCGGGAGGAACAAAAACGTGAGTCCATCCGAACAGATCATTCCTCACGGGCATGTCCTGCGGTACACGCTGAAAGAGAGATTGACGCACTGGGTGGCCGCGGGTGCGTACATCTATTTGCTGATGACCGGGCTGGCGTTCTGGTCGCCGTGGCTGTTCTGGGTGGCGGTAATTCTGGGCGGGGCGCCGGTATCGAGAATGCTGCATCCGTGGGCCGGGCTGATTTTTTTTGCGGCGGTGTGGAATATGTACGTGATGTGGGCGCCGCAGATGCGCCACACCGACGTGGACAAGCAGTGGTGGAAAGCGGTCCGCTATTACAGCACGAATCAAGACGATAAGATGCCGCCGGCGGGGCGGTACAACGCGGGGCAGAAGTTTCTGTTCTGGGGATTTTTCTGGGGCGCGGTGGCGTTGCTTGCGACTGGCCTCGTTCTGTGGTTTCCGGAACGCATCCCATGGAATCTTCGTTTCTTGAGATACATTTCCGTTATCGTTCACCCTGCGGCAGCGCTGTTCACGATTGGCCTCTTTATGATCCACATCTACATGGGCGTGTTTGCGGAGCGCGGAGCATTTGGCTCGGTCATCCGCGGCGATGTTTCGATCGAGTTTGCCAAGCGCTACCATCCCGGCTGGTATGAAGAGATTGTCGGCAGGTCCTCCGCGTCGCGCAAATGACGGCAACACAGACCGGTGGGACCGAGTACGACGCGCGAATGCGGCGCGCCGAGCGCTTATCTTCGGAACACACGTTCGCCGCTGAATTTCTCGATTTCTACAAGCACGTCGCGGCGTTTCAAAAAACGCTTCACGCAAGTATCGCGGCTTCGAGTGGTGTGAAATCACGCGGCACGCCCGCGGCCGGGCTGCGAGATCCGCTCGACTTCACCGTGCTTCTTCCTCACTTCCGGGGCTTTCTCTCCACAATCGAACAGCACGCTCCGCCGGCGCTCGGGAAATCCGCGCATCAGATGTCCCTGCTGCCCTCGGATTCCTGGGTTGCGGGCCTGGAAGCGTACTGGGAACATGCCGGCAGGTACGACCAGCAAGTTGGAGCGTTCGCACAGTTCCTAGCTCGGGCTTTTTTGCAACCGTACATCGAGTTTCGCGCAGCGCGGATGCCGAGGGCTCCCGTTGTGATGACCATGCGGGTTTGTCCGTTGTGCGGTTCGCGGCCGCTCCTGGGCGCGCTGCGGCAGGAAGGCGACGGCGGAAAACGATTCTTGCTCTGCTCGTTTTGTTCGCAAGAGTGGGAATTTCGGCGGATATTATGCCCGACGTGCGGAGAAGAAGCGGAAGGCAAGCTGCCGGTGTACATTGCGGAGCAGTTGCCGCACATTCGCGTGGAAGCATGTGATACCTGTAAGTTTTATCTCAGAACGGTCGATTTGACAAAAGACGGCCACGCCATCCCGCTGGTCGATGATTTGGCGGCGATTCCGCTCAGTCTATGGGCGCATGAAAAAGGGTATTCGAGGCTGCAACCGAACCTATTGGGTACATGAGAAGAAGAAGGGGAAACTGGACGGATTTTTCACCAGTGCCCGGCGGCATTTTGCTTGAAGCAGGCGGTAGGAGCGGCCGCCTCAACGGCCGGCGCATTTGCTCGGCCATTGCGGTCTCAAAGAATTCTTTCCAGTCGGCAAAGTCTAGCTTAAGATGGCCGTCGCCGAGGACTTCCATTTCTCGCATCAGGGTGTACCTCCACAGTGAGTTGGCGCTCCAAGAGAAAGTACGCTCTTTTTTCTTTCTAAAACCCGAATTTACACAAGAGAATTTAAGGTACCGCTAGTCCGCCCGACCTTCCTTGAATCATTCTGGCGATTCGCCCGGGTTGGCAAGCATTCCACTTTGGTATTTCTGCGTTTCAAATTGCAACAATGAGAACGGGAGATCGGCAGAAACCGCGAACCAAATTTGGACGGTGGACAGGCTTTGCTCCCGTAGGCTTTAGATTCTTCAAAGATTGCGCCCGACGCGAGAGACGAGGGAACTCCCCCATCAGGTCGTGGCATGGCGCGTGCTATCTAGCGGAATGATGACGCACAGCGGGCTTCGCTAGTGCTACCCATCCGGTGGAGGCAGGCATGCTCAGGAGACTCTTGGTTCGAACGATGGTGTTCGGGGAAATCACTGCGTGTCTGCTTCTGCCGGTGCGGAGTTTGCGAGCCGCTCAAGGGCAAGAGAGCGCCGCGCCTAGGCCCTCTGTCCTAGGGGATGAAGAAAGGGTTGGTGCGGCTGCGCAGCTCCCGCAAGCGGCACCAAAGCTGGAGGAGATCGTCGAGCGGATGATCAAGCGGGAGCATGAGGAGATGGCGGCTTTTGATCTCTATAGCCCGATTGTTGAAACCTACTTACAGGTAGTGAGGCCCGACAAACTGATGGGCTCGGTTCCGAAGTCCGATTTCTATTTTCTAGGGCAAGCAGATTTTCGAAGTCGGCTCAAAGTTCAGCCGTGGATTGAAAGGAGGAGGAAGATTTCGCTGCTGTGGTCCTTTGAACCAGCCGGATTCTTGCAGATGATTTTTGTCGATCGAGGGGAGTTCGATAGGGCCCATTACAACTTCAGCTATTCCGGGCGGGAATTTCTCGGCGAAGTGCGGTGCTATGTTTTTGATGTATCGCCAGCGCCGAAAGTTCGCGGCGCGCGATTCGTCGGCCGAATCTGGGTGGAAGATCAGGGCTTCAACGTGGTGCGGATCAACGGCAGATACTCGCCGGCGACTCATTTTTTGTTAAAGACGTTTGAAGACGAATTCTACTCGCACTTTGATTCATGGCGCACAAACGTGAAATCCGGGCTGTGGCTCCCGAGCTACGTCTACAGCCAGGAACTCGATGGGCCCATTCCGTTCAGTGGACCCAGCTACAAGTCCTCGACACACCTGTGGGGCTACAAGCTGAAGCAGGGTTCTCGCGAAGAGGAATTAAACAGGCTGCTCGTCGAATCCGCGAGTCCGATTAAGGATGAGGCGACGCAGCATGACCGCTCTCCCCTCGAAGCGCAGCGCGAATGGAGACATGAGGCGGAGAACAACGTGCTGGATCTTCTGGAGCGCAACGGTCTGCTCGCTCCCCAAGGGGACGTGGATAAGGCGCTGAACACGGTAGTCAACAATTTGGAGGTCACCAATAACCTCGACGGGCAGATTGATCTGCACTGCCGCGTGCTGCTTACCAGCAACCTGGAGATGTTTTCTATCGGCAGCACGATCGTGCTGAGCCGGGGACTCATCGACGTGGTGCCCGACGAAGCCACGCTGGGGGCAATGTTGGCCCATGAAATGGCCGACGCCATGTCGCCTAAGCCGTATCTGGACCAATATGGTTTCAGTGATCTCCTGCGGCTGTCGGCGACGGAGGCCTTGAGGCGCCTTTCGTTCCAGGAAAACAAAACGGAATCCGCGGAGAACAGCCAGAAGGCGCTGGAGCTACTGAAAAAATCTCCCTACGCTTCCAACTTGGGCAGCGCAGGACTTTTCCTGAAGCAACTGCACTACCAATCCAAAGAATTGAAGCAACTGATCAGTCCGCAGCTCGGAAATCAAGTCTTCCTCGCATCTCAGCTGCTCCAATCCGCGCCTGCCCTGCAGCCGGGTAACAAGGACCAGATCGCCGCTCTGTCGATGGGTGCGAGAATTAAACTCGATCCTTGGAACGCGGGAGTTAGCTTAATGAAGTCGAAACCGATGATACTAGTGTCTGCGCGCGATAAGATGCCGCTCGCGGTGACGCCCCTGGTGCCCTACCTGACGCGGTATGTAGAAACTTCGGCGGCCCAGGCCAACTCCAACGCGGCGATGGCATTCAATCAGTGAAGCCGAAAGGCGCCTCGGGGGATAGGTCTAGGACCTTTCTCAAAGACCCGGTAGGAGAATTATCCCGTCTGGCCGCCCGCCCTCCCGGCTCTCCGGAACCACATCAAAAGACGGTTAGTGGCCATTTCCCTTCCGAACCGGCAGAACGATCGATAATCCGGTATTTTCCCAGGGCGAGGGCGATAAAGACGTGGGCGCTCCTCAAAAGCATCGGTTAGGGAAAATGGGCGCAGCGCTCTCCGCCCATGACCGCCTCGGCCTCCTTAGATTTGCCTGATAGGGCAACTGTTCAAAACTGAACAGACTACGTTTTCTTACCGGCCTATGGTTAATGGGCAGGGGTCTACCTTCTAGCCGCTTTTCCGTATCTGCATGGACGGACGGCTTCGGTGGCTCCGGGCGTGGGCTTCCATGTCAAACCTGGCTCAGAACGAGTTCCAGTCTGCCCGGCGGATTTTCCGCCCGGAAAGCGCGGCCTCTCACAGGCGCCGCCCGCTCAACGTTCTTTTTATCCACCGCGATGCAGACGTAGTAGAAAGTTGCCTGGAAGAGCTCAAGAAGGCGCGATTCACTGTCAGCGCTGATTTGGTTTTGACCTTGGCGCAGTGTACGCAACAGCTCCGCTCCCAAACTTATGATGTAGTCGTCGCGGAGTACCCCAGCCCCAATTGGAAAGGATTGCAGGCGTTGCAACTCCTCCATCAAACGGTGCAGGAGATCCCCCTGCTCTTCGTGACCACCGCCTTGGGAAGCGAATCCATCGCGGAACTAACCGCTCATGGTGCGTTCGATTACGTTGAGCGGGAGCATCTCCCGCAATTGCCCATGGCCGTTCGCCGAGCCGTAAACGAAAAGAAACTGCGCGCGGAGCTGGAAGACGCTGGAAAGGCCTTACGGCATTCGCAATCGCTGTATCGCGCCCTGGTGGATAATCCCGCTTACGGAATATGCCGGTGCGATGCGGAAGGAAAGTTTCTCGACGTCAACCAGGCTCTCTTGACGATGCTTGGCTACGAAACCAAGGAAGAACTCCTGGCGGCGAATCGTGCGTCCGAAATCGTCCTTGATCTTGGTCACGGAGCGCCATCGGCCGGATGCTCCCCCGAGTCGGTGAGAATCGAGCCGGTCGAAATCGAGTGGAAACGGAAAAACGGCACGACTCTGAAAGCCCGGCTCAGCGGACGCGGCGCCTTCGACGAACATGGAGATTTTGATGGCTATGAAATCATCGCTGTTGACATCACGGAACAGCGGGCGCTTGAGGAACAACTGCGTCACCAGGCATTCAGCGATTCGCTGACGGGCTTGGCCAATCATCGCCGTCTTTTCGATGTGTTGCAGGGGGAGATCGGTCGTACGAAGCGCACGGAGCGGGAATTCTCTCTTCTATTGTTGGACCTCGATGGACTGAAAGAGATCAACGATCGATTTGGGCATCTGGCAGGAAACCGGGCGCTGTGCCGGCTGGCGCAGATCCTGGCGGATTGCTGCCGGTCCGTGGACACCGCCGCGCGGCAAGGCGGGGACGAGTTTGCGCTGGTCCTGCCGGAGACCGGCATAGCCGCCGCCACCTTGGTAGCACGGCGAATTTGCGATCTTCTTGCGAAAGATACCGAAGAGCCAGCGCTTTCCGTCAGCATCGGTGTTGCCAGTTATCCGAAGGATGCCGATAGCATCGGAACTCTGCTCTACGCGGCAGACAGGGCCCTCTATGCGATGAAAGACAAGCGGTCAACAGCCGCCCGGGCCGGTCAGGTCGCTTAATCTATCGACACTTCCCCCCAGCCTAATTCAGAACGCCCGCAAGTCTTACGGCGACTAGCGGTAGGAAGCGGGAGAAGTCAGTTGTGGCCCGCAGCGTCAACGATATGCAGGACCGCGTAGCCGCTGA
>JGI12635J15846_10006000_pt1 | contig 10455 bp, 8 predicted proteins | sample BlaSpr_A8_OM2_M2_FD_15846 | JGI IMG/M metagenome (IMG submission 15846) | reverse complement strand
CCCGCCGGCCACTCGCGGCCTGCAGAGCGTCGGCCGGCGGGCGGTCCAGCCAGACGACGTCGTCCCGCTCGGGGACGTCCAGGCTGAACGCGTCCAGGATCCGGCTTGCCGTCATCTGCAGCTCGTCCAGCGACGCCAGCGTCATCCGGCACGCCGCGAGCTTGGTCGGGTCTTCCTCGAGGTTCTTCGCCACCGCCCGGACCGACTCCGCGCAGGCGCCTGCCGCGTCGCGGACCGCGGTCAAGGTGGCGGCGAGCGCGTCGGAGAGGGTATCCATCCGGCCCTCGGGGGTGTCCTGCAGGTCGATCTCCAGCGCGTTCGACGCGGCCCGCAGGTTATCTACCGCGTTGCTCTTGTCCTGCGCGGTGTCGACGAGCCGGCCGCTGCGCCGGGCCGCCACCTCCAGGGCCGGACCCGACAGCTCGCCTGCCGCCGCCGAGGTGACCCGGTCCACCAGGTCGTGTGCCTCGTCGACGATCACCACGTCATGCTCGGGCAGCACCCCGATCTCCGAGGTCGCATCGATCGCCAGCAGCGCGTGATTCGTCACCACCACGTGCGCCTTGCCCGCCGCCTCCCGCGCCCGCTCCGCGAAGCAGTCCGTGCCGTACGCGCAGCGCTGCGCGCCTATGCACTCCTGCGCGCTAACCGATACCTGACGCCACGCGGCCTCGGAGACGCCGGGGACAAGCTCGTCCCGGTCTCCGGTGGAGGTCTTCTCCGCCCACTCGTGCAGTCGCTTGACTTGCCGGCCGAGCGGGGATACCGTATCGGTTGGATCGAACAAAACATCGGGATCATCGTCGGCGATGCCGCCGCGCTGACGGTTGAGGCAGAGGTAGTTGCGCCGGCCCTTGAGGATCGCGAACTTCGGTTCCCTGCCGAGCACCGGCTTCAGCGTCTCAGCCAGGCGCGGCAGGTCGCGGTCGATCAGCTGACGCTGCAGCGCGATCGTGGCGGTCGCCACCACGACCGTGCTCTCGGTGGCGATGGCATGCCGGACGGCCGGGACAAGATAAGCCAGCGACTTCCCGGTTCCCGTGCCGGCCTGCACGGCGACATGCTCGCCGGACTCGATCGCCTTGTGCACCGCCGACGCCATGGTGACCTGGCCGGGACGTTCCGCGCCGCCGATGCCGGCTACCGCGGCGGCGAGCAGTTCGGGTACATCGGGGAGGGAGGCGCCGGGAAGAGGGGTACGGGACACAGCGGAACGCTACCGCGCGCAGGGGCGCACGGCGACTCTGACACGACGCCGGCCCCTTGGATATAGGGGGATTTTGATATAAGGGGATCATGCAAAGTGCGGACCTGCTGATTGACGCGTTCGGCCGGGTGCGGGAGGAAGTGCACGCCGCGGTCGGCAGCCTCTCGGATGAGCAGCTGACGGAACGGCTGGACGCGGACGCGAACTCCATCGCGTGGCTGTGCTGGCACCTGGAGCGGGTGCAGGACGATCACGTGGCGGCCGCGTTCGGGACGGCACAGGTATGGCAGCAGCCGCAGTGGGCGCAATGGGCCGACACGTTCGGGCTGACGGCCAGGGACATCGGGTACGGCCACAGCCCGAAGCAGGTCGGGCAGGTGCGCGCGCCCCGCAGCATGCTCACCGGATACGTGGACGCGGTGCACGCCCAGACGCTCAAGCTGATCGCGGACGTCACCGACGCGGACCTGGACCGGGTCGTGGACGAGCGGTGGGATCCGCCGGTTACCCTCGGCGTGCGCCTGGTCAGCGTGATATCGGACTGCCTGCAGCACGTGGGTCAGGCCGCGTTCATTCGCGGCGTCTTGCTCCGCCGCTAACTGATCCGCCGCCGCCCGATCCGGAGGTGAACACCGCGGCCAGCGCCCGCAGCGCCAGCAGTGAGCAGATGACCAGCAGGCAGTAGCCGAGGAACTGGTACAAGGTGACCGCCGAGGTCATCACCGGGCCGCCCTTGATGGCAAGCAGGATCACCGCCATCAGCCCGGCCGTCGCGGCGAGCACGGTCACCACCAGCTGCTGGAGCCAGCCGTTGATCAGCCGCCGCTCCCGCTCGTCCGCGAGCAGCCGGACGTTGAGGCCGAACCTGCCGCCCTCGGCGGCCGCGGTGATCCGGTCCAGCCGGCGGGGCAGCCTGCGCAGCATCGGGAGCAGCGACATCACCTCGTCGGTGACGGTGTCCTTGAGCGACGAGGCCTGATGCGAGATCATGCCGCGGCCGAACTGCTCGGCCTCCGCGACGATGTCGAAGCCCGGCGCCAGCAGGGTCAGGCCGCCTTCCAGCGTGGACAGCGCCCGGAACACCGCCGCGAACTCCGGCGGGACGGACAGCTCGTACCGGGCGACAATGCGGAAGAGCGTCGCGAACATGGACATACCGCCGCCGCCGAGGCGGCCCATGAGCAGAGCACCGACCGCACGTTCCAGTGCCTGCTCGTCCAGCTCGTCCGGGCGCGCGGTGACCTCGAGCAGCGCGTCGGTGAGCGCCACGGGATCACGCCGGTCCAGCGCCAGCAGCAGCCGCTGCAGGGACGCGCGCAGCTCCGAGTCGAGCCTGCCGACCGAGCCGAAGTCGATCAGGCCGAGACGGCCGTCCGCCAGGAACAAGATGTTGCCCGGATGCGGGTCGGCATGGAAGACGCCATCCACCACGATCTGCCTGAGCAGGGCGGCGAGCAGGTCGCGGGCGAGCTGCTGCCGGTCGGCACCGTCGAAATCGCGTGCCTTGCTGATCGCCACGCCGTCCAGGCGCTCCATGACCAGGACACGGCGGGTGCTGAGGTCATCGAATGCCTTCGGGATGAGCACGCCGTCCGAGGAGCAGACGGCCGCCAGGTTCTGCGCCTCGACCCGGAAGTCGAGCTCCTCGCGCAGCGCGGTGGCGAAGCCGTCGGCGAGCCTGACCACGCCCAGCGTCCTGGCCCACGCGGTGCGCTGCTCCAGCCGATGGGCCAGACGGCGGATGATATCCAGGTCACGGTCCACCAGGCCGCCGATGTCGGGACGTCGCACCTTGACCACCACCCGCTCGCCGGTGCGCAGCCGTGCCGTGTGCACCTGCGCGATCGACGCGGACGCCAGCGGCTCGTGATCGATCTCCGCGAAGGCGTCTCCCAGCCGCTCCTCGCGCAGCACCTGCTCGATGGCCGACCACGGCAGCGGGCTCACCTGGTCCTGCAGCCTGCCGAGTTCGGCAGTGAACTCCGGCGGCAGCAGGTCGCGGCGGGTGGACAGCGCCTGGCCGAACTTCACGAACACGACGCCGCTGCGGTCAAGCGCGGCGCTGAGCGACCTGGCAAGCGAGCCGGTCAGCGTCACCTCGCTGCCCGACCGCAGCAGCGGGCCGAGCCCGGCGCGGGTGAAGATGACCATGATCTGCCAGTAGCGGCGGGTACGCCCGGCGTACCGGCGAAGGCGGCGCGGCCAGATCGCCGGGGACGGCACCGTGCCGGCCGGCAGCAGCGCCTGCCAGGTGACCAGGATCGCCATTGCCAGCAGCAGCGCGCTCGCGATGCCCAGGCCAATGAAGGCAATCGCCGGACCTACATGCCTGGACGGGTGCTTGATGCCGGTGGCCAGGGCGTTGATGATCGTGTTGCCGCCCAGTTCGCCGAGCAGCCCGGCCACCACGGTACGGGTCAGCGAGAAATGCCGCACCCCGAGCAGGCGGCGCGAGCCGTACGCGATGAGAGCCACGTTGATGGCAGTGCCGATGACCAGCGTGAGCAGGGTGGAGAACGTCACCGGGTAAGTCAACCAGGTGGGCGCACGGGCGCCCACCTGGCTAGTACCGCTACCGACGACTGCAGCCGCATCCGCAACCAGACGGGCAACTGCATGATGAACCGTGTCCGCACGAGCAGTCGCGCATTTTCGACCCTCCCTTCTGGCGTGAGAGGTTCCCTCCATTGCAGCACGTCTCGTAATCGTGCGTATGCGTATGCGTATTGTTGGGTACGGGCGGGGCCGGCCGACGCCGCACCGCGGATCGGCCGCTTGCGACCACGACGGGCTGCCATAATAATCTTCGCTGCGGCGCCCAGCCCGCGCCGTGGCCGAGATCGGGTCCTGAGACGTGGCCCGCCCTTCCTCCAACCATGGACGGATGGTGGTGACACGTGCCCGAAGCACACTGCACAGTGCTGTGGATCGACCAGGTAGCCGTGGCCACGCTGCCACCGGAGATAGACATCTCGATCGCCGACGCGGTCCGTGACGAACTGCTTGCGGTGGTGAACCAGGGGGCGGTGGCACTCGTTGCCGACATGAGCAAGACGATGTTCTGCGATTCGGCCGGGGTGCGGGCCCTGGTGCGGACGTTCCGGCGAGCCACCGAGAGCAGCACCAAGATGCGCATCGTGGTCGGCACCCTGGCGGTGGAGCGGGTACTGCAGATCACCGGCGTCGACCGGCTGATCGAGACCTACCCGAATGTCGCCGCCGCGCTCGGGTCCTCCTCGAAGGGAGGCGGCGGCTGAGGCGGCTCACCGGTCACGCTGGTCACCACCGCCGCCGCGAGGTCCCTGAGCTTCACGTTGGTGTCCTGAGAGGCCTTACGGAGGATGGCGAACGCCTTCTCCTGAGTGGCCCGCTCCCGGGCCATGATGATCCCCAGCGCCTGGTCGATCACCGACCTCGACGTCAGCGACGCGCGCAGCTGCGCGTTCAGGGCGGCATAGGAGGCGAGCCTGTTGGCGAGCGCCAGCGCGCCTGACGCGTTCTCCGCGAAGCTCTCCGCCCGCCGGGTCTCGTCCTGCCCGAACGCAGACGCGGCCCGCGCATACAGGTTCAGCGCGCCAACTGACTCCCCTTGAATTTTCAGCGGCAGGGCAAGGCAGGACCGGATCCCCGCCTTGGCCGCCTCGCTCTCGAACGCCGGCCACTGCTGCTGATCGGCAGTGTCCTCGATGGTCACCATCTCGTCATCGCGCATGGCGTGCAGGCAGGGGCCGTCGTCGAGCCTGTACTGGACCTCATCCACCTGGGCCACCACCGGGTCGCTGGACGCGACGGTCAGCGGCCGGCTGCCAGGCTGCATCGTCATCCCGCACGACAGCCCGTCCGTCACCTGGCGAGCAGCGATGACCGCCGTCTCGTGCAGGAACTCCTCAACGCTCTTGGTGCTGAGGAGCGCATTCTGCAACTCAATGAAGTCTCCCATGCCCGCACAGCTACCCACAGTAAGCCGATTAAACGAGAGAGCGGCCCAGCACCCGGCGTAGCAACAGATGCGCAGATTGTTAAGCTACCTCCGTGAGCGGGGGAATCGACAAGCTCAGGCGCGAGGTAGAGCGGGAGCAGAAGCAGGCGGAGCGGAAACAGCGGCGGTCGGCGCGACGGCAGCGCCGCGGCGGCCGCATCCGGATCGCCGGGGCGGCGCTGGCCGCCGTCGCCATCGCCGGGGTCGCGGCGTGGTGCGTGATCGCCCGGCCCTGGGATGGGTCCTCGCCATCAGCGCAAGCCGGCGGCGTCGCGTCTGGCAGTGCTTCTCCGCGACCCGTCTCTCCGCCGCCTGCGGAGGAGCAGCCCTCGGCCCAGCTGACGGTCACGCCCCCCGCCCCGGCCGGGCTGTTCCCCCCGCCGGCAGATCAGGCCAGGCAGGAACTGGGCCAGCTGGTGGTGGCCAGGAACCAGGACTCCGGCGCGTACCAGCGCTCGGCATTCGGGCCTGGCTGGGGCGGCTACGGGTACTACCCCAAGCTCCCCGACGGCTGCGAGGCAAGAGATGAGGTGCTCCGCCGCGACCTGTCCGACGTCAAGGCCGGAGACCGGAACGCCTGCATTATCTTCTCCGGCGTCCTGCACGACCCCTACACCGGCAAGGAACTCCCCTACTCCCGCTACAAGGCCAGCGACATCCAGATCGATCATGTCGTTGCGCTGGGCGCCGCCTGGCGCTCGGGCGCCTCAACATGGTCCGGGGAACGACGCCTGGAGTTCGCCAACGACATCAACAACATGCTGGCGGTAGACAAGCAGGCCAATAACGACAAGAGCAGCAAGACACCTGACCAGTGGCGGCCGCCGGAAGACTACTGGTGCCAGTACGCCGAGCGCTGGGTCGGCATCAAGAGCCTCTACGGCCTGACGGTCACGGCCGCCGAGAGGACCGCGCTGGAGCAGATGCTGGCCGCCTGCGGCTAGGGTGCCGGCCGCCTGCGGACCACTGTCCTTCACTCGGCCACTAGTCCGCACAGCGCACCTCAGGCTGGAAGACCGGATCCTCGCAGGTCAGACCGAAAGTGAACGAAGCCTCCACGAAAAACGTGAAGGCCTTTTCCTGGTGGGCGATACTGGGATCGAACCAGTGACCTCCTCGGTGTGAAAGATCCCCAACGGGCCGCGGTAACGGCGACATGGCCACTTACCTGGGGCAACGCTAGCGGCCGCTGGCGGCCGCGAGCAGCGCCGAGCGCGAGGGGCACCGTTCTGCCCCCCGGCAAGTTTCCCCGCCCCTCCCGCACCGGTATCGTGACCAGCCGGATCGCAACGGAGCGCCCTGCCGACTAGTACCCCGCTGCGGTCCGGGATTACTGGAGCGCACCTTGGTCACGGCTCCGTTATATGCTCCGCCGTCTGAGGAAGTCGCGTTGACGAGCGCAAGGCATTCCCCGCCTCAGAGATAGCAGCCGGTAACATCTGCCCATTCCTGCTTCAGCATATGGCCACTGGACTCACGTGCGTATACGATCGAGAAGAGTCCGCCGCCGAAGATTTGCTCCCAGATAAATTGCCTTCCTGGTCAGGTCGCGGTGGCTGCCGCATATGGGAGGCCGTGAGAAAGGTCCCCATTTGCGACGTCTCATTGGTCTAACTGCTCTGGCCGGCGTGGCCGCTTTTGTTCCGGTCGCGGTCAGTGCCACCTCGGCCGCCGCTAGCGTGACCGTGGCCGCTCCGTCCTGCACAGCCGACGGCGGTTCGAAGGTGAGCTGCAATGAGCCAACATCTCCAGTCAGCGTGACCGTCACCTGGTATATCTACGACGCGGCGTCCGATCCTCAGAACTACACCACGACCGGCGGCAGGGACATTACCTGGGGATGCGCGGGGGGGTTGAACGTGTACTTCAGTTACGTCTACAGCGGAGTAACTTACGTGAGCGGCAGCACCCACTCCATATGCGTGAAGGGATACCCCTGATCTGATCCCGGCGCAGCCCTCGCCCTAGCCGCGAGGGTTGCCAAGCCCGCACTGAAGACCACATGCAGCCTGTCCCCATCCGTCGGCGGAACCGGCGCGGCGACGGCCTCGGCAGCACTCATTTGTGCTGCACTGTCAGGCATCGCAGCAGCCCAGAGCAGGCGCCATGCCCTGCTTCACTTGCCCGGAGGCGGTAGATGGCGGGCGTCGTCCTGACGTCGGGGATGTCGTGGTATCGCTCGACCGCGAGTGCATCGCTGACATAGGACGGGCGCAGCGAAGAACGGACTCTGCCATAATTCACCTCGGCTCGGCTGCGCGTCGAGGTCCAGAGCAGCCGTAGGGAAATCAATTCCGTCCACACGCAGATGGACGGATATACCCTCCCACGTCGGACGTTACGCCCACTCCGCCGAAGAGACGAGGAGGCATAGGTGGCCTGGCTGGCGGATGCCCGCCCCTCGCGGATGTCCCCGCTGCCGTCGCGACAAAAGATCGCACCTTTGCGGGTTACTGTGGCTCCGCAGGGAGCTCCGATCATGCCGGCAGTTATCCAGGGCCTGATATTGCCGCCGGATGTGCCTCCCCGATGAATCGCGCAATCCAGGCGCGAGGGCTGGCTGAGGTTCACCAGTGAATCGCGGCTTGCGTTTCCAGCATGGCAGCAGGCGCTTTGGCACGATCCCCGGCCCGAATATCGCGGCGGGCGCGGGCAGGCCGCCCCGGATGGGTCGGCATCCGGTTGCGGGCACCCTGACAGGCTTGCGCCGGTTACGCCCCTTTCGGCCGGCTGCCGGACTGCCGGGCCTACCCCCCCGCTGGCAGCCACAGCTCCTGGTCTGCCTGAGGCCTGGGACATCGCCGAGCGGCGGGGGCAGCTGGCCGTGCGCTTGCCGAAAATCTCATCCGCCCAGGTGGGAAGGGATATTCCGTTCGACGGAGGCCGGATGGGGTGATCTCTCTGCCCAGATCGGCGCGCTGCGGCATGATAATCGGCTGTGCTACGGCTGCTTCCGATGAGCGACCGGGACAAAGACGCCGGTGATCTCGGCGCTGCGCCATTGCGCAGTTCCCTGCCCCAGTGGCGCAACCGCTCGCATTCGGTGTCCACGCGCTCCCGCACCCATGCCCGGGAGGCGCTGATACCGTGCGTCAGGAGGGCTTGCGGCCAACCCCGGCCCACAGGCCGGGCAGCAGGTCGGGTTCTATTCCCGCAGGCGGGCGCCACGCCCCCGGCGGGCACACCTCCGCCAGGCCGCCCTCGGCCGCGGGCACTATCTCCAGACCCGCGAACATAGCGGTGACTGCGCTCTTGCCGCGTAGGTGGGGGCGGCCGTATTCGGTGGCGAGTGGAGCCACGCCAGCAGCTGCCATCTCCGACGGCAGGCCGTCGGCGGTGCCGTGAGACAGGGCCAGGTAGCTACCGGGCGCCAGCGCGGACATCAGCAATGCCACCATCGCCCAGGGGTCCTCATCATCGGCAATAAAGTGCATGACCGCCGTGAGCAGTACCCCGGTAGGCTCATCCAGATCGGCATGCGGCCAGCTGCGCACTCGCTCAATGATGGCCCGCGGATCACGGATATCACCGGCCATGACGGCCACCCGGTCGCTGCCGCGGGGCAGCAGAGCCTGCCCGTGGCTCACCACCACCGGGTCATTGTCCATATACAGCACCCGGGCCTGCGGCTGCACCTGGCAGACCACCTGGTGCGTGTTCTCCTCCGTCGGCAGACCGCAGCCGACATCGACGAACTGACTCACCCCCTGGCCTGCGATCCACAGCGCGGCGCGCTGGTGGAACTCCCGGTTCAGCCGCACCGCACGCGCCATGATCGGCGCGACTCGGAGCACCTTGTTGGCTGCCGCCCGGTCCGCTTCGAAGTTGTCCTTCCCGCCGAGCAGGTAGTCATACACGCGCGCCTGATTCGGCCTGGTCACATCCAGCCCGGCTGGCACCACTCGGCGGGACCCGCCGTCTCCGGTCCCTGGGGAATCCACGGGCCATGTCTACACCACTGCGGCGCCACGCGGCACACAGTCAGCACGGATCTGATGATGCCTTTCTCCACGCTGCAGCCCGCCGCAACAGGTGTCCACGGTCATTCGGCATCTCTGCGCGGCGCGAGGAGGAAACGGCCCGCGACGCAGCATACGTACAGCGCCCGGGCCGTTTCCGCAGGTGGTGGCAGGTGTCGGGTTCGAACCAGCGTAGGCTGAGCCGGCGGTTTACAGCCCGCTCGCTCCCACCCGAGTCACCCCCCCGCTGGCACCTTCAAGCTCACGGTCACCGGAGGCAACCAGGACGCCCGGGGCTACGCCACCGTCGTACCAGGCAACAGCCCGACGATCACCATCCACCTCACCCAGTGACAGCAACACCCACCCGACCGCGTCAGGCCAGACCCGGCCGGTCGCGGCCCGCCGGGTTCTGCTTGTCTCCGGTGCCCGTACCCGCCTCCCTCTCTGCCTTCCTCATGCGCCTTCACCAGGATCGCAGCAGCACCCGGGCCGCACCAGGCGTCAGCGCGGGCAGTTCAGCGGGCAGGATGATAGTGACCAGATCGGGCTTAGCTGGTTCAGGCGCGGCCGGTGCCGGCGGCCAGGGGCGCGGGCCAGGCAGCGGGGTCGGCTGGGTCGGACGGTGCGGTGCGGCAGATGATGTAATGACGCGGGGTGATGGCCGTGGGGTAGCGTGCGAGGGCGGCCATGCAGCGGGCGTGTGCCTGTTCCGGGGTGCGGATGGCGTCGGTGGCGGTCAGGTAGGCGACCAGCGGGCGGCCGCCCGCTGAGGCGAAGATACGGGTCACCGCGGGCGCGGCGGCGTCATCGACCAAGTGCTGCACGTCGGCTACCTCGACCCAGCAGGAGTCGACCAGTATCCGGTCCGGGGTGCAGGCGAGGGGTTCCAGCCCGATGATCTCAGGCATCCGGCTGTAGGGCACGTCACCGTACGCGGCGGCGACCAGCAGGCGTTCGACGGCCAGCAGCACCGACTCCAGTTCGGCCCGCGACACCAGGCCGGTGTCGCCGCTCCACACTTCCAGCCGCAGGCAGCCATCGATCTGGTTGAGGCGGAACTGGATCGGCGTTGCGCTGAACGGCATCGGGCGCCACCGCAGTTCGGTCCGGGCGAGCGCGATGTCGATCGGCTCGGGCTGGAATCCGACGCCTGCGGCGAGTCCAGACCACGACTCGGGGACGAGGCTGTTGAACAACGGGTCGTAGTTGAAGCGCAGGCCCCGTTCGTGCTTGATCAATTCGTCCATGGCGGCCTGCCTGGCCGAGTCGTAGCTGGCGTGCCGACTCGCCTCCATCACCGTAGTCCA
>JGI12635J15846_10005997_pt1 | contig 10458 bp, 5 predicted proteins | sample BlaSpr_A8_OM2_M2_FD_15846 | JGI IMG/M metagenome (IMG submission 15846) | reverse complement strand
CTTGGGTCAATCCGTGTGCAGCGGGGGGCGAACTCGCGATGGCGACAGCGGGCTCGGCGGCAGCCGGGTTCGTTTCCGACTCGGAAGTCGAACTACCCGTCGCAGGCGTGGGCAAAGCATCGCCGGCCTGCATTTCCGCTATGGTTTCCGCAAATGCCTTATAGATACGCTCGATGTCCGCGTCGGTGTGCGCGGTGGTCAGGAAGCACGGAAAGCCTTCCAACGCATGGATGCCTTTTTCGCGCAAGTGATAGTAGAACAGGCTCCCGAAGCGGAAACCGCTCGGGAAGCTGAAGTAGAAGATGCTTGCAAAATTTTCGATGCGCGTCGGAACCTGATTTTTCTCGAGCAACGCATTCAGACGCTTCGCCAGCACTGCACTTCGTTCATTGAGCCGCTGTTGTAGAGTAGGCCCCTGTTCCTTTAGGTGCTTCAGAACGGCTGCGCAAGCAGCCATGGCCAGCGGGTGACGTACGAAGGTGCCCGCGAAGAAGGTTACCCCAACGCTCGGAAAAGAATCATCGCCGTACTGCCATATCCCGCCATCAAGCGCATCCATGTACTCCGCTTTGCCGGCCAGCACTCCAATAGGCATTCCTCCGGCAAGAACTTTTCCGTAGGTGACCAAGTCCGCGCGAATATCGAACAGTGCCTGGCAGCCTCCGGGATGAACGCGAAAACCAGTAACCACCTCGTCGAAAATCAGGCAGGCACCAGATTCCTGTGTAATGGCGCGCACTTCTTTAAGAAACGAAACGGGTTGCAGATCGGGATGGCGGCTCTGCACCGGTTCAACCATCACCGCGGCAAGTTCCCCGGCATTCTTGCGAATCCAGTCGAGCGACCCTTGCACGCCATATTCTAAAACAACGACGTTCGCGGCCTTTTCGCGCGGAATTCCCGGAGCAACAGGCACAGCCAGGGGCTCGCCTTGCTTCTTAATCCCTTTCACCAGGACTTCATCGAACATACCGTGGTAATCGCCGGAGAAAAACACCACTTTGCTGCGGCCGGTTACGGTGCGCGCCACGCGCATCGCCGCGATCACAGCTTCCGAGCCGGTGTTGCAAAACGTTGCGCGCTCGTTGCCCGTCATCTCGCAGATTGCCTGGGCAACTTCTCCAGCTAGCAGCGTCTGCGACCCAATTTCAAACCCTTCTCGTAGCTGCTTTTCAATGGCGTTCTGAACGTACTCCGGGCGATGGCCGAGCATGATCGGGCCAAAGCCATTCAAGATGTCGACATACTCATTGCCGTCGAGGTCCCACAGGTGCGAACCCTCTGAGCGCACCGTAATGATGGGGTAGATCATTTCCTTCCATTGCAATCGGAATCCAGAAACTACCCGCGGATCAGCGAGAAATTGCCGATATTCTTGCGTCTTGGCCTTCGAGCGAGAAGTACGAGTGGTGTATCGCTCGATAAGCGCTCGAATGTAACTCTCCTGCTTTGGCGTTAGCTCGCCCGATATATTTTTCTGAAGCGGTTTGAATGGTGTGAATCCCTTCAGCTCTTTTACGGGTTCCACGTTAGCGGCTGCATTAGGTAGGGCAGGCGAAGGCATACTTGCGAGCGGAGAAACTTCCGGCGTCGAAGTTATCTGTGTCAGCCCCGTTCCCCGAACCGCAGCAAGCTGCTGAGCAAACAGCTGGTTCATCGCCTGGAGTTGATCTCGGAAAAGCTGTTCAAGCGTCGAGCCTGGAGGCGCGGACCAAGCGGTTGCGTTCACAACTGCGGCCGGCTGCGCAAGATTGCTCGGTGCCTGTGCGTGCTGTTCGGTTCGCGGAGCGGCCGCAAGAGGGTTAGCAGTCGTTGGTGCAGGTTCGTTGTAAGCTTCGGGCGAGAGTTTCTCATCGAGGTAAGCGGCCAATCGTTCTAAAGTGGACTGTTGGTCGGAAAGCTGCCGAAACGTAATCTTAATTTTGAATTTGCTTTGCAATGCCTGCGTAACTTGGGTGAGGAAGAGCGAGTCAAAGCCCATCTCAGTGAACGTCGCGGTTTTGTCAACCGCCGAAGCATCAACGCCGGAAAGATCTTGAAATATTTCCGCTAGCATGAGGAGTAACTTTTCTTTGCGGTTGGGCTTGGAAACTGCGCTCTCGTGGGCCTGGGTCATTGCGATCTCCTGCCACTCGGACGGACTGCTAGCGGGCGCTGCGGGTTCTGCTTGCGAAGCGGGTGAGCTTTTTGATGCCTCCGAAGCATCCTCTTGGTTGCTTTTTCCGTTGTACTCCGGAGCCGGGTCCTCCAGCCAGAATCGTTGCCGTTCAAAAGGATAGGTGGGCAGTGAAACGCGGATACGCTGCTCGTCTGCGTGGAACGCCTTCCAGTTCGGCTGCACTCCTCCGAGCCAGAGTGAGCCGAGAGCCTGCAACACGGCATCCGTCTCAGAAATTTGAGGTGTGCCATCGGTAAGTGAAGAAACGACAATCTGATCTTTGGACTTGGCCGGATGCTGCCGCGCCAACGTAGCCAGAACATTGCCAGGCCCCACCTCCAGCAAAATACAATCATCGCGGTCGCGAAGCTGCGCAATCCCGGGCGAAAATCGCACAGCTTCTCTAAAATGATGCGCCCAATAGACGGGATCGGTCGCTTCTTCAGCAGTGATCCAGTTCCCACTGACCCCGGAAAGATATGGAACACTCGGTGCAGAGAGACGTATTTTCTTGCACTCGGCGATAAATGGCTCGAGGATCGGATCCATCATTGAGGAATGAAAGGCGTGCGAAGTTTGCAGGCGGCGATGGACTACATTTCGGCAAGTCAGTTCCTCCTCGAGCCTGGCCACATCATCGGTGGGGCCAGCAACCACGCAAAGTGCAGGCGCGTTTACGGCTGCCAGTGAAAGCGTTTCGCTTTTGCGAAGCAGGCTGCGAACATCGGCTTCAGCCAGGCGCACCGAAAGCATCGCTCCGCGAGGCAGTCCCTGCATCATGCGGCCCCGCGCGGCAATCAGTTGCAAAGCGTCGGAGAGAGAAAAAACTCCGGCAAGGCACGCTGCCACAAACTCACCAACACTGTGGCCGATCATGAAACGCGGAGTAATGCCCCAGGACATCCACAGCTTTGCCAGTGCGTACTCGATCGTGAAAATCGTTGGCTGGGCCAGGATCGTTTGCGTGATCTTGTCGCTCGCTTCCTCAGTGGCATCGCCCGAGGGATAAAGCTGCGTCCGCAAATCGCAACCGAGACTGGGTTGAAGCAATTTCGCGCACAGGTCGACCTGCTCCCGAAACAGGGGCTCGCTGTCATACAATGCGCGCCCCATGTTGAGCTGTTGCGAACCTTGCCCAGGAAACATGAAGCACAAAGCGGGATCCTGCTTGGCCACGTTCCGGCTGATAACGCGCTTTGGCTCACGCGACGCCAGAGCTGTTGCCGCATCGGCGGGGCTCCGACTAACCAGAATTCGCCGATGCTCGAAATATTTGCGCCCAACGTGCAGCGTGAAGACAGCATCCGCGAAATTAGGATCGCTATTGTTCCGAAACTGATCGCTACGAAGATGTTCTGCGAGGCGATCGGTCACCGCATCCAAGGCCGCGGCAGAGCGCGCCGAAAGTACAATTAACTGGCTTGTGCGCGACGCCGGCCCCGAAGCACGTTCCGGGGCTTGCTCTAAGATTACGTGGGCATTCGTACCACCAACACCGAACGCACTGACACCGGCGCGGCGCGGCCCTTCCTCCGGCTTCCACTCCCGCAGCTTGGTATTCACGAAGAACGGACTATTCTCAATGTCAAACTTTGGATTGGGCTTATGGAAATGAAGTGTCGGTACAAGCTCACCGTGCTTCACGATGAGTGCGGCGTGAATGAGTCCGGTAGCTCCTGCAGCGATATCCAGATGGCCCAGGTTGGTTTTCGCCGTACCCACTGCGCAAAAACTGCGGTCTTTGGTTTTTGCTCGGAACGCCTGCGCCAGCGCCGCCAGTTCGATCGGATCGCCGAGCGGCGTACCGGTTCCATGCGCTTCGATATAACCGATGGAACGCGGCTCGATTCCGGCAGCCTCTTGCGCCATAGCGATCACGCGCGACTGGCCGTCGATACTTGGCGCCGTGTAACCAACCTTGGCGGAGCCATCGTTGTTCATGCCAAAACCGCGGATCACCGCGTAAATCTGATCCCCCTCGCGCATCGCGTCTTCTAATCGCTTGAGCAAAACAACCGCCGCTCCGGCGCCAAACACCGTGCCCTGCGCGTCGGCGTCGAATGTGCGGCAGTGCCCGTCGGGCGAAGTCATCCCGCCTTCCTGGTAAAACGATCCGCGCTTCTGCGGAAATGTGATCGAGACGCCGCCGGCGATGGCCATATCGGCTTGATACGTCAGCAGGCTCTGGCAGGCCTGGCAGGTCGCCAGCAGAGAGGTCGAGCAGCCGGCCACCATCGAAAACGCCGGTCCACGCAAATTGAATTTGTAAGCGACTCGAGTGGCCAGAAAATCCAGGCCGTTACCCATCATCGCGGGATAGTTTCCTACCTGATAGCCTCCGGTATAGTCCCGGCGGAATTCAGGATTACCTAGAAGCTGGGAATAAAAGTAGGTTGGCTGGCTGCATCCGGCGAAAACTGCTACGGCTCCGGGGTAGCTTTGTGGATCGTAGCCTGAGTCCTCAAATACTTCCCAGCAGCATTCTAGGAACACGCGATGCTGCGGGTCCATCAGCTCGGCTTCGCGTGGGTAGATGCCGAAGAAAGCCGCGTCAAACTTGTCTGCGTCATCCAGGATGGAGCGCGCAAGCACATAGTTCGGTTTCGCCCCGAGCGAGGCCCAATCGGGGACTTCGAGTTCATCCGGCCGGAAATGCGAGATCGCCTCCACGCCGTGGCGCTGGTTCCGCCAGAACTCGGCCACGTTCCTGGCGCCCGGTAGACGCGCCGATAGGCCAATAATCGCGATTCCTTCGAGATGGGGATTCCAGTGGCTCATGCTGGTTCGCTGGTGTTCAATTCCTCTTGCATCGTGTTCGTTTGCGTTGCGTTTTTTTGCATCGCGTTCCGCTGCCTGGCAAATACGGAGCGTTGCTTCTGAGCACGCTCCTGCTCGGCGTCGAACGACGACGCAGAGGACCCAAGATTGTTGGCAAGCGAGCGAATCGTGGTGTAAGCAAAAAGATCAGTCACCTTGATTTCCATGCGCAGTAGCTTCTGGAGGGTCGAATGGACGGCAACGAGCAGAAGCGAGTCTCCGCCCAGATCGAAAAAGTTGTCGTCCAGCCCAACGCGATCGGTGCGCAAAATTGTTCGCCATACGCCAGCGATCATCTCTTCGAGCCGCGAACCTCCAGCTTCCGGCGCAGTTTGATTAGATTCCATTACGGGCGCAGGAAGCGCGACGCGGTCCACCTTGCCATTCGGGTTCAGAGGCAGTGCCGTCAGGGGAACGTAAGCAAAAGGCAACATGTATGCTGGAAGCCTTGCGGCGAGGAAATCTTTCATGTCCTGACGCGAGCCGGCGCCATTCACGTTGGTCACATAATAGGCCACGAGCCGCTTCGTGCCGGTGCTATCTGTGTTCGCAACAACACAAACGTCACGAACACCGGGATGCTGTCCGAGGACCGTTTCAATCTCGCCAGGTTCAACGCGGTGACCGAGAATTTTTACTTGATTGTCCTTGCGGCCGATGAGTTCGATAGTGCCGTCATTGCGCCAGCGCGCCAGATCCCCGGTGCGATACAAGCGCGCGCCTGCCTCGCCAGAGGCCAGTTCGCACGAGACGGGCTTACTCACGAATGGATCCGCTACAAACTTTTCTGCGGTCAGTTCTGCTGCATTCAAGTAACCACGTGCAACTCCATCGCCTGCGGCGCACAATTCACCGACCGAACCTGCTGTCACCGGCTGCAGGTTTTCATCCAGTATGTAAACGCGCGTGTTGGTTATAGGACGCCCGATGGGCACCGAATCCGAAACCTCATCGCCATGACGCATCACATGGCAACAAGTGAACGTGGCTCCTTCGGTAGGTCCGTAACCGTTAATCAGGGTTATCTCAGGTAGCTTTTCGAGAACACGCCGAACGTGTCTTGCCGATAATGCGTCGCCGCCGGCAAGAAGCTGCTTCAGCGGCCGCAAGTCTTCCAATCGTTGGTCAACGAACAGGTGAAACAGACCCGCCGTTAGCCACAGGGTCGTTACACCATGCGCATGAATCGCGCGACCCAATTCCTCGAGTGACGCCGCCGCCGGGGGCATTATGACGAGTTTGCTCCCGTGCAGCAGCGCGCCCCAGATTTCAAATGTTGACGCGTCAAATGAAATCGGTGCGCCTTGCAGAAACACTTCGTCGCGGCCAAACGTGCAATAGTTTGTGTCGAAAACAAGGCGCACGACCGAGCGGTTTTCAACCAGCACACCTTTGGGTCTGCCGGTCGAACCCGAGGTGTACATCACATAGGCAAGGCTGTTCGGACTGCCGGCGGGCGAGGGGTTCTGGTCATCAGTGCTACGGTTGTTCGCAAATGGAGCGGGCGGATTCTCATCGATCCGTATGACTTCCACGTTTCGATCCCCAGCCGCTTTCGCGGCCAATGATTTTTCGGTGACGATGACCGGTGCGGCGGTGTCCGCAAGCATGAACTCGAGCCGCTCGCGCGGGTAGGCTGGATCGACGGGCACATACGCGGCCCCAGCCTTCAAAATGCCTAACAGCGCCACGATCATTTCCGGCGAGCGTTCTAGGCACACTCCGACCATCATGTTTTCGCCAACGCCCATCCGGCGCAAGCGGTGTGCAAGCCGATTGGCACGCCGATTTAGTTCGCGGTAGGTGAGCTGAGTCGAATCAAATACGAGCGCGGTTGCGTCAGGGTGGGCAGCGGCAATCTCTTCGAAAAGCTGCGCGACGGTCTTTGATCGTGGATAATCGGTGCGCGTTCCTGCCCAGCCCTCGAGTTGCCCCGAAAATTTGGCCCGGGAGTGTTCGTTGCTCATAATGGGTTTGGCCTGCCCTGTACTCGAACCGTTAGAACTCACCGAAGCAAAATTTCCTTTTCGCCGAAAAGCCGCTCGGCGGCGATTCCGCGTCCTTGGCAATACTCGATCAGCTTGTTGGATTGAATAATGGGATTGGATTTCTCCGTGTACTTAATGCTCATCACGTAATTGAGCCAAGGCTCTTGTCCCATCGCATACACGTACACTTGCTCGCATCCGAACTGGTCAACCATCGCTTTGGCGCGCTCGAAATTTGAACCGGCGAGCCGGCGCGAATGATCCTTCGGACGTTCGAGATGCTGGGTGAGTAAGGGACCGTAAATCCAACTCATCGGTGCGCCATCGCACTCCATGCCAAGGAAAAGAACATCGATATTTCCGATTTCGCGGTGAATATGTTCATACATTTTCGGCGCAATGTTGCACGAATCCGCGGCGAAGAGCAGCGTATGCCCATCAACCGCTAATCTCCACGCTGATTTGGTCTGGACATTTAAATCACCATGTTCGCCGAGAAACGGGATAGCCATGATGGAGCCGCGTTCGAACGGAACCTCTTCCATTTCGGGGAGTTCGATAACATTCTTGAAACCGCACTGTTTTAAGATTAGCCGAAGCGATGGGTCCTGCAGAGACCCTCCGCCATTGCGCGGAACAACAATGTTGCGGATGCGATGGCGAAGTTGCAGCAGTGTCTCGAACAGAATGTGGTCCTGATGATTGTGGGTGATCAGAACGTAATCGATTACTTCCGGCAGATCCTCGTAGGTATAACGCGAGATGTCGCTTTCGTACGTATAGCTCAACACTGGATCGAGAAGTACGCTCACGTTGGCCGTTTCGAGGAGTATGCAAGCGTGACCAAAATACCGCCAGCGCGCGGCAGATCCGTCGTACTTCTGATAAGTCCGCGGACTCTCGGTGGTGAGAAATGTGCTGAATCGTGCGGCGTCTGCGTCGCTCAGAGCGAGAGTCCCCCGAATCGCGTCGATGGACGAAGGCTCATGTTTCATCCGGAACAGGTCATCGAGCTGCTCGCTGGCAAACGGCACCCTCAGTTCCAAGGAGTCCCCTTTTTCAAGGCGCGGAGTGCTAAGCACGAATGGCCGGTCATCTCCGGAAATTTCCGACATCACAACTGTTTGGACTGTTGGGTCGTAATACGGACTTTTGTAGAGGAGCGGCTCGATCAACCTGAACGAGGGATGACTGTTCAGGTCGTAGACTAGCTCCACATAGCCTTGCAGCTCCGGGGGCACCTGGGCATACAGAGACTCAAGGCTGTAGCCTGTAGCTTCCTCGCGCAGCACCGCGTCAAGCCTTTCCAAGGCTCGCGAGAGTTGGATCAGCCGGATGCGCCCCGATAGAGTACGATCACGCAAGCGTTTTACATCCTCGACGCGTTCACCTTTGAAATCCATGAACGGCCCACCGAGAAGCGCAGGCGTCTTTGTGGCCGCAGCATGGCTCTCCGGCGATTCGATGTATGACTCCATGATTTTGAGGTGCCGTTCGGTCAGATTGCGCGCGGCCGTCGCGGGGGGGATTAGATGCGCCCAGGCATACCAGCCGTCCACAAGCGGCTCGACCATAACGTTCGGGCGCAAGTAATGAAACCCACTCTTCAAGCTATGTCGATTTTCTAACACGGCGCCCTTGCTGGTCTCAAGCACCACAGCCTCCGCAGACGACGAAATGGGCGTCCCTGAGGGTTGGGACGCCGGGTTCTACTATCCTTTTGATGCTTGAAATGAGTGACTTGGAACACTGAGATTCTGGGCTGGCGGGGATCCAAAGGATTTCAGGCCCGTGTCGTCGCGGGCACTGGCGTTCCGTTCTTCAAAGTGGCGCCCAGAGAATGCAACAAAAAAAAGAGAATTAATGGTGAATAGGCATGAAGCCGAACTCTGTGAACGTCCTAGAACTGCCCTGACTGCAAGCTCCACACCCCAGTTGCCGTTCTACTATTCTAGCGCTGGGATTATTTATAATCGCAGCCTGGGCCAGGTAGCTGATAAGCACCCATGCCCCTCCCCGCTGCCTTTCCCCTATAAAATTCTCGTACTCCCGGCAGCAGCAAGAGAATGAGCGGTGCGCAAGAAACCGTGGTTACGATGGCTAATCCCACATCGACATTTCTCCACCCGTCGTCGACCATGCCATAAGCCAGCGCCAGTACAACTGCCAAATCAGTGAGCAATGCCAGCCACCAGCCCCACCGTTTGCCCCGTGCCATCCCATAAGCTCCGGCTAGCACCAGCAGCGCGAACGGAAGCAGAACGCCTGCGGCAATCTCCAATCCCCAGATTGCCCCGCGCGGATCGTGCCCGTGCAGTGTCTGCGGCGCTCGGACAAGCCACAGAAGGAACAGCACAAGCCCTAGGCACAGCAGCCCGGCCACAAGGTGAGTCACTGTGGCGCCGGTCACCAGCCACGAACGTTATCGTCTCCGCGCTTCAGGTACTTCGCCGTCCTCCGACTTCTCACCGAACCTCGGCCGCCCCTTCACCTCGTCAGCTTATGGGCGCGCCTTCGCCCGGCGCTCCTTGCGCGCCGAGCATCCGATGAGATCTCCTGGGGTCACGACATGTTCTTCCACTCCGTGCCGGCCGCACACACCTTGGTTCGAGGGGTGGATGGATAACGCCTTCGTCGCTGTAGTGCCGACTCGACCTTGCCCCCTCTTTGGCCGACCGGTTCATCGTCGGGATGGCTCCCATCGATTCCGGCCCGGAGTTTCTCCGCAGGCCCTTCGGATTCCACCTCGCGGTGGACACCCTGCCCTCCTCGATTTTCCTCGAGGCCAGCGAGGCATTACCCCCGCCTTTGGATATGGTGCTCCCCATACGAGCACCAGTGGGACTTCAACCCACCTGAGCACATCGCTGCCCAGCGCACACTACAGGGCTGTCCGACTTCCCAGGTCCGTTCGTCATCGGCGTACGTCCTTAGACTTCCCGATGCGTCCCAAGGCAACTGCGGCCCTGGGCAGTCCTGGGATCTCCCGGTTCCCATGCGAGGTGCTTCCGTACGTGCACGGGGTCTCTGACCGCGCGGGACTCAGGTACACCTCGCGATCTCGGTGCACCCGATGGAGCCTTCCGCTTTCTCCTACAGCGTCGGCGTCCCGGAGGAAGATTCTTACGCGGCTGAATACCCGGCCCGCACGTTCCCCTGTCCATGCTTCGACGCCGCCCTTGCGAGCGGCTCCGCATGACTCGGGGCCGATGTGGGTCGCTACATCCCATTCGTATGACTTTTGCATTCACTACACCTCGCCGGTTTAACCGGCGCACAGGAGAATACACATGCCGAAAGCTGACTCCAACCCTGACCCGCTACGCGCCGCCAAAAGTTGCCGCGTCGCCCTCGTCGGCTTCGGAATTGTAGGGCGGTCCGTGGCTAAAATTCTCTCCGAGACCAGCGGTCACGCTCTCCGCCTTACGCACATCTGCAACCGCAATGTGGAGAGAAAAAAGCAGCCTTGGGTACCCAGCGATGTGATCTGGACCG
>JGI12635J15846_10005992_pt1 | contig 10465 bp, 8 predicted proteins | sample BlaSpr_A8_OM2_M2_FD_15846 | JGI IMG/M metagenome (IMG submission 15846) | reverse complement strand
TTTGAGGAAATCGAAAGGCTTCGAAGGGAGGAACGGTTATGGCTCGCCGCGCATTTTATTTCGCTTCGATAGTGGCGCTGATTTTGGCGACAGCTTCNGCTGTGCCGTGTTTTGCGGTCACCAAGGAATTCAATCAAACCTATCCGCTGCTGCCGGGCGGGACCTTCGAGCTGCAAAACGTGAATGGCACGGTGGACGTGCAGACGTGGGATCGCGATGAGGTCGAAGTGCGCGCGGTGAAGACAGCGAAGCACCAGGACACGGATCTNTCGCTGGTGTCGATCGACGTCGATGCGCGGCCGGATTCGGTGATGGTAACGACGCGGTATCCGCAGAATGAAGGCGTTGAAGTGGCGGTCGAGTATGTCGTGCACGTGCCACGCTGCGCGCACGTGGAGCATCTTGGCACGGTGAATGGTTCGCTGCGCGTGGTGGGCGTGGAAGCGGTGGAAGATTTGCGCACGGTGAACGGGAATATCGATGTGTACGATGGCGGCGGCGCGGTGCATGCGCACACGACGAATGGGAATGTGCATATCGAGCTGCTGCGCGTGCAGAACAAACTTGGTGCGGTTGCAGAAACGACGAATGGATCGGTGCTGCTGGCGGTTCCGGCGAGTACGCAAGCGGAGCTGGATGCGCGATGTTTGAATGGGAGCTTTTTTTCGGAGTTGCCGATTTCGCTGCTGAGTTCGCAGAAGCCGCGCGAGACGCGCGGGAAATTGGGCAAGGGCGGCGCGCCGATTCATTTGAATACGATCAATGGCGGGATTCGAGTTGTNGCGCTGCGGTCGACGGTTTAGTTTGTCGCTTTAGTTTGTCGGCGGTTTCGTGTCGAGTTCGTCTTGGCGAGCCAGCCAATTTGACTTCCTTCGCGTCTAAACCGGGCAAGGAGGGTCACCCATGAAGAAAAATATTTGGATTGGTGCGGCGGGGATTGCGGTTTTGGCTCCTGCGCTGATGGCGTTACCACAGCAGTCGACGCAGAGCACGGCTCCATCCACGCCGGATAAAGACGGAGTGAGGGTACTGAGGCAAGAGCTCGGAGATGAGCCAGGCCGGCGCACGATTTTGATCTCCACTGACGAAGAGGGCGGGCCGAGTTTTCTGGGCATCGAGGCGCGCGAAGTTACTCCCGAAAATGTGAAGCAATTCAAGTTGCAGGCGGAGCGCGGCGTCGTCGTTGGACGCGTTGCGCCGGATAGTCCGGCGTCGAAGGCGGGATTGAAAGAGACGGATGTTATTACGGAAGTCGATGGGCAGCGCGTGGAAGGCGCGACGCAATTTCGGCGGATGATTCGAGAGATTCCGGCGGGGCGCACGGTGCAGTTGACGGTGTGGCGCGATGGGCGAGCGCAGACGTTGAGCGCGAAACTCGATCAGGCGGAAGAGCTGCATCGCGCGATGAGCGCGACGATGCCGGGCTCGTTTGCGTTTCGCATGCCCGACGTAGAGGTGCAGGAGATGCCTGAATTGCATGAGGCGCCGGACGGGCCGGACGGGCCGATCGTCGCACTTGGANACGGTGGCGATCTTGTGATTCCGTCGTCGCATCCGCGGCTGGGGATCGATGCGGAAGATATTGGCGGACAGCTTGGCAATTTTTTTGGCGCGCCTGGTGGTGAAGGCGTGCTCGTGCGCAGCGTCAGCACGGGGTCGGCTGCGGAAAAGGGCGGGCTGAAGGCCGGCGACGTGATTACGAAGTTCGACGGCGAGCGGATTCGTTCGCTGGGCGAGTTGCGCGAGAAGCTGACGGCGAAGAACGATACGGCGACGCTGACGGTGACGCGCAACAAGTCGGAGATGACGCTAAACGTCGCATTGCCGGCGGCGCCTGCGAATGTTCGGCATCACGCGGTGCACAGCACGAATATTTAGACGCGTAAGGGATTGCTGGAAGTCACGAGTGGCCCGCGGGGCGAGCGTTTGAGGGTTAGCGCTCCCCCTCTTTTTTTGCCTGCGCTATGTCTCGCTAACACTACTTTTGCTCAGGTTATATTCCACTTTTCAGCTCTGGAACAGGCTATTTTTGAGCGCGGCCGTACTTTCNTGCGAGACGAAATGGCCTTTCGATTGCGCCGATGACGCCTCGTTTTTCGGAATCGGAATCGCGGAGCCAATCTTCTTCGGTGGGAGAAAGAGCGTGCCGCAAAAAGTATGTGAGCCCGGGGAATCCGCCACCGCGCATTTTGACCCGGAACATTGCGCGACTGACGAGACTCATCGGTTGGCTATCGACGNTCGGCAGGCGTTCGGCGATTTGCAGCGCCATGCGAATGGCGCCTGCATCGGACTCTGCATCAATTGGAATTGAAGCCGGCAGCATCGCGCCTGCGACGGTTTTTGCCAGCAGCAATGCGAGGCGCAACATGCGTTGTGCATCCACGGCGCGCGCGATCGCAGCGGCGCGATCCCAGTCGACGGGGTTGTGCGTGATCAGCGCGGCGACATCGACAATCCACAGCAGACGCTCCCAGAAATGTTTTGCGCCGTGAATCGAAATCAGCAGCAACTCGTCTTCAACCGACAGCGCCGGGATTTCCTGGTCACCCAGACGCACAATTGCTTTGCGGCGCAGAAGTTTTTCGATCGAGAGCGGCTGGGGATAGTAGCGGAAAGTTTTTTCGGTGTGCAGCTCGACGAGCAGCTTTGTGGCGAGCTGCGTGAAGGCGTACTCACCGGCCGGTCTGCCTGCGCGAATCGCGCTCGGCGGAACTTTGGCGTCGTAGCCAAGCGAAATGAGCGTTTCGGTCGCACGCAGAACATCTGCATCGCGCAAAACGAAATCGAGATCCGTGTATTGGCGCGCGAAGGAAAAACCGTAGCAGCGCTGCGCCAATACGGGGCCCTTCGTCACCATCACGGCGATTCCCTGCGCGGCGAGCCGGTCGAGAATGCGGTATAGCTCCGCGAGCATGCGCAGATCGAAAATTGTCTGTTCGCGAAAAAAGGATTTCAGAGTTTGTTGCGCATCGGGAGGAACCACTCCTGCTCCGGAGTGGGAGAGCTTTTGCGTCAGCAACGGCAACAAACCCTGGTCGGCAGCCAGAGCGAGAAGTCGAGGCCAATCAAGCGAAGAAGTCTGTTCCGGATGAAGAGCGAGAAGCGTGACGTTCGGATTCGCGCAGTCGAGCAGGACGCGCCATTCGGTCGAATTGGAATCCGATATACGGTCTAGCACTCGCGCAACGATCTCCCTGATGACATGCAGGATAGCGCGATGCGAAATGCCCATGCCAGCACGAAGGCACGCGTGAGCGACTGTGATGCGAGAGCAGAGAAAAACAAAAAGGCCGGCTCCGTAGGAGCCGGCCTTGGAAACTAAGTTAATTGTGTCGGCTTACGACTTCTTCTTGCTGGACTTCGTCTTGGTATCGATGCCCGGCGCAATTTGCGCGAGCGCTTCGAGACCCTGCTTGGCCTGCTGCCCGTACTGTCCGTTGGGATCGAGTTCAACCGCCTTCTGATACGCCTCGACGGTGCCCGGCTGAACGATGACTTCCATCTTGTCGCCCTTCTGCTTGTACTCCATCGCTCCGACCAGCGCAGCGCCGAGGAGGTACCACGCCTGCGCGCTCTTCGGGTCGAGTTCGGTGGCTTTTTTCAGGGGCTCAACAGCTTCCTTCATCTTGCCAACGTTGTAGAGCGTGATGCCGGCATTGCGATAGGCCTGCGCGGCGTTCGGCGGATCAAGCTCAGCACTCTTCTGGTAGGCGGCCATCGCTTCGTCGATCTTTCCCGCACGGCCGAGGATGCCACCGAGGTTGTTGTAGTAGCCCGGCGTCGGCTTGATCGCAACTGCCTGACGATACGCGTTCGCCGCGTCGTCGGGACGGTTCGCAACGTCGTACGCATCGCCGAGACGCGCCCAAATCAAATGCATGTTCTGATCTTTTTCGGGAGCGCTGGCTTTCGCGGCTTCGAGTTCCGTGATGGCCTTCCCTGAGAGGTCGGCGACCTGAGCCTTCATCGCGTCGCGCTGATCGGCCGGAGCCTTCCCCATATCAGCCTTGGCCGTCTGGGCCTGGGTCAAATCGGCGATACCAGCGTCGAAATGCTGCTTCATGCCGGTGAACTTCTGCTTATCTTCTTCCTGCTTCTTCACCTGCTCTGCCGCAGCGGCGCCCTGTTTCGCCAAGATATCCTTGAAGTTGGCGTTGATGTTCGGCGTTTCACCGCTTCCCACCTTGATCTGAGCAAATTCATACGGCTTGTTTGGAGCGGGAAGCTCGACCGTTACGGAGTAAACGCCGGCGCGCAACTGGTGAAAAGCGTAGTGGCCGTCTTTGTCCGTCTTCGTGGTGAGCTTTGCTCCCTGGTCGCTGGTTGCGTCGACTGTCATGTCTACCCAAGGCTTGCCGGTGACGTCCAGGATGTTGCCACTCAGCGAGCCGTCCATCTGCGCGGCGGCGCGAGGCGGCGCGACGACCCAGAGTGCAGCGGCGGCGACCAACAGCGCGGCGCGGAGCCAGTGGCTGCGCTGCGCGATCGAACGGGTTTGCGACCGCAGCGCGGTCAAATTCATGTGTGGCCTCACGGCGGCCAGCAATTGCAGCTTCATGCTTGATTCTCCTTTGTCTCGGGACGGCTACTACCCTGAAGTCCCCCGGGAGCGGTGTGCGCCCTATTATCCCCAATTTGGCCCGGAATCCAAGCTAAACCGCCCCTCTCGGCGAGAGCAGCTGCTTAGCGGGGATGTGTAGGGCTCAGCGAACTGCGGCGGCTCGGCGGTACGGAATCGGATCGGGGATGCCCGCTTCCTCGAAAGCCTTGAGGCGCAGCAGACAGCTGTCGCAGACGCCGCACGCAGCGTCGTCGCTTTGGTAGCACGACCAGGTTAGATGCAGCGGAGCGCCCAATTCGACGCCGCGGCGGATGATCTGGTACTTCTTCAGCTCGATGACCGGCGTGACGATGTCGATTTTCGTTTCGGGGCGCGTGCCTTCGCGAATCACGTTCTGGAAGGCGCGGTAATACTCAGGGCGGCAATCGGGATAGCCGGAGCTGTCTTCGGCGACTGCGCCGATGTAGATCGAATCAGCGCCAGTGGCTTCGGCCCAGCTTACGGCGACGCTCAGAAAGTGCGCGTTGCGGAACGGGACGTAGGTGACGGGGATGTCGCTGCTGTTCGGAGCGGCAGGGGCGTGGAGCTGATTTTCGGGAACGTCGATATTTTGATCGGTGAGGGCCGAGCCGCCGATAGCGCGGAAGTGATCGAGTTGAACGATCAGGCGGCGATCCGCTGGAATGGTGTAGAAGTCGGCGATTTCAGTAAAGGCGCGGCGTTCGCGCGTTTGCGTACGCTGGCCGTAGCCGGCGTGGAGAATGGCGACGCGATCTTTTCCGTGGCGGGCGACGGCTTCTGCGGTGCTGACGCAAGAGTCCATGCCACCGCTGAGGAGGACGATGGCGGATGGTTTGGAGTGGGATGGCATCGGAAATTTAATTATAACGCGCAGCGAGCCATCGCGCTGGGGCCGCGGAACGGATTCAAGCGCTGGAAGTGGAAATCTTGCGGACTTGGGGCGCAGCAAGCTGCGCCCCCCACAAGACCGGGATCGTGCTTGTATTTGGTGTGTCAGACGCCGCGAGTGGAGGGGTGCCAGACGAATTTGTGGAGTTGGAGGCCGAGGCGGACGGGGAGGTCGTCGGCGAGGATCCATTCGACGAGTTGCTTCGGCTCGAGCCCTTTCCATTTTCCTTCGGGATCGTCGAACACCGGTGAAAACAAGACCTGGCGGACACGCTCGGAGAGCTGGTGCTTCTTAGTGAACTCGCGCGCGAATTCGTAGTCCTTGCGCGATGAAATCACGAATTTCACTTCGTCGTTGTGGCTAAGCAGATCGAGATTGCGATACTCGAATGTGTTGGCCGCGCCGGAATCGGGGCATTTTACGTCGACGATTTTGATGACGTGTTCCGGCAGCTTTCCGATAAAACGTTCGCCGCTGGTTTCGATCATCACCGTGTAGCCGTCGCCCAACAGAGTTTGCGCGAGAGCGTAGACGCCTTCCTGCAAAAGCGGCTCGCCTCCGGTGAGTTCGACGAGCTGAATCGCCGCTTCGGACGCATGCTGGTGATCGCCGCGGCCGGTGAGTTCATCGACTTGGTGGCATATCTCATTCACGTTCATGCGCTTGCCGCCGTGAAATGCGTATGCGGTGTCACACCAAGTGCAGCGCAGATTGCAGCCGGTCAAGCGAACGAACACGCATGGCAGTCCAGCGCGAGTCCCCTCACCCTGAATCGACTTGAAAACTTCAGTGATGAAGACGGACTGCGCCTCGATTGTTCTTCTATTTCTGGGGACGAGAGGTCTTTGCACTTTTACGTACCATCCACCACGCCAGGCCGACAAACAGCGCCATGGCGACTAACAAACGTCCGTATCCTGGAGCGAGTCCCACCGCGCGAAAAATCAGGATATAACCCACAGCCACGAAAACAACCGGAACCATGATGATGTAAATCGCGCGATTCATTTCGTGCCGGCTGCTCGAGAATTTCGTTCTGGTTACCGGGGTTGAGGCCCGAAACTCATATCGAAAATCACTTTACCGGGCTGTATTTCGCCTGGCTCGTGTCCGTTTCCCAGACGATCGCATCGGTAATGCGAGCGCCAGGCGGCAGATTTTTCAAACCCCGCTGCATCTCGTCGTAAAAATATTTCGCGAGATTTTCTGCCGACGGATTCACGGCGCGAAACGGTTCGAGATCGTTGATGAACTGGTGATCGAGCCGGCCGATGATTTCGCGCATCACTNGCTTGAGCAACGTGAAATCGACGAGCAAGCCGATGGAGTCGAGCTGCGAACCTTCAACGGTGACGCGCACACGATAGTTGTGCCCATGCACGTTTTCGCACTTGCCGCGATATCCGCGCAACGCATGACCCGACGAAAATGTGTCTTCGACGCTTACCTGAAACATCCGATCCCCTGAAACGAGCCTCGTCAATTTCGGTTAAAGACGGCGGCCTACGCCCTTTGCGATTTCTTCCCTGTTTGCCCCGATTGGAAGAAGCGCTCCACGTCTTTCAAATCGTGGGTGGTGGCGTACCGCGGCAGCGACTCTAGAAAAATTTTACCATAGGGCATTCGCTCGATGCGGCTGTCGAGCAGGGCGAGGACACCGCGATCGGTCTTGGTGCGAATGAGGCGGCCGAAGCCCTGTTTGAGCGCCAAAACCGCTTGTGGGACCTGAAATTCGGCGAAGGGATTACGGCCTTCTTCCTGGAGCGCGCTGACGCGAGCGGCGACGATCGGATCGCTGGGGACGGCAAAGGGCAAGCGATCGACGATGACGCAGGAAAGCTGATCGCCGGGCACGTCGACGCCCTGCCAGAAGCTCGCAGTGGCGAAGAGGACGGCGCCGGGAGTGTTTTTGAAGCGCTCGAGCAGCACCGAGCGCGGCGCGGTGCCTTGCAGCAACAGCGGAAAATCGACGCGATTGCGAACGCGCTCGAACAAATCTCTCATTTGCGAATAGCTGGTGAACAAGCAGAAGGCGCGGCCATGGCTCAGTTCGAGGAGATTGACGATTTCGTCGGCCGCGGCGGGCCCGAATCCGGGATTGCGCACGTCGGGAATTGAGCGCGGCGTGTAGAGCAATGCCTGATGCGCCCAATCGAATTCGGGCGGGAGAGATCGTTCTTTCGTGTGGTCGAGGCCGACACGCTGGCGGATGTACTCGAAGCGGCCGCCGACGGTGAGCGTGGCGGAAGTCAGTACGACGGTGTCGAACGTTTCAAATAGGCGTTCGCGCAAAATCTGGCTGACATCGATAGGAGTCGCGGCGATGAACACGCCTTTGTTGCGGCGCTCGTACCAGTAGACGAAGTTTTTCTCGTTCGATTCAAAGAGGAACGAGAGTTCCTGGCGAACCTCGAAGCTGCGCCGCGCGAGGCGCGTGAGTTCTTCCGGCTTTTGCGTGAGCGCGGCAAATTCGGTTTCGAGGCCTTTGAGCGAGGTCGCGAGCGCGTCGTAGGCTTCGCGGTTGTGTTCGACGAACGCGGCGCGTTCGGGGCGCGTAAACGGGAACCGGCCATCGCGCGGCGGAAATGTGTCGAAGAATTCGCGAGAGCGTTCGCGGACGCGCTGCGTTTTGCGCAGCAAAGCGGCGGAGCCGAGACGCAGCAGGCGCAACGTTTGATCGACGTCGCGTGCCAATTCCTCAAAGCGATAGTTGGAAATCTGCCGCCCGAAATAATCGCTTGCCACGTCTTCCATCTCGTGCGCTTCGTCGAAAACGACGGCGGAATATTCGGGCAGAATGCTGCCGAAGTCGTCCTGCTTGAGCGCGAGGTCGGCGAAAAACAGATGGTGATTCACGATGATCAGATCGGCGCTTTTGGCGCGCTGATGCATCGCGGTGACGAAGCACTGATTGAATTCCGGACATTTCTGGCCGGAGCAAGTGTCGCGGCGCGCGTCGAGGCGCATCCAGAGATCGGAATCATCGGAGAGAAATGTGAGCTCGGCGCGATCGCCGGTTTCGGTCAGCTTCGACCAATCGCTGATCTGGCGGAACGCGTCGATTTCTTCGAGGCCTTTGAGCATCGGCTGGTCGGCCATCTGATGCGCTTTGACGCGGCAGAGAAAATTCGAACGGCCCTTCATCACCGCGACTTTGAGTTCCGGCGCGAAATGTTTTTGCAGAAACGGAATGTCTTTCTGATACAGCTGCTCTTGCAATGATTTTGTGGCCGTGGAAATCACGACCCGGCGTCCGCTGCAAATCGCCGGGAGCAGGTAGGCGAGCGTTTTGCCGGTGCCGGTGCCGGCTTCGACGACGGCGTGATGTTTTTCGGTGAAGGCGTCGTGGACAACTTCCGCCATTTCGAGTTGCGCGGGCCGGTGCTCGTAGCCCCCGATCATGCTGCGTTCGAGCAAACCGCCGGGACCGAACACATCTTGCATCGTTGGCGCTGAACCGTTGCCTGAGCCGTGGTCAGGCGATCGCGCCGGCTCTTCGCGAAAATCCTCTTCGTACCGCTCTTCGCGCACACGATCGTCGAGCTGCGCAGACGGTGCTTCGTCTTCTATGGACGAATAAACGCGCTCGCTCGAAGCGATCGCTTCGGCGACGTCGGACTTCTCTCGCTTTCGTGAAGTTGCTGCCTGGCGCTTGCCCAAAATTTGTTTCCATCCGCCCGTTTGCCATTGCTCGACGTTCTCACCACGGGTCAGCCGTAAGCAACGATAGCACACGGCACGACAAGGCAATTGTGACCGTCCATTTCCTCTACGCCGACCACTCACCATTGAAATTTTGGGCAATATCCCCAGTGTTTCCAACGATCTGCCTGCGACGGTGAGTTACAGTCGAAGGGTCGGAATTCCCGTCAGTCCTTGGGGTGTGCGTCGTGCCCAGTTACGGCGCGGGGGTCTTATGAAAAACAAACTCTTCACGCTGACTTTCGTTTGCCTCGCGGCGCTTGCGTTCGCTGCGGCGTATCACCATGGGCGCCACGTGGTCGCACGGGGTTCTGTCGCGGCGAACGCCGATGGCGCTGAGGCGCGGCTGCGCGCGCTTCAGGCTTACGGCAAGATTCCTCTCACCTTTGAAGAAAACTCCGGACAAACGGATGGGCGCGTGAAATTTTTGGCGCGTGGCCCGGGCTATACCGTATTTCTGACCGATCGCGATGCGACACTGCGGCTTGCGGGGCCATCCGCTCAGCCTGGGCAGCGCGAGACCGACGCCGTCGTACGCCTCGCGCTTGCAGGTGCTAATTCCCATCCTGTCGCACATGCCGCCGGCCAGCAGGTTGCCCACGCCAATTACTTCGTCGGGAACGATCCGCAGAAATGGCGACGAAATGTGCCGGAATATGCGCGCGTGGAGTTTGACGCGGTCTATCCAGGAATCGATCTCGTCTACTACGGGACGCAGGGGCGACTCGAGTCGGACTACGTCGTCAGCCCGGGAGCGGAACCGAATCGCATTGCGCTGCGCGTCGAAGGCGCTGATCGCGTTCGCTTGAACTCGGATGGCGACGCAATTCTCTCCACCGCCGCCGGAGAAGTTTCGCTGCATCAGCCGCGCGCGTATCAGGAGAGCGTCGCAGGCCGCACAGAAGTTGCCGCGAATTACACACAGCTTTCATCGGGAACTCTCGGCGTTCGCGTAGGCGCGTACGATCCGCAGCTTCCACTCGTGATCGACCCCGTCGTCGGCTACGCGACGTTTCTCAGCGGCAGCAACAGCGCCACTAGCGGTAACGCCATCGCTGTGGATTCCACGGGCAACGCCTACATCGTCGGTACAACCGGCGCAACCGACTTCCCAACGACCGCCGGCGCGTTTCAGACAACGCGAAACGGCACGACTGGAAACGCGTTCGTCACTAAGCTGAACCCGAGCGGCTCCGCGGTGGTGTTTTCGACGTATCTCGGCGGCTCCGGCCAAGCCGGAAAATTCGACAATGCGACCGGCGTGGCAGTCGATTCGAGCGGAAACGTAT
>JGI12635J15846_10005986_pt1 | contig 10476 bp, 7 predicted proteins | sample BlaSpr_A8_OM2_M2_FD_15846 | JGI IMG/M metagenome (IMG submission 15846) | reverse complement strand
ACGTGAACCCGCCCGAAGTGCCAACGCCCGGTATGGCGGGCGGCGAAAAACCAAAGACCACGGCAGCCGGCAACTTGCTAAACTCCTGGTTCAAATGCGCCTTGAGCGTTTGAAATTGCTGGTCTCTGGTCTTGCGCTCGTCCCAGGGCTTGAAGGTCACAAAATACGTTGCGTTGTAACTGGTGCGAACATAACTGAGCAAACTGAAACCAACGAAGGCGGTTGAGTATTGGACGCCTGGCGTATTCATCAGGATTTTTTCGACCTCAGCCGAAACGGCGGTCGTCCGTTCCAACGAAGCCCCGTTGGGCAGTTGCACATTGACGTAGGCGTACCCTTGATCTTCGTCCGGAAGAAAACTCGAGGGCACCCGATTGGCGAAGAATCCTGCCGCAACCCCAAAAACCACCAGCAGGACGACGACGACCGCGGTTTTTCGAAGCAGCACACCGCTCCAGCGGACGTACCCATCGTTAGCCCGCTCGAAAACCCGGTTGAACCAGTCGAAGAATCTTCTCAATAGCCCTCTGCTCGGTTCCTTCGGCCGAAGCAGCAACGCAGCCAGCGCTGGGCTGAGCGTAAGAGCATTGAACGCGGAGAGCAGGACGGAGATGGCAATGGTGACGGCAAACTGCTGATAGAGTCTGCCGGTGATTCCGGGAATGAAAGCCGTGGGCACGAATACGGCGGAGAGAACCAGCGCGATTCCTACGACCGGGCCGGAGAGTTCCTCCATCGCTTTCAACGCCGCGTTTTTCGGCGTCATGCCCTCCTCGATGTGTCGCTCCACGCCTTCGACCACCACAATAGCGTCGTCGACCACGAGACCGATGGCCAGGACCAGGCCAAACAGCGAAAGCGTGTTGATAGAAAAACCGAACAGCGGAAAAAGTATAAATGTTCCTATAAGCGACACTGGAACAGCCAGGAGCGGAATCAACGTGGCGCGCCAGCCCTGAAGGAAAAGATAGACGACGAGAATTACCAGGACCAAAGCGATCACAAGCGTTACCACAATTTCCTTGATGCCTTGCGTGACCGCACGCGTCGTATCCAGTGCGACGACGAAATCCAAGTCCTCCGGGAAGCGCTGCTTCATCTGCGTCATGAGCTTTTGGACGCCGCCGGCGGCTTCGACGGCGTTTGATCCCGGCAGCTGGTAGCAGGCAATGACGGCGCTCGGCCTCCCATTAAAACGGCCGGCGACGCTATAGTCCTGGGAACCGAGCTCGATGCGAGCCACATCGCGGACTCGGACAATTCCGCCGTCAGGAGTCTCGCGAACCACGATGTTGCCGAATTCTTCCGGCGAGATAAGGCGGCCCTGGGCGAGAACTGTGTAGGTAAATTCCTGGCCTTTGGGTGCAGGTTCCCCTCCCGCCTTTCCTGCCGGGTTCACGGTATTTTGTGCCTGAATGGCGCTGACGATTTCCGGAACGGTGATCCCGAGTTTTGCCAACGTGTCGGGTTTTACCCAAAGCCGCATCGCGTATTGGCCGGAGCCGAATACCTGAACCTGGCCGATGCCCGGCGAACGACCGAGAGGGTCGGCCAGATTGATGTAGGCGTAGTTCGCCAGAAAGCCAGCATCATAGGTTGCGTGCGGTGAGTAGACGGCAACCAGCAGGAGTGGAGCAGTAACTGACTTGCGAACCGTGATTCCGTAGTTAGTAACGTCCGGCGGAAGCTGAGATGCGGCCTGTGTTTCACGGCTCTGTGCGAGAATGAAATCGGTGTTGGGATCGGTTTTTATGTCGAAGTCCACAATCAAGGTGCTCGTCGAATTGGCCGCGGCATTCAGCGAATACATGTAGTTCATGTTGTCCACGCCAGTCATCTGCTGCTCGATGGGAGTGGCAACCGCTTGCTCCAGGGTCTGAGAGTCGGCGCCGACGTAAGTGGAGAGCACTTGAATCTCCGGCGGAGCGATGGTGGGGAATTGTGCGACCGGCAAAGTCAGCATGGTCAGGGTGCCGACCAGCACCATGATGATGGCGATAACGATGGCGACAATGGGGCGATTGATGAAGAACTTGGACATCGACTCAGTCTCCCTTCGCCGCGGCAAACGGCTTGGGATTCACGCGCCCCCCCGGACGCACCTTTTGCACCCCTTCGGCGACGACTCTTTCTCCCGCATTCAGCCCTTGTGCGATCACCCACTCGTTGCCCGCAGGGTCGCCCACCGCGACCGTTCGAATGCTCACCTTGTTGTCACCATCTACGACGGCAACCTGGTATCCGCCTTGAAGCTCCGACACCGCGCGCTGAGGCACCAGCAGTGCGTCATGTTGCAACCGGATGACGGCGCGCACTTTGGCGTAGCCTCCAGGCCGCAGAACGTTTCCCGGATTCGGGAACAGCCCCGCGATTCGAATCGCGCCCGTGCTCTCGTTGACCTGCCGGTCCGCAAAGTAGAAGGTGCCCTCGTGCGCATAGGTCGAACCATCGGCCAGAATGAGCTGCAGTCGCAGATTCTTGTCGGCCTCCTCGCGGCTGGCTTCCGTCGGAAAGCGTTTCCTCCATTCCAGATACTGAGGCTCGCTGACGGTGAAGTAAACTTTGACGGGGTCCAGTGTGGAAACGGAGGTGACCGCTCCGCTACTGGGGCTGACCAGCGCGCCTACCTGAAGCTGCGCTTGTCCCGCGATGCCGTCGATGGGTGCAATGAGCCGGGTAAACTCAAGATTAATTCTTGCGGTTTCAACCGCAGCCTCTGAAGTTTTGATTTGTGCCTTAGCCGTTTCCACATTGGCGATGGCCGCCAGGTTATTCTGGACAGAGTTGTCGAGATCTTGCTGGCTGGCGGCCTGCTCTTTTGCGAGTGGGGTATAGCGCTTCACATCGAGATCGGTCCGCCCTTGCACCGCCTCGTAATTGGCGAGCGTGGCTTTGGCTTGTGCTAGTTGACCTTCGGCTTGATCGAGCGCTGCCTGAAATGGCCGGGGATCGATCTGGAAGAGAAGCTGACCCTGTTTGACAAACGCGCCCTCGTGATAGCCTTGCGTTTGCAAATATCCAGTAACCTGCGCCCTGACGTCGGCGTTGACCAGACCATCGAGCGTACCGATCCATTCAGCAAAAATCGGAACATCCTTTTGCTCTACCTGTACGACCTCAACGTCGGGCGGAGCGCCCGCCTGCGCTCCGGATACATGCTTCGGGTAAAACGCTCCGACGAGCAAGCCGATGACGAGCAAGCAAGACGCTGCGACGATCCAGAGTTTGTATTTCAAGAACGTGTTCATCCTCTTCCCCCGCCGCATGTTCCGGCTTGTCGCTCAATGTCTATCGGGTCCGTCATCATTCGCTTACGACCCTTTTGACTCGCCATCTTTCGACTCTCGATGGACCTCCCGCGACGAAACCGTGTGCGCGACCGTCAGGATCATAATCCCGTTCCTGGATTCCGTCGAGGGCAGCCACATTTTTCGCAAACCATTCCTGCTCGCCTGCCGGACGGGGAAGGACGGGGAAGGATGAGGCCATACTCTATTTCGACGTTGGGATCGAGTTTGGTCACGGCACGAACTCTATCTCTGGACACGACATTTTTAACGTGAACATTCTTAATGTGAACTTGACAAGGGAATCACAAGAGGTCTAAGAAAGAAAAGACGCGACTCTTTGACGTGATTTAAGAGGTTCCTCGATGCAGACGTCCCGCAGAAACTTCTTCAAGGTCGCGGCGCTCGGCGGAGTTGCCGCCACCGTCTTCGGATTCGACCTCAAGCCCGCTTACGCCCAGCTAAAAGAGTTAAAGATCGCACGCGCGGCGGAAACGCGCTCAACCTGTCCTTATTGTGCGGTGGGTTGCGGCGTCCTGATTTATACGATCGGCGACCAGGCGAAAAACGTCACGCCACAGGTGATCCACGTGGAAGGCGATCCCGATCATCCCACCAACCGCGGGACGCTGTGCCCCAAGGGCTCTTCTCTCGAGCAGGATATGCTGAACCCGCGGCGGCTCACCAAGCCGCAAGTCCGGCGACCTGGCGCGACGGAGTGGCAGGATATTTCCTGGGACACCGCTCTGGATGAGATTGCGCAATGGACCAAGAAAACCCGCGACAGTTCTTTTGTTGAAAAAGATGTCAATGGCCGCACCGTGAATCGCTGCGAAGGCATCTCGTTTATTGGCGGCTGCACGGATACAAATGAGTTCAATTTTCTGGTCGTCAAGGCCATGAGGGGGCTGGGCTTGGTTTATTTAGAAAACCAAGCCCGGGTTTGACACGGCCCCACGGTCTCAAGTTTGGGACCAACATTTGGACGCGGAGCCATGACGAATGGCTGGATCGACATCAAGAACGCCGACATGATGTTGATCATGGGCGGAAATCCGGCTGAAAACCATCCTTGTGGCTTCAAGTGGGCGATGGAAGCCAAGCGCAACCGCAACGCCAAGCTCATCTCGGTTGATCCGCGATTCACTCGCACCTCCGCCACCGCCGACTTGTTCGTGCAAATTCGCGCCGGAAGCGACATTGCATTCCTCGGCGGGCTGATCCGCTATGCCATCGAGAACAACCGGATCGCCAAGGAATATCTCGTCAATTACACCAATGCCGCTTTCATCGTGAAGGAAGGGTTCAAACTTCCCGAGGATGGCTTGTACTCGGGATTCAATGCGGCGTCGAGCGGCTACGACAAATCCACCTGGAATTATGAAGAAGGGGGAGACTTCAGCGGCAAGACAGACAGTGCAAGTTCCGCGCACGCAGGTCCGGCGCCCGGATCAACCGAAGCCCCGCCACCGCTGTTGCCACCGAACGTCGCCTACGACCTGACGCTACAGCATCCGCGTTGTGTTTTCCAGTTGATGAAGCAACAGTATTCGCGTTATACGCCAGAAACCGTCGAGCGGATCACGGGTATCCCCAAAGACCAGTATCTGAAAGCCGTGGACATGTTTACGTCCATCCGCAAAGACGGCGACATGAAGAAAGTCGCGACAATTATTTATGCCGTGGGGTGGACGCAGCATACGTTCGGAAGTCAGATCATCCGTACCGCCGCTATGATTCAGCTTCTGCTCGGCAATGTCGGCAGAGCGGGTGGCGGCGTGAATGCGCTCCGTGGCCATTCAAATATCCAGGGCGCAACCGATATGGCGGGGCTCTATGACTCGCTTCCCGGATACCTGAAAGGTCCGGTTCCCGACGATAAAGATTTGGCTACCTACCTGAAGCGCACCACGCCGACTTCGTCGAAACCGACTCCGTGGGATTCGATGAACTACTACGCCAACACGCCCAAGTTCATGGTGTCCTTGCTTAAGGCGATGTACGGCGATGCGGCCACGAAAGAAAACGGATTTGCCTTCGATTACTTCCCCAAACCGGGTCAGGATTGCTCATGGACTCACATTTGGGACGACATGTACAACGAGAAGATCAAGGGCATGCTGGCCTTCGGAATGAACGGAGTCATGATTGGCCCCGATACGAACAAGAACATCAATGCGCTGAAAAAGGCCGACTGGCTCGTCGTGGGCGAAATTTATGAGGACGAGACCAGCGAGTTCTGGCGCGCACCGGGAATCACGACAGAAGAACAGAAGCAGATCAATACCACCGTTTACCGTTTGCCGTGCGCGGGCTTCGCTGAAAAAGACGGCAGCATGACAAATTCCGCGCGGTGGGTCACTTGGAAATACGCCGCCGTTCCGCCTCCGGGACAGGCGCGACTGGACCAGGACATCATCGCGCAGATTTTCTTGAGGGTTCGGGATCTCTACCAGAAAGAAGGTGGAAAATTCCCCGATCCGATTTTGAATCTGAATTGGGCTTATGCCGATGCGGCCCACCCCCCGCTTGCTCAAGTGGCTATGGAGTTGAACGGTAGGGCTCTGGCCGACCTGAAAGACGAAGCCACGGGTCAGGTAATAAAAGCGGGACAGCAGTTGCCGGGATTTGCCTGGTTGAAGGACGATGGCACCACGATGTGCGGCAACTGGATTTATTCCGGCATGTGGACCGAAGCGGGATCGCAGATCCAGCGGCGAGGCACAGAGGATCCTTCCGGTCTGGGAGTTTTTCCCAATTACTCATGGTCGTGGCCAGCGAATCGCCGTGTGCTCTACAATCGCGCCTCTTGCAACCCGGAAGGGAAGCCCTGGGATCCGGATCGCAAGCAGATCTGGTGGAACGAAGCGGCGGGAAAATGGGTTGGTAATGATGTACCGGACTTCAAACCCGATTCCCACCCGAAAGATCACATGGGTCCGTTCATCATGAATCCGGAAGGCATCGGGCGATTGTTCGCTCCGATTGGCGTGCTCGCGGACGGACCATTCCCCGAACACTATGAGCCGATCGAAAGCCCTATCAAGAACCCGCTACACCCCGATCAGTCGAATAATCCGCTGGTCAAGAAATTCAAGACGCCGTTCGACAAGTTCGGATCGCCGGAGGAGTACAGCATCGTCTGCACCACCTACCGGCTGACCGAGCAATATCACTACTGGACCAAGAACAATCCGATGAACGTGCAGTTGATTCCGGAACCGTTCGTGGAGATTCCGGTGGAGTTGGCGGACGAAAAAGGAATTCGTGGAACGGACAAGATCAAGGTTATCAGCGCGCGTGGAACGTACATCGCGAAAGCTTTCGTCACTCGCCGGCTGAAGCCGATGATGATCGACGGTAAGAAAGTTTATCAAATTGGACTGCCGATCCACCAAGGCTTCCGTGGTATTCGTGAAGACGAAGGAAAAGATGCGCGGACGCCGGCGAATTTACTGACACCCGCGGTGACCGATCCGAACGCCCACACACCTGAATCGAAGGGCTTCCTAGTGAAAGTCGAGAAGGCGTAGGGAACGACATAGGAAACAACCATGAGCCAGGCCGCAACAGAAATAGTCAGGATTTCAGGCCACGCCGGGGCCGTCCCGGGCGCTGGGTTGAACCGGGAATTCTCGGTTTGCAAGCTGGTGGACACGACCACGTGCATCGGCTGCAAAGCGTGCGAAGTGGCTTGCCTCGAATGGAATGGTTACACCTTCACAGAAACCACCTTTGATAACACCTACCAGACGATGCCGGAGACGGCATGGAATTACTGGAATCTGATCAAGTTCAACGAACATGAGCGCGCCGACGGCACCATGATGCTGCTGATGCGCAAAGACCAGTGCATGCATTGCGCGGATCCGGGCTGCCTTGCGGCCTGTCCCGCTGACGGCGCCATCGTCCAGTATGCCAATGGCATCGTCGATTTCCAGGAGGCGAGTTGCATCGGTTGCGGATATTGCATGACGGGCTGCCCCTTCAACATTCCAAAATTCAATCCGCCCTCGCGAAAAGTCTTCAAGTGCACTTTATGCAACGACCGAGTGTCAGTAGGGCTCGAACCGGCTTGCATCAAGGCGTGCCCTACGGGCTGCCTGCATTTTGGGACGAAGTCAGAAATGAAAGAATTGGCCGAAACGCGCGCGACACAACTTCGCGAAGTTTCCGGATTTGCGGACGCCGGAGTTTACGATCCGGCGGGAGTGGGCGGAACGCACGTGATCTACGTGCTGCACGATGCTAAGAATCCGGAGTTGTACGGCGGGTTGCCGAGGGATCCGCACATCCCCTGGTCGGTGCAGCTGTGGAAAGGCCCGCTCAAATGGCTGGGCAATGTTGCGATATTCGGCGGCATTGTTGGCATGGCGTTACATTACATGCGCTTTGGGCCTAAGAAAGAAGAGCCAATTCCGCCGGGTGAAGTAACAGATACGGATAAGGAAAGGCGCGTATGACGGCCGATGCGGTTTCGCGCTTAAGCGTCGGCCACCAAGATCAGGAGAAGATCGTTCGCTACACGTTTGGCGAACGCGTGAATCACTGGATCGGCGCTCTCTCCTACACCTATCTATTGGTGACTGGTTTGGCATTCTGGTCACCGTATCTGTACTGGCTGGCCGCGGTTGTCGGAGGCGGGCCTACTGCGAGATTCTGGCATCCGTGGTTTGGGCTGATTTTTACGGTGTCACTCTTTTGGACGTTTAAGGAGTGGCACCGCGATATGCAAATTGACGATGCCGATCGCGCCTGGGCGAAAGCGATCCCGGACTACATTAAGAACGAAGACGACAAATTGCCTAACGTCGGGCGGTTCAATTACGGACAAAAGCTTTTCTTCTGGGGAATTTTCTACGGCGTGATCCTATTGCTGCTCTCGGGCGCGGTCTTGTGGTACACGGAGACTCTGCCGTGGAGCCTCCGCTTTGTGCGTTACGCCGCAATTCTGGTTCACGCGAGCGTCGCACTGATCACAATTGGATTGTTCCTGATTCATGTTTACATGAGCGCGATTCTGGAAGAGGGAAGCTTTGGGTCGATGATTCACGGTTACGTTACGCGTGCATGGGCGTGGACCTTTCATCGCACGTGGTACTACGAAGTGACTGGCAAGTCCCGAACCCAACGATGATTGATGCGAAGTGGGATCGCCGCATCCGTCGCGCCAACGAACTAATTTCTTCTTACCCATTTGCGGCCGAAGGACTTCGCTTCTACGTGCGCATCGCGACATTTCAGAAGAGCTTGTACGGTGAACTCCACAAGGCTCTGGCGGGTTCGCCTAAGACTTCCTCCGACCGCCCGCTGCGGGACGAACTGGATCTCTTCCTGCTGCTGCCTCGCTTTTCCGGATTCCTATCGACAGCCCAGCAGATCGCCCCGGCGCCGCTGGCGCAGGCCGCGGCCAATTTGGCGCAGAAGGGACCGCCGGGATGGCAGCACGCGATCGAAGAATTTTGGCACGGCCACGCTGATTTGGCCGCGGGCCTGGGTGACGCGGAACAGGTCGAGGATGACGATTCACACCATGCGATTTCCCAGGACTGCTCGCTGGCGTGGATTTTTCTTCAACCGTACGCCGAATATCTTGCCGAGCACCGCGAAATTGCGATTGTGGATGGAACTCCATCGACCTGCCCACTTTGCGGTGGCACACCCATCGTGGGGGTGTTGCGCAGCGAAGGTGACGGTGCCAAGAAGTCGTTGATTTGCATGCTCTGTGCGCATGAATGGGCTTTTCGAAGAATCTATTGTCCGGCTTGCGGAGAAGACAGGGAGCCGCAGATGGGATACTATTCGGCGCCGGAAATTGCGCACGTTCGCGTGGACGTCTGCGACACCTGCCACACCTACCTCAAAAGCATCGACTTAACCAAGACCGGACTGGCGATTCCCGTAGTGGATGAACTGGCAACAATACCGCTGGATCTATGGGCGCGCGAGCACGGGTACGAGAAACTGCAAATCAACGTTCTGGGAATCTGATTAGACAAACCTCAACCGAGTGGTTTGATGATCGATGACGTGATCCATCTCCACTCTCCGCGAAGCGCTCCTGCGTGAACTTGCGAGGCACGCGATTCGGAAGCGCACCGTCGCTGTTCTCGGCTGGTCAAGGGTGTAGGGGCAAAGCCGCGATGATCCTTGGGACGCAATCCATCAAAGAGCCTGAGGGGTTGTGGTGAAGCCGAGGCCTGCCAGGACCATGCGGAGGAAGATGTCTCCCGAAACATAGCCGTGGCCCCAAACCGGATCGAAATCAGAAGTAGGCGCGGCAGCAATGATTTCGGCAGCGGAGGACTGCGATGCAATCATCGGCTGAATGCGGGCTTCGATCGCACACAGCATGTCGCGAAAGCCGAGAAGGGTTTGGCGATCTCCAATCGGGCCGTGGCCGGGCACGACGACCGTGTCCGCGTTGACGACCCGCAAGAGCCGTTCGATCACCTCGATCATGCCGCGCAACGATCCGCGGGACGACTCGTCGATGATTGGATAGCTGCCGTTGACCAGGAGATCACCCATGATCATAACGTTCGCTGAGGGCAGCCAAGCTGCGACGTCTCCGTCAGTATGGGCCGGCGCCTCCGGGATCAATTGAAGAATTTCCCCGCCAAGATCGATAGCGATCGGCGCATCGAAGGTCACTGTCGGCCATGCGATGCGCGGAGCGGCTGGAACTTTCCACTCGAGCGAAGGAACGTACTGGTCTTGTGATAGGCGAGCGCGACAGTTGGTATGGGCGACGAGCGTTGCACCACTTTCGGTAAACGCAGAGTTGCCGTCGGTATGGTCGAAATGCCAGTGGGTATTGACCAGCCAGCGCGGCGCTTGGTGCAGCGCTGATGCGATCCCGCGCCGGATTTCAACGACACGCGGGCCATAGCCGGTGTCGATGACAGCGCATCCTTGCGAGCCACTGACTGCCGTCACCGTTCCGCCGGCTCCGATAAAAGCGAAGATCTTGGGACGAACTTCGGTGACCGTCAGACGCGTGTTTTGGTACGCGACGCGTGCCAAATCGACAAGTCCTCCGGGCGGGAAACTTTGGTCTGGGGCAGCTTTCACTCCAGCAGAGGATTGTTGTTCCTTCATAGAGCCTCCTGCGAAGAAAGTGGATGTGCTTACTCCCCTATGCTCTGGGGCCACGGTTGGGGGATCGCTGCCCTGGCAAGCGCAGCAC
>JGI12635J15846_10005985_pt1 | contig 10476 bp, 7 predicted proteins | sample BlaSpr_A8_OM2_M2_FD_15846 | JGI IMG/M metagenome (IMG submission 15846) | reverse complement strand
CTCAGGGTAAACAGGGGTGCCTGTGCCGCTACATGATTTTGGGGAAGGGGATGGGTTCGGGGTGGGCGGGATCCGGGTTGGGGTCGTCGGAGGGAGTGTCGTTTGCGGGAGTGAGGCAGGGGTTGGTTGATTGCGTTGTGGGCGCCTCGGGGGCGGGCGGAGGAGCGGGCTCGTTGAAGCAGATGGATTCGTGGACGATTTTGGGCCAGCGGTCGTTGAAGGATTGGAGGAATTCCTCCTTGGCGAGGCGCTGGGTTTGGAGCATGAGTTGGCCGAGAGCGGTGAGCGCGAAGGTGGTCTTGGGCTTGATGAGTCCCAGGGCGGTGGCGGAGAAGAGGGTGGTCAGGGCGGCGCTGAGGTCGCAGGCGGTTAGGATGTCGCTGCTGAGGAATTCGTTGATCTGCTGGCCGGCTTCCTGGGCGGTGAGGCGATCGCGGTATTTTTTGGCGTGGAAATAGCAGAGGCCCATGTCGTCGGCGGATGGGGGAAGCTGGCAGCGGCGGCCGTCGGCGAAGAAAAAGGCGCATGTGCAGGGGCGGTCCTGGTTAATGGACATAGCAGTTCTCCAGAAAGATTGAAATTTAGATTTAGTGGGAAACCCGCGCAGGAAAGATCGCGGGCACACTTTTCTATGGGGAAAGTGTGGCAGTTGGGTATGAAGTTGTCAAGTAGAATGTTGGTTATGGGTGCGGGGGAGGCACCCAAGCGAAAAGCGAAGAAAAACCTAACGCAGAGACGCTGAGAGCGCAGAGGCGACGCAGAGAAGAGCCCGAGAAGAAACCTTCGGCAGGATTAGGTGTAAACGAGCGGAGAAGTCAAAACCCGCCCTCGTGCGGGCAGGCCCTCCTTCGGCGGGCAGGCGCAAACGACGCGCACCCTTAAACCCCACCCTTCGGCTCCGCTCAGGGCAAGCGGGTGCGGCACCCGGCAGCCCTCGCCGAAAAGGGGAGCTTCAGTCCGGCGGACAGCCTGACTTGTCGAGTTCCGCCAATCGTTTGATAGCTGCCGCGTTGCGCTTTTCCGAAGCCACCAGCAACAACACTCGGGCCTGGGCGCAACTTTGGGGGACGCCTTCGCCTTTGATGTAAAGCTCCGCCAATGCCGCCGCCGCCGTGCTGTTTCCCGCCTGCACCAAGGTCCATAACTGGTCGGGCGTTATTGGTTTCTTTTGCCCGCTCGCGTGCCCGCCGGTTTCCGCTTGCGGAGCGCTGGGAGTGCGGGTCCCCGCTCCCCTTTTTTTCTGGTTGCCGATCGCGAAAACATCCGTGGGGGCACTGCTCGCAGCAGGTGACTCTCTTAGCGTTGATGGTGATCGGGTTTCCGGCGTTGTTTCTGCCGGCAATTCCACCGGCGCCTTTGCTGCTGGTCGATTTTCGTCGCGGTATTGCGAAAACTTGATCGCGACGAGAGACAGTGTGCCTGCGACACACGCGCCGAGTAAAACGCCAACGATCAGTTGGCGCTTCATTGCCGCGAGATGCCGTTGCATGGGCACTAGCATTCCGCTGGCCGCTACTTCCCGATGCGCCGGGAATGGGATGCTCGAATGAGCGGATTCTCGAGTCCCGTCGAAACTGGCCGTTTGCCGGGGTCGCTCTCTCGCCACGATGGTAGAGACGGCGCCGGTCTCGCGAGGCTCACTCGTTGCGGGAATTTCCTGCGTAGAGACCCGGGAAATGCACTGGTGGATCTGCGCGCGACCTTCGTCGGAGAGGCGCAGGAATCTCAGGCCGCCGGATTTTCTTGCTGCGTCCGTCCACGCCACTTCACCCCAGGCCTCGATGCGTTCCCGAAGATTCAGTGAAAACCAAAAATGAATTGGTCCGTCCTGGCGAACGGGGGCAAACGATTCAAAGCGCAGGCCGCCTTCGGAGATGTCCAATACAGTTCCACCGTCATCCCCTCCTAACTGCAAGAACACAAAATTATCCGGCACCTTTCTCAGCGTTTCGCGACGTTCCAGGTTTATATTTCTCAGGGTCATGTCTCTCGAGAGGCCGTTTTATTTTCGGAACGGCCTTCAGCGGCGGGGAAGCGAAGGTTTGCCGAATCGGTGGGCCCAGGGCGGGTATGGGGCCGAGCCTCTTGGCCCCATACCCGCCATTATACTCTTCCACGCCTGGATTGAAACCGACGGACACGCCCAGATTGGACAAGAGCTGGAGCGAGCCGTGCGGGGAACCCGATAATCTGCTCCTTTTGCACAGAAGAAAGTTCTAATAGTCCTTGACACGCACACGCTATGGGAACAGGATCACATCGAGGTTTCGCCGTTTGGGGCGAGACTCCCGCTTTCCAGTCCAAACGCAGTTTCATTTAAGGCCAAGAACCACATCGAGGAAAAAGAGACAGAACCTTCCAGGTTCCTTTTTATTCCCTCGGGTGTGGGCCGCCTTCCTGTTCGACGTGCAGGTTCGCAAACCCTAGACGCCAGCGGTTCCCAGCCACACCAATCAAACCCGACTCGCTGGAAGCGAGAAGGAAAATCGAGATTCCAAAATAAGGAGCACTACTATGTCTGAACAAAACAAAAACGCAGTCCGTCGTCTGTTCGATGAACTATGGAACAAGGGAAATCTGCCGGTGGCAGACGAACTCATTGGCGCCAACTACACTCACCATGACCCCTCGACACCCGATGTTGGGCGGGGCCCCGAAAGTGAGAAGAAGAGAGTAACGCTCTATCGCAATGCCTTTCCCGACCTTCGCTTGACGGTCGAGGACCTCTTTGCTGAAGGCGAAACAGTTGTGGCCCGGTGGTCTTGTCGCGGCGCCCATAAGGGCGAATTCAACGGGATTGCGCCAACGGGGAAGCAGTTCGCCATCACCGGGATAACCATCGCGCGCCTCGCTGGTGGAAAGATCGTGGAAGGCTACGTCAACTGGGACGCTCTGGGGCTTATGCAGCAGCTCGGTGCCGTTCCTGTGACCGCCGCCAAGACCATGGCAGCAGCAAAGTAGGCGTACGCATTAAAGTAGGCAAACCGGAGGCCCGATCACAGATCGGGCCTCCGGTTCATCTTCCAAAGTTAATCAGGGAAATTCTGTATCCTGGCGTTTCGTTCAAGAGTAAACTTCTCTCAAGATCCTGCCTACTTCGTCCCCACTCAAGAATCTGCAATCGTCTCAATACCAGAGAGCAGAAAAAGACTCTCAAGAGAGCCATCGGCGAATTGCTGGAGGAAAGCAGATGGATAAGAGGTTGTTCAACGAAATGATCGCTGATTTTACCGAGGCGAAGAAGTACCGCGCGGGCAAGAAGGCGAAAGTTCGGGTTTCTCGCGTGGCGTTCGAGCCGGTGGAACTTAAGCCCGCGGAAATCTGCAAGGTCCGGGTTCGTCTGGGATTCAGCCAACCTCAATTTGCGGAGTTTCTCTGCACTAGCGACGGTACCGTCCGCAGTTGGGAACAAGATTTGCGCAAACCCCAAAGCTCTGCCTTGCGCTTGTTGGCAATTGCGAAAGAAAAACCTGCTGTGCTTCTGCGCAGAGAAGGCTAGCGGGAAAATCCATACCTGCATGGCCTTCATGCTCCTATGGCAAGAATGGGAAAGAATCGGTTGCAGCGAGGTGATATTCTAGGGGCGAGATACGAGTAGGCCGAGTCGCACTGTTTGGAGAGAGACTGCCCCCTCCTGCGGCTTTGCGCATTCCACAGATACTTGGCTGAGGAGCGAGCCGGAGCAAATGGCTCGCGAGAAGGAACATGGCTAAATCCCTGCGCCCGATTCTGGAAATCGTCAAAAAGCTGGAACTTCCCGAAAAATATTTCGAACAGATTGGCCCGTACGGCGGAAAGGTGCGCCTGGACCTCTTGAACGACGGCGCATACCCGCGGCGCGGCAAGCTGATACTGGTTACGGCGACGACTCCGACGGCGAGCGGTGAAGGAAAAACGGTCACTTCGATCGGGTTGACACAAGGTTTGGCGCGTATCGGGAAGAAAGTGATCATCACGTCGCGGGAGCCGTCGCTGGGGCCGGTGTTTGGGATGAAGGGCGGGGCGGCGGGAGGCGGCGCGTCCACGATTGAACCGGCCGCGAAGATCAACCTGCACTTTCACGGGGATTTTCACGCCATCGCCGCGGCGCACAATTTGCTGGCGGCGCTGGTTGACGCGCATTTATTTCACGGCAACGATTTGAACCTGGACCCGGAGCGCATCACTTGGCCGCGCACGATGGACATGAACGACCGCGCGCTGCGCGACATCGTGGTGAACGCGGGCAGTAAGAAAGAAGGCGCCGCGCGGCACACGGGATTTGTGATCACCGCGGCTTCGGAAATCATGGCCATCATCGCGCTGGCCAAAGATCGCGCGGACCTGCGGCGACGGCTGGACAGAATCGTGGTGGGGATTACGCGGACTGGGAAGCCTGTCCATGCAGGAGATCTGCAGGCCACGGGAGCGATGATGGCGCTGCTGACCGAAGCGATTCAACCCAACCTGGTGCAGACCGTCGAGGGCGCGCCGGCTTTTGTGCATGCCGGGCCGTTTGGAAATATCGCGCATGGAACGAGCAGCGTGGTTTCGCAGGAGATGGGGCTGCGGCTGGCGGATTATGTGGTGAATGAGTGCGGGTTCGCGGCGGACCTGGGCGCGGAGAAGTACATTGATATTGTTTACCGATCGACGGGCGTTAGCCCTGCCGCGGCGGTGCTGGTGACGACGGTGCAAAGCCTGCGGAACCAGGGCGAAGGCGACCTTGAAAAAGGAATTCCGAACCTGGTGCAGCACCTGCAGATTCTCCGCAAGTTTGGATTGCCAACGGTGGTGGCCATCAATCGCTTTCCGAAGGACACCGACGCGGACCTGGAGCGACTGGAACGCGCTTGCGAGGAGAATGGGGCGCTGAGCGCGCGGCACACGGCGTTCGCGGACGGCGGCGCGGGAGCCGAGGAGCTAGCGCGGCGCGTGGTGGAGATTATCGAGAAAAATCCGGGTGTCCGGGCGAAGCATATTTATGAGCCGGATGAGACTCTGGAGCCGAAGATCCAGAAAGTGGCACGGGAAGTTTACGGGGCCCGTGATGTGACCTTGAGCGAGAAGGCCAAATCGAAGCTGCGGGATTTTACGAGTTGGGGCTTCGGCAAATTGCCGGTGTGCATCGCCAAAACGCAGTATTCGCTTTCGGATAATCCGAAGCTGATGGGCGCGCCGAGGGGATGGGAATTGAATGTGACTGATGGGTCGCTCTCGGCGGGAGCGGGATTTGTGGTGGTGATTTCCGGGAATATGATGTTGATGCCTGGCTTGCCGAAAGTTTCGCGCGCAGTGGAGGTGGATGTGGATGCGGCGGGGGAGATTGTGGGAATCTGAGTGGTAAGATTGGTTAAAAAGAAGAGTCGGATTTAACGCCCCGACCGATTCGGGGTAAACGCCGAGCGCTGAGGAAGAGTGGCCCAAACCGGGACGGTGTAAACGCCGTACGCGGAGAAGAGTAACCCAAGAACACCGGCTAAAGCCCGTGCTACATGGGAAGATCGATGAAACGCGAAACGCTTATTACGGCGTCTAAACGATAGGTTTAGCCTGCGTGGCAGCGGAGTGTGTCCAGGTCCGCCCGCGCTCCCACCCACGAGAGGGAACTTGAGGAGAGTTGAATGCAGAAGCTGGGAATCGAAAGAAGCAGTGTTTTTGCTGGGAGTGTTGTTCGAGCGGGAGTCTGTCTTTGCCTTGCGCTGATGGGCGCAGTTTGCACACTTGCGCAGACTGCACCGTCCGCGGCTACTCCGGCGAAAACGCCGCCGATTTTGGGCACGATTAAAGCGATTGCGGGCGAAACGTTAACCGTAGCGACCGATTCTGGTGCCGAGACCAAAGTAACGGTGATCTCTACAACAAAATTGCTTCGCGTGCCTCCCGGGTCGAAGGACCTGACGCAAGCAGAAGCCATCCCATTTTCTGAATTTCAGCAGGGGGATCGCGTGCTGGTGCGGCTGCGCTGCGCCGGCGACCCGCCCGTCTGCGAAGCCGGAACGGTGATCGCGATGAAGAAGAACGACATCGCGGAAAGGCAAGCGCACGAACGGGAGGAGTGGCAGAAGCACGGGATTGGCGGGTTGGTGAAAGGCGTCGAGGCCGCGCAGGGCACGATCACCATTAGCACCGTGACCGCCGCGGGCAAGAAAGATGTCGCGGTCGAAATCGGCAAAAGCACGCTCATCCGCCGGTATGCGCCGGGTTCCGTGAAATTTGACGATGCAAAAGTGAGCAGCGTCGCGGAAGTGAATCCCGGGGACCAGTTGCGCGCGCGTGGCGTGCGCAGCGCCGACGGGGCCGGCTTTACCGCGGATGAAATTGTAACGGGAACGTTTCGAAACATTGCAGGAACAATTTCGGCGGTGGACGCAGCGGGGGGGACGATCACCGTGTCCGACCTCGCGACGAAGAAGCTTGAGGTCGTGAAGGTGAGTTCGGATTCGCAGTTGCGAAAGTTGCCGCTGCAGATTGCACAGATGATTGCGTTGCGCTTGAAGGGCGGCGCAACGCCGGCCGCCGCGGGAGCGACAGGTGCGGCAGGACCTGCCGCCGGGCCAGGCGGTAGCATCGGCGGCCAGGGCCGCAGTGGAGGAGGAGGAGATCTGCAACAGTTATTGGGCAGGTTGTCTGCAGCTCCGTTGGCGGATTTTCAAAAGGGCGACGTGGTGATGATCGTAGCCACGGGCGGACTTAAGGACGCACAAGTCACAGCCGTCACCGTGCTGGGTGGAGTGGAACCTTTGCTGCAAGCCATGACGCAGGAGCAGGCATCGAGTATTTTGACGCCGTGGAGCTTGAGCAATGGCGGGGGAGACGCGGCGGCGCAATAATGGGGAGGCGGGCCGCGAACAATTCAGAGGAACGGACTTTTCGATTGATGCGAAAGAACGTAGTGCAGAAATCCAGCCGAAGCGGTGTTCTGTTTTTCCTGTTGGCGATGCTGATGGCATGGCCTTGCCGGGCGCAAACCCAAACCGGAGTGATCCGCGGCCAGGTGACGGACCCGTCCGGGGGAACGCTGGTTGGCGCGACAGTGTTGTTGACCACTCCGTCCGGCGCTTCGATGGACACCATCACCAACAAGGATGGCATATACGAATTCAAGGATTTGGCTCCGGGAACTTATGAAATTAAAGCCGTGGCCGCGGGTTTTGCGATGTTCGACAAGGAGGGCGTTTCGCTCGCCGCCGGGCAATCCCTTCGCGTGGACATCGCGCTCACGCTGGCAGTGCAGCAGGAAAAAGTGGAGGTGAGCTCAAGCAGCACGCAACTGGACGTGAGCCCGCAAAACAACGCCAACAGCATCATCTTGCAGGGGAAGGATCTGGAAGCGCTCTCCGACGATCCGGACGAATTGTCTTCGGAGTTGCAGGCGCTGGCCGGGCCATCGGCGGGTCCCAACGGCGGGCAGATTTACATTGACGGTTTTACCGCCGGGCAATTGCCGCCAAAAGCGTCGATCCGCGAGATCCGCATTAACCAGAATCCGTTTTCGTCCGAGTACGACAAACTCGGTTACGGGCGCATCGAGATTTTCACGAAACCCGGAACCGATAAACTGCACGGGCAACTCCAGATGTTGGGGAATGCTTCCGCCTTCAACGCCAGAAGCTCTTTCGAAAACCTGCCGGCCGGCGTCTCACCGCCGGACTACAACTCCCAGCAGTACAGCGGAAACGTCGGCGGGCCGATCAACAAAAAGGCGTCTTTCTTTTTCAACATCGAGCGCCGCAATATCGGAGCGCTGAACGTCGTAAACGGCAGCGTAATCTGCGGGGATCCGTTTGCGCGAGTTCCTTGCCCGGCGGGCCAGGCCCAATTTAGCCTCATTCCCTCGTACAGCGCAGCGATTCCGTTTCCGCAGACGCGAACCAACCTGAGTCCACGAATCGATTATCAGCTCACGCCGAACAATACGCTTACCGTGCGCTATCAGTATTTTCGAGACGTGGTGACGAACGCTAACGTGGGGCTGTTCAATCTGCCGGAAACGGGGACCGACACGCTCGGGGTAGAGCACACGTTTCAAGCGACGGACACGCAGATCATTGGCGCGCATGCGATCAACGAATCGCGCTTTCAGTTTATTCACGCCGATAACGAGAGCACTCCGCTCCAGACCGGGACGACCGTGGATGTTGGCGGCGCGTTCAAGGGAAACGGCAGCGGCGGGTTCGGCACATCCGACATTCAAAAGCGATACGAATACCAGAACACCACTTTCCTGAACTACGGCAAGCATGCCTGGAAATTTGGCGGCAGGATTCGCGCCACGAACGATCGCGACCAGGTCAGCAGCAATTTCAACGGCACGTTTTCGTTCGGCTCGCGTCCGAATCCCGATCCAACCTGCATTCCCACCCCCGCGGACAACAACTGCATCATAACGCCAATCGTGGCGTACCAGATCACCGAGCGGGGGATTGCCGCGGGGCTGCCGTTCGCGACGATCCAGGCGATGGGTGGCGGCGCGAGTTACTTCACCCAGACGTTCCAGACGGCAGGCGGCACGCGGATTATTCCTTCGACGGTGACGCTGGTGGATGCGGGGCTGTTCCTCCAAGACGATTGGAAGGTTCGCCAGAACGTGACCTTGAGCTATGGCCTGCGGTTCGAGACGCAGAATAATTTCAGCGATAAATCCGATTTTGCGCCGCGCGTCGGATTGGCCTGGGGCATCGGGGGAAATGCGAAGAATCCTCCGAAGACGGTGCTGCGCGCGGGCTTTGGCATGTTTTACGACCGGTTTACCTACGATCTGGTGGAGACGCAGCAGCGATTTAACGAGCTGAATCCGCTGCAGCAACAAATGCAAATCCAGAACCCCGCGTTCTTCCTGCCGATTCCCAATCCGGTGCCAACAGGGACTCTAGTTTCCACCCAATATGCGAACAACAATAATTTGCGCACGCCGTATACGATACAGACGGGTGTCACACTGGAGAGGCAGATCACAAAGTTTGCGAATATCGCGGTGACGTACCTAAATTCCCGCGGTGTGCACCAGTTTTACGCGAACAATCTCAATCCATTCCTTGCGGCAAACGGTTCTACAGCTGGCGCGCGTCCCTTCCCGTCGCAAGGCAACATTTTACAATATCAGTCGGAAGGCACCTTCAAGCAGAATCAACTCATCGTCAACGGCACCGTCCGGTTAGGGGCGAAGCTCTCCTTGTTCGGCTACTACACCTACAATCGCTCCAACAGCGACACGTCTGGCGTGAGCAGTTTTCCGTCGAACCCGCTGAATCTACAGGAAGACTATGGCCGTGCGAGCTTTGACATTCGTAACCGCCTGTTTGTCGTAGGAACGATTGGGCTGCCCCGGGGATTTCGCTTGAGCCCGTATGTGATTGCTAGCTCGGGGATACCTTTCAACATCACGACGGGAACGGACCCTTTTCAGGACAATGTGTTCAATGCGCGGCCCACGTTCGCGGCCTGTGCACCGTCGAACCAGACGAAGTTTGGATGCTTTGACGCAAACCCCGCGCCGGGCTCTACCCCGATTCCCATCTACTTTGGGGAAGGACCGGGCCGGTTCTCCGTGAACTTACGCGTAAGCAAGACATTTGGATTTGGCCCCGCGGTCGAGGGCGCTTCCGGCGGCGGAGGGGGCGGCGGCATGAGTGGCGGAACTTTTGGACGCGGGCCGGGCGGACCGGGTCGCGGCGGAGGCGGTGGCCGCGGAGCGGACGCCGGCGCTACGAACCGCCGCTACGCGTTGACAGTGGGGGTCATGGGGCGAAATATCTTCAACAATGACAATGTTGGCACGCCGATCGGTAATTTGGGCTCGCCGCTGTTTGGCGAGTCAAACGGACCGGCCGGTCGGCCGTACAATGATTCATCTTCGAATCGCCGGCTCGATCTGCAAATCACGTTTACCTTCTAGTTTCAGGCAGAAGGGCCAGCCCATGCGGCATCTTTCTCCGGCGGCCGCAATTTAGGCTATTCTCTTAAACATCGTTCGGAATTTGCCCTGCTATATTGCACAGCAGTGGACGCAATTTTATGGGAGACACGCGTGAGCCAGGAGAAAAGTGACCGCGAACTGGGAATGCTGCGCAACATTGCGCGCAGGGATTTTTTGAACGGGGTTGGCGTGACTGTTGGCGCATCTCTCGTCGTCCCCAAGACGATTTTGGGCGAGATGTTGAATGCGGCCGATGCGCCGTTTGCTCCGGAGAAGCAGGCCGGCTACTATCCCCCGGCGAAGACCGGGATGCGCGGTAGCCATGATGGTTCCTGGGAAACGGGACACGCCCTGCGCGACGGCAAAAAGTGGGATCACGCCACGAAAGACAAAGAATCTTACGACCTGATTGTCGTTGGCGGTGGCATTAGCGGCCTGGCGGCGGCATATTTTTATCGCCAGCGGGCTGGAAACAGGGCGCGCATCCTCATCCTCGATAATCACGACGATTTCGGCGGCCATGCCAAGCGCAACGAATTCACGAGCGGCGGGAAGACACTCATCGGCTACGGCGGAAC
>JGI12635J15846_10005983_pt1 | contig 10477 bp, 8 predicted proteins | sample BlaSpr_A8_OM2_M2_FD_15846 | JGI IMG/M metagenome (IMG submission 15846) | reverse complement strand
CCGCTTAGGGCCCGGCCTACCGCTTCCGCCAAAGCCAATTGGCGACCTGCCTCCGCCTTCGTTAAGTATTGTAAGTCCTCGGCGATCATTAGTTGGGTTTGCAATTCTAAAAGCGACCCCCGCGCATGGAACAAGAAATGCGCGAACTCTTTGTCAGAATGATGACCTTTTCCTTCCGCGATATTGCTGGGTACTGAAACTGCCGCTCGCCGAAGCTGCTGGCTCAGTCCGTAGGCTTCATGTTTTGGAAAGGTTGCCGTACTCTTATAAATCTCACTCGCCAATTTCATTGCTTCCTGCCAGACCCTCAAATCTCGAAACGATGAAGATGCCATAAAGAACCTCCATCGTTCTTTTTAATGCTTGTCCACTGAACTGTATGTGATCGATGAACCCGAAGGGGTTTGGCCGACTGACCAACGGCGAACAGCCAATGACAAGGGGTTAAGCCAACGACCAAGGACGAACGACCAACGACGGTTCCTAAGCAATCACCAATTCGCCGCCGTGTTCCTTTTCAAGCGACATGGCCAGGTTCAGGGCGTCGATTGCGCACTGCGCTTGCAGATCGGCCGGCTGTTTGGTGGTTATGCGCTGCATCCAGAGGCCGGGGGTTGTCATGAGGGCGAATAGTGATCCGCGGTGCTTGGCGGCGAAGCGGATGATTTCGTAGGACAATCCCGTAATCAAGGGAAGCAACGCAATGCGGACGGCGAATCGTGCCCAAAAAGTTGTTACAGGAATGAGCGTATATACGCCGATGGAAATTATCATTACTGTCATCAGAAAGCTGGTGCCGCAACGTGGATGAAACGTCGAATAACGCTGCACCGCGCCCGTTTCCATCGCATCGCCGTTCTCAAAAGCGAATACGGTTTTGTGCTCGGCGCCGTGATATTCATAAACGCGGCGAATATCGGGCAACAGAGAGACTCCCCAAATAAAGAGCAAGAACAAAAGCAGGCGGATCACGCCATCGACGAGATTGAACATAATCTGGCCGCTAAATATAGCGTTGGCTTTCTTCAACTCCGTCGCGGCGACGAGCGGCAAAAATTTGTACATGAAGATGAAGAATCCAACTGAAATGATGATGTTAACCGTGGCCATCCATCTAGTGATTTCGAACTTCTTCTTACCGGTATTCACCGGTTCTTCCTGTAATTCGTCCAACGCGGCGTTGGCGGAAAAACGCAGAGCCCGGAAGCCCAGGGTCATGGCGTGTCCCAAAGTCATTACGCCGCGGATCACAGGCCATCCCATCCACTTATGCTTTTCTGAAAGTCGTTCCAGCGGTTCGCTGTGAGTGGATATTTCGCCGGACGGCTTGCGGCATGCGATTGCCCAGGCGTGAGGGGAGCGCATCATAACGCCTTCAAGGACGGCTTGGCCGCCGACGAGAGTCTCTTCGCCACCTTCCAGTGCTGGAAGAAGCTGCACCGCGACCAAAAAATGCCACCATGTCAGTAGGAATTTCTTTAACGAAGACATACCGATTGGATGATCCTTCCGCGCCCGAAGGCACAAACACTAGAGTACCATAGCCATTCGACGATTCGAGCCGCTCGCAAGTTGCGGCAAATAATAGGGTTGATTAGTCTTGGAGCATGAAAAAACTCGCGGCAGTGTGCGAGCAAGTCGCAGCCACCAGCAAGAAACTGGAAAAGATTGCGATCGTTGCCGCTTATTTTGGCTCATCTTCGTTGGATGAGGCAGCCGATTCCGCGATATTTCTCTGCGGCCGCGTTTTCCCGATTTGGGAAGAAACCACACTGCAAGTTGGGGGGTCTCTGCTCTGGCGAATAGTAGCGGAACTGTCGGGAAAAAGCAGTGCTGAGTTAACCGCTTCCTACCAACGCCATGGCGATCTTGGATCAGTGGCTGCCGAAGTATTGCCTCCAATCAACAAAGACGGCGATTTATCGGTAATGGACGTACAGAGGCGCTTTCGGGATATCGCAGCCGCACGCGGCGTGGCTGCGAAAACTGCGCTTCTTCGCGACTTGCTTTCACAAGTGACTCCTCTCGAAGCGAAGTACATTGTAAAAATCATAACGGGGGACTTGCGCATCGGGCTGAAGGAAAGCCTGGTTGAAGAAGCGATTGCCAAAGCCTACGCAGCGCCGCTTCGCGATGTGCAGCGGGCAAACATGTTGCTTGGGGACATCGGCGAGACGCTGCGGCTTGCAGCACGGGGCAATCTGGCCGAAGCCCGCATGAGATTGTTTCACCCATTGGGATTCATGCTGGCGAGTCCAGCGGAGTCGGCGGGAGAGGCGCTGTCTTACTTCGAGAATGCATTCGTGGAGGACAAATATGACGGAATCCGCGCGCAGGCGCATTGCTCAGCGAATGAAGTCAAAATATTTTCCCGCACGCGCGACGAGATTACAGAGTCTTTTCCTGAATTGGCGGATGCACTCTGCGGCTTTTCGCAAGATGTGATTCTCGATGGAGAGATCGTGGCGTGGGGAGCTAACGAAGGCGGCCGCGCTTTGCCTTTTAGCGCTTTGCAGCAGCGCTTGGGAAGGAAGAAAGTCAGCGAAGAGATAGTCCGGCGAGTTCCGGTCGCATATTTGGCGTTCGATGTTTTGTATGCGGGGGGCGAGTTGCTGTTGGATCGTCCGTTGAAAGAGCGTGGGAAAATTCTGGATGACGTTTTGGCGGGGGCGAGAACACCCATTGACCACAGAGGACACGAAGGTCCACGAAGGAAAACCGGAGTTGAATCACAAGTCAGTCTGGCGTTTGATCCTTCCGAGCTGGGCACTCGCAGCGAGGTGATCCGTGCGCCTGTTTTCCGGGCTGGCTCTCCCGAGGAACTTGACGCCCTGTTCGAAGCCGCCCAGGCCCGCGGCAACGAAGGCTTGATGATCAAAGACCCTGAGTCCCTGTACACACCGGGGCGGCGGGGTAAATCCTGGCTGAAGTTAAAGCGTGAACTCGCGACTCTCGATGCAGTCGTCACCGCCGTAGAATACGGACACGGCAAACGAATTGGGGTGCTGAGCGATTACACTTTTGCGGTGCGCGATGGAGAGAAGCTGGTCAACATCGGTAAGGCCTATTCGGGACTGACGGACGTTGAGATTGCCGAGATGACGAAATGGTTTCTAGAGCACACGATTGAGGATCAGGGCTTGCGCTTGTTGGTTGAGCCGAAGATCGTAGTCGAAGTGGCATTTAACAACATGATGCAATCAGAAAGACACAACAGCGGATACGCGCTGCGCTTTCCGAGGCTCGTAAGGATGCGTCCGGATAAGCTGCCGGAGGAAGTAGACACGATTGAGAGGGTGAAGGAAATCTACGAAACGCAAAACAAATAGCGCCTAGAAGAATGTGTTTTTGAGGCGTGTGATCAAGTCCAACTTCCCGCTCTGCAAATCCAGCGTCGCAACGTAGTAGTCCATATTGGCGCCATGCTCGTACCGCATTTCCAGACCCGCTTTTACGTAAGCCACGCGTGTGTCATCAGATAGACCAACGACCTTGGCAATCCAACCATCGCTGTAAGGAGCGGGGACCACCAGATTCTCTTTAGAAACACAAATCGAGAGTTCTTTTCTTCGAAGGTCGAATGCGTACACACAGACCCAATCGCCCCCGCCTTTCGTATACGTAAGGGCATTAAACACAACAGCAGGGTGCTTTTCGCAGGAAACTGGGGACTCGTACGAAATATTGTCTGCGGGAGTCCCGATTTGTTCATACACGTCGGTATCTTTGTGTCGCATAAACAGGCGACGCCGGAAGGTTTCCTCTACGGACTGGAGCCCAAGAACTATAGTTTCGCTCGCCGGATTGAAGAGCAGCCCCGAAAACCTGTAGCCATCGGGAATGCCAGCGGCACGGTACCGGACAGTTTGCTCACCGCTATGATATTTCCGCTGCTCAGCAGGAATGCTTCTGATGCGAGCTCGGAGAGTTTCCAGCAGAATTCCTCTCCGCTGCAGCGCCTGCGCTGTGTCGGAGGGTTCCTCAATTAGCAAACCGAGCAGCAGATGTTCGTTCCCAATGTGCCGATCGGAGAGCATCTCCGCCTCCGCTACAGCGTGACTAAGGACTCGCTTCGATTCATCGCTGAGCGGAAGATCTACGGTGTTGTTTTCCTTCCTTGGCTGCGGAGGGATACCGAGAATGTCATTTCGTACTTGAGCCTCTTCAACGTTCTCAAGCAATTCTTCTCTGACCCAGGAATCTCTAAATAAGGCCAAGGCAAGGTGGCCGCTCTCAATAACTTGTGCCCCGCACTGATTCGCTTCCCACCTTGCGAAGAAGATCGTTCGGCGTGCGTTCTCTGTATATCTTTCGAACATTTATGCACATGAAAAATGAAGAGTAATCAGCGAAATCAGGCGCCTTCCTATCCCTTGCCTATCCCTCGCTTCCGCCGACTGCGCCTCGAACGTAATAGGTAGGAAAATTTGGTTCCAGCTTGCGGCCGCGCGAACTGAAAATTCGGAAGTTCCCGAGTCCGGCTCTCTGTATGGCAAACTTCAGCGTCGTCGCGACTACACCTAAACCATATTTCACGCTTCGGCCGAAGTTGATCGAGGAAGCCTCGGCAAAATATTTCGTTGGGCAAGATACCTCGCCAATTCGGAATTTGAAGTGCGCGCACTGAGCTAGTACTTCATTGTCGAAGACGAAATCATCTGAATTTTCGAGCAGAGGCAGCGTGGTCAGCACATCGCGGCTAAAGGCACGATAGCCGGTGTGGTACTCCGACAACTTGATTCCCAGAAACAGGTTCTCGAACGCGGTCAATAGGCGGTTCGCAACGTACTTGTAAAAAGGCATTCCTCCGCGCAAGGCCTGTCCTCCGATAATTCTCGAACCAAGGACTACGTCGTAAACTCCGTAGGCCACCATGCTGGCCATCGCGGTAACCAGAAGGGGCGTGTACTGGTAATCCGGATGCACCATGAGGATTACGTCCGCGCCCTCGGCGAGGGCTTCGCGGTAACAGGTTTGCTGGTTGCGTCCATAGCCATAGTTGCGGTCATGGATGAAGCACTTCAATCCTAGCGCCTTGGCAAGCTTCACCGTCTCGTCGGAGCTGTGATCGTCAACCAGGATGCGGATGTCTACTAAATCTGGCAATTCGCGAACCGTGGCCTCGAGAGTTTTCGCCGCGTTGTAAGCGGGCAGAACCACGGCGATGCGTTTATTGTTGATCATTAGTCGGCCTGCGGCCAATACTGCGGCGACCTTCGCTCGTCCCCGGACGAGGGCGTCCGGGTCTACGCAATTTTCTCGTTGATTTAGAATCGCGTGATTCAAGAATGATATCAAGTACGTAGACGCCGCGCGGTCATATTTCACCAATGTCTTCCAACTTAGCCGCATCCCCAAAACCTGTTTCTGGGGTGAGTTTGCTTTACCTCGACTTCGTTATTACCGGCGTGGTGATGACGCTGCTTGGGCCGATGCTCCCTATGCTGGCAGCCCGATGGTCTTTGAACGATACGCAAGCCGGTTATCTGTTTACCGCACAATACGCTGCGTCAATCGTCGGAATGTTGCTGTCGAGCGTGTTGGTCCAGCGCTACGGATACCGGATCACATTGTTGATCAGCCTCATCATCATGGCGGTTGGCGTGGCGTGTCTCGCTCGAAGCAATTGGACATTTGGACTGATTTCCGTCTGTATTTTTGGCGCCGGCTTCGGCGTCAATACCCCAGCAGCAAATCTGCGAATTGCCAGATCGAATCCGCAAAAAGCAGCTTCGGCTTTGAACCTGCTGAATTCGTGTTGGGGAGTTGGAGCCATGGCGTGTCCGCTGATGGTGGCTGCGGTGCAGCGGTCAGGGCATACGGCTCAATTCCTTTACGGAACCTCCGCCGCGCTGGTTTTGCTGGCGGCATGGATCGCCGCGGTGCGCTTCACCATGGACGGAAAGGCGACTTCAGAGAAGGAAGTTGCAGTCTCCAATCGCGGGATTTGGGACAATGGAATGCTTGCCATTGTTGCCGGACTGTTTTTTATCTACGTGGGAACCGAAAACTGCGTCGGTGGATGGGTGGCCTCCTATGCCCGTCGAATCGATTCGAACGCTCTCTGGGCGATTACGCCTTCATTCTTTTGGGGAGCATTGCTGGTCGGACGCTTCCTAGCCCCGCTAGCGCTTCAGCGAGTGCGTGCAACCAAGCTCGCGGCGGCTGGTGTGGCCTTGGCGGCTGTGGGAGTATTGGTTCTGATCGCAGCGAGGGGAATGCCGCTGATCATGCTCGGCGCTGCCATCTCCGGTTTAGGGTTGTCGTCGGTATTTCCCATCAGCGTTTCATTGCTGTCGGAATGGTTTGGCGACGCGGCAGCGCTCATCAGCGGGGCAATCTTTGCTTGCGGGAATTTCGGAGGAGCGGTCTTGCCGTGGATCGTAGGAGCGCTTTCCACGCATTTTGGAAGTCTGAGAGTGGGATTTCTGGTTCCACTGGCCGGGTCTCTCGCCATGCTAGTTTTTTATCTTGGGCATGAAAATCCCAAATTGCTCAGCTCTCCATCGTCACGAACCAGTTAGGCCGAGATGTCGCCCGCACCGTTACAGGGCGGAACACCAGGTCCCTCCACTCGCCAATTGATTTGCTTCGCAAATTAGCTGACTCGGTCGGGATGACAAACAATTGTCGGATTTTCGGAAAATGGAGATACGAGCAAAAGGGCTTTTCTGAAATCCCAACAATCTGTCATCCCGAGCGAAGAAGATCGATCGCTGGCGAACGATCTCCGCAGTCGAGGGACCTGCTGTTATCCGGAATTCGACACTCAGCTAATTCCGTCTATACTTCCGATGTTCGTTTCATGCACACCTGTGAATCGGGGATAAATTCGATGCGATGCTTGACCGCCCTTTCCACGCGATTGCTGATTGCTATTTGTTTATTTCCGGCATTTGCCGTAGCCGAGCCCGCTCCAAGTAACCTCATCGCGAATATTGCGGGGCGAACCACGATCAACCTGGATGGAACCTGGAATACGATCGTGGACCCCTACGAGACTGGACTTCGAATGCGCTTTTATCAAAACGCGAAGGCGCGTGATAAGCGAGACCTGGTCGAATATAACTTCGACACGTCTGAAAAATTGAAGGTTCCCGGCGATTGGAACACGCAACGGGATACGCTCCTCTTCTACGAAGGTCCAGTCTGGTACCAGCGGTATTTTTCTTACGGCAAACACACGCACACTCGCCTGTTTCTCTATTTTGGAGCCTCCAATTATGCGACGCGGGTGTGGTTGAACGGTCAAAAGGTAGGCGAGCACACCGGCGGTTTTACGCCTTTCAACTTCGAGGTCACGGGAACTGTCTCCGAAGGCGAGAACAGCGTAGTCGTGGAAGTGAATAACACACGGCTGACGGAAGGAGTGCCTGCACGGGACACGGACTGGTGGAACTATGGTGGATTGACCCGAAGCGTTGAACTGGTAGAGGTCCCCGAAACTTTTATTCAGAATTACTTCGTGCAGCTTGCAAAGGGCTCGCGCGACGAAATTGCGGGATGGGTGCAGCTCAACGGAGCGTCGCTATCCGGCAAAGTAACAATCGAAATCCCTGAAGCACATCTCACGCAATCCGTCGATACCGACGCCACTGGGCACGCCGACTTTCACTTTCCGGCGGAACTTCAACTTTGGTCGCCTGAAAATCCGAAGCTCTACCAGGTTGTGATCTCAGCGGGAAACGAGACAGTAAAGGATGAGGTCGGATTTCGCACGATTGAGACTCGGGGAACGCAGATTCTCCTGAACGGAAAGCCAATCTTCCTGCGCGGTATATCTATGCATGAAGAAGCGCCATTTCGCGGTGGGCGGGCTTTCTCTGAAGAGGATGACAATGTTCTTCTGAGCTGGGTCCGCGATCTTGGATGCAATTTCGTTCGGCTGGCGCACTATCCACACAACGAGGCGATGATCCGGTTGACGGATCGCATGGGTCTGCTGGTGTGGTCGGAGATTCCGGTCTACTGGAGCATTGCGTGGCAAAATCCGAACACGCTGGAAAATGCCGAAGAACAATTGCGCGACGANATTGCGCGAGATGGAAATCGCGCGTCGATAGTTTTATGGTCGATGTCCAACGAAACTCCGCCGTCGGAGCCCGGACGAACTGAATTTATAAAATCCCTGGCAGCGTACACGCGGCAACTCGACCCCACGCGTTTGGTGACATCTGCTCTGAACCACACGGAAACAGTTGCGCCGGGCGTCAGATTATTAAACGATCGGTTGGGAGAATCTCTCGACGTGTTGGGACTGAATGAATATGTGGGATGGTACGAAGGAACGGTGGAGGATACCGACCACCTTCATTGGAAGACCGCCTACGAGAAGCCGCTGATTATTAGCGAATTCGGGGCCGGGGCCCCCTATGGAAAACATGGCGATGCCGACGCGCGCTTCACGGAAGAGTATCAGGCCAATTTATTCGAGCACCAGATCAACATGCTGAAACAGATTCCCTCTCTGGCCGGGATGTCTCCGTGGGTTTTGATGGATTTCCGTTCAGCGCGACGATTCCTGCCGGGAATTCAGGACTTCCACAATCGTAAAGGCTTGATATCCGATCGTGGGCAGCGCAAGCAGGCTTTCTACGTGCTGCAGAAGTACTATCAGCAAAAGGAGAGTGGGAAGTAGGGAGGTTGCGCTGTGCAGTCGTTCTAGGCCGCCGGCTTGCCGATTCCATTTTTCGTCAGGAAACGTTCGATGAACGTCGTGTCCACATTACCTGCGCGGAAATCTGGATCGGCGAGGATTTTTCTGTGTAACGGGATCGTCGTGTAAATCCCTTCGACGATGAACATCTCCAACGCTCGCGACATGCGAGACACGGCCTCAACTCGATCTTTTCCTCGCACAATCAGCTTTGCAATCAGTGAGTCGTAATATGGCGGAATGGTCCCTTCAGCGTAGGCTGCCGTATCTACTCGAACGCCCGTCCCACCCGGTGGATTAAATGCGGTAATCTTCCCCGCCGACGGCGTGAATTTTTCCGGATGCTCGGCGTTGATGCGGCATTCGATGGCATGTCCCCGATGCACTATGGGGCCTTGCAGCACGGTTGCAAGACGTTCGCCGGCGGCCAGTAGAATCTGGCTCTTTACCAGATCCACATCCGTAACCATTTCCGTGACCGGATGCTCCACTTGAATACGCGTATTCATCTCGATGAAATAAAGCTGGCGATCTTCGTCCATCAGGAATTCGACGGTTCCCGCGTTCACATATCCGATATCGGAGAGAGTCTTCACCAGCATCTGCCCGATGCGATCCCGCAATTCTGGGCTGACCTGGGTTGACGGCGATTCCTCCAATAGCTTCTGATGGCGACGCTGCACACTACACTCGCGCTCGCCCAAACTGACCACGTTGCGATATTCGTCGGCAAGGATTTGGAATTCAATGTGCCGGGGCCGCTCGATGAACTTCTCCATGTAGAGGTCGCCGTTGCCGAAGGCCGCCGATGCCTCGGATTGAGCAGCTTTGAAAAGTGCGGGCAGCTCCGCTTCGCTGCGCACAATGCGCATTCCGCGCCCGCCACCACCCGCCGAAGCTTTTATGATGACCGGAAAGCCCACTTGCTTCGCCCATTCGAGCGCTTCCCCGTCACTCGCGAGAATTCCCTCCGAGCCGGGGAGAATCGGAACACCGACTTTCTTCATAATGGCCCGGGCTTTTTCTTTCTCTCCCATGAGGCGGGTGATTTCGGGCGGAGGGCCAATAAATTTTATGTTGCAAGTTTCGGTTACTTCCGCAAAGTTGGCGTTCTCGGCCAAGAGGCCATAGCCGGGGTGGATGGCGTCCACGTTGGCGATTTCGGCGGCGCTGATAACGGCGGGGATATTCAGGTAACTCAACGCCAACTGCGGAGGGCCGATGCAAATCGCCTCGTCCGCAAACCGAACGTGCAGCGAATTGCGGTCCGCCTCGCTGTAAATTGCGACGGTTCGGATGCCCAACTCCTTGCAGGCGCAAATTACCCGAAGCGCAATTTCTCCGCGATTTGCGATGAGGATCTTGTTAAACATTATTTATGAGGAGTTGTTCGCGACTGGGAGAGGTCCGATAGACGCCGACGCGTCCAGCATCTCCTAAAAAAGCAGGTCCCTCCACTCCGCTTCGTACCGGTCGGGATGACAGTTTGTGCATGGAATTGCCGAGCCTGACTACTTTCGAGGCCGAATGGCGAATAACTCCTGGCCGTATTCAATCGGCTGCCCATTGGCGATTAGCTTTTTCACGACTTCTCCTGCAACGTCCGATTCGATCTCATTCATCAGCTTCATGGCCTCCACAATGCAAAGAAGCTGCCCAACCTCAACAATGTCTCCAGGCTTTACAAATGGGGGCGACCCTGGCGAAGGCGATTCATAGAATGTGCCCACAATCGGCGACTTGACCATGTGCAACGGCTCCTCCGGAACCGGCTCAGGTTCTTTCGGGATGGCAGGAGGCGCCGTCGGCGGCGATGCCGCC
>JGI12635J15846_10005981_pt1 | contig 10479 bp, 10 predicted proteins | sample BlaSpr_A8_OM2_M2_FD_15846 | JGI IMG/M metagenome (IMG submission 15846) | reverse complement strand
CGAGCATTTGCCGCGCGTGAGGGGTAGTCCTATACATGCGGTACCAAAAATTTGGCGATTCCGTACTATTCGTACTCTCGTAGGACCTCGACTTATAATTCGTACGTCTCTCCCAGGGTTACGCGCCGATGTTATCCCAGCCAAGCAGCGGTCGCTGCAAAGCGCGGCACGACGGAGAATTTCTTCTGGACCGGCGAAAGTCGAAACCCGCCGACTTTCACAGAGACTTGAAGCGAGCGGAAGTTCGAAACGCCGGGACCAGGGGTGATTGGAAGCTCCATGCTCGTCATCGTAGGAATGATCCTGCTGTTGACCTGGATTTTTGACCACGCAGTACACCTCACGCCGAGTTCGCTCGTAAATTTGCTGTTGCTGTTCGCGACGATTTCGTTCGTGCTGGATTTTTTGCGCGAGCGGGAGAATATGCGGCACCCGCGTCCGGGATGGGATGCGATGCCGCCGCGCGGATGGTTTTCGTCGTCGGTGCGGCGCATGCGGCATAAGACCGATGACGGTCCGGGATCAGGACCTGATGGGCCGACGCCGTCGCAGATGAAGGCGACCCGGGCGGCGTAGGAAAAACACGAAGTAAGGAAGCAAAGATGTAGTGAAGTACCGAATCGACCAGCGCTGCGGGTGTGCTGGGCGATTGAGGCTCCGTCTCTCTTCAACATTTTCCACAACAACAGAAATTTTTTGAAATGGCATTTGCCGCAACGGCACTCGTGTGTCCGTTGAGGAAGAGATTCACCACAGAGGGCGCGGAGATCACAGACACGGAGTGCGCGAGGCCTCGATCAGGTGAAGAGGGATTGGAGGATTTGGGTGCGGTAGTCGAAGATGCGGCGGACGTCGGGGGCGACGAAGAGGGAATTGATGAGCCCGCCGCCGAGGACGGCGTAGTCGACGTGGTCGGAGACTTGAGTGCCGTTGTCCTGGGCGACGAAGCGATGTTCGTGGCGCCAGAGGCGATAGGGGCCGCGGAGCTGTTCGTCGACGAAGCGATGCGGCGGATCCCAGGCGGTGATTTCGCTCTCCCAGAAGATGGGGATGCCGTGGAGGCTGAGTTTGTAGCGGATGTGCGTACCGGGATTCATCACGATGGGGTCGGGAGTGACGACGCGGAATTTTAGGAATGTTGGAGTGAGGCGTTCGAGATTGTGGGCGTCGGCGAAGAAAGGGAAGACTTCAGAGATCGGGCGGGGGAGGAAGATGGAGCGGTCGATCGAGAAGGTTTTCACGTTGATAGGATGATCGCGCGAGAGCATCGGGCGTGAACGCACGGGAACGCGATTGGCGCCGACATCGAAGAATATACGTTGCAGCGACGTGGGCGGATGAACGTGAACGCGATGTGCGAGTTTGTGACGAATGTTGCCGAATGGGTGCGGTTGAGTCTAAACCCCGCGATCTGGAAAGCGATCGCGGCTACAGGGTCAGTGGCTGCCGCCGGTGAGTTCGCGGACGATGTTGCTGACGAAATTTTTGGCGTCGCCGAAGAGCATGAGAGTTTTGTCGAGATAGTAGAGCGGGTTGTCGATGCCGGCGAAGCCGGCGGCCATGCTGCGCTTGATGACCATGACGGTGCGGGCTTTGTCGACGTCGAGAATGGGCATGCCATAGATGGGGCTGCTGGGATCGGTGCGCGCGGCGGGATTGGTGACGTCGTTGGCCCCGATGATGAGAGCGACGTCGGTTTGCGCGAGGTCGCCGTTGATTTGGTCCATCTCGAGGAGCTTGTCGTAGGGGATGTCGGCTTCGGCGAGGAGCACGTTCATGTGGCCGGGCATACGTCCGGCGACGGGATGGATGCCGAAGGTGACGTCGACGCCGCGCTTGGTGAGCGAATCGTAGAGTTCGCGGACTTTGTGCTGCGCTTGCGCGACGGCCATGCCGTAGCCGGGGACGACGACGACTTTGCTGGCCGCGCCGAGGATGCCCGCGGCTTCTTCGGGAGTGGCGCTGCGGACGGGCGGGGCTTCCTTCGCGCCGGAGGCGGTAGCTTGGATTTGGCCGAAGCCGCCGAAGAGAACGTTGGTGAAGGAGCGGTTCATCGCTTTCGACATGATGACCGAGAGGATGAGGCCCGACGAGCCGTCGAGAGCGCCCGCGATGATGAGCAGCTTGCTGCTGAGAACGAAGCCCATCGCAGCAGCGGAGAGTCCTGCGTAGGAATTCAAAAGAGAGATGACGGTGGGCATGTCGGCGCCGCCGATGGGGATGACGAGCATCACGCCGAAGATGAGCGGAACGACGATCATGATCGGGAACAGGCGGATCTGATCGGGGTGAAGCATGAGGATTACGGCGACGACGAGTGCGATGCCGAAAAGTAGGGCGTTGACGAAATTCTGGCCTTTGTAGGTGATGGGGCGTTGCGGCAGAACTTCTTGTAATTTTCCGGCGGCCATCAAGCTGCCGGTGAAGGTGAGCGAGCCGAGAATTACTTCCATGGAGAGGACGGCCATCATGAACGGGCTGATGTCGGGGGCGCGGAGGTAGAACTCGGCGGTGCCGACGACGGTGACGCAGAGGGCCCCGAAAGCGTGGCTGAGGGCGGTTCGCTGCGGAACGGCGGTCATCGCGACGTTGCCGAGCGGGATGCCGATGATGGTCCCGACGACGAGGCCGATGGCGACGAGTTTGTAGTCGATGATGCCTGCGTGGAGGAGCGTGCCGCCGATGGCGAGCACCATGCCGGCTTCGCCTGCGAAAAGGCCGCGGCGCGCAGTGACGGGCGAGCTGAGCCACTTGAGAGAAAGAATGAAGAGAGCGGTGGCGATCAGATATGTGAATTCGATCTGCGTGTCGGTGGTGAAGAAGGTGTTCATTTCGCCGCGCCGCCTGCCTTTGGTCCACTCGACTTGAACATCTTGAGCATGCGGTCGGTGATGATGAAGCCGCCGACAATGTTGCTGGTGGCGGCGATGATGGCGATGGTGCCGAGAATCGCGGCGAGATTGGTTTTGTGTTCACCGGCGAGGATGATGGCGCCGACGACGGCGATGGCGTCGAGGGCGTTGGTGAGAGACATCAGTGGCGTGTGAAGAAGCGGCGAGACGCGGCGGATGACTTCGAATCCGATGAATGCGGCCAGCATGAAGACGTAAAGGCCAGTGAGCAGATCCAACTTCATTTCGGAGTTTCCTCCTGAGCAGCAAGGGCGGGTAACTGGAAGAGTTCGCGGAGGCGGGCGTTGACGATGTCGCCGCCGTAGGTGACGAGCGTGTCGCGCAAGATGTCGTCTTTGAGATTGAGATTCAGCTTGCCGTCTTTGACGAGGAGCGCGAGGAACGTGGAGAGGTTGCGCGCGTACATCTGACTGGCGTGATAGGGGACGGTGCTGGCGAGGTTGAACCAGCCGACGATGGCGATGTCTTTTTCGACGGTGATTTTTTCGCCGGGGCGCGTGAGTTCGCAGTTGCCGCCGCGCTCGGCGGCGAGATCGATGATGACGGAGCGAGGCGCCATGCCTCCGACCATCTCTTTGGTGACGAGAATGGGCGCTTTTTTGCCGGGAATGACGGCGGTGGTGATGACGACGTCGTTTTCGGCGATGACTTTGCCGAGGAGTTCGCGCTGCCGGCGGTAAAAACTTTCGTCTTGTGCGGTGGCGTAGCCGCGGGCGTCTTGTGCGTTTTGCGCTTCGATGGGGAGTTCGACGAAGCGGGCGCCGAGACTTTGAACTTGCTCTTTAACGACGGGGCGGAGGTCGTAGGCGGAAACGACGGCACCCAGACGACGCGCGGTGGCGATCGCTTGGAGTCCGGCGACGCCGACGCCGAGGATCAAAACGCGCGCGGGAGTGATTGTGCCTGCGGCGGTTGTAAGCATCGGGAAAAATTTGGGAACGATGTCGGCGGCGATCAGGACGGCTTTGTATCCGGCGACAGTCGCCATCGAAGAGAGCGCGTCCATGCTTTGGGCGCGCGTGGTGCGAGGGATTAGTTCGACGGAGAACGAAGTAACGCCACGATCGGCGATTGTTTTCAGCACATCGACGGAATTCATCGGACGGAAAAAACCGATGACGATTTGATCGCGGCGGAATTGCGCGAGGTCGGCGTCGCCGGTTTTGTCGTTGGCGCCGGGACACAGAACCTGGACGATGATGTCGGCCGTGCGAAAAATTTCGGCGCGATCGGAGATTATTTTTGCGCCTTTGGCTGCGTAGTCGGCGTCGGGATACCCGGCTTCGGCTCCGGCGCCGGATTCGACGATGACTTCAAGACCGATTTTGGAGAGGTTCGCGAGGGCGGCTGGAACAAGGGCGACTCGACGTTCCCCCGGGAAACTTTCTCGGGGTACACCAACGATCATTGAAGGGCCTCCCAAGGAGCCGAGTGGCAGGGCCGAACCGCGCGGCATTGTACACCGAGAGGAAGGTCGGTTGTCGATGGGGTCATGTGGAGTGGGACGTTGGGAGGAGCGGTGGAGTTGCGCGTGGCGCGGATGAGTTTATGGAGGCGTTTAAGTTGAGATCCTTCGCCGTCCTTCGGGCGGCTCAGGATGACAACGCTCGAGAAACGGTGGGCCGAATCATTCGGCGGCTTCTTTGGCGGGGATGAAGTAGACCTCTTCGAAGAGGGTACCTTTTTGCCAGCCGGCGCGGGCGAGGATGCCCATGCCATTTTCACACATGCTGGGATGGCCGCAGAGATAGCCGGTGGTGTCGGCGGGCTTGAGGTTCCATTCGTCGGCGTATTTTCGAACGAGGTCGTCGACGCGTCCGGTTTCGCCGTGCCAATTGGCGTCTTCCCAAGGGCGACTGATCGTGGCGACATATTTGAACCAGGGAACTTCGGCGGCGATGCGTTCGAGTTCCTCACGATAGCCGAACTCCCACGAGCGGCTGCCGCCCTGGAGGCAGTAGAGCTTGTGGTCGCCGGGCATGGGGCTGTCGCGCTTTTTCCAATCTTGATAGAGGGTGCGGACGTAGCTGACGAAGGGAGCGATGCCGGTGACGGTGGCGAGCAGGAGATGATTCGTGCGGCCGCTGCGAAGATCGAGAGTGAAGCGACCTTTGGCTATCTTGCGGCAGTAGAGCTTGTCGCCTTTTTGTAGTTTGTAAAGGAGAGGCGTGAGCTCGCCTTGCGGAACGAGTTCGACGAAGAACTCGAGGAAGCCCTCTTCGTATGGCGAGGAGACGATCGAGTAGGCGCGCTCGACGCGTTTTTCGCCGTTGTCAACGCCGAGAGTGGCGTATTGACCCGCTTTGAAAGGAAACGGCCCGCCCGGATCGACTTTTACCAGCCACAGGTCTTCGGATAGCTCTCGGCGCTCCAGAACGTGCGCGGCGTAGTGTTTGTCGGCGGGAAGAGCCATCGGACATTTCCTCCAAGATGATGGGGGATTGTACAACGGAGAGAGGAGGGTGGTGGGATTCGTGTTTCGTGGTCCGTGGGAGGGGCGAGTGTTGAAGGCTGAACCGCTAAGGGGTTGGCGTTCGCGGCTGAGTTGGTTGCGAACTTTAAACACGGGCTGGCTGAAGCGCGCCCCTACAAAACCGTTGCAGCGTTGCAGCGTTACAGCGATAGGGTTTCGTAGTGGGGCGTTTTGGCGCCGGGACGCTTTGCGGTTATGAGGCTTTGTTCGACGCGGGCGATAAATTCATCGGAGGTTTCGCCGATCTGGTAGTGCTTGCAGGAAGCGGCAAACTGCAACGGGACTTCATGGCCCTTCCAGTGAAGTTCGAACGGAGTGAGGCGAGATAGGACGCGGTTCAATTGTTCCGGCGCGCACTCGGGAAGAATCATCATGAATTTGTCGGCTTCGAGGCGAACCGCCAGGTCGGAGCCGCGAATGACGGAGCTGATTCTGGTGCCGAATTCGCGCAAGGCCTGGTCGCCGGCGTCGCGGCCGAGGCGTTCGTTGATGAGGCCAAAATTCTTGAGATCGAGGAGAACCAGTGCGAGAGGATGACCCATGCGCTGCGTGCGGGCAACTTCGGCGGCAAGTCGCTGTTCGGCGAAGCGGCGATTGTAGAGGCCGGTGAGAGGATCGAGCATCGCGAGGTTACGCAGACTGTAGAACTGCGCTTGTTTGTCGGCAATTTGCGCGCGCAACTGCTTGATCAGAAATTCCTGGCGAATCGTGTAGACGTTGAAAAGGACAATGAGCGCTATGAGAGCGAAGATAGCTTCCGTGAGACGGATTTTGAGGAATGTACCGACACCTTGATGGGCGGCGATCGCAGCGAGCGTGACGATCGCGCCGACTAAAAGCAAGCTGACGAAGATCGAGTAGCGGCTCAAGGAAGAGTCGCGCTTTTGGATCAGCGACAATTCCTGCTCCAGTTCGTTCTCGCCGGGATCCAGCGAGGGGGGGACGAAATCGACGTTCGCGCTGCGCATGTTGAGAGGGGAGCTTGGCCCCAGAAGGTCAAATTAGGGGTACAGAAATACGGGGTCAATGGAACTTTGGTTTAAGAGGCGAAGTGTGAAATAGCGGCGCGGAGGCTGGAATTTCGCGTAGACTGGCGCGCGTTGCGGAACGCGAAAGTTGAGGTGGACAGGGGCGATGACGATGACGCGATGGCGGAGTTTGGGGCTGGCTTGCTTGATCGCGGTGGCGGGTTTTGGAGTTGGCGTTTCGGGGCTGCGGCCGCAGGAGCGTAGCGCTACTGCGCCGACCGCAACGCAGGACCCCGTCACGATCGATCAGATGTGGCAGAAGGCGAGCGCGAAATATGACTCGACGCGTCAGGCGCTGCTTGCGGATGTGAATCGAGCGGATGGGGAAGGGCCGTTCCGAGCGGATTGGGAATCGCTGCAGAAGTATGAAGTGCCCGAGTGGTATGCGGATGCGAAATTCGGGATTTTCATTCATTGGGGCGCGTACTCGGTGCCGGCGTTTGGCAGCGAGTGGTATCCGCGCGAGATGTATCACGAGGGTTCGGAGGAATATAAGCATCACATCGCGACATATGGGCCGCAGGACAAGTTTGGATATAAGGATTTTATTCCGCGGTTTAAGGCGGAGAAATTTGATCCGGCGAAGTGGGCGGCGCTGTTTAAAGAGGCTGGAGCGAAGTACGTGGTGCCGGTTGCGGAGCATCATGATGGGTTCGCGATGTACGACAGCGGGCTGAGCGACTGGACGGCGGCGAAGATGGGGCCGCATCGGGATGTGATCGGAGATTTGGCGAAGGCGGTGCGGGCGGCGGGGCTGCACTTTGGCGCTTCGTCGCATCGCGTGGAGCACAATTTTTTTCTGGGAGTCGGTCGGAGGATTCGGTCGGATGTGAACGATCCGCAGTACGCGGCGCTGTATGGGCCGGCTCATAACTGGCTCGAAGCGCGGCATGGGACGCCGGTTTCGAATGACTTTACGTTTGTGTCGCAGGCGTGGACGGATGATTGGCTGGCGCGGTCGGCGGAGATCGTCGAGAAATATCATCCCGACGTGATGTATTTCGACTGGTGGATTGGGCAGCCGTCGGTGCGGGCGAATCTGACGAAGTTCACGGCGTTTTATTACAACAGCTCGCTGAAATATGGGGACCACGTCGGCGTGATCAATTACAAGGACTATGCGATTCAGGAGCACTCGGCGGTGCTTGATCTGGAGCGCGGGCAGTTGGATGAGATTAGGCCGCTGCACTGGCAGACGGATACGTCGGTGAGCAATAAGTCGTGGGGGTACATCGAGAACGATACGTTTAAATCGCCGGAGTTTGTGGTGCATCAGTTGGTGGATATCGTCAGCAAGAACGGGAATTTATTGCTGAACATTGGGCCGCGATCGGATGGGACGATTCCGGATGAGGTACAGCATGTGTTGCGGGAAGTTGGGGCGTGGCTGGCGGTGAATGGAGATGCGATTTACGGGACGCGGCCGTGGACGAAGTTTGGAGAAGGGCCGACTAAGGTGGCGGGCGGATCGTTTCACGATACCGACACGACGAGTTATACGGCTGAGGATTTTCGATTTACCACGAAGGGATCGACGCTGTATGCGATCGAGTTGGGTTGGCCAGCGGGCGGCGAGGCAGTGATTCATTCGCTGGGGACGGATGTGGGCGGGAAGGTGGCTTCGGTTTCGCTGCTTGGATCGAACGACAAGATTTCGTTTGAACAAGGAAGCGACGGATTGCACGTTCGCGTGCCGGCGCAGGCGCCTGGGAAATTCGCGTCGGCGTTTCGGATTACTTTTGAGGGAGGGAAGTTGCCGGCCGCGGCTTCGGCTTCAGCTGCGAAGTAATGATCATTCTGTGTGGAAGACTTCTTCCATGCCCGCCCACCATTCGCCTTCGGCGCGGCTTTCGATGGGGACCTGGACCGGCATCATGATCTTCCACCATTCCTGCGTTTTATGGTCGGCGGCCATTTTTTTCATGTCGGCGTCGTAGTCGGTGCCGTGGTATTCGAAATAGGCGAAGAGGAAATCTTCTTTGAGGAAGATCGAGTAGTTTTTGATGTTGCAGGTGCGGATCGTGGCCAGCACTTCGGGCCAGACCTTGGTGTGGTATTCCCTGTACATTGCGATCGAATCTTCTTTGACCTTGATCAACATTCCGTAGCGTTTCATGCGTTCCTCTCGTGGAAAGCCGCTAGTTACCCAATCGGTTTAACCATTTATCTTGAACCGCGTCAATTCACCTGATGTATGCTCTCGGCGCTCGCGTTGTGAATTGCGGCGCGGGGATGCCGCTGAAGTGTGACGCGGCGCGACAGGGGAATCGTCTCGTGGATTTGCAACTTGGCGGAAAAGTCGTGGTGATTACTGGGGGCGCGAAGGGAATTGGCGCTGCGATCGCGCGGACTTGTGCCCAAGAAGGCGCGGTGCCGGTCGTCCTCGATCGGGATAAGGAGGCCGGCGAGCAGATTTTGAATGAATTGCGTGGCCGCGCCGGAGTTAAAGCCGACTTCATCGCGCTGGATTTGTGTTCTGCGCAGAGTTGCCGCGAGGCGACTGACCGCGTGGCGAAAACGTATGGGCGGATCGATGCGCTGGTGAACAACGCGGGAATCAACGACGGCGTCGGGTTGGAGCACGGGACACCGGAGCAATTTGTCGGCTCGCTCGAGCGGAACCTTTTGCACTACTACAATATGGCGCACTTCACGCTGCCGTTTCTGAAGGATGCGCGGGGCGCCATCCTTAATATTGGTTCAAAGACGGCGGTCACCGGCCAAGGCGGGACGTCGGGGTATGTGGCTGCAAAGGGCGCAATTCTTGCGCTGACGCGCGAATGGGCGGCGGAGCTTTTGCCATTTCATATTCGCGTGAACGCGGTGATTCCTGCTGAGGTGATGACGCCGCTCTATCGGCAGTGGCTGAGCACGTTTCCGAATCCGGAGGAGAAGCGGCAGAAGATTATTTCGAAAATTCCTCTGGGGCAGCGGATGACGGAAGCGAATGAAATTGCGTCGACGGTGGCGTTTCTGCTGTCGTCGCAGGCGTCGCATGTTACGGGGCAACATCTATATGTGGATGGCGGGTATGTGCATCTGGATCGGGCGCTGACTTAGCCATGGTGATGAACTCCGCAAGCAATGCTTCGGCTTCGTCCACGACGTCGGCGCCGCTTACCGAACGGCGCTTCACTTTGCCGTTTGTATTGATCACCAGCTTGTTCTTTTTGTGGGCGCTGGGCGTCAATCTGAACGACATTCTCATTCCGCATCTCAAGAAAGCGTTTCATCTGACGGACTTGCAGTCGTCGCTGATTCAGTCGGCGTTTTTTGGCGGATATTTTTTGTCGGCGTTGCCGGCGGGTTGGTTGTTGGAGCGGATCGGATATAAGAGAGGGATTCTTGCTGGGTTACTGACGTGCGCGCTGGGTGCGTTTTTGTTCATTCCGGCGGCGTCGGTGAGAGCCTACGGGTTTTTTCTCTTCGCGTTGTTCGTGATGGCTTGCGGCCAGGGCGTGTTGGAAGTCGCGGCGAATCCTTATGTGACGATTCTTGGTCCGCCTGAATCCTCGGAGCGGCGTCTGAATTTTGCGCAGTCGTTCAACGCGGTGGGAGCGCTGATCACACCGATCATCGGCAAGGCGTTCATTTTATCGGGCATCGAATATTCGGTGGCGCAGCTCGCCGCAATGACGACCGAGCAGCTTGACGCATACTCGGCGCTGGAAGCGAGTCGTGTGAAGGGGCCGTATCTCGGGATTACCGCGATTTTCTTGATCGTTGCGGCGCTAATTTATTTTGCGAAGCTGCCAGAGGTGAAAGAAGTCGGCGAGAGTTTGCCGGCCGATGCGGACGTGATTGGGGATGCGGCCGCGCCGCCGGTAAGCAGCATTTGGCGGGAGAAGCATTTGATCAGCGGGGTGCTGGCGCAGTTCTTCTATGTGGGGGCGCAGGTTGGTGTGACGAGTTTCGTGATTCGGTTTGTGCAACACGCGCTTCCCGGAACCCCGGAAAGGATTGCGTCGAACTATCTCAAGTGGCATCTGCTCGGATTCATGATCGGGCGATTTGCGGGCTCGGCGACGATGAAGAGCATCGCGCCGAACAAACTGCTCGCGTTTTT
>JGI12635J15846_10005980_pt1 | contig 10479 bp, 9 predicted proteins | sample BlaSpr_A8_OM2_M2_FD_15846 | JGI IMG/M metagenome (IMG submission 15846) | reverse complement strand
CGCCCACCTCGCGGACGCGGCCGTTGCACTGCAGTGAGGCGCCGATTAGGCGGATGTCGAGATCGTCGAGGCGTGACGGCGAACCGCCGAGCACGACCATGCCGGACGAGGCGTTGTCGGCGATAGTGTCGGCAAGCGCGATCTTCCAGTCGGCGATGCGGCTGTCGACGACCTCGATCGCCGGCAGCACGAAGTCCGTGGCGCGGATGGCGTCGGCGACGCTGACGCCGGGGCCCTCCAGACGCGCCTTCAAGACGAATGCGACCTCGATCTCGACCCGCGGCTGAAGCAGGCGGTCCACCGCCAGTTCGGCGTTCTCGAACGCGAACATCGTGTCGAGCAAGTGGCCGTAGTCGGGCTCGTTGACCCCGAGCATCCGCTGCATCGCCTTGGCTGACAGGCCCACTTTGTGACCGGTAACCGTCGCCCCTTCGGCGAGGCGCTTGGCAATGTTAGCCAGCTGGATCTGGTAGGCGTCGTCGACGGTGATCGCACCATAGGTGGTGGTCAGCGGCGGGATCGGCCTGCGTACCCGCTGTGCGCGGTAGAGGTCGTCCGCCGCCTTCGAGATGTCGCTGGCGTCCACGGGACGATCGTCGCAGCGGGCGTGCGCATGTGGCAACGAGGGGTTCCACCTACCGAGAAGCGATCTAGCGAAGCTCCCGCTGCGNTCTTAGGGTCGANTTTGAGATAAGGCAAGGAGCGTTTCGTGAAACTGATACCAGGCACGCATGAGCTGCGTGCTCGCAGGATAAGTAGGGAGGCGGAAGGCGTCGTCTCGGTGGTGCTGGCCCGTGATGACGGCTGCGACCTACCGGAGTTCACCAGTGGCGCGCACATTGACTTGGTGCTGAGCAGCGACCTCATTCGCCAGTATTCGCTTTGCAGCGATCCGAGCGTGCGGGACGAGTGGACGATAGCCGTCCTTCTCGAGCCTGACAGCCGCGGCGGGTCCGAGTACGTGCACACCGTGCTTCAGCCTGGCATGCCCGTCTGGGTTGCCGGCCCGCGTAACAACTTCCCGCTGATCGAGGCCGACGACTACCTCTTTATTGCCGGCGGGATCGGCATCACTCCTCTCTTGCCAATGGTCCGGGAGGTAGACCGCCAGGGTAAGAACTGGGCGCTGCTGTACGGAGGGAGGAGTCGTACGTCGATGGCTTTCCTCGACGATCTGAGTCGTTTCGGTTCGCGTGTGACGGTCATGCCGCAAGATGAATGCGGGCTCCTCGACCTGAGTGCCGCGATCGGCCCGTTGCGAGCCGACGCCGCCGTGTACTGCTGCGGTCCGGAGCCGCTGATTTCGGCGGTTGAGAGCACGTGCGCCGAGTTGGGGCGGTCAGCGCCACGCGTCGAACGGTTCAAAGCGCGTCAGGTTCCGGAAGACGCGCTGGATGAACGGGCAAACAGCGCTTTCAGTCTCGTCCTGTCCGAATCGGGCAAGCAGGTTACGGTCGCGGCCGACAAACCGATCATCGAGGTCTTGGACGAGGAAGGCATTTTCGTTCTGACCGCCTGCGAAGCAGGTATCTGCGGCACGTGTGAGACCGAGGTCGTCAGCGGCACTCCGGATCACCGCGACGACTACCTCGCCCCCGAAGAGCGGGCGACGAACAAGACGATGATGGTATGCGTGAGCCGCAGCAAGACCCCCGTGCTGGTTCTCAAGCTGTTAGGGAGAAGGCGTGGCGAGCGAACCGCAGGAGGCGCGTTTCGACGTCCATTCGCACTTCGTGCCGGCCTTGCCGCGGTTCGATGAGGCGACCGGGGACGATCGGTGGCCGAGCGTGCGCGACACCGGGGAGACCCGGTCGGTCATCACCGGCGGCGCGGTCCACCGGGTGATCGACCCCACGTACGAGTCGGTCGCGGCGCGGGCCGAACGGGTCGAGCGCGCCGGGATCGACCTGCAGGTGCTCTCGCCCCTGCCGGCGCTGCTGCCGCAATGGGCGGGCGGAGGGCTCGCCGCCGCGTGGTGCCGGGAATTGAACGCCGGCATCGCCGAGGCAGTCTCCGCCGGCGAAGGGCGGTTCGCCGGCTTCGGGATCCTTCCCGTTCAGGACCCCGAGCTCGCAATGGAGGTTTGGTCCGACGCCGCAGCACTCGGCCTGGTCGGTGTCGAGTTGGGAACCGCCGTCGATCCACGGCGCCTGTTGCACGACCCGACAATCGACGAGCTGCTGGCCGGGCTCGCCGCCGCCAATGTGCCGGCGCTCGTGCACCCGAACCGGCGGGACCCGTTCGGGAGGGTCTCGGCCAACCTCGAACGCGGACTGGCGTGGCCTACGGACACAGCGTTCGCGGTGGGCCCTCGCATCGAGCGCGCGCCGACCGCGCCGCACCCGCGCTCGTGCCTCTCGCACGGAGGCGGGACGTTGATCTGGGAGTGGTCCCGGATCTTCGCCCCCCGCGCGGAAGGCGGCCTGACCGCGCCGCCCTGGCTGTCCGTCGACACCGCAGGGTGCCGCGCCGAGCACGTCGAGTTCCTGGTGCAGACGCTCGGCGAGGGGTCGGTGATGTTCGGCACGGACCAACCGGCGGTCGACGATCGCACGGTACGGGCCCTGCTCGATGCGTGTGACAGGCCCTGGCGGCACGCTGTCAGCCGAGGCAACGCCGAGCGCTTCCTCGGAATCCCGCTCCTGAGCGCCTCACCCGGACATGATCACCGATCACTTCCCCGGCCTACGGCTGACGAGCCAGCTGTGAGAGGAACAGCATGAAGTCGATAGGTTGCTCACAGAGTGTCACCGTCGGTCGGCAGGGGGTGCGCGTAGATTTTCCAGAGAGCGAGTTCTTCATCCACGCGACAGACGACCCGGCGTCTGCGCAATGCCGCGTCACGTTCACAGCGGTGGTGCGAGCCGCACCCCCGAGTCTCAGCACCTGGTGGTGCGATTGGACGAGGACGTGCCCGAAGACACGGGCCGCGGAGATGGCACTCGAAGAAATTGTCGCAGCGCGGTCGCGCTTCAGGCGCCTCATCGATGAGGCCAGCGATATCGAGCTGAGTGCGCAACTGTGTGATCCTCGTGGCCGCACCTCCACCGCACGCAGCGACGCCGCCCCGGTTCGCGGGGTTCCACCCAGTGGTCCCCCCGTTGACTGCGGACCGGTGTACGTCNNCGGAACCCCGAAGGGCCGCACGACCCGCGGATGGCATCCGCGCACGGCGANCTCCACTTTCGGAGTCCAACACTGAAAGGAAATCGTGAACTAATGTCGGTGATTTCAAGGCTCGGCTACCTGGCGGTCGGCGTCTCGGACCTGGACGAGGCCGTCGAGTACTACTCGCGGTTCGTCCGCCTCGACGTGACAGAGCGAACGGCGCGGACCGCCTTCATGACCGGGGGGCTGGAGCACCACTGGCTCCGGCTGGAGGAAGGGTCTGGCGACGGGCTCAAGCGCATAGGCTACGTCGTCGAGGACGACGCTGCACTCGCCGAAGTGCGGGCAAGGCTGAGCGCGGCAGGCATCCCCTTCATCGAGGGCGGAGATCTTGCGTCCGAGCGGGTGGACCACTGGCTTCGCTTCGTCGACCCTGGCGGCGTTGAAATCGAGCTCTACACGCACATGTTCGAGCGTGGCGTCGCCCCGATGCATCCCGGGATAACCATGCAGAAATTCCTGCATGCCGGCTGGGCCACGCCAAACTTCGAACAGACAGCCGACTTTTATCAGCAGGTCCTGGGCTTTAAGGTCTCGGATTGGGTGGAGAGCCGGGCCGGCTTCTTCCGAGCGGCCGACCGCTACCACCATTCCCTGGTCTTGATTCGCTCGGACCGGGCGTTGTTCAACCACTTCTGCATCCAGGTCGAATCCCTCGACGACGTGATGCGCGCCCGGCATAACGCAGTCAAGGGTGGCGTCGCGCTACGTGACGACCTGCTGCGGCACGCGCCGTCTGGCTCGGTCGGCTTCTACATGAAAGATGAGACGCGCGGCTACGCCGTCGAATTCTGCGTTGGTCACCCGCAGCTAGACGATGCGACCCACCGGGCGCGGATCCTGCCGTCGGTGCCCGAGACGATGAACGTGTGGGCCGCACCGTTGCCGCCGCTGGCCGGCCAACGGACCCGGCCGGACGCAGACGATCCGGGCATGACATGGGCCCCTGGCACCGGCGCCACCTCGAACGGCAAGCGTGAGATGGTTGGCGGCGCGATGGGCGACGCAGGCCGCTGAGACGCCAACGAGCGTGAGTGATCTGTCGCAGCCGTACTTTCCCGGCATGCCGCGAGGTCGCCGGTACCCGGTTTGCCCTGTTCGTGGGCGCGTTGAAGATCATCGGCGGCGACGGCGCCCGGGCGCGGGTCAGCCGACCGTCATCGCATCCATAAGGTCTGCAACGTCCGGCTGCGCTGCCAGGTCACTGACCGCGCGCTCGACCCGCCGGGCCTGGGCTTCCCCGACAACTGGTGTCGCGAGTGCCAAGAACTTCTCCACCTCATCGTCGTAGTTCATGGGATTGCGCGGATGGCCCCGCGAATACTCGACGCGCGCGGAGAAGACCTGCCCCGAACGCAATGTGATCGTGCTGGCTCCCCCGACGGCAGTTGGGTCAAGCTCGGGATCCGGCTCGATTGACACGCGCTCCATGAGCGCCCGGATCTCCGGATTTTCCATGCTCGCGCGACGGTACTGGGCAGGCCCGAGCGCCCGGTCCACGATCATGGCCGCGGTCACGTAGTACGCGCTGTGATCGGCGAGCTCCTTCGTGCGCGGATCCCTCTTCTCAGGGCCCGCGCAGTGCGTCACGGTGCGCGTGGTCGCCAGCAGATCGACACGCTCGACATTCTCCGGGCGGATGTCGTGCCTCGTGATCAGGTCCCACGTCGCGTTCAGATGGCCCTGCTGCGTTCCCTCGGCGGTGAAGGTCTTGATGAACGCGTTCGAGACCACCCAGCCGATCTTGCCGGGATCAAGATCTACGCCGTGGATGTCGAACGCGCCCTGCATGACGACGTCCTTCCACCCGTTGTTCCCCTCGATCACACGGCGCGTCCCGGTGAAGCCCCTGGCCGCCTGATACGCGGCGAGGACCCCCTGCTGGGCGATACGGGGAAAGCGAATGCTCTTTGTCATCCCGTACTCCTCGCCTTCCGAGTCGAGTATCCCGAGAGGAAAGCCGTGAGTACCGGAAATGCCCACTGCCTGCTCAAGCTGCTCTTCCCGCAGGCCAAGCAGCCTGCCCGCAATCAGAGGCGTGACGAGCGGGCCCTTGGCCTCCATCGTCCAGCCCTTCGCGGCCAGGGGCGTCATCTCGTAGTGNGACAATCCCCCGTACAGCTGATAAGCGAGGACGATCGCCTCGAGAACCCCCAAACCCGACGTCCNCTGGCGCTCCGCCAGAGCGAGCACCATTGCCACNGCATCGCTGGGATGCGCCCCGGCAGAACCCCCGCCCGGCGTGAGCACGATGTAGGCATCGCTGGCATCGAGGTAGCGCACGAGCGTGCCGTTGACAATGACCGCATTCAAGACGTTTGTGCGCAGGCCGCTTCCGAAGAGCGTGGCCTCAGAGTTGCCCCCGCCGAAGTCTTCAATCGACTCCTCCAGGATCCTGGCCGCGTCGCAGCCAAGAGCACCCAGCGCGCACCCGAGCGAGTCGAGCAGGACAAGCTGAGCGCTCTTCACCACTTCCGGAGGCGCCGTCTTCAGACTGAAGCCATGGGTAAACGCAGCGAGCTGGCCAGCGATAGTGGTTGGTTCGGACCCACCGTGCATTCGTTCCTCCTCGGGAAGTCCGCCATCCAGGCGGAGATCACTCACACTCGGTATTGGGCGGTCGTGGCGTCAGGGCCGACGGCCTGACGAAGACCCCCCGTCGACGACGAAGGTGCCGCCTGTGCAGTAGGAACTTGCGTCGGAGAGCAGGAACAAGCCCATGTTGGCAAGCTCCTCCGGCTCCCCGATGCGCCCGAGGGGTTTTTCGCTTTGCATGCCCCTCCCGTCGTAGCCCTCGCGGGACTCAGCGAAGGCTTTCTGGGTCGCGGCCTGAAGCGCGCTCCTGACGCTTCCCGGACTGACGGTGTTGACCCGAATCCCATAGCGACCAACCTCCGCGGCAACACTTCGGGTCATCGCATTGACCGCCGCTTTACTGGCTGAATACGCCGTCAAGAACGGCTGCGACAAGATGGCGGAGTTCGAGGAGAAGTTCACAATGGCACCCGAACGCTGGGCAATCATCGGGGAGCACACTGCCTTCATCCCGAGGAAGACGCCGATCTGATTGACCGAGATCGTCTTCATGTATTCGTCAAGCGTGAGCTCATCGAAAGGACACGCGGGCGCGATCCCGAAGGAGTTGCTCAAGAGGTCAACACCCCCATACGCGGACTGCGCAGTATCAACAACCCGTGCCCAATCCGCCTCGCTGGAGGCGTCTGCGTGAACGTAGCGGCACTCTGAACCCAATTCGGCTTCGAGCCCTTCGCCCACCGCGTCATTGAGATCGGCCACGACCACCCGTGCCCCATCGGCGTGCAGCTTGCGAACCTGGCTGGCCCCCATCGCGCCCGCCCCACCCGCGACGATGGCCACCTTGCCGGGAAAGTCGTCAAACATCTCGATCGCTCCTCTCCCCGGCCGATCGATCATGTCCATTCGACGTGGAGCTGCTTCGCCTTTCGCATGTTCGCGCTTGGCTCGAAGAACAGCCCAGGGTCGGCGGCCAGGCGCAATTTCGGCAGGCGAGCCGCCAGCGTCCCGATCTCGATCTCGGCGACGAGCCGGGCGAAGGGGGCACCGACACAACTGTGGATACCGCGGCCAAAGGCCACGTGCCGGTTGACATTCTTGCGGCCCGGCTCGAAGTCGCGGGGACAGGCGAACGTCCCCGCGTCAGCATTGGCCGAACCGATTGCGAGCGAGATCAGGTCGCCGGACGGGATTTCAACGCCATCGATCTTGGCACCGGGCTTCGCTCGGCGCCATACCGACGTGACTGGCCCGTCCAAGCGCAGGAATTCCTGGACGACGGCCCCGCCCGAGGCCGGCTCCTCCGCCAGCGACGACCAGCGCGGGCGGTCCTGGAGCACACGGAACATCATCATCATCACGAAACTCGTGGACGTCTCGTGACCGGACGACAGCAGAACCTGGATCTGATAGGCGAGCTGCGCCTCCGACAGCGGATCCTCGCTCGCGTCGCTGTCTTGGATAATCCAGGACAGCAGGTCATCGCCCGGTTCCGCCCGACGGCGCTTAATGAACGCGCAGCTGAACTCGTAGAAGTCGCGTAGGTCATTGGCGACAACGACCTGCTGCTCCGGCGACAGGTTCCCGTACCGCAACCGCGCCTGCGAGTCCGCCCATCCTGTGACCTGTTCGTGGTACTCCTCGGGCAGCCCGACCAGGTCGCAGATCGCCAGAAACGGGTACGGGTAGGCGAAGTCCTGGTAAAGATCACCGTGACCACGCGGCTCGAACGCGTCGATCAAGCCATTGCAGATGCCGCGAAGCCGCGGTTCAAGTACCGCAACCCGCCGCGGCAGGAACGCGTCCTGCAGATAGCGCCGCAGCTTCGTGTGGGTGGCGCCTTCCGAGGCCGACGAGACCACCTCGTTCAGCGGCGGGAGCTCAGCCAGGATGCGATCGGCTTCCGGGGAGGACTCGGCGAACATCTTCCGCCCGGCGTTCTGCCCGAAGGTCTGGGGATCGCGCAGCACGCTGATGACATCGTCGTACCGGGTGACGACCCACGCGTTCAGCACGTCGCTGTGGAATACAGGCTGCTCCTCGCGAGCCTGCGCCCAGACCGGATATGGATCGTTGAGTTGCGGCGCAACGAACGGGTTGTACCCATCCTCAAGACCGGCCATCGGGCACTGCCCCTGCTGCATGGTTTTGCTCCTGATTATCGCTGAACCGCCTGAAGGCAACTGCGAGCTGCTGGAACGCAATATGGACGCTAGCTCGCCGGGATCCGCCGGTCCACCCGTTGTCTCACTCACCGGAGCGGGAACAGTCCTGCCTGCCGATCAGGTCGCCGCGCTGCCAAGGGAACAGATCACTGACGCCAGAACGCTCCGCTTCGGTCGCGGAATGCTTCATCAGAAAGGCGAGGATCTGAGAACTCGCGGCCCCAGACGATGCGGCCATTACGAACCTTAATGAGGTAGTGGTACTGGTTCCAGTACGTCCGTCCATCGAGGAACGTCGACGTCATGGTGGCCAGCACCGACACGCGGTCACCCTCTTGAGTCATCGTGCCCAGCGTGAAAACGGCCGGATCGCTGCAAAGACTCTGATTGCGCCGTACACGCTCCGCCCACTCGCCAAGGGTGATCTTCTGACCGAACGTGAGGTGCCACCACTCGCCTTCTGGGTCGGTCAGCTCGAAGGCGGCATCGAGGTCACGCGCCGACCACCGCCCGAAGAATTGCCGGATGACCGCCTTCTCCGGCGAATCGGTTGCGGTCTCCTCGAGATCTTCGACTGGATCGAATGCTGGCACACTCCGGCGATCCGTCATCAACTTCGCTCCTTGCGTCGATTCATGCGATGACGCGCTGGCGCTTGCTGGCTAGCTTCGGCCGCCTTGTAGTGCTGCCGTCAGCGCGGTCGAGCGGATGAGGTCTGCTGCGCGTTCGGCGATCATGATCACCGGCGCGTTCGTATGCCCGCTGATGAGCTCGGGTATGACCGAGGCGTCCGCCACCCTGACCCCGTCCACGCCGCGCACAGCCAGCTCCGGGTCAACGACGGCATCCCCGTCGGCCCCCATTTTGCATGTGGCGACCGGGTGATAACTGCGGAAGCTCTTGCTTCGGAGGTACCTCTCGAAGTCATCGTCGGTCTGGACGTCCGAGCCCGGCTGCAGTTCGGAGGTCACGTAAGGTCGGAAAGCGTCAGCCGCAAGGATCTCGCGTGCCTCGCGGAGCGCGGCGGTGATGACGGCTATATCGTGCCGCCCCAGCATTTCATGCTGCACCAGGGGCGGATCTTCCGGCGAGCTCGAGCGGAGAGTTACCGTGCCGTGGGTCGTCGGGTGGCAGGACGTCGCGCCTACCCGCACCGCCGGAGTGTCCATCAGCTTGCCCGCGCGGAGCAGCTTCTCGGAATCTCGCGGGTTGGTTGACTCGGTCATCCCGAACGGCAGGAACCCCAGCTCGTAATCAGGTCGTACGCTATCGGGAGCGACCTTGCCGAACACCAGGGCGAGCATAGGCGGCGCGGTAGCGGCACCCTTTCCGCGCACAAGGAAATCCAGCCCAGTGCGAGCAATCCCCAGCGGCGTAAGCTCCATGTTGAAAGTCGGCACGTTCACAGAGACCAAAAGCCACCCGCTGACGTGCTCCTGCAGGTTCCGCCCGACGCCCGGGCTATCGGCGACGACATCGATACCGAGCGCGCGCAATTCCCCGGCCGGGCCCACTCCCGACAACAACAGCAACTTGGGCGACTCAAAGGCCCCGGCGGCGAGGATCACCTCCTGGCGCGCCTCCGCGCGCGCCAGGACACCCCGGTGTGAATACTCGACTCCGGTCGCGCGCTTGCCGTCGAAGACGACGCGGGTCGCGACGGAATGTGTCTTCACCGTCAGGTTCTTTCGCCGGCGGGCTGGTGCGAGGTAGGCGCGAGCGGTGCTTTGACGCCAACCGCGGCGCTGCGATACCTGTGTGTAGGCGACGCCCTCCTGTGACGATGCGTTGTAGTCGCGGTTGAAGGGCAGGCCGGCTTGCTGCGCGCCTTCGACGAAGGCATCAGCGAGCGGGTGGCCCGCGCGCGCCCAAGACACGTGCAGGGGTCCGCTACCACCTCGATACGAATCACTCCCTCCGGCGAACGTCTCGGCCCGCTTGAAGTACGGGAGCACGCTTTCGAAGTCCCAGCCTTTGCAGCCGAGAGCGGCCCACTGATCGAAATCACGACGGTCCCCGCGAGTCCAGATCTGACCGTTGACCGAACTCGAACCACCGATGACTTTCCCGGCAAACCACGTCTCGCGTATGTCATTGCGAGATGGGTCAGGGTCGAGCGGGTAATACCATCCGTACTTTCTGGGGATCTGGAGAACACCGGCCGGCACTCGGATAAATGGGCTCCAGTCCTCACCCCCGGCCTCAAGCAACAGCACGGTCGTGCGACCATCCTCCGTGAGCCTGTTGGCCAGAACACACCCGGCTGAGCCGGCACCGACGATGACATAGTCCCACTTCGTACCCATGACCCTTGTGTAGCACAAGGTCTGGGGCTCCGCACTGGGCTGGACCGCTAGGTAGAACAGCACGACGAATCCCGGTCAGCAGCTGGTTCAGCGGCGTCGCGCCTGCGCATGCGGGGCGGGGCTGTTGCTCTCGGACGGGCTGATAGTGATCCCGGGCGGTACGATCTCGTCGATCTGGTCCAGTACGTCGTCGCTGAGCACAGTGCTGGCGGCGGTGAGCTGGGACTCCAGGTGCTCCATGGTCCGTGGCCCGATGATGGCCGAGGTGATGGCGGGGTGGCGCAGGACGAACGCGATCGCCATCT
>JGI12635J15846_10005976_pt1 | contig 10481 bp, 9 predicted proteins | sample BlaSpr_A8_OM2_M2_FD_15846 | JGI IMG/M metagenome (IMG submission 15846) | reverse complement strand
CTCATCATTGACACCCACGCCGATACGCCGCAGCGCTTCCTTGATGAAAGCTTCGATATCGGCTCGACCGATCCTAAGGACATCGGCCACATCAGCCTCGACAAGGCGCGACGCGGAAATCTCGGCGCTGAATTCTTCTCCATCTGGGTGGATCCCGAGACCAACCAGGGCCGTTTTGCGCGCCACACCTTCGATCTGATCGATTCGGTCTACGAGCAGGCGGCGCGCCATCCCGACCGCATGATGATGGCCTTCTCGGTCGCCGACATCGAACGGGCGCACCGCGAGCACAAACTGGCTGCGCTCATGGGCATTGAGGGTGGGCACTCGATCGAGAATGACATTCACCTGCTGCGTGATTATTACCGGCTGGGCGTGCGCTACATGACGCTGTCCTGGTCGAACACCAACGAGTGGGCCGACTCCTCCGGCGATATCGACGACGTCAAGGTGCAGCATCACAACGGCCTCACCGACTTCGGCAAGGAAGTTGTGGTGGAGATGAACCGCCTGGGCATGATGGTCGACATCTCGCACGTGGCCGACAAGACGTTCTGGGATGCGATTGCGACGACGAAGGCTCCCGTGATCGCATCGCATTCGTCGGCGCGGGCGCTGGTCAACGCTCCGCGCAACATGACCGACGACATGCTGCGGGCCGTCGCCAAGAATGGAGGCGTGGTCCAGGTCAACTTCTACAGCGGTTTCGATGACGAGGATTTCCGCAAAGCGATGGAGGCCCAAAAGAAAGATCAAGCTGCGGCGATTCAGAAATATACTGAGGAACTGAAAGCCGAAGGCAAGCCCGTCAACTATGTGGAAATCAACCGCATTGAGCGTGAGTGGATGGCCAAGATTCCGCGTCCGCCGCTGAAGTCGCTCATCGACCACATCGATTACATCGCCAAAATTGCGGGGATCGACCACGTCGGCCTGGGTTCAGACTTCGACGGCGTGAGCGGCGCGACACCGCAGGGCATCGACTCAGCTGCCGATCTGCCGAAGATTACACAATCGCTGGTCGAGCGCGGCTATACCGCCAGCGATATACACAAGATTCTTGGTGGCAATCTGCTGCGCGTCTTCAGCCAAGTTGAACGCGTGAGCCGGGAAATGCAGTCCGCGAGCCTCTCCAAATAAGTGACTGTAACGCTTCTGCCTCACTCGGGCGCAAGAAATGATGGCCGCGGCTGTCGTACAATGCAACGTTGCGCAGATACCAAGAGCAACATCTCCAACTTGCAAGGAGCACTTATGGGTAGAGCATTCGCGCTTTTCATAATCCTGGTCGTGGCCACCTTGGCTGCTTTGGGGCAGTCCAGTTCGACCAAGCAAGGCACGCCCGCGGCTAATCCGGGCGCCGCCAAGCCACCGGTGCATGCGGCGACCAAGCCCACCGCCATCATTAATACGTCTGCGGGCAAGATGACTTGCACGCTGTTTCCCGACAAGGCGCCGATTGGCGTGGAAAACTTTATCGGCCTGGCCAGCGGGACCAAGGACTGGAAGAATCCCGTGAGCGGTGCCAACAAGCACGGCGTGCCGCTTTATGATGGCACCATCTTCCATCGCGTGATTCCCGGCTTCATGATTCAGGGCGGCGACCCTGCGGGCAACGGCACGGGCGATCCCGGTTACAAGTTCAAGAACGAAACGTCTCCCGATTTGCTGTTTGATCAACCGGGGAGATTGGCCTACGCCAACTCTGGGCCCAACACCAACGGTTCGCAGTTCTTCATTACCGAGGTGGCTACGCCGCATCTGAATGGCGGCTATACCATCTTCGGCCAGTGCGATGAACCGACTGTCGCCCTCGTCAAGCAGATCGCGCACATGGCTACCGATCCCACGACGGACAAGCCGTTTCGTCCGGTGAAGATCATTCACATCAGCATTGTGCGTAGTACGGGAACAGGTCCGAAGCCAACTGCCGCGGGCACAATGAAGAAGCCTGCGACGACGAAGCCCAAGGCGCCAACCACACCAAACTAAGGCCGCGGCATGGTGTCCGCAAGCGAGGGCGAGACGCCCTCGCGACAGCCGGCAGAGCCTGCCCTGAGCGAAGTCGAAGGGATGCCGGCGCTACTCAGAACACAAATTCATCACCGAAAGGAAACTCAATGAGCCGCCAACCCGGACTTTACGCCACGTTTGAGACCTCCGAAGGAACTATTGTTTGCCGCCTGTTCGAGAAGGACGCGCCCAAGACCGTCGCCAATTTCGTTGAACTCGCCGAGGGCAAGCGCGAGTGGACGCATCCTTCCACGCGCAAGAAATCGAAGGACCGCCTCTACGATGGAACGATCTTTCACCGCGTGATCCCCGACTTCATGATTCAGGGCGGAGATCCGCAGGGCACCGGCATGGGTGGCCCAGGCTACCAGTTCGAAGACGAAACCAAGGGCTCGCCGCATAAATTCGACAAGCCCGGCAAACTCGCCATGGCCAACGCCGGCCCTAATACGAACGGCTCGCAGTTCTTCATCACGCTGGCGCCGACGACCTGGCTCACCGGCAAGCACACAATCTTCGGCGAGGTGGTCGAAGGGCAGGACGTGGTGCAGAAGGTCGTAGCTGTGCCGCGCAGTCGGCAGGACCGGCCGAACAAAGATGTAGTGGTGAAGAAGGTGACGATCGAGAAGGTGTAGGTTAGTCTCGCCAGGCTTCCCAATCGTCCAGGCTCCCAGTCGGACCGACAATGTCTCCGATGATACGCCCTGTCCCGACCATGCTTCCGAGTCGGCGTGCGGCACGCTTTTCCGGAGATGGCGGGACAATCTCAGCGATTGGTTTCCCAAAGCGAGTGATGCGGATCGGCCTACGCGTATTGCGTACTTGCTTCAGCAAGCGGAAGCAGTTGGATTTGAATTCGGAGAAGGAGACTTCTTTCATCTGCTGTTTGCGCACTGATCAAAATACTCCCAACGTCAAAGGCGGCAAACAAGAGTGTCCGCCCAAACGAGACGAATCATACTCCGATCACGCCACACAACTCCTTCACCGCCGCCGCGCTCTTGTCGAGCCCAGCCTTCTCTTCCGGCGTCAGTTTGATCTCGATAATCTGCTCGATTCCCTTTGCCCCCAGTTTCACCGGGACGCCGACATAGAGGCCGCTGATACCGTACTCGCCTTGCAGGAAGGCAGCGCACGGCAGGATTTTCTTTTTGTCTTTGAGGATCGCCTCGACCATCTCGGTAGCTGCGGCCGAGGGCGCGTAATACGCCGAGCCGGTCTTCAGGTACTTCACGATTTCCGCCCCGCCATCGCGAGTGCGCTGCACCAGGCCTTCGAGCTTCGTTTTTTCGATTAACTCCGTAATCGGAATGCCCGCAACCGTCGAGTAGCGCGGCAACGGGACCATGGTGTCGCCGTGGCCGCCGAGCACGAACGCGGTCACGTTCTCCACGCTGACTTTCAGTTCGTCGGCGATGAACGCGCGGAAGCGAGCCGAATCCAACACTCCTGCCATGCCAATGACTCGCTCGCGAGGGAAGCCGCTCAGCTTGTAGGCGGCTTGCGCCATCGCGTCGAGCGGGTTGGAAACGATGATCAGAATGCAGTTGGGCGAGTGTTTCACCACCTCGCCGACGACCGCTTTCATAATGCCGTAATTGGTGTTGAGCAGATCGTCGCGGCTCATGCCGGGCTTGCGCGGAATGCCCGCGGTGATGACGACGATATCGGAATTCGCGGTGTCTTTGTAGTCGTTGGTGCCGCTGACATAGGAGTCGCGCTTCTCGATGGGCATGGCCTCAAGCAGATCGAGTCCTTTACCTTGCGGTACGCCTTCAATGATGTCGATTAGAACTACATCGGCCAACTCTTTCGAGGCAATCCAGTGAGCCGCCGTCGCGCCTACGTTGCCTGAACCTACAATCGTTACTTTCTTTCGCATGATTTCCTCTTTAAGAAAAGAATTAAGGCTTAACCACAGGGGCACAGAGTCTCACAGAAAACCTCTGTGCTCCTCTGTGTCCTCTGTGGTTCAAGCTTTTATCTCGCTCCGGCCAGCACGCCCGCGCCCATGTTCTCGATGATGTGTCCGGCAAACTCGCTGGTCTTGACTTTGGTTGCACCCGGCATCAGGCGCTCGAAGTCGTAGGTAACTTTTTTCTGCTCGATGGTCCGCTCCAGGCTTTGTTCGATCAGGTCGGCGGCTTCGGGCCAGCCGAGGTGGCGGAACATCATCACGCCCGACAGAATCACCGACCCCGGATTGATGACGTCTTTATCCGCATACTTGGGCGCGGTGCCGTGCGTGGCTTCGAAGATGGCGTAGCCGTCGCCAATGTTTGCGCCCGGAGCGATTCCGAGCCCGCCCACCTGCGCGGCGCAGGCATCGGAGATGTAATCGCCGTTGAGGTTCGGCGTGGCCAGCACCGAGTATTCGTCCGCGCGTGTGACCACCTGCTGGAAGATCGAGTCGGCGATGCGGTCGTTGACCATGATCTTCTTTTTCCAGGCGCCCTTCCCGTGCGTCGCATAAATGCGGTCGAGGATTTGCTTCACTTCTTTTTCCACCGCCTGCCGGAACGCCGGCGGGGCAAACTCCATTCCCGGCTCAATCATCTCCGCATTCTGCGCTACCGTCAGATTCGGATTCTTATCTTTGTTGTCGACGACCCAGCTTTCGCGCTCGGTCACGATCTTGTCGCGGAATTCCTCGGTGGCAACGTCGTATCCCCACTGGCGGAACGCGCCCTCGGTAAACTTCTGGATGTTGCCCTTGTGCACCAGCGTGACCGATTTTCGGCCAGACTCTAAAGCATGCTGGATCGCCATGCGCACCAGGCGCTTGGTTCCGGTCACGGAAATGGGCTTGATGCCGATGCCAGAGTCGAGCCGGATCTGCTTCTTGCCGCCTTTCAGCATGTCTTTGTTGAGGAACTCGATGAGCCGCGCGCACTCCGGAGTTCCCTGCTCCCATTCGACGCCGGCGTAGACGTCTTCGGTGTTCTCGCGGAAAATGACCACGTCCATGCGCTCGGGATGCTTCACCGGCGAGGGCACGCCCTTGTAGTACTTCACCGGACGCACGCAGCAGTAGAGGTCCAGAATCTGCCGCAGCGCCACGTTGAGCGAACGAATGCCGCCGCCCACCGGTGTAGTCAACGGGCCCTTGATGGCAACTCGAAACTCGCGGATCGCGTCAACCGAGTCATCGGGCAGCCAAGTATCGAACTTGGCCTTGGCTTTTTCTCCAGCGAATACTTCGTACCAGGCGACGCGGCGTTTGCTCTGGTACGCTTTTTCCACGGCCGCATTGAAGACGCGCAGCGAGGCTTTCCAGATGTCGCGGCCGGTACCGTCGCCCTCAATGAAGGGAATGATCGGATTATCCGGGACGTCGTACTTGCCCGCTGCATAACCGATTTTCTTTCCGTCCGCCGGTACCGCTACGCCGTTATAAGTGCCTGCCATACACAGCCTCCGCTACTAGGGTTTCGAGACACGATTTAGAAAACTTCCAATTATAAAGAATGCTTCGAATCCGAGGCGGATAATTGTTTTTCTTGGATAGCGCCGCAGCTTGAAACTCTAGGTCTGCCTTGTTTTGCGTACTCGATTCGGCTTCTTTGCGAACTCTGCGGTAAAAAAGACTTTAACCGCGAAGAACGCAGAGGAATCGCGGAGTTCGCAAAACACATCCCTTTTTCGAAGCTGCTCAAAATGGTCGAAAGTAGCATCTGCCTATGCCATAATCCTCCGTGACTCCACTGCTGGGGGATCCCACATGACCTACGATCGTCGCCGTTTACGATTGCTGTCCGCAGCCCTGATTTTCATGATTGCCGTGTCGAGCGTCGCATTTGCCGACCGCGAGCGCGATCGCACCCACGTCGGAAACAACATCCTCATCGGCCCCGATGAAGAAGTCAGCGAGGCGACCTGCTTTGGCTGCAGCATCCGCGTGCGTGGACATGTCTCCGGCGACGTCACTGCCTTCGGCGGAAGCATTGTCATCGAGGATCAGGGACAGGTAAACGGCGACGCCACCACTTTTGGCGGCGATATCCGGATCGAGCGAGCAGCGAAGATTGCCCGCGATGTCACCGTGTTTGGCGGCCGGATTCGCCGCGATCCCGCTTCCACCGTTGGTGGCGATGTCACCACCATGGGCGGCCCAGGTTGGATGGTTCTGATCTTCCTGGTCCCAGTGATCTTTTTCGGGCTTTTTGTGGCGTTGATCGTCTGGTTGATCCGAAAGCTGTTGCGACCTTCGGTCCCGGCCACGGCCTAGACACCGGTTACGCCGCAGGCACCCTACCAGCGGCGGGTCCCGAACGTCTTTCTCACACCCACAGTCATGAAACGGCCCCAAGGCCCGTTGGTGCCCAAATCGGCGGGGCCCAGATTTTTGTCCCGCGCTCCCAGGCGATCGAACAGAAAATGCTGGGTGATGCGAAACTCGAATCCCTTATCGATATAAATGCCCACTCCCCAGGAGTGCTCAATGCCGATCGCATCCGGGGACCAGGTATAGAGCGTCTTTGGTATGGTCTTGCCGAACAGGAATGCGGGCGCCCCATACACCATGAACCGGCGCAGTGGACCTCGTCCAAAAGGACGCACCTCCAGAATTCCCGAAAGCATATAGCGCGCGAACAGGCTGCAAGGCGCATTGACGCCGCCGTACTGCCCGGCGTTGCCGGCGCAAAGATTGGGGTCAATCTCATTATGCGGAGGGGCTAAGTCAAACTGCGCCCAGCCCCAGAACATGTCCCGCGGGAAAAACATGCGCTCTCCGGGGCCCGCCTCGTGCCAACTGCCCTGCGAGGAAGTGGTTTGCGAACCATTCTTCGGCGAGCCGTTTCTCGGAGGATCATTTCCCTGAGAATCGAGGGACGAGGTAATCTGCGCTGCCGCTACCGAGAGGAGTACAGGGACTGCCAACAGCCACGCCCACCTTTTCATTGAGCCTCCGAAACGAGTTCAGTTTTAACGGAATGCCGGATTCCCGATACGCCTGCATCCCTGGGGTTGGACTTGCAGGATTCGGTGAAACTCCGGCTGAGTAAAGCGCAACATTGTAACCTGCACGGTGCCGACGCAGTTGTAGGGGCCGCAGAGTTCATTTTTCCGGAATGCTCGTGCTCGATCTCTCGCTTCCAACTGGCGGGGGCCTAAGCCCTCATGCGTAGAGTCAGGACTTCCAGAATTCATATCCCATACGCGATTTATTCCATTCATAGTACGTTTACACTAGCCGATCGTCCTAACCCGCGCCAAAACAGGGGTTTGCGGTTTGGTGGGCAGATTGCACAATAGCTAAGCACAGGAACTCAGGAACCCTATGCCTCAAGAGATTTCCGTCTCGTATCAGGCGATCAAGAGCAAGGTTTACCGTTTGATCGATTCCCTCGTAGTCGGTGAAAAAAGCGAGTCTGAAGTCCAGGAGTCGATTCGCCGCTGGTGGGCTCTGATTCATCCAGCCGACCGGCCGATCGCCCGGAAATACCTACTCATGGTGCTCGGGCGCTCAGCCTCAGCTTTGGACTGCATGGGGGACGCGTTTCTGTCTGTAAGCACTTGTGAAATGACCCGGTCGCAAGTAGCCGAGTTCCCGCTTCCCGGCAAACGCATGCGCGAACTGGAACGTATGGTGAAGGAAAGCTCGGTTCGAACCGCCGTCTAGTCGGTTCTAATCGGCCGCAAGACAAAGAATTTACATCTCTGCCCGTTGCGTTGAGTATCCCTTCGTCTGTATCGTCGGTCTCATCCCTGTTTAAATTCACGACAATAGGAGTGAGGAATGAGACCGTCTGCCACCAGGCCGCGTAAACCAGGAATTTATCTTCCGTTGGGAGTGCTGCTCGTTATGGCCACATCACTGTTTGCAGCTTCAGGAGCCTACAGCTTCACGTTCAACTCCCTCGACGGTAGGCCGGCTGCCAAGTGGACCCCATTCCCCACATTGCTCTGACGTCACCGCTAAGCGTGATCAGCATCACTAACTCAATCCGCTGATCGTACTACGATTTTTGCTGGTGCACACTTCAGAACAGTCAGGCTCCGACACACTCCAGAAACAATCGTCTGCAGATCTAGCGCAATGCTCCGCCGGAGTCTCCATTCCTCGGAGGTCCTATGAATTCCGCGAAAGTTAATTTCATCCTGCTCATCGCCATCCTGGCGTCTGGGCTCATGCTTCACAGCCAGATTCGATCGACCTCGCCCGTGATGCCTATCGGCAAAATCGTGGAGATCAAAGTTCCACTCGGGCTTCCGCCGGTGGTGATCCCAGCCGACAATCCGCCCACTGCGGAGACCATCGCCCTGGGACGCCGTCTCTTTTACGATTCGATTCTTTCGTCGGATCGCAGCGTTTCTTGCGCCTCTTGCCATAGCCCGCAATTCGGTTTTGCCGATCCCAGACCTTTCTCCGAAGGCGTGGGCAAGAAAACGGGAACCCGCCATTCGCCCCCGGTTGTGAACGCAGCCTATTTCAACGTGCAGTTCTAGGATGGGCGTGCCCCTACACTGGAAAACCAGGCGGAAGGCCCCGTGCAAAATCCGGTGGAAATGGCCAATACGCTGAAAACGGTCGAGCAAAGACTCAATGCCGATGCCACCTATCGCGAACAATTCGCCGCGGCCTGGGGTGCGAGGCCGATCACCTATGAGATGGTGGAGAAAAGCATTGCTTCGTTTGAGCGCACTGTGATCAGCGGCAACTCGCCTTTCGATCGCTGGAAATATGGACATGACAACAAAGCCGTGGACGCAGCGGTGAAGCGCGGATTCGTAGTGTTCACCTCGAAGAAAAAAGCGGATTGCGCCTCTTGCCACACGGTGGGAGAGAAGTACGCCCTATTCACGGATAACCAATTCCACAATGTCGGAGTGGGCGTGAATGCGGGAGAATTCACCGATGTTGGCCTCTACGCCGTGACCCACAACGAAACCGACAAGGCGAAATTCAAGACGCCTTCGTTGCGCAACATCGCGCTCACGGCGCCTTACATGAGCGACGGCAGCCTCACCGACTTGAAGCAAGTCATCGACTTTTACATCGGCGCCGGCAACTCCAATCCGAATCTGGACCCGAAGATTCACGTTCTGGATTTCTTGACGGGACAGGAACGCAGCGACTTGCAGGCATTCTTGAACTCTCTGACCGGAGAAATTCCGCCAGACGTGGGTCCGCCGGAGGCCACAAAGATACAGATTAGCAAGAAGTAAAGAGTGTAGTGGTTAACTTTGAAGGCCATTACCGCGAAGGACGCAAGTGTCACGAAGGGATTGATTTATGGGAACTCCCTTCGTAACCCTTCGTCTCCTTCGTGTTTTATTGTTCTCCCAACGTCAAACGGATCCACCAGCAAATAAAGGTACAAGTACACACTCTAGATGTCGTAGTAGAGAGCAAACTCGTAAGGATGCGGCCGGAGGCGGATCGCGTCCACTTCCTTCGAGCGCTTGTAATCGACGTAGGTGCGCAGAAGCTCTTCCGTGAACACGTCGCCCTTCAGCAGGAAGGCGTGGTCACGCTGCAGCGCGTCGAGCGCGTCTTCGAGCGAGCCCGGCATCGACGGAATATTCGACAACGCTTCGGGATCGAGTTCGTAAATATCTTTGTCCAGGGGCTGGCCGGGATCCATCTTGTTCTCGATGCCGTCGAGGCCCGCCATCAACATAGCGGCAAAGGCCAAGTACGGATTGCAACTTGGATCCGGAGGACGGAACTCGACGCGCTTGGCCTTGGGCGCAATTGAATACATGGGAATGCGGCAGGCCGCCGAGCGATTGCGCCGCGAGTAGGCCAGGTTCACGGGCGCTTCAAATCCCGGCACGAGCCGCTTGTAGGAATTTGTAGTAGGCGCGATGATCGCCGAAAGCGCCGGCCCGTGCTTGATCAGTCCGCCCACGTACCAGAGTGCCAGCTGCGACATCCCGGCGTATCCGTCGCCCGCAAACAGCGGCTCGCCCGCCTTCCACAGCGATTGATGGGTGTGCATGCCGTTCCCGTTATCCCCAAAAATCGGCTTGGGCATGAACGTCACTGTCTTTCCGTAGCGGTTGGCCACGTTCTTCACAATGTACTTGTAGAGCAGCATCTTGTCGGCCGAGCGCACCAGCGAGTCAAACTTCAAATCAATTTCTGTCTGTCCGCCGCTGGCGACCTCGTGATGGTGGCATTCCACGTCGATGCCGCAGCTCTGCATCGTCAGAACCATCTTGGAGCGCAGGTCCTGATAATGGTCGGTGGGCGGCACCGGAAAATAGCCCTCCCGGTATCGTGGACGGTATCCCAGATTGTTCTCTTCCCTGCCCGAATTCCAGCGGCCCTCTTCGGCGTCGATGTAATAGAAACCGTACTGCTCCCGCTGATCGAAGCGCACGTTGTCGAAGATAAAAAACTCGGCTTCCGCGCCAAAGTACGCGGTATCTGCGATGCCGGTCCCGGTCAGATACATCTCGGCTTTTCGCGCAATATAACGCGGATCGCGGTCGTAGCGCTGCTTGGTCACCGGATCGAC
>JGI12635J15846_10005973_pt1 | contig 10484 bp, 12 predicted proteins | sample BlaSpr_A8_OM2_M2_FD_15846 | JGI IMG/M metagenome (IMG submission 15846) | reverse complement strand
GACCAACCCGTCTTGCGAGACGTCGCCGCCCGGCTCTCCGCCGGCTCGCGGGTCGCCACGATCCTGCAGCGCTGGGTTCGCGGAAGCCTGGGCCAGATGTTCAGCTCGCCGACCAACGTCGACCTGGAGGCACCGATCGTGGCCTTCGGAATGCGTGAACTCCGCGACGAGATGGTGGCTCCGGTGCACTTTCTGCTGGCCGAGGCGTTGTGGGCGCGCATCAAGCGGAAGGATCGTCGGCGGATGCTCGTGGTGGACGAGCTCGGTCTGCTGTTTGAAGATGCGACCATCCGCCGGTTTGTCGTAAGTCTCGCGCGCAGGATTCGCAAGTACGACGGCTCGCTGGTCTTCGCTACGCAGAACCCAGGCGATCTACTGAGCTCGGACCAGGGGACGGTGGTCGCCACGAACCCGGCGGTGCTCTTTTTTGGCGCCCAAAGACCAGGCGAGGCGGCCAAGCTTCAGGAGGCATTTCACCTGAGCGCGCGCCAGCGTACGTTCCTCGAGAGCGCACGGCGCGGCGACTTCCTGGTCGCCGCCGGGGCCGACCGGCTGACCGTCCAGGTGCAAGCTCCGCCCTGGCAGGAAGAGGCGATGCGGACCGTGCGAGCGGCGGCTCGACCCCCGCCCTGAACCGGTAGGCTTGATCGCGAACGTGCAGCGAGTTGTTCATTACCGATTGGAGGGGCTCCCCGAGCAGCATCTCGAACGGGTTCATGCCCAGTTCGAGGCGCTGGCGAGCGCCCGCACCTGGCGCTGCAACCCACCCTGGATCGCCAGCTCGTACTCGAGGGGCCTGTTCGAGATGGAGTATTTCAGGCACCTGCACAGCGAAGAGCCGAACGCCTCCGCTGCCGGCTTCGTGAAGATGGCGGGCGACGAGACCGACGCCCTGATCATTGCCATCTTCATGAGGGACCTCAGCGCGGAGTACGGGATCACGACATCGACGCGAGACCAGGACCACCCGCTGGCGAAGCTTCGGCGGCTGGAGTTCCAGACCGGCCGGCTGCCGACGGGCCAGGCGCTCGAGGACGTGCTCGCCAAGAGACCGGTGATCAAGAAGGTTGAAGGCGAGCGCATCTTCTTCTATCCGCCGACGTTTCGCCTGCACTCGCAGGGGCCGCCCAGCCCGGAGTGGGCCTATGCGCTGTGCGGCATCCGGGCTTATGCGCCAACGCTCATGGAAGCGGAGCAGGAGGCTCTCAAGATTCTCAAGGGGTTCGGGCACCTCGGTGGCTGAGAGCGCAGTCGCCGGCATGGGTTCACTCCAGTCGGCTGACGGCACAAAGCTCGCCTTGCGGGCATGGCCGAAGCCGGGCTCGACCACCGCGTTTGCCGTGGTGCACGGGCTTGGCGAGCACTCAGGTCGTTACGCGCGTTTCGCGGAGGCAATGGCGAAGCACGGCATGAGCACGTACGCGCTGGACCTTAGGGGTCACGGCGAAAGCGACGGCCAGCGAGGCCATGTCGATTCCTGGTCCCAGTGGACCGACGACGTGTCGGCGTTCGTCAAGCATGTGGAAGGCCTTGAAGGCGCCGAAGTGGTGCCGCTTGGACATTCATTTGGTGGAGCGGCGCTCCTGAGCACCGTGCTCGAGAGCAAGCTGCCGCACAGCAAGCGCTTCGTGGTCTCGAGCCCTGCGCTCAAGCTCAGGCTGCAGGCTCCCGCGTGGAAGACGGCAGTTGCTCCGTTCGCGTCGAAAATCGTGCCTCGCCTGGCGATGGACAACGAGGTCGACCCGGCCGCTGTCTCAAGAATCCCAGAGGTCGTGGCGGCCTACCGCAACGATCCGCTCGTGCACAGCAGGATCTCCAGCCGGATGTATACCGAGTGGCAGAACGCAACCTCGGATATCCTCTCCCGCGCTGCTCAAATCAAGATTCCGTTCTTGATTCTGGCCGGCACCGCCGACCCGTTGATCGACCCTGAGGGCAGCCGCAGCCTGCATGAGCTGGCGCCTTCGCTCAGCGAGCTCCTCTTGCTCGAAGGCCGCTACCACGAGCCGTTCAACGACCTGGGGAGCGACGAGGTCTTCCAGCTTGTCGCGGACTGGGTGCATCGATCGTGATCGTCGCCTCGGTGCTGCTCGCGTCGCGACTCAACCTCGACCCCGGGTCGTGGATCTCGTGGATCATCGTCGGCCTCATCTCGGGCGCGATCGCCGCCCGCGTTGTGGCCGGCCGCGGGTTCGGATGCATCGCGGACATCGTGGTCGGCGTGGCCGGCGCGATCATCGGAGGCTACCTGCTCGGGGCGCTGTTCAACGCTGGCGGAACGGTCGGCTTCTGGGGCAGCATCGTGGTGGCGTTCATCGGCGCCGCCGTGCTGCTCTCGGTCCTGAAGCTGATCTCGGGCGGACGCCTCTAAGGCCTAACCCGCCGCGGCTCTGACCTCTTCCTGGGGAGCTTCGGCCTGCTGGGCACGCGGTCGTCTCTTGAGCAGCAGCGTGGTGAGAGCAGTGAAGGCCAGGAAGGCGATGGGCACGACGAGCGACGATTTCATCGCGTCGATGTAGCCGCTGACGAAAACGTCATGCGCAAGCGCGTTGATCTGGCCCGCCACAGCGGGCGGAATCCCGGGGGGCAGCTTGGCCCCAGTCTGACCGATGCCGATTTGGAATCCATTCGAAGCCACGGAGCTGAACGCCGCGATGAACTGAGCGCGGAAGGCGACGGGCAGCGAAGCCGCGTGGCTCACTGCCTGGTCGTGGAGGGTCGTGGCCAGGTGGTTCTGAAGGAGCGCGCCGACCACCGCGCTACCAATCGCTGCGCCGAGCTGGCGTGTCGTGTTGAGGACTCCGGACGCCGCGCCCGCGACGCGAGGCGAGATGTTGCGCATGGCGACGGTGGTCATGGGGGCGAAGGTCATCCCCATACCGGCGCCGGCGATGATGGCGGGAAGAAGGAAGGTCAGCCAGTTCGAATCGGGACCCGCCACGAACGTGAACGTTGCGAAGCCGATCGTGAACAGCGTGATGCCGGTCGTCAAGATGTACTTGCCTCCGATGCGGTCGGTCATGCGACCCGCAAATGGGGCAAAGATCATCGACGTCACGGACATGGGGGCCAGCGTGAGGCCGGCGGTCAGCGCAGAGAAACCGCGAACCGATTGCAGGTAGATGGTGATCGGCAGGAACAAGCTCAGCATGCCGAAGCTGATCGCCGCAGCGATCCAGTTAGCCACAGCGAAGTTGCGGTCCGCGAAGAGCGAGAGTGGGACCAGCGGCTCGGCCTGGAATCGCTCCCAGACGATGAAGATGATGATGAGGGCCACTCCAGCGATGATGATCTCGGGAATCGTCACGCCGTAAGCGAAAGTTCCCCAGCTGTAGCGTTGGCCTTCGATGAGGCCGAAAACGATGGCGAACAAGCCGGCCGTCGCGAGGATGATGCCAAGGACGTCCCAGCCGTGATGGCGGCCAGGTCGCAGGTCGGGAATGATGACGAAGGTCGCGATGAGAGCGCCGATGCCGATCGGAACGTTGATGAAAAAGATCCAGCGCCAGTCGATGTAGGTGATGATGGCGCCGCCGACTGTCGGCCCCGCCAGGGTGGCCAACCCGGCGACACCGCCCCAGACGCCGAAGGCGGCTCCGCGTCGCTCAGGCGGGAAAAGTGAAGTGATGATGGAAAGCGTCTGGGGAGTCAGCAGCGCACCGCCGACGCCCTGGAGGATGCGGGCCGCGATGAGCTCGCTGACGTTCTGGGAAAGGCCGCAAAGCGCTGACGCCAGCGTGAAGACGAAGAGTCCGATGGCGAAAAGTGTTCGCTGTCCGTAGAGGTCGCCGAGCCTGCCGGCCGTGATCAACAAAACGGCGTAGACGAGGATGTATGCGTTCAGCACCCACAGGATCTGATCCAGCGTCGTGTTGAGCCCGGCGCTCATGGCGGGAATCGCCACGTTCACGATCGTGGTGTCCAGCAGGATCATGAAAAATCCTGTGGTCAAAACCACCAGTACGAGCCACGGGTTAGTGCGTGCTTGCGCCATGCCTTCTCCTCAACATTTCATGCCCGGAATCGATTCCGGCCTTCCACTCCAATCTTCCTTCCTTGATCTCGAGCTCGAGCTTGCGGACCCATTCGCGCTCTGCTTCGAGCATCGCGATCTTGTGCTCCAGCTCGATGAGCGCCAGCCTGGTTACGCCGGCTGTTCGAAGCTCACCCATGACATGGGTCAGCTTTTCCGTCTTGGCGGCAAGGGCGGCAATTCGCTCGCTAAGGAGCTGTGCTGCCTGCTCAGCCTTGAGGTGATGCATGAACATGAGGCCGGCCGCGAAATTGGTGTACTCGCGAGTTGGTCGCGCCAGGATCTCGCTTACGACCTTGATGAGCAGTTCCCGGCCGGGTTCGGTGAGCTCGTAGATGGTCCTTTCTGGTCGGCGGCCCTCCTTCTCACGCTCGACGGACACCACCAGCCCGTTGCGCTCGAGAACCTCGACCGTGTGGTAGAGCGTGCCGAAGTTCAGCCGGATGAACTCGTCGTGATGGCGCTCGCGCATCGTCGCCGCGAGCTCATAGGGATGCATAGGCCTCTCGTCGAGAAGCTCAAGGATTGAGAGGGACAGCGGCGAGACGCTGGGTGCTAGCTCCGACATATTCGATGCGGAATATACATAACCGGGCATCCGAAGTCAAATAGTTGACCACAGAGCAACTTAACAGCCTGGGTTGGCGCGGTTTCGAGCTCGATCTACCTTGACATCAGGTGTCGACGGCTCGGGGGCAATCAGCAAGTCCCATCCTTATCGCCGCTCTGCGCGCAGGGAGCCTAAACGAAGGGAGGGCCCGGCCGAGGTGCGCCTATTCGATAGCGGGGTCCGCCAGCTCGCCGCCCAGAGGCTTTTCGTACCACGCCACGTCCCAGTACCGCCCGAACTTGCGGCCCTGCTCGGTGAAGTGGGCGACGCGCTTGAACCCGAACCGCTCGTGGAGCCCGATCGAGGCCGGGTTCGGCAGCGCGATGCCCGCGTACGCACGGTGCACGTCCTCGCCTTCGAGAGCCTTGAACAATGCCTCGTAAAGGCGCGATCCTGCGCCTCGGCCCACTAATTCAGGGGACAGGTAGACGCTGGTCTCTATCGACGTCTCGTAGGCCGGCTTCGGCCGGAAACGGTTGCTGCTCGCAAATCCGACAATCACGCCTTCCGAAACCGCGACCATCACGCGGTAGCGCCCCGAGGTGTCGTAATGCGCGAACCACTCCCGGCGCGCGTCTATGGTCATGGGCTCGACGTCGAACGTGTAGTGCGTCTCCGCGACGTACTGGTTGTAGACATTGTTCACGCCAGATAGGTCGTCAGCCGTTGCCGGTCGGATCTCGACTTTCGTGTTGATCACGAGCCAAGTTTATTGCCCACGTGCGAATCGATTTGCGGTATCAGCCCACAATTGCGACATGGACCGCATCCTTCTCGAGGGTATGTCGTTCCAGGGCCGGCACGGCGTACGACCCGCGGAACGCGAGCGCGCCCAAGAGTTCAAGGTGGACATCGAGGTCGATTGCGACCTGAGCGAGGCCGGAAAGAGCGACCGCATCGAAGCCACGGTCGACTACCGGCAAGTTCGATCAATCGCCAAAGAGGTCATCGAAGGCGAATCGCAAAAGCTCCTCGAGAGATTGGCTGCCCTTGTCGCCGACCGTGTGCTGCAGCTGCAGGGGGTAGCCGGAGTCTCCGTGCGAATCTCAAAGCAGCCCGAAAGCATGCAGCCAATCGCGGCGGCGGCCGTTCGTATTAATAGGACGCGCGCATGACCATCGCTTATTTCGATTGCTTTGCCGGCATCTCCGGCGACATGACCCTTGGCGCCCTCATCGATTCGGGTGCCGATCGCGCGATGCTCGACGCGGCGGTCGAAGCTCTTCGGCTCGGCGACGAGGTCGCGATCGATGTTCGTCACGAAACTCGTGGCCACGTCGGTGGCACTCGCGTCCTGGTGAAGACAGTGGACCGAGTCGAGCGGACCGTGCCGGGCTTACGAGCTGTGGTTGAAGATGCCGATGCGCCGGATGGTGTCAAGAAGCCGGTGATCGAAGCACTCAACCGTCTCGCCCGCGCCGAGTCCCGTCTGCATGGTCTTCCCGAAGATGAGCTGCACCTGCACGAGCTGGGAGGCGCCGACACCCTTGTGGATCTGATGGGCGCCTTCTGGTTGCTCCACGGCCTGGACGTTGAGCAGGTGTACTCGTCAGCGCTGCCGGCGCCTCGCGGACGCACGGACCGCATGCCGTTACCCGCGCCAGCCAGCATCCGCGTACTGGAGGGCACCGGTGCAATCTTCGAGCCCACCGATGAAGGGCGCGAGATGGTGACTCCCACCGGCGCGGCGATCCTGGCCGTCGGCGCGAGGTTCGAGCGTCCGGCGATGGCACTTCACTCGGTCGGATATGGAATCGGAACCCGCGACACGCCGGGAAACGCGCTCGCCGTCTGGATCGGCGAGCGAGTCGAGACCAAAACCGGAGTGACGCTTATCGAAACCAACATCGACGACATGGCGCCGAACCTCATTGCGCCGTTGTGCGACGACCTCATGCAAGCGGGAGCGTTGGATGTCAGCGTGACCCCCACCCTGATGAAGAAGGGCCGAGCTGGCCATCTCATCTCGGTCATGTCGCCGCCAGAGCTCGCTGCGAAGTTGGCGGATCACCTCCTGCGGCACTCCACGACCCTGGGGGTGCGGATCACCGGCGCGCAGCGGGTGATTGCCCATCGCAGGACAGTCGAGGTTAGGACCAATCTCGGCGTTGCACGAGTCAAGGTCAAGGAAATCGGTGGCCGGCCAGTCGACGCGTCGCCCGAGTACGAGGACTGCCGGCGGATCTCGCGCGAGACCGGACTGGACCTTCGCGATGTCATGCGCCTGATCGCAGACGCGGCGCGCAAGGAGCTTGGCCTCGCCTGAGGCCGATCAGCCCAGTTCTTACGCCGTCCTTTGCCTCGCCTCCGACATCTCCATCGGCCCAGTCCCCGCGCGCCCGAAATCCACCCGCGACAATTAGCCTGTGACTGCTCGCGTTCTCGACGGAAGGTCCTTCGCCAGACAGATCTTCGACGAGGTTTCTAATGCTGTGTCTGCACGTGTCGCGGCGGGCGGCTCGCGACCGAAGCTCGCGACAGTGCTCGTGGGTGATGACCCGGCGTCGGTGCAGTACATCGAGCTGAAGCAAAGAAATGCGCGGCAAGTGGGCATCGAGTCTGAGGATCACCGCCTGCCCGTAACCACGACGACCGAAGAACTCTTGCAACTAGTCACACGCTTGAACGCGGACGAGAACGTGAGCGCGATCCTCGTCCAGCAGCCCGCGCCGCGACAGATCGACATGCGACGAATCGTCATGGCGCTCGATCCAGTCAAAGATGTCGACGGTTTTCACCCGATCAACGCCGGGCTTGTCGCCCAGGGGTTTCCGGGAGGCGTCGAGCCGTGTACTCCAGCCGGCATCATCGAGCTGCTCGACCGTGCAGGCATTCCGATCGAAGGCGCCGACGCGGTCGTGGTTGGCAGGAGCAATCTCGTCGGCAAACCGACCGCGCTTCTGCTTCTTAAGCGCAATGCCACCGTAACTGTCTGCCATACCCGGACCAAAGATCTGGCGAGTCATACACGGAACGCCGACATCCTGGTCGCGGCCGCCGGAAAGGCAAACCTGATCACCAAGGACATGGTCAAGTCGGGGGCATCGGTCGTGGACGTGAGCACCAACTGGGCGGACGGGCGGCAGGTCGGTGACCTCGGCCCCGGCGTGCACGAGGTGGCCGGGTGGCTGACCCCCAACCCAGGCGGAGTCGGGCCGATGACCCGCGCCATGCTCATCAAGAACACTTTCGAAGCCGAGGTGCGCCGTCGGCCGGCTAAGCCCTGACCACTTGAACTACAACGAAGCCCTGGCCTACATCTCGCAGCAGGGTCGCTTCGGGATGAAGCTCGGCACTGAAAGGACGCGTGCAATCCTCGATAGGATGGGCGCCCCGGATCGCGGCCTCAAGGGTGCGCTGATTGCGGGCACCAACGGGAAGGGTTCGAGTGGGGTCTGCCTGGCGGCGATCCTGCGCGCGGCAGGTCGCAACGTCGGGTTCATGCCCAAGCCTCACCTGGTTTCCTATACGGAGCGCATCGAGCTCAACGGCCGTCCAATCTCCGAAGCCGAATTCGTCGAAACTCTGGAAGAACTGATCCCGACGCTGGATGCCATCGCGGCTGACATGGGCCAGGCAACCGAGTTCGAGATGCTCACTGCAATGGCGCTCGCCTACCTGGCGCCGCGCATCGACCGGCTGGTCTGCGAGGTCGGGCTGGGAGGCAGGCTGGATGCGACCAATGCGCTCGATCTGGGCCTGGCGGTGATCACCAACGTCGACCTCGACCACCAGAAATATCTCGGCGACACCATCGAGCAAATTGCCCATGAGAAGGCGGCGATCATCAAGCCACGCAACCACGTAGTCACGGCTTGTGGAGGGTCAGCGCTCGCGATTGTCGAGGAGCATGCGCGCGCCGCAGATGCCCCTGTCTGGGTTCTGGGCCGGGATGTCCACGTCGAGTCGAATTCGCGCGGGTGGGAGGGCCACCGCTTAGACGTGACCGGACCTGGCTTCGAACACAAAGACCTCGCTCTTCCGTTGCTCGGCGACTATCAGCCGGTCAACGCAGCACTCGCGGTCGCGTCCGCGCACCTGCTCGACGACGTTTCGGACGACGAGGTCCGCCAAGGCTTGCAGTCGACGCGCTGGCCGGGCCGCCTCCAGGTGATCGCCGAGCGACCGCGAGTCATCCTCGATGGAGGCCACAACCCGGCCGCGATGAGGAAGGCCGGCGCTGCCCTTCGGCGTCTGATCGGCAGAGAGCGTCTCGTCGCGGTCTTTGCGATGCTCACCGAGCGCGACCCCGTTCAGCTTCTCGCCGCCTTGCGAACCTTGAAACCCGACGCTGCGGTTTTCACCGAGCCGGCAAGCGCCGCGGGCCACGCGGTCTCCGCCGACCTGCTGGCGCTGTTGTACGGAGCTGAAGGCCACGCGGTGGTGCCAGCGGCTGCGGCGTTGGAGCGTGCCCGCGGGCTGGCTGGGCAAGAAGGCAACGTGCTCGTCTGTGGATCGCTCTACCTGGTCGGCGAGATACTCGCCCTCAGCGGCTGAACTGTCTGGCACGCAGGAACCGACCGCATAGAAATGCGCTTCCGGCGATCATGGGCAGCAGCATCACCGAGCCCAGGGCGGCCCACTGCCAGCCGGCGCTGACCCCGAGCCCCCCGATGAGGATTACAGCCAGCCCCAGGCCGGCAGCGCCAAGCGTGAACTCCCTCGGGGAGGGCGCTCGAACCGCCTCCGACACTGGAGCGACGGAGGGTCTGGACGCAGGACGCGCGCGGGCCAGCAGCCCATAGAGGAGAAGGCTCACGCCTACGAGACCGGCCATCAGCGTGATCACTTCCGCGATGAGCCCCTCGCGAGTGTCCGCCACGAACGTGGCAGCGGCGAACGCGATGACGATAAGGCCGGCGCCCGCGACCAGTGACAGCCGGCGCACTCAGTGGGAGGCCGGTGTGATGCTGACCCGCATGCGGCGCATGCCCCTCAACCAGCGGTCATAGTCTTCGGCCTTGCGACGAAAGTAATCGGCCACCTCGGGGTGCGGAAGGATCAGGAACTTCTCATCGTGGATTCCCTGGAGGACGATTTCGGCCACAGCTTCGGGTTCGAGCGCGCTCTCGGTCAGGAAATTGAGACCGAGCTTGCGTTCGGCGGCAAGCATGTCGGTCTTGACCCCTTGAGGGCACAGACACGAGACCCGGATGCCCTGCGCGCCGTGGGCGATCGACAGCCACTCGAACAGCGAAAGAGCTGCGGCCTTGGTGACGCCGTAAGGAGCTGCGAAGACGTGGTTGAGCAGCCCGGCCGCGGAGACCGTGCCCAGGAGATATCCCTCTCCGCGCTTCAGCATCGCCGGCAGCGCGTGGCGAGCGACGAAGACGTGGCTCATCAGGTTGACATCCCAGATGCGCTGCCACTGATCGTCCGGCGCCTCGGGTCCTCCGCCGACAGCGATCCCCGCGTTGGAGCAGAAAATGTCGATCCGGCCGCGCTCCGCCTCGACCCCGTCGACGAGCTCCTTCACATCCGACTCGCGGGATACGTCACATCGCACCGCCGTGCCATGGATGTCTCGGGCCACGGCCGAAGCCCCGTCGAGGTCGATGTCAGCGACGACCACTGCCTCCGCTCCAGCGCTCGCAAACCTCTTTGCCAGGGCGCGACCGATCCCTTTGGCCCCTCCCGTGACGACAACCACTCGGCCGGTTACGTCCATTGGGCTCCACTATCCCAGACGGAAAAATTACGCACCAAAAAATTTCTTGTGGAAAACCGGATGCGCGTGCTTTCGAAGACCTCCGATAGCGCATAGAATCTCTCCCCATGGTCGGAGGGGGTCTCGACTACAGCGCAGCCTTTCAACGCGCTATCGAGCTGATAGGCAAGCGC